>Ga0214473_10007817_pt1 | contig 12648 bp, 11 predicted proteins | sample RVTome_7_FD_203509 | JGI IMG/M metagenome (GOLD analysis project Ga0214473, IMG submission 203509) | Soil microbial communities from uranium-contaminated site in the Upper Colorado River Basin, Wyoming, United States - RVT98D197 | ecosystem: Environmental > Terrestrial > Soil > Contaminated >... | reverse complement strand
AATCGGCGCTCTTTACCCGGCATTGAAGGCTTCAAATCTGGATGCTGTTACGGCCCTCGCCTATGAGTAATCCATCGGTCCGTTAGCCACCTGCTTGCGGCGAAGAAGCTGAAGGGTTTTCTGTAACCGCAGCAACCTCAGCCGCCATCTGTTCCGCCTTTCGTGTCACTGCCGCCAGGGAAAAGCCGCGACGTACCAGAAGGACGACCGCGATTGTGGTCCAAAAGATATCCCTCGCCTTCCGCACAATCGCCAAGGTCACGCCAATTGCCGTTGTGAATCCAAGCACTTTCGAGAGCATTCCTGTGCCTGCTTCATCCACTCCGGTGCGCAGCGGTATGAACTTGAACACAACATTGATCACGCGGTTGACTGACTCCAGAATAAACGCAATCAGCAGTGTCGGCTCCTTCGCATCACTAATGAACGATAAAGTCGTGTAGACCTCAGCCACGCCAGCCGTATGAAAACAGAGTTCCAGAGCGAAGATCTTTAACAAGTTGCCGCGATTGTTTCTATAGAACCCGTAGACGCGATCTTCCAGGGCATGGGCGCGCGGATGAACGTGTTCCATCTTGCCCTTGCCTACACCAAGTCTGTGGAGCCAGGAAGAAGCGCCACTAAGAAATCGCCACTGCCGTTTGATCACAAAGAAGCCGACCACAACGACCACTGTAGTCGCGATGAGGGCAGCAAAACTGGCATAACGTAACTGTTTTGGTAATGAGAAATTAAGGAGTAGAGCCGCCGTGCCGGAAAAAATAAAAAGAACGACCGACAAGCTGTAAAAAATGTTCTCCAGCGCCAGCGCAGCGACGGCGGCAAGCGGCGGTACTCTATGACGAACGAAGAGCACCTTTGAGGGTTCGCTCACGGCAACACTCGCGAGTGGAACAATGTTTCCCAAGCCATCACCCATCACTCGAGCGACAAACGCTTCCCTGAAACCAAGTCGGTAAGGCAATTCAAAACATCGAGTCCAGGCAAGTGAACGAACAGCCTGCCGTAAACCAGAGAACCCGAGAATGAGCAGAAAACCTGCTCCCAGTCGTTTAACTCCAACCCAAATCTCGTAAACTCCCGCCTTCCGCACAAAGAACACAAAAAGAAGCACGCCCAGAATAGCGAATATGATTCCGAACGGAGCTATCTTTCGCGAGGTCCGGCTAATGAATCTGTTTGTCATGAAGGCACTGTTGACCGCAAAAGCGCGATTGGCGCAGTTATGATGCACCGGCGGCGTACTGGCAGCAAGCCTCATACCAGTTCTTCTTTTGCCTTTTTACTTTTGCTTTTACTATGATGCTATGTCTATCTGAATTAATTTCTCATCCGAGAAGAAAACAATGAGCCAGAGCCACCCAGCAATTGAGCAACAGTTTGGGACTCCGCTAACGTCGCTTTCCGAAGAAGAAGAGATGTTTCGCGCCAGCGTGCGGGAATTTGCGGAGGGTGAACTACGTCCGAGAGTTGGGGAGATGGACGAACATGCCAAGCTGGATCCGAGTCTTATCAGCAAGTGCTTCGATCTCGGATTGATGGGCATCGAAACACCTGCAGAATTTGGTGGTGCTGGTGCTTCGTTTTTCACTGCAATCCTCGCCGTGGAGGAGTTGTCGCGTGTCGACGCTTCCGTCGGAGTTTTTGTCGATGTTCAGAACACGCTGGTAAATAATGCGTTGATACGTTGGGGTAATCCTGATCAGCAGAAAACATATTTGCCCAGACTTGCCAGCGAAGCAGTGGGAGCTTATGCCCTGAGTGAAGCCGGTTCCGGTTCAGATGCATTTGCGATGGCCACTCGTGCTGTCGATAAGGGCGATCACTATTTGCTTAACGGGCAAAAACTTTGGATTACGAATGGCAATGAGGCGCAGATTTTCGTTCTCTTCGCCAATGTCGATCCTGAGGCCGGTTACCGCGGCATAACTGCCTTCATTGTCGAGAAGACTTTTCCTGGATTTACAGTCGGGAAGAAAGAGAACAAACTTGGTATTCGTGCCTCATCAACCACAGAACTGATTCTTGTCGACTGCAGAGTTCCAAAAGAGAATGTTCTGGGCGAACTTGGCAAAGGGTATAAAGTTTCAATCGAGACGCTCAATGAAGGGCGCATTGGCATTGGCGCTCAGATGATTGGCATCGCCCGAGGCGCAATGGAATCAGCTTTAAGCTACACTTCGGAAAGACAACAATTCGGCAAAAACATCAACCAGTTTCAGGGAGTGCAGTTTCAGTTGGCCGAGATGGCTACCGACGTCGAAGCGGCACGCCTGATGGTTTACAACGCGGCGCGAATGAAAGATGCCGGCATAAGTTTCGTTAAGGAAGCGGCAATGGCGAAACTCTATGCTTCGCGTGTGGCCGAGCGAGTGAGTTCTCTGGCTATCGAGCTCTATGGCGGCTATGGATTCGTCAAAGATTATCCCGTCGAAAAGTACTGGCGGGACGCAAAAATCGGCGCTATCTATGAAGGGACATCGAATATGCAGTTGCAGACAATTGCCAAGCTATTGATTGGAAAGTGAAGGTGCATACCAGAATCTCTTCGCAAGCCGCCGGAGACACATAGATGACGACATCAAGGATAGACATTTTCAAGCAGATGCTGGCGAGCGATCCATTGAATACCAGTGTACTTTTCGGTTTAGCAAAGGAATACGAAAAGGCCGGATTCGACCAGGACTTAATTGCTACGTTGGAACGGTACCTTGAACTATCGGATGACGAGGGCAATGCGTACGGTATGCTGGCCCGGGCTTATGAACGATCCAGTAGGGTAGATGCAGCCAAAGAGGCGTACCGTCGTGGAGCCGAAGTCGCGCTGACGCATGGCCACCCATCATTGGCCGAAGAGTACCGGAGTTTATCCAGCAATTATGAAGGCTGAAATGAAAGTACTGAAACTAGTGAAACGCGCCGAGCCCCAGCATGACGCTACGGCCGAGATGCCACAGGGCGGCATATCACCCACGGCTCTCGCCGAACCGCCATCTGTTCTATCTCGAGACGTTTCTCCAACCCAGTTTGAGGGATTAACGCGTGAGCAGCTCATCGGGATCTACCGGACAATGTACATTTCCCGACGAATCGATGATAAGGAGATTCAGCTAAAGGGGCAGAACAAGATTTTCTTTCAGATCAGTGGGGCGGGACATGAGGCCGTACTTGCTGTAGCCGGTTCGCTTCTGAAACCTGGTTATGACTGGTTTTATCCATACTATCGCGATCGTGCGCTATGCCTTCAGCTTGGCATGACGCCTCTCGAACAACTGCTGGCCGCTGTTGGCGCAGAAAGTGATCCAAATTCACATGGCCGGCAGATGCCTTCCCACTGGGGTCACAAAGGGCTGAACATTGTTTCTCAGTCCTCTCCTACCGGAACGCAGTTGCTGCAGGCCGTTGGCTGCGCCGAGGCGACGTATCGTTTCCAACTGATCAAAGAGTTAAAGCGTCGCGTTGCCAAGTTTCACGCAGACGAGGTGGTCTATGTCTCATTGGGCGACGGTACTACCAGCGAAGGCGAGTTCTGGGAATCCCTAAACACTGCTTGCAATCTCAAGCTACCTGTTCTCTTTCTGCTGGAAGATAATGGTTACGCCATCAGTGTTCCTGTAGAGGTGCAAACTGCCGGGGGTGATGTTTCCCGCCTCATAGAAAACTTTCCCAACCTCTATCTCGAACGGTGCGATGGAACAGACGTACTCGCATCGCACAAGGCCTTGCGCCCTGCAATCGACTATTGCAGGAGCGGTAATGGTCCTGCGTTTGTTCACGCTAAGGTGATCCGTCCCTATTCACATTCGCTCTCTGACGACGAACGCTTGTACCGGCCCGATGAGGAACGGCTGCGCGAAGCTGAACGCGATCCAATCAAACGATTCGGCTCCTTCTTGATTACCGAGGGGTTGATAGACCAGGACGAGTTACAACGAATAAAAGATGAGGTTGATCGCATAGTTAATGAAGCCGCCGATCAAGCCCTTGGCAGTCCTCAGCCACAGCCAGACACAGTAATGCAATTCATTTACTCGCCCGACGTGGATCCGACTGCGAAGGAGTTTGATACTGAGGAGGGAGCCCAACTCTCGGGCAATCCCGGCACAATGGTCGATTTGATAAACCGGTGTTTGCATACAGAGCTTGCGCGCGATCCGCGCATCGTAGTCTTTGGGGAAGACGTCGCCGACTGCTCTCGCGAACAATTTCTCGATCAAGTAAAAGGCAAGGGCGGGGTCTTCAAGGTAACAGCTAACCTGCAGCGTAAGTTTGGAAGCGCGCGCGTCTTTAACTCGCCGCTAGCGGAAGCCAACATTATAGGACGCGCGATCGGCATGGCTACGCGTGGCTTGAAACCAGTAGTTGAGATTCAATTCTTCGACTACATCTGGCCGGCGATGCACCAGATTCGCAACGAGCTCGCATTGCTTCGCTGGCGCTCAGGAAACGAATGGAAGGCCCCGGTGGTAATACGCGTTCCGATCGGCGGCTATTTGAAAGGCGGCGCGGTTTACCACTCACAATCAGGCGTTTCTACTTTTACTCAGATTCCCGGATTACGTGTTGTTTACCCAGCCACGGCGCTGGACGCAAACGGTCTCTTGCGCACGGCAATTCGCTGTGACGACCCAGTGCTCTTCCTGGAGCACAAACACCTCTACCGTCAGGCCTACAACAAGTCGCCATATCCTCCCGATGATTTTATGATCCCATTTGCTAAGGCAAAGGTAGTGCGTGAGGGGACTGATCTCTCGATAATCACATACGGCGCTCTGGTGCAACGCTCAGTGCTCGCTGCGAGGCAAGCCGAGCAGCAGGGCATCAGCGTCGAGATCATTGACTTGCGCAGCTTGCTGCCTTACGACTGGAACACCATTTCCGCCTCGGTTAAGAAAACCAACAGAGTAATTGTGGCGCACGAGGATTCGCTCAGTTTTGGTTACGGAGCTGAGATTGCCGCCCGCATCTCGGACGAGCTTTTTGAATTCCTGGATGCGCCAATACGGCGAGTGTGCGCGCTTGACACCTTTGTCGCATACTCTCCGCAGCTCGAAGATGCCATTCTGCCGCAGGTTGCCGACGTAACCAGCGCGATAATTGATCTTCACCGCTATTGACGGCAAAGGGTAGAGAGGAAAGAGCACAGAGAGGCCTTTGCCCTTTGCCCTCTGCCCTTTGCCCCGTTAACCTACTTGCAACATTGCCAGAAGAAATTGGCATCACAAATGCCAAAGTCTCGTGTGATTTACCGCCTAGCATTGGCCTACGACCCCGACCAAATAATCGCGATTTATTTAAGGGAGGAGCAACGAATAATGGGCAAGAAAATGTTTGCCAGCTTGACGGCAGTTATCCTGGGTATCTCGACTGCTATGCTGGCGCGAGGGCAGACTCAGCCTCAGACTGAAACGACAACGACTACGGTGACCCAAACGGTACAAAACCCCGACGGCAGTTACACCGTAATTGAGTATCCCGTAGGCAAAGAAGTACAAGTGAAGCTGGATCCCGTGATGATCACGGGCGCAAACGGGGTTGCGACTATACTCCGCGACGATAGTGGCACGCGGATCAAATTGAATCTCACTGGTGTCCCTGCAGCCGTAACTTCCCTCAATCTCTATGCGATTGACGAAACGGGAACGGTTACGTCGCTCGGGCCAGTCGCCATTACGAATGGAACCGCGACATTCAGCAGTACAACTCCAGCTACAAAATTCATGTTGATAGCCTCTCCAGAGGCCAACCTCAGCTCGTATGATCCAAACACAAAGATTCTTTTCCGGAGCGCCGTGCCATCTGGTTTCGCCGTTATTCCGCATACGACAATGCCAGTTGGTGAGAAGGTAGGTGCCACTACTACGCCTGGTTCGACTCCGGCGAGTGCCTACACTGTACCGATGCTTAACATTCCGGCTTACAAGAAGGGCGATGACACGAAGTTGAAGATAAACTTCACAGGAGCTCTAACGGGCGCGAGGGCCAACGTCTTTATCACACCGCGGAAAGACGGGCCAGCAGAGGTGAGGATGCGTTTTCACGAGTTGAAGGAGGCGCCCTCCGGCCAGGTGCTTACGCTTTGGGCCGTTTCACCAGATAACCACTTCGTCAAACTCGGACAGGTGGTCAATGCCCCGGGACGGAACGAGGCTGAAATCAAGTCGGAAACAACACTGCCAGACTTTGGCCTATTGCTTACCATGGAAAACGCTACGGCCACTTCTGTAAATCCAATCGGTCCGGGTGTTGGTATTGTTGAAATTATTACGCCTTAGCATTTTTGAGGCTGACTCAACACGACCAGGCAAGGCCACCTGCACAGGTGGCCTTTTTCTTCGGCTACTAACTTCCAGCTGGCGGAAAACCCTCGGGGGTCACCCAAAAGCGGCCATACGTGGTCACCTCAAAACCGGCCAATGAGAAGTAGTCGCCAGGGACGTTGACGTCGCTGGGAGGGCTTGTACCCTCCGGCGCCATGAGCAACGTATTGAGCGACGATAAACGACAACAAATAATAGCCTTAGGACGACTCGGCTGGTCTCTGCGACGGATCGAGCAGGCCACCGGTGTGCGCCGGGAAACAGCGGGTGCTTATCTAAAGGCCGCCGGGATCAATGTGCGTGCGCCGGGCGGCTGGGGTCGAGCGGCAAAACCGGCCATACAGGTGACCACCGACTCTGAACCCACAAAACAGAGTAATCAGGCACTTAAGGAAGGCGAACTTTCAAAAGCGGCCAATGAGGTGACCACCGACTCTGACCTCACGGAACAGCTCTCTAAAGCGTCAAGCGACTGTACCAAAGCGCGTACCCTCAGCAGCTGTGAGCCGTATCGCGACTTAATCGAGCTGGGCTTGCAGCGTGGCCGTAATGCCATGGCCATCTGGCAAGACCTGGTAACTGAGCATGGCTTTGCCCACAGCTATCAAAGCGTCAAGCGTTTCGTTAACAAGTTGAGCCCGAATGCTATGAAGCAAGCGCGGGCTGTGATCATAACCGAGCCCGGCGAGGAAGCTCAGGTTGATTACGGAACTGGCCCATGGGTACGTGATCCAGAAAGCGGGAAGTACCGCCGCACGCGACTATTTGTCATGACGCTCGGCTTCAGTCGCAAAGCGGTGCGGCTTTTAGTCTTCCGCTCCAACTCCCGTGTCTGGGCCGAACTCCATGAGAAAGCATTTCGCCGGCTCGGTGGCAGCGTCCAGATCGTCGTGCTCGACAACCTGCGTGAAGGAGTGCTCACTCCGGATATCTACGAGCCCACACTCAATCCGCTCTACCGCGATCTGTTGGCCCACTACGGCGTGGTAGCCATGCCCTGCCGGGTGAGGGATCCAGATCGCAAAGGCAAAGTAGAAGCGGGAGTGGGCCATGCGCAGAAAACACCACTCAAAGGCCAACGCTTTGAGTCTCTGGAGGAAGCACAAGCTTACCTCGATCGCTGGGAGACGCGCTGGGCCGATACGCGCATTCACGGCACCACCAAACGACAAGTGGCCGCCATGTTTGCTGAAGAGAAGACACACTTGTTGCCGCTGCCGCTCGAGCCTTTCCGCTTCTATCAATACGGTCAGCGGGTCGTGCATCTGGACGGTTGTGTGGAAATCGAAGCGGCCTACTACGGTGCTCCACCCGGCTGGATCGGGCGTCGAGTTCAGGTGCAATGGGATGGTCTGAATGTCCGTCTGCTCGATCCGCGAAACGGCCAACTGTTGCGCGAGCACCTGCGCCAGAAACGCGGCTGGCATCGCATCCAGGAAGCTGACCGCTCTCCGCGCACGCCACTTTCAACGGTGCAATTACTGGAACGTGCCAGTCGTGCCGGCGCGCACATCGGCAATCTTTGCCAGGCAATTCATCAACGCCAGGGCCAGGTTGGCGTGCGCCGCATTCTCGGCGTGCTTTCCCTGGCCAAGAAGTTCGGGCCGGCCATGGTGGATCAAGCCTGTGCCGCCGCGCTGGAGTTGGGTGTGCACGAGTATCACTTCGTACGCCGCTATCTCGAGCGTCAACCGCCACTGCCACTCACGCTGCAGCAAGTCGATCCCCTAATCCGTGAACTGGCCCAGTACCGCGACCTCATTCAGCTAAGAATAAAGGAGTCTGAAGCACATGAATCTGATTGAGTTGAACCAGGCTTTACGGCAATTGCGTCTGGGCGGGATGGCCGCCGTCCTGGAAACGCGCTTACACCAGGCCCAGGCTGAGGCCATGGCGCCGATCGATCTCATTTCCTGTCTGGTCGCCGATGAACTCACCCGGCGTGGCGACCGGCTGCTGGAACGGCGTCATAAACAGGCAGGCTTTCGCGATCCACTGAAAACGCTCGATAACTTTGACTTCAACTTCAACAAGAAGATGAATCGCAGTCTGGTGTTTGATCTCGCTACTGCCAACTTCATTGGCCGGCGCGAGGATGCCTTGTTTTTAGGACCACCAGGCACGGGCAAAAGTCATTTGGCCCAGGCCATTGGTCAGGCCGCTATTCAAGGGTTACCGCGTCCTTTATCGTGAGACTCACACGTTACTTGATGAGCTCGCTGACGCCACCATCGACGGCACGCGGAAAGAGTTCATGGACTGGTTGTTGGCCTGGCCCTTTCTGATTATCGACGATCTGGGCATGCGCAAACTGCCACTTACCGCTGCCGAAGATCTGCTGGAGCTCATCATGCGTCGTTACGAACGCGCCAGTACGCTCGTGACTTCAAACCGCCCGGTGGAAGATTGGGGCAAACTGCTGGGCGATGCTGCGGCGGTCAGTGCCATGCTCGATCGGCTGCTTCATCACGGCCACATCCTGAAGTTTGGCCCACGTAGTTGGCGGACAAAAACCGAGTTGTCAGCCACACCACCGGCTGCCGGGGCCGGATGATGAGAAATCTCGCATCAGGAGTGAAGGAAATACCATTCGCGGTCTACGAAAAACTCGTTTGAAGAAAAATATGGCCCAAGTTTTTTGGCGCAACCCTGCAGAAAGTGATTCTTTTGACCATAGGCTATGGAAACTGCCGCGCCGTGGAAACCGTGGAAAACGAACTGCATGTTTTCCACTGTTCCCACCGCGCTTGGAAAACTCGACAAGAAACACCGCGCCGAGTTTCCCACAGTTCCCACAGCCTCTACTGCTGGATATTGTTTTGAAGAAAAAAAGGAAACAACGCCTGCTCGAAGGCCTAATCAAAATCGATTGGACAAGATGCAGTTAAAAGCGTAAAAACCTCTAGTCCCGGCCACTCTTCATTGGCCGGTTTTGAAGTGACCACGTATGGCCGGTTTTCAAGTGACCACCGAGGGGAAAACCCCGAATTTCTGCCGGAAAATTCCCATTATTTTAGCCAATAACAAACTTAGAATTATGTAGATGACACACCCTTTGATATAATTCTGGGGTGGCGGGCCGGAAATAACGATGGAGAGGGGTTCGTGGGACGACGTAAGACAAGAGCAGATGGTTACCCATTGGTTTATGTGGAATGGGAAGACTCGGCGGTTGGTACGACGGGGTGGGGAGAAACTGCGGGAGCCGCACCTTCGGTTGTCACCGTACGATCGGTCGGGTGGCTGGTGTACGAGGCTAAGGATTGTAAGTTAATTGTGCCGCACTTGAGTCAGCACGATCACGCAGATGCCAAACAGCAAGGATGCGGAGATATGACAATCCCGGCATCCTCGATTCGTAGAATTATTCGGCTTCAATTGAAATAGCGTGGAAGGCTATTTCTTTTTCGGAACCGTCGGTCCCTGTGCATTCGCCAGAGCAGCGCCCGCGATCTTTCGAATTTGGGCTGCCGTCATCTTCGACGGTGTTTTCAGAGCTTGGCTTGCTAGTGAAGCAATCCTTTTTGAAGTTTCGACTCCTGTCTTTCTAGGTGCCATAATTAGTAATTCTCCTTACGTAGCAACGGGGCTTTCCCGGTGGGTCCCTTAGTGGCTTAGAAGCGCATGCTTCTATTAGCTGTCGGTGAGACAGCAAGCCAAAGTGTGTTGGTGTGCGGGAAAAAGTAAGGCTGGAGACCGTAGCCATCGTGCGCTTCGTTCGGGCGTTAGACCGCTTGCGGTCGTAGCCCTACCTCTACTCACACAATTCAATTACGCGGGTGAATTATACCGTGTACGGGAGTAGGCGTAAAGCATTGCAACCAGATCATTTATGATCGCTTGCTCTTTTACGTGCAGTTCGTTTCTTTTGGGCTTTAACTGGGGTTGGTTTTTCATGAGGTGGCGGGGTAGCCAGCATCTTCTTTAGCGCATCCTCAAACTTCATAGGGATGGCGATAGGCTTGCCGTGTTTCCCTGCCGGATTTGGATTTGTTCCTTTGATTTTCACTAATCTCCTTTTGGATGCCGAATCGCTATGGGATATTCAGCCTTGAGTTCCCATGATCTACCTTCTTCTTCTCGGATAAATAGCTTAATCATGCATCGATCCAGATTAAGAATCGAACGTATTGGAAAGCCAACAATACTCAAAATGTTTCTGTAGTTTGGCTTGCCGGGTTCAAACGCTATTTTTAGGGTTACATCTAAGGCTTGGGGAAGGTCTACCAGCACGCGTTGTTCCCAGGTTTTTGATTCGTCCCCCGGTTCGGACTGCCATAAGGTAAGGATATGCCATGGTAGGGGGATCTGAGCATCCGGTGGTATTTTGTCGGTTTCACTCCTCTTCACTTGAATGTTAAGAGATTCAAGAAGACTTATGAGAGATGTATTGTTCGTCTCTCGATCAACGATAACTTTTTCACATGGCGCAAAAAGCAATAACTTAGGCATAGGCTTAAGCCATAGTTACCATCGGAGAGTTCAATTCTTCTGGACTCCAACCTAGTCTTGTCGTAATGCAAACAGTCTCGCGTTCGCTTACGGTTCCTTGGCCGGTCGGCATAACTAGCGAAGATGCAAAGCCTGCAGTGATTAATTGAACCGTTGGGCTCCAATCCCTTGGGGGGAAAGTAATATCGTCAAACCAAGGCATTCCTTCAACAATCCAATCATGTCGTAAAGTTGGATAATCAATACTTCGATCATCAACGCCAAACTCCGTACCGCAACAGGGACAAATGTTATACGGCACTGCTGGATAGGGCATTGCGCGATAACCACATACTAGACACTGATAAGCCATCTTAAACACTCAGCTAGAAAAAATGCACGATGAGACAACGGCGGTTTTAACGGTCTAAAAAACGTGCCTATAATTCGCGCTTGGCAAATAACAAGTTCGTTCTTCCGGTTATTATAACGCAAATCTGCCGAGTCGTGTGACCTTCCACATGCTTCAACATTGCAGTTCGGTGAGCCATGATGATTCGCGACACATGACTTTTGACCAAATAGGCTATCTGCTCGCCATAGATATTGCCACTCTGGAATGTCACCAAATTCCTTTTGTTTTATAACGTGCTTATTGTAGTGCCGCCTAAAATCTGTGTAATCCTTAAACCCGTCTGTGTGCCAGCACAATACAGTTCTTAAGATTGAATAGCGATATTTCAGCCAGTCGTTTCGGGTCACTTTTTAGGCGCTGCTTTTAGTTTAGCTATGAGGCCCCTTATAGGTGAGCCGCTTGCCCTCGAAGCCTTTAAGGGCTTCGGCAGCCCGCTCACCATCGGTTACTGTGCGAGCGTTGTAGCGAAAATCAAACTCGCTTAGGTAGCGATGTAGGTGTTTCCGGCCTACATGGTGATAGACGCCATTGATACCCCGCTTGAGTAATGAGAAGTAGCCTTCGACTGTATTGGTTGTGATCATCACGCCTTCGTCAAAGCGCACGTACTCATCGGCCTTATGGTTGACCAGGGAATGTTTGAATCCTGTTCGTTTGTTTCTCAGAACACCCGTATCGGTTATTAAGTGCGCGTCTTTCGCCGCTACTTCATTCAGTATTGATTGAAGGTTTTCAGAAGTTACGCGCTCAATATGCCGTGAATACACTTTTCCGCCGCGCTGCATTACCGAAAACACCGCTTGCTTGTCAGCGTGTGGGCTCAGAACATCCTCAGCGCGTTTTCCCGGTTTTACCGCGTAGGTTTGATGTTTTCGCCTTCGACCACCTACGTAGGTCTCATCCGCCTCAATTATTCCGGTCATTTTCTCTGGCAATTCGCCGGTCATTGCGTAGCGAATTCGGTGAGCCATAAACCACGCGCTCTTGTACTGCTTTATGTCAAGGTTCCGCATTAGTTGATGCGCACTCATGCCCTTCTTGCTTGACTTGAGCAAGTGGATCGCCAACAACCATTTATGAAGCGGGATATGGCTGTCCTCAAAAATAGTTTTCACAGTCACGGTAAACTGTTTCTGGCATGAGGCGCACTTCCACAGTCCCTTTTGAGTCTTTCGGACACGCTTTTTCGCGATCCGCATTTGCTCAATTTCTGCCGCTGTTTTCTCTTTCCGAACGATCCTGTACGCCTCACCAATTACGCCACAATGCGGGCAAACAACGCCGTTCGGCCAGCGCATCGCTTCCAGGTACTCGCGGGCCGCATCTTCGTCTTGGAAATGTGGTTCCAGAATTGAACCCTTCTCGTGTTTTACGGGGTGCTTTGCCATGGTGAGGCCATCATATCAAGAAAATAACGGGTGTGTCAAGTGCATAATTGCGAACAAACTGCTACCGCAGATTCTTCGTCTTGCGGTAATATAG
>Ga0214473_10007816_pt1 | contig 12649 bp, 8 predicted proteins | sample RVTome_7_FD_203509 | JGI IMG/M metagenome (GOLD analysis project Ga0214473, IMG submission 203509) | Soil microbial communities from uranium-contaminated site in the Upper Colorado River Basin, Wyoming, United States - RVT98D197 | ecosystem: Environmental > Terrestrial > Soil > Contaminated >... | reverse complement strand
GTGTTGAGGATGCGCAGCTCCTTGGCGAGGATCTCGACCTCTCCGGTGGGAAGATTCGGGTTCACCGTCTCTTTGGAGCGACGCTGAACGGTGCCGCGCGCGAGCAGCACGAACTCGGACCGCAGCCCCTCGCTGCGCAGGTGCGCTTCGCTGGAGATGTCCGGTCGAAACACCACCTGGACGAGACCGCTGCGGTCGCGGAGATCGACGAAGACCACGCCGCCGTGGTCGCGGCGCCGGTGCACCCATCCGGTCACCACCACCTCGGTACCCACGAGCGCCGGGATCACCTCGCCGCAACGGTGGCTGCGGCGCAGGGATCCCATCCCGTCGAGCTTGGTCTGAAGCGCTACCGGAGTCTGTGCCACTGCGATCTCATCCAGAAAAATGGAGCGAAAACGCGACGTTGGTTAGCAGAGGCGGCGAGGGTCGGCAAACCGCGAAGGGATTCAGGAGAGCTCGGTGGCCGAGCAGACGCGGTTGCGCCCCTTCGACTTGGCCCGATACATGGCCTTGTCGGCCGAATCCAGCAGGGCCTCGCGGGTCCGACCGTGGGTCGGATAGCTCGAGACGCCCACGCTGCAGGTCAGGCGCACCACCTGGTCCGGTCCCGCCTCGAAAGGGGTCTCCTCGACGATCCGCCGGATCCGCTCGGCGATCTCGGTTCCAGCCTGCTCGCCGGTGCCGACCAGGAGGATGGTGAACTCGTCCCCTCCATAGCGGGCGAGAGTGTCGACCTGGCGAACGCACTGCCCGAGGACCCGGGAGAGCTGCCGCAGCGTCTGGGATCCCACCAGGTGGCCGTAGTGGTCGTTCACCAGCTTGAAGCGGTCGAGGTCCAGGAAGAGCACCGAGAGATCGCTGCCATAGCGCTCCGCGCGACGGATCTCGCGATCCATCGCCTCCAGGAGGTAGCGCGCGTTGTAGATATCCGTCACGTCGTCGACCAGCGCCCGCTCCTTGGCGCGGTGGTAGTGCTCGGCGTTGCGAAGCGCGCGGGAGGTGTGGGTGGTGACGATCAGCGCCCTGTCGAGCTCGTCCTCTCGGAAGGGACGCCCTTCCCCGAGGACCCAGAGGACTCCCATCTCCGTCTCCCCTCCCCTCACCGGGAGGGCGAGCAGGTCGCGCCCTTCGAAGCCGATCTCGCCCAGGGCATCGTGGATAGGCCCTCGATCGAGCACGCGGATCTCGTCGATCGCGCCCCAATCGAGGCGCTTGCTCCCGCCGATCAGGAGGCGAAGCGCGGACTCCTGGTCCTCGCTGAAGCCCCGAAACTGGCAGCCCTCGCTGCTGGGAATCAGGGCCCGGTGGTAGAGGGCGATGCCTCGCCCGCGCCGCAGCGCCCGGAGAGCCAGATCGAGGGCCAGGGAGTACACGTCACCGGGCTCGAGACATCCGGCGAGGGAGCCGCAGGCCTCGAGGATCGCCCCTTCGTCTCGGAGCCGGAGGTTCTCCTGGAGCAGCCGTCGCCTGGCGAGAGTACGTTCCACCACCAGGATCAGGTCCTCGGCGCGAACGGGCTTCTGGAGGTAATCCGTAGCCCCCATACGTAGGGCTTCCACCGCACTCTTGATGGAGGCATAGGCGGTGATGAGCACGAAATCGGTGCCCGGATGCTCGCGCTGGACGCGGCCGAGGAGCTCGAGCCCGGAGAGGCCCGGCATGGTGAGGTCACTCAGGACCAGATCGGCGGGCTCCCGCTCGAGGGCCCGGAGCGCCTGCTCGGCATCCTGGCAGCACTCGACGTCGGCCTCACCCTGGAGGACCTGCCTCGCGAACTCCCGGTGAAAGCGGCTGTCGTCGACGACGACGACGCGAGCACGGCGAGACGGCTCGGGCATCCAACCCCTCCGGTCAGCAGGAGGCCATCCTCCTGCATACCCCCGGATGCGGCATCGGCGGACCGATTCTCCGCCTTGAGGAGCGTAGCAGGGCCGCCGCAGTGTAGGATCGCGGAGGAGAGCGGAGGGGAAGGGCTTGGCCCCGCTGGGGAAGGATCTGGATCGCTACCGGCGCACCTGCGAGAGCTTTCGCTGGGAGGTGCCGGACGCCTTCAACTTCGGTCGCGACGTGGTGGATCGCTTCGCCGAGGAGCCCAGCCGCCCTGCCCTTCTCTGGCGAGACGCGGCGGGCGGGGAGCGACGCCTCCGCTTCAGCGACGTCTCCGCGGCCTCGAACCAGTTCGCCCACCTGCTGAGCTCCCTCGGCGTCTCGCCGGGAGAGCCGGTCATGGTCATGCTCCCGAGGGTGCCGGAGTGGCAGGTCGCCCTGGTCGGCGCCCTCAAGGCGGGCACCCTGGTGATTCCGTGCTCGACCATCCTGCGGCCCAGGGACATCCGCTATCGCGCCGCCCACAGCGGGGCCGTCGCCATCGTCGCGGCGCCCGGACAGATCCCCGCCGTGGAGGAGGTGCGACGCGATCTCCCCCGCGTCTCCTGCTACCTCGCCTGGATGGGAGAGGAGGGCCCGGCCCCGCGAGGCTGGACGGAGCTCGCCCCTGCCCTCGCCGCCCAGCCGACGGACGGATCCGCGGGGCGAGAGACCCGCGCCTCGGATCCGGCCCTGGTCTACTACACCTCGGGAACCACCGGGCCTCCCAAAGCCGTCCTCCACGATCACGCCTACACCTGGTCTCACCGCTACACCGCTGAGTTCTGGCTGGGTGTGCGCGGAGAGGATCGGGTCTGGACCACCAGCGACACCGGCTGGGCCAAGGCGGCCTACGGCGTGATCTTCGGGCCCTGGAGCGCGGGGGCCGAGGTCTTCATGTACGACGGCCGGTTCGAGCCGAGCCGCGAGCTCGCGCTGCTCGCCGAGATCCAGCCCCGGGTCTTCTGCGCGCCGCCCACCGAGTTCCGGCTGCTGGTCAAGCAGGACCTCTCGGATCTCCGCCTCCCCCGCCTCCGCGAGTGCGTCTCCGCGGGTGAGCCGCTCAATCCCGAGGTGATCCGCGCCTGGCGCGACGCCACGGGCATCACCATCCGGGACGGCTACGGCCAGACCGAGACCATCCTGCTGGTCGGGAACTTCCCCGGGAATCCGGTCCGCCCGGGATCGATGGGGCTCCCCATGCCCGGCCATCGAGTCGAGATCATCGACGAGCAGGGACGGATCCTCCCCCCCGGTGAGGTCGGCGACATCGCCCTCTCAGGCTCCCCGCCCAGCCTCTTCCGCGGGTACTGGAAGGACGAAGCCGCCAGCCAGGGCGCGCGCCGCGGTCGCTGGTACGTCACCGGGGATCGCGGCTACCGCGACCAGGACGGCTACTTCTGGTTCGTGGGAAGAGCCGACGACGTGATCATCTCCGCCGGCTACCGGATCGGTCCCTTCGAGGTGGAGAGCGCGCTGATCGAGCACCCGGATGTCCTCGAGGCGGCGGTGGTCGGCGCGCCGGACCCGGATCGGGGATCGATCGTGAAGGCCTTCGTGGTGCTGCGGCCCGGGATCAGCGGAGGAGCGCCCCTGGTGAAGCGCCTCCAGGACCACGTGAAATCGGTCACCGCCCCCTACAAGTACCCCCGCCGGATCGAGTTCATCGACGAGCTTCCCAAGACGGTGAGCGGGAAGATCCGGCGGGTCGAGCTGCGACAGCGATCCTGAGCCGGCGGCGGGACGCCCGTCAGAAGGCCCCGAGCCCCTCGCCAGCAGCACCTGCCTTGGGCGGGAGCACCTGCGCCCACGTGCCCCCCCCATCCTCGCTGCGGAGCACCATGCCGCGCTGACCGACGATGAAGCCGACCCGCTCGTCCGCGCTGAAGCCGATGTCGCGCATGAAGGTGAAGAGGGTCGGGAAGCCATCGCCGGGCGGCTCCCAGCTCACCCCCCCGTCGCTCGAGACGCGCATCAGCCCCTTCTCGCCCACCGCGATCGCCTTCCTCGGGAAGGGCTGGACCGCGAAGAGAGCCGCCTTGCGACCCACGTCGAAGTAGTTCCAGGTGCGGCCGCCGTCCGTGCTCTTGAGCACCATCCCGCCGAGGCCGGAGATCAGCCCGTTGTTCTCGTCGGAGAACGCGACCGTGAAGAGGTAGGGGTTCTGCGCGAGCGTGACCTCCATCTGGGGTCGGTCGGCGCGCCGGCTCTCGAGATAGCGACGCAGGAAGTCCGGATCGTCCTCGAGGAAATCCTCGTAGTCCCAGGGCGGCGCTCCCCGGCGGCGGATCCGGTCGGAGAGAATGCCGACGCCCTCGACCGCGGACACCACCTCCTGGGTGCGCGCCTCGATGATGTCGAAGAGCGGGGAGGGATCGTCCTCGGCACCGAACTCCCTGATCTCCTGCGCGCTCACGCGGGGCTCGATCGCGATGTTGAGATGCTGCTGGTCCGCGATCTGCCTGGCGAAGTCGCGGATCTTCTCCTTGTCCTTCTCGTCGATCTCGATCTCGTTGTAGGCGAGCTGGATGGGGTCGAGGACGATTCCGCTGACGATCTCGCCGCGCTCCCAGTGGGCGCCGCCGTCCTCGGTGCGGAACAGGTATCCGAACTCCCCGATGATCCAGCAGCGCTCGGTGTTGGCGGGGAGGCAGAAGATGTCGTTCAGCCCCACGTCCTCGAAGACCTTCTCCCCGTTCCGCACCCGCTCCTGGTCCGCCACCGAGAGCCACACGAACTGGGGATGGGTCTCATCCACGGTGAAGGAGTGATCCTGCCAGGTCCGCCCACCGTCGTCGGTGTAGATCCGCGTTCCCCACTCGCCCACCGCCCAGGCCCGGTTCTCGTCCAGGGCCTGGACCGCGAACAGGTGCACTCCCTGCTCCTCCTTCACGCTCGGCTGCTGGGTCCAGGTCTTCCCGCCGTCTTCCGTCCGCAGGACCAGACCCAGCTGTCCCACCGCCCAGCCTTTCTCTTCGTTGGCCATGCTGACGCCGTACAGGAGCATCTTGGTGTCGGTCTTCGCCTTCCGCCAGGTGTTCCCGCCGTCCTCGCTCAGGTAGACGGCGCCCCAGTCGCCCGCCGCGACCACTCGCTTCTCGCTCGGGACCGAGACCGAGAAGAGGTGGTCGTAGATGTCGATCTCCCCGCTTCCCGAGCGGGGCTGGAAGTGGACGTCGTGACAGGCGACGACAAGCGCCGCCACGACCGCCATCACCGGCAAGCTGCGAATCGAGAGCATCGGGGGCACCCCTCTGGTGAAGCGGGTGGGATCGGCGAACGATAACCGACCGGGCCGGGACGCGCCGCGCCCCGGCCCGGTATCAGGATCAGACAGGACCCACCTCGAGCTAGCGGCCCTTGGTGAGGCGACCGACGTCGATGTAGCGTCGGACCTTGCCCTTGCTCTTCAGCGGAGTTCCGCCGCTGTCCCAGAACTCGATCCGGTTTCCGGTGCCGGTCTGGATGTTGATGATGGTGTCGCTCACCACCCGCATGTCCAGCGGCTTCGGCACACCCTCCCATCCGGGATAGTAGCCCGGTTCGTCCTCACTCCAGCGGTGGTTGTGCCAGATGATCTTCCAGAGCTCCCCCTTGCGGTCGTAGGCGAAGGAGTAGAGCGCGACCAGGGTTTGCTTGTCGACGTACATGTCCTTGAACTTGTAGGGGTGATCCGCGTTCCTCGGAGTGAAGCGCACCTTCACCGCCTTGCGCACCTCCCAGAGGTCGTCGGCATAGGAGAGGCCGTAGGGGCCGAAGTTGTGGTCCTTGGCGTACGGGTAGGCCTTCACCTGCGAGTTCATCGGCGCGATCATGTCCATCTCGCCGAGGCACTCCCACTCGTACTGGGGAGGAACCCCGGCGAAGCTGCGCAGATCGTCGAAGGTGAAGTCGGTGCCCGAGACGGCGTCGGTCCGCTGGGCCGAAGAGATCCGGCGCACGCGGCGCAGGGTGGGAACGTACACCCAGGTGTCGTCGTTCTTCGATGTCGCCTTCGGGTTGTCGGCCTCCTTGTAGCGATAGGTCATCAGCATGATGCCGCGGGCATCGAAGGGCGCGTCGACCTCGATCCCGAAGGCCAGCTTGCGCTTCTCGCCGCGGAAGAGATCCCCCCCGTTGGCGTCGAGGTATTCCTTCTCGATCCGGTGGGCGAGCTTGACGGTCTTCGAGGTGCCCTCGTAGTAGAGCGGGAGCTCCTCGCCCCGGTCCCAGTAGGAGTAGAAGAACCGGGCGTTGGCTCCGTCCCCGTCCCACTGCTGGTCGAAGTTCCAGATGATCTTGTCTCCCGCCCTGGGATCGCCCAGGCAGTCGATCTCGTCCATCGGGAAGGGTTGACCCGCCGTGTAGTTCGCCAGGCTGGACTCCGGACCCACGCGCGGCTGACCCTTGAACTGGGCGGTGGCCGCCTGGTACTCGGGGGGAGGCGAATAGTCGCGGAAGAACGGACCGATCTCGAGCTGCATCCCCTCGTAGAAGAAGAAGTCCCGGTTGGACCAGAACTCCGGCGGCAGGAAGGGCTTCAGGGATTCGGCCTTGTCGAAGGTGACGACGTCCCCCTCTTTGAAGGTCGGAGCCCCGGGACCGACGTCCTCCTGCTGCGCGGCTACCGGGGCAGCCAGCGCCATCGAGAGGAACAGTGAGAGAGAACAGAACGGGCGCAGACGCATACGATCTCCTCTTATTGCCACCGCGATGGCCTGTCAGGGATGCCTGTATTCAGCTAGCACAAGAGGCCACCCACTCGCGACGGCCAACCCCCCGAAACGTCCCACCACTCGGCGATCCGAAGCACCGTCCCGCGGTCAGCAGCGCCCCCTCTCTAGACTACCGCTGGCCGCATTGTCAAGAACCCTGAACCGCCGAACGCGCTGCTCGGCTGCTGGAGCCGCCCCGCCGTGCAGAAGACCCCTGTGCTCGCTCGCTCCTCCATACCCTGAGACGATCGGCCGCGGGTCTCCGTTTCAGCCTCGCCCTCCGGTCCCTCGAACCAGTCGCGCTGGGGACGCGGTGCCTCCAGACCATCCCTCGACGCCCCCTTGGGGGGAACGCCTGGGATCGCCAGGCCGCGTTGTTTCGACCACACCGATACGCGGTTCGCGCGCGGCAAGCCTGGACGACCCGGCAGGTCGAAGAGGCGGGATCCCGTTCAGCCGGACTTCGCCCTGGGAGCGAGGCGCACGCCCTGTAGGTGGATGAAGCCGGTGGCCGCGGTCTGATCGTAGGTGTCCGCCTCTCCCGCATCCTCGAAGGTGGAGAGAGCCTCGGCGTAGAGGGAGACCGGTGAGCGGCGACCGGTCACCCGGACCGCTCCCTTGAAGAGGCGGAGGCGGGCCTCGCCGGTCACGTTCTCCTGGCTTCGCTCGATGGCGGCGCGGACGAAGTCCATCTCCGGCGAGAACCAGAAGCCGCCGTAGATCAGCTCGGCGAAGCGCGGCATCAGGCGGTCGCGCTCGTGCATCACCTCCCGGTCCAGGGTGATCGACTCGACGGCGCGGTGGGCGGCGTGCAGCACCGTGCCCCCCGGAGTCTCGTAGACGCCCCGGGACTTGAGGCCGACGACGCGGTTCTCGACCATGTCGACCCGCCCCACCCCGTGGGCGCCGGCGAGCTTGTTGAGACGCGCGAGGAGCGGCGCGGCCTGCAGCACCTCCCCGTCGATCGCGACGGGGGTGCCCTTCTCGAAGCGGATCAGGATCTCCGCGGGGGCGTCCGGCGCCTGCTCGGGCGACCTGGTGCGCAAGAACATCGACTCCTCCGGGGCCTTCCAGGGATCCTCCAGGATCCCCCCCTCGAAGGAGATGTGCATGAGGTTTCGGTCGATCGAGTACGGCTTCTCCACCGTCGCGCTCACCGGGATTCCGAACTTCTTGGCGTAGGCGATGCAGTCGGTCCGGGAGCGCAGCTCCCACTCCCGCCAGGGTGCCACGACCTTGAGCTCCGGAGCGAGTGCGCGGTAGGCCAGCTCGAAGCGAACCTGATCGTTTCCCTTGCCGGTGGCGCCGTGGGAGAGGGCGTCGCAGCCGGTCTCGCGCGCCACCGCCACCTGGTGCTTCGCGATCAGCGGCCGGGCCAGGGCCGTGCCGAGCAGATAGGTCCCCTCGTAGACCGCGTTGCCCCGGATCGCGGGGAACACGTACTCGCGGACGAACTCCTCGCGGAGGTCCCGCAGCACGTAGTCCACCGCCCCGGTCGCCTTGGCCTTCTCCGGAAGCCCCGCGAGCTCCTCCTCCTGGCCGATGTCGGCGCAGAAGGCGACGACCTCGCAGCCGTACCGCTCGATCAGCCAGCGCAGGATCACCGAGGTATCGAGACCCCCGCTGTAAGCCAGACACACGCGCCGCACCGAGCCCTTCGAGGCCATCGTCGTTCCTCCCGATGGCGATTTGTAACGAAGGCGCGGCGCCCGGGCCAGGGCGGATCAGGGCGCGTCGACGGGGAGGCGCAGCAGGGTGGTGCGACCCAGCTCGGGATCGATGGTGGTGTGCAGGTCCGCGCCCAGGGCGGCGATCGACTCCTGGAGGACGGGCGGCTCGGAAGGGAGGGCCGTGCAGCCCCCGTTCCTCCAGTGCGCCGTCACCGACACCAGCACCGCCGCCCCGGTGCCGGTTCCGGCGCTGCGGGCGCCGATGAAGATCGCAGAGGGGGAAGGCTCCTGCTCGAGGCGATCCTCGACGATCCTCATCAATACCGACTCGAGCCGGGCTTCGTCGCCGCGGACGGCTGGCAGGCTTGTCGCCGCGAGCAGCTCGACGGCGGTTTGCGCCTTGCCGATCCGACGCAGGGCGCGCTCCGCGACCCGTCGCACCACCTCGCCGGGATCGAAGCGCGCGGACTCGAGGATCGGATCGGGCGCGCCGGAGAGGACCACCCGGAGCTCCTCGGACCACCTGCGCAGGCGCGCGAGGGCGCGCACGCTCCCCTCGACGAGGCTTCGGTAGCGGGAATCGCGGCGTCCCCCGGTCTGGTCCAGGAGCATCTGCAAGGAGTGGGAGAGCTCCTCGATCGGGTCCTGGATCTCCCGGTGCAGAGAGAGCAGGCGCTCGACGCCCTCCACCTCCTCCTTGAGCAGGATCACCACTCCCACCCGTGCCGCCTCGGCTACGATCGGCGACGCCACCGCCGCGAAGCCGACGCCGCGTTCGCGAACCCGGAAGCGGACGCTCTCTCCGTGCTCGCAGACCTCCGCCACCGCCTGGAGGACCGCCTCGCGGCTGCCTCCGCTGAAGAGCTCGGCCAGGCTGCGGCCGCGGGCCGTCTCGGCGGTGACGGCGAACCGCGCCTGGAAGGCGGGGTTCACGTAGACCGCGCCTCCCTCGGGGTCGCCGACGATCACCGGCGCATCCAGGAAGCTGAGCAGCGATCCTTCCGCGCCGGTCACGAGCTCGCCTCGACGATGCCCGCCTCGAGCAGCTTGTGGACCACGCGGACCGCGTCGAAGGGATCCATCCCCGAGAGCGCCAGGATCTCGTTCACGCTGGTCTTGCCGTCGATCATCGAGAGCACGAAGCCCGCGTTCGCCGGAAGGTTGAATCTCATCATCTCCTGCGGCGTGATCTTCACCTTCAGCACCGCGGAAGCGTCCCGGAGCTGCTCGCGGTAGAGCTGGTAGAGATGGCTGCGGACCAGCTCCAGGTATCCCTGGGTCTCCAGCCGACCAGGGTTCTCGCGAGCCAGGCTCTCGAACATCTCGAGCGACTCCTGGGCCTCGCCCTTGCGGAGCAGATCCAGGGCGTCGGCCAGCAGACCGTCGCGCGCTTCGCCAACCGACCCCGAGGGCTTGACCTCGCCGGTCGAGAAGCCGGCGCTGCGCAGGTAGTCCCTCGCGCCGGGATGGTCCGGCTCGAGCTCGAGCACCTCGCGCCAGCACCAGGCGGCCCGGGCCGTCCTTCCCTCGCCGTAGTGGCGGAGTCCCTCCTCCATCAGCCGAGAGATCCGCCCTTCGCTGGATTCCGGCGTCCTGGGACTCACTTCCTGGCCTGCACCTCGTCGCTCTGCTTGAGCTGCACCTCGTAGAGCTCGTTCTCCTCGATGATGTGCTGGATCTCCTCGGCGGAGAGCGTGCCCCTGGCGTTCACGGTGATCGACTGCTCCTTGCCGGTCGCCGTGTCACGCGCGGCCACGCTCACGATCCCGTTGGCGTCGATGTCGAAGCAGACGTCGATCTCCGGCTCTCCCTTCCGGGAAGGTCGGATTCCCCCGAGCACGAATTCGCCGAGCAGATCGCTCTCCGAGGCGATCTCGGATTCGCCCTGGAGGACGCGGATCTTCACCGCGGACTGGTTGTCGCGGGTGGTGGTGAAGAGGTGGCTCTTGCGCGCGGGAACCGTGGTGTTGCGATCGATCAGCTTGGCGAAGTGCCCGCCGAAGGTGGCGATTCCCAGGGAGAGCGGGGTCACGTCGAGGAGCAGCAGGTTCTGCTCCTCGGCGACCAGGCTCTCTCCCTGGAGGGCGGCGCCGATCGCCACCACCTCGTCCGGATTCACCCCCTTGTGAGGCCGCTTGCCGAAGAATTCGGTGACCGCAGCCTGGACCAGCGGCATTCGGGTCTGCCCGCCCACCAGGATGATCTGATCGATCGCGCCGATGGCGAGACCGGAGTCGTTGACGCACTGCTCCACGGTCTTCAGGGTTCCGCGCACCACTCCACCCACCAGGCTTTCGAGGGCCTCCCGGGTGAGCACCTGGCTCAGGTGGCGGGGCCCCTTTGCGTCGCTGGCGATGAAGGGGAGGTTGATCTCGGTGACCTCCCGGGAGGAGAGATCGCACTTCGCCTTCTCCGCCGCATCCTTCAGGCGTTGGAGCGCCATGGTGTCGCCCCGCAGATCGATGCCCTCGCTCTTCTGGAAGATCTCCAGCAGGTGCGCCACGATGCGCTGGTCGAAGTCCTCGCCGCCCAGGAAGGTGTTGCCGGCGGTCGCGAGCACCTCGACCACCCCGTCGCTCATCTCCAGGATCGAGATGTCGAAGGTTCCTCCTCCCAGGTCGTAGATCGCGACCTTCTCGTCCCGGTGCTTGTTGAATCCATAGGCCAGGGCGGCGGCGGTGGGCTCGTTGATGATCCGGAGCACCTCGAGGCCCGCGATCTTTCCGGCGTCCTTGGTGCACTGGCGCTGGGCGTCGTTGAAGTAGGCGGGAACGGTGATCACCGCTTCGTGGACGTGGTCTCCCAGGTACTCCTCCACCACCCGCTTCATCTCCCGCAGGATCAGCGCGGAGATCTCCGGACAGGTGAAGGTCTTGCCCGCGATCTCGATGCGCGGATCGTCGTTGGGGCCGCGCACGATCCGGAAGGGGCTGAGATCGATCGACTTCTGCACCTCCGGCGCGTCGAAGCGCCGGCCGATCAGGCGCTTGGTGGCAAAGACCGTGTCCTTCGCGTTGGTGATCGCCTGCCGCTTGGCGAGGTGACCCACCAGTCGCTTTCCGTCCTGCGTGATCGCGAACATCGAGGGCGTGGTCTTGTAGCCGCCCGCATTCGGGATCACGCTCGGCTGCCCGTTTTCGATGATGGCGACGCAGGAGTTGGTGGTCCCAAGATCGATCCCGATCACGTGATTCATCGCTCTCCTCCAGGCTCCCCGGACCTCTCCGCCCTCACAGCGATCTGAGCTCCGTGCTCGCCTCGGCGTCCTTCGGATCCAGCTTCAGGGCCGCCTCGAGCTCTCGCCGCGCGTTCGACTTGAATCCGGCCGCCTTGAAGATCTGGCCGAGCGTGCGCCGATGGACGGCGTTGTCGGGGTCGATCTCGCAGGCCGCCGCGGCAAACTCCTTGGCCTTGCGCAGGTTTCCGACGGCCTGCCACTGCAGGCGCGCCGCGCGGATGTTGAGCTCGGGGTCGAAGGGGCGGAATTGGAGCGCCTCTTCGAAGAGCCGGGCGGCATCCGGATAGTCCCGCATCTCGAGCGCGCCCTCTCCCTGCCTGATCAGGAGCTTCGCGCGCTCCTCGTGGGCCTTGCGCTGAACCTCGGCAAAGGCCTCCTTGTAGGCCTGGTTCGCGGGGTCGAAGGCGATCGCCAGCCGCACGCTCCCGGCGGCCTCCAGCCACCTCTCGCCATGGAAGGCCGCCATCCCCGACTCGAAGAAGCTCTTGGCCTTGCGCTTGCGCGCCTCGAAGACCTTGAGCTGCTTGCCCACCGTCGAGAGGCGCTTGCGGGCCGCGAGGCCGCTCGGAGCCGGGCTCCCCTTGGCCCGCTTCTCGGGCGCTGCGGAGAAGGCGAGCTCCCTCTGCACCTCGGCGCGGGTGGCGGGATCCGAGAGCAGCTCGTACGCCTCCAGGATCTTCTTGAAGCAGCGATCCAGCTTCTCCTCGAAGGGACCCAGGTTGCGGCGGAAGTAGCGATCCGGGTGGAACTGCTTGGAGAGCGCGAAGTAGGCCTTCTTGATCGCCTTGAGATCGGCGTCGGCGACCACGCCGAGGAGCTCGTGGTAGGGGCGCTCGAGCCCGGTCTCGAACTCGAGGATCCTCCTCTGGATCTCGACGGGCAGATCCAGGGTCGGATCGATCTCCGCCTCGAGGGAGCCGGCGCCCGGGACCGCCTCCGAGCCGCGGCCCTTCGCCGGCGGCGCCTCCTCCTCGAACAGGATCACACCCTGCGCGAGCCAGCCGTCGATGGTGCGGTCCACCTGCTCGGGAGGCAGGCCGCCGATCTGGCGAAGCATCTTCCAGGAAGTCATCCCGTCGATTCGCGACAACAGGTAGCCCTCGGCCGGCGAGAGGGAGAGCGAGGTGGGATCGCATCCAGGGGCGAGCCGGGGAATCCGATCCTCACCCCCTCCGGCG
>Ga0214473_10007814_pt1 | contig 12649 bp, 9 predicted proteins | sample RVTome_7_FD_203509 | JGI IMG/M metagenome (GOLD analysis project Ga0214473, IMG submission 203509) | Soil microbial communities from uranium-contaminated site in the Upper Colorado River Basin, Wyoming, United States - RVT98D197 | ecosystem: Environmental > Terrestrial > Soil > Contaminated >... | reverse complement strand
GATATAACGGCAGCTCAGGCAGAAGCTCTGGAGAAGGCTCTCAATCAGACTACAGACTATAGACTACAGACCAAAGATAATCCCCCTTTACCCCCCTTTAACAAAGGGGGGGAGGGGGGGATTTTTAAAGTCTATATCGGCATGAGGTACTGGCATCCTTTTATAAAAATAGCGGTAGAGAATATTCTAAAGGATGGGATTAAACATCTTATTGTAATCAGTCTTTATCCCCATTATTCTAAAGCAACAACAGGTTCTGCCCTTGCGGAATTTAAACGTGCTATTTCAAAATTTCAAATTTCATCCCGAATAAGTCGGGACAAATTTCAAATTAAATATATTGAACAGTGGTATGATTTCCCGTTATATATAGATTCACTTGCAGAACTTATGTTCAACGGCATCTTAGAATTTGAAAAAAATAATCCCCCCATCCCTCGGGGTGGAGGGGGATTATTATGTGATGTGCTTTTCAGCGCCCACAGCCTTCCGGAGAGTTTTATTAAAGAAGGAGACCCTTATGTTGACCATATAAATGCTACAATTTCAGAAGTGTGCAAAAGGCTTTCCGACAGTCCTTATAACATCAAAAATTTGAAGTGGCATCTTTCATTTCAGAGCAGGAGCGGGCCTGTTAAGTGGTTACAGCCTGCGACAGATGAGACTTTAATAAAACTCGCAAAAGAAGGCGTTAAGAATTTGCTCGTTGTACCGATTAGTTTTGTATCAGACCATATCGAGACGCTTTATGAAATAGATATTCTCTATAAAGAACTTGCAGGGAGACACGGTATAAATTTTAAGAGATGTAAATCCTTGAATACGTCTGAAAAATTTATAAATGCGCTAAAGGAATTAGTGATGTTAAAAATGAAAGAGTCAGGATGAAAAAAATCATTATCGTTGGAGCAGGGATATCCGGTTTAACAGCTGCTTATGCCCTACTGAGCAAAAATAAAAATTTAGATTTAACAGTTTATGAAGCAGACTCAAGGCCCGGCGGCAAGATATGGAGTGACAGGACGGATGGTTTCCTGTGCGAAAAAGGAGTCAACGGCTTTCTTGATAACAAGCCCAAGACCCTTCAATTGTGTGACTATCTCGGACTCGAGCCGCTGAAAAGCAGCGATAATGCCAGAAAGAGATTTATCTTTTCCAAGGGAAAACTTAATCAGTTGTCAGAATCCCCGCTATCTTTTCTGAAATCAGACCTCATCTCATGGCATGGAAAACTCAGAATGATTTATGAACTCATTGCCCCAAAGGGACCCGAGGATGAAACTGTTGCTGATTTTGTAATTCGCAGGCTTGGAAAAGAGAGCCTTGAAAAGCTTATTGACCCAATGTGTTCTGGAATCTTTGCTGGTGACCCTTACAAAATGAGCATAAAACACTGCTTCCCGCGCATAAAAGAGCTGGAGCAGAATTACGGAAGCCTGATAAGGGCAATGATAAAACTGCAAAAGGAGAAGAAAAAACTCCAAACTCATGAGAAAATAAGCGCTGCACCCACTGGCAATCTTACATCTTTTTACAATGGAGCGCAAACCATTACTGATGAGCTTGCAGAAAAGCTCGGGGAAAGAATAAAGTTCGGGGTTTCTGTGAAAGGCATTGAAAAGGACGGCAAAGCATATAAGGTTCATACCTCTCGGGGAATAGATAGTGCAGATATTGTTATTCTTGCATCACCTGCCCATGCCTCCTCCGAGATTATAGGGGACTTTGATAAAAAGCTTTCCAAAATTCTTTCGGAAATTCCATATGCTCCGGTGTCAGTAGTCTGTTTTGGGTATAAAAGAGAAAAGGTGTTGCACTCTCTTCAGGGATTTGGATTTTTGATTCCTCATATAGAGGGCAAAAAGATTCTCGGCACTCTCTGGGATTCAAGCATATTTCCAAACAGGGCTCCTGAAGGCTATGTGCTTCTAAGGAACATGATTGGAGGTGCGAAATCGCCAGAACTTGCAATGTTAGATGACAATGCGATTTTAAGGACTGTTTTTGATGAATTGGGACCTATAGTTTCTCTAAAGAGTGAGCCTGATATGGTGAGGATTTACAGGTGGGAAAAGGCGATTCCCCAGTATGTAATGGGGCATGGTGATAGGTTGAAATTTATAGATGAAAGTTTAAAACCCTATCATGGTTTATATCTTACCGGCAATTCTTACAGGGGAATTGGCATGAATGACTGCATAGAAAATGCCTATAAACTTGCTGATCAAATCTCATCGGAATTTCAGTTGTAAAAGTTCTTAATATTTGTTAAACCTAAAAAGCTGTATTTCGACACTTGGTATACGGGCATCAAAACTTTTAGAAAGCAACAAGATTTTTAAAATATGAGTTGCAATCACTGTGCCTTTTTAAAAAATATTACCTTATAACAATGGTTAGATTTTTGTATAAACATGCATCATCTGATTGCAACTGATATAGTTTTTGGTGTTGCTCTAAAACTTTTTCTACCCATACACCAAGTGTATATTTATTGCTTTTGAGCTGACAGACTAAAAATTGTCATGAAAATAAAAATCATCTCAGGAGGACAAACAGGCGCTGACAGGGCTGCGCTTGATATAGCCATAGAGCTTGGCTTGGATTACGGCGGCTCTATCCCCAAAGGGCGGTTAGCAGAAGACGGTATGCTTGACCTGAGATATGATAGGATGGCAGAGCTAAAAAGGAATAGTTATAATGCCCGTACTAAAAAGAATGTAATGGATTCAGATGCCACGCTTATTTTTACTATGGGCGCTATAGGCGGTGGAACAGCTTACACTATGCAAGTGGCTCAAAAGTATAACAAGCCTTTTTTACATATCGATCTACTGGATAAGACGGAGAGTGAAGCTGTCCAGACAGTCAAAAAATGGTTAAAGAAAATCCAGCCCGATATCCTTAATGCAGCTGGCTCAAGAGAATCAACATCTAAGGGGATATATGAGAAGGTTTTTAAGATATTGAAAGAAGTTTTAATGGTCCTTATTAGATAAAGTTAGAACCTATTTTGATGAATATTTATCCCCCGCCCTCCCAGCAGTCACAGTCGGTCGGCTTCAGCCCCTCGGTCTTTCGCACCGCCCTTTGTGCGCCTGCTCCCCTTATTTTAAAATCAAATGTGTAGTTACCGAATCGGATTTGCAGTACATTTTTACCGCTATTATGTGTCGTTTGTTTTCATTCCAATGTCTAGCAAGAATCTTATTGAAGATTCTGTCCGTAACATCATCGACTGCAATTGTGGAGTGATGAAAGGAGAGTCAATTTTGTGAGTTCCATATTGAAATAAGTTAATACACTCTAGGACAGCATCAATATCTTTGTCCAAAAACTGACTGAAAGGTGGGTAGTTAATTTCACGACATATATAGAGAAGGCGGGATCTCCGCGTTGGTTTATTTTTATGGTAGTGTTTTGGATCTGTTGTCCAACTCTTTACTTGCTCATCTGGCGCTAATTTGTGAATTACATGTGTTAACAACTCTCTTAATGATGTTATAAAGTGTCTTGTACTATCTGGATTATCTGAAGCTAAAGATTCCTTAGCTCCTCTCCACAGTCTTATCAAAGAGGGGTCGAGTCTGCTTAGATACATTTCGATGTCGTCTCGTATTTCATGTGAAATTTCTGTAATAAGTGTTTCTTCTTCTTCGAGAATCTTTCCTTCTGTTAGAGATATGCTTTCAATGACCCGATTGCTGGTGTAAAACTCTATTGGAGGTAGAGAAATAATATCAGGTCGTACGGAAAAAATACTAAAATCAGGTGCTTCAAAAGACTTGAAGAGACGAGAATAGCTTTCAGACAAATCTATTTGCATTTGTCTAAGAGAAGATTGACATTCTTTAGAAATATTGATTATAGACCCAATTTCTTCAAGCTTCACTCTTGCCATGGAATGTTCGGCTAGTATTGAGATATCAGATATTTTTACTAAGTGCGATTGAATTCCTAATTGGGACGCATTAATTGATTCCAATGCTTCAGAAACTGGGGCAAATTGAGTTTTCCATAATTCTGCCATTTTTGATGTTTCTTTAGCTAAATTATGAATTTCTGGGCTCATCGATAGTTTAGATATTGAAAGGTTTGCTTCTCGTGCCAATTTTAACGCTGGAGAATTTAATAAATTCATGGCATTTGACAGAGAAGCCTGCATGGCACTCGCTTTCGAAAAGTCTTCAATTAGTGGATGAATTGCTTCTCTAATACTCCAATATGCGCTGGCTTGCTCCTGGAGTAATTGTTGAGTACGTCTTAATTCACTAAACCTATGTACAATGTGTAAATACTGATCAAACAAGGTCATGACTTCTCCTCCTACTGTAATCTACAATCTTTTGTGTGACCTGTCAATTATATTTAAGAAAAGCATTCTTTAGGTTACAATGCCTATTTTTTAAAGGTCTTTTTTATGTGTTTTAACGAGTTCATATAAGAGTTGACTAAATAAGTAAACCATGTTATCTTTATCCTCATGGGTAACGCGGAAGCTCCGAAACAAAATTCTGTTAAATTAATTGGGGATGAATTCGGAAAGCGCCTTTATAATGAACGTATTTCGAGAAAATTATCTATTAGCTCCCTTGCTCAGAAAGCGAACGTAACAAAAGGTTACGTGTCTCGACTGGAACATGGCAAGGCTAAACCTTCTAAACAAATGATTGAGCGAATCGCTAAAATCTTGAAGATAAAACCTAGCCCTTTGTATGTACTTGCTGGTTATCTTCCAATAGATATTAAAAATATTCTCTACAGTTTTCCTGAAGAGGCTCCAAATGTACTTCGAGAAACCTTTGATACGTATGTAGCTGGAAACTCGACGACAGGTTACGAACATAAAAAATCTCAAGCTTCTCTTAAAACAACGAAGCCTATTATTATCTCAAAAAAAGAACATCTCTATGAAATTTTCAATACAGACTGTTTTGCTTGGTTGGATAAACGTGCGTCTAATAGTATCCATGCAGTTGTTACTGATCCCCCTTATGGAATAAAAGAATATACACATAAAGAAAAGAAGAAACTTCGATCAGGACGTGGTGGGGTATGGCGTATACCACCAAGCTTTGACGGGTGTCTTCGCAGTCCACTTCCCAGATTTACAGTACTCTCAAATGATGACAAATTAAAATTAGAGAACTTTTTTACTAAATGGGCAATAAAAGTCTTCAAAGTACTTGTGCCAGGTGGGCACGTTTTGATTGCAACAAATCCTCTCTTTTCACATATCGTTTATTCATCTATTATTAAGGCTGGATTTGAAAAAAGAGGTGAAATTATTCGATTAGTTCAGACATTACGTGGTGGTGACAGACCAAAAAACGCGCATAATGAATTTGAAGATGTAACTGTAATACCCAGATCTTGTTGGGAACCATGGGGTTTATTTAGAAAACCTTGTGAAGGCCGTGTTCAGGATAATCTCCGTAAATGGAAGACTGGAGGTTTACGTCGTATATCTAAAGATCAGCCCTTTAGTGATGTGATTAAAAGCTCACCTACGCGTTCAATTGAAAGAGAAATTGCATCACATCCATCACTTAAACCTCAAGCACTAATGAGACAACTTGTTAGAGCCTCTCTTCCATTAGGGGAAGGAATCGTATTAGATCCTTTCATGGGTGGTGGTTCTACAATAGCAGCTGCTTGCGCACTAAACTACAAAAGTATAGGAATCGAGTCTGATCTTGAATTCTATAAAATTGCAGTTAAAGCTATACCACGTTTGGCAGCTATAGTACCGAATGGGAATGGTAACGGTTCAGATATTTGGGGTTCTATAAAGATTATCGAAGGCCAAGAACCGTTATTTGAACAATCGTGACTGTGATATATAATTTCTATTTTTTTGCTAAGATTGACCTATGCCTGCCAACACCTATACCAGGAAGCCTATATAGGAAGTTGGTTCGCAACTTTTCTACACCTGTAGTTGTAATAGACGCTGTAGGTGTTCGACGAGAAGTTCCCTTACGTCCAGAGAATGACCAATCAGACCTCGTTAATTTTGCACAGAGTATTTCTATAAATGTTAAAGGTACTGACTCTTGCTTGTCTTGATTCCCCACCATATATCTAAAAATCATGATCCAACATTCTTCGGGATTGTGACCTTGCCAACCCCCTTTTTGAATAGATGACTTGACTTCTATACCTTCATCTCCTTTTAGTATAAGATTTGACGTATAGTGACCTTTTGGTAAAAGATCTGGATGTCCGCCTACTTTTAGATTTGCCTCAAGGGTTTTTGAAGCCCCGGCGATATTTTTAACTAAGAATTCGGAGACTATACCCGAGAGAGAGTTTCCAAGTAGTAGGTCTTCTAAAGGCCGAAATCCATTCTTGACTAGATAGTCATTAACACCATGAAAGAGACGATAGGTTTCAGCAACTGCTTTCTCGACTTCTTGAACGGTAAAACCATATGGTAATATGGCTTTCTGATTAACATAACGTGAATCAAGCTTAGTGGGCTGATTCAATTAGATTCCTCCTTTTCAATTCAGTTTATTCACTGGAATTATGTAACTATTAATAACATATATTAAAACTAAATATTTATTATTTCACAAGTTGTATCACTTTTTAGACAACTTAAAATTTTACGACGCCCCCATGTGAAAATACAAATAATTTGTGCTCGGTGTCCGCCGAAGGCGGATAAAAGGACGCACAGCCCCGAACGAAGCCCTGAACCATGCGGGACAGGGCGAAGAGAGGGGCGGAGCCGCTCAGGGGTTCCGTTCAAAATAAGTTCGAACTTTGTCCAATAATGACCACCATTTTTGATTTATAGCGGTGTCCGCCTCGCCCAAACCATGCGAGGCGGATAAATTATGTAGAAAATTCCACGGTTTTTTAAAGTCAATGGAGAGCGTGCCCGCCGCAAGACGGCGGTTCGAGCCGCTTTTCTGCGTCTGCCTTCGGCATCAGGCAAAGCGAGATTGAATTTAAAAGATTATCAAAACCACATTACCCCATCTGCCCAAAGCCGTCTCAATGCTCAGCCTACAATCAGCCTGTTGGCTGTCTTCCGTTACCTCAGCGCTGAGCCGTCTTTCCCCCTATGATAGATGGCGGACTTTAGAACGTTTGCTGCCTTAAAACATTAGTGAAAAAGAGTCACCCTACGGTGTTGTTATGCTTGTTTAATTTCTGAAATTTGTTCTTCAATAAGTTTTTGGTATTCCTTAAACGCCTTGAGACAATTTAAGTACTGGCATGTTAAAGCAGGTACTAATTTATTTATTTTAAGCGGTTCGGTATAACCAATACCATAGCTTACTTTACCACCATCTCTAACATTTCGTGTTACAAGCCCTGTCAGACCTATTTCTATTTTTGGAGAATATCGATGATTGTATTTGTTTCGAAAGTTATTTGTATCTGACTGAAATTGTTTATTTGATATTTTTTCCAATGCTAATTTTAACTTATTGTAGCTTTGCCACAGCGATGAGTATCTATCAGCAACGTCAAAATATATTTCTTCATCTAAAGGCAAATCATCTACCCAATTTTGCTTCTTTATTTGATTTGCTTGGTGGCAGAGATGAGTTACCGAATAAATAAATCTAGAACGGATAACATAAGGTAGGTTAATAGCCACAGTAGCTAAGGGGCTTACAAATTCAATCACTATCTCAAACCTTTCTTTATCTTCGTTTCTGTCTATTGTGTTTTGCCATGCTTTAAGACTTGTAATATATCTTTGTAATTCATTTATGGTGTTGGCAATTTCCCCTGCATGTTCATCCAGCATTAGACTGTATGCCATCCACTTATTTGGAATTGGATCAGGCAGCTTGTACCAATTATAAGGAACTAGAGGGCCACATGGTTTGATCGCTGCTCTATTATTTAGAAATTCTTTATATGCGTCTAACATCTGCATTATCTTAACCTTTATATCTTTTAAGTACTGAAATTTCTATATATTATCAAATATAGCTTGAATAACCACAGATTTCTGTGGTAAAGACATAATGAACTATGCCGAAACGCACAAAGAAAAAGAAAGGCAGGCCACCGATAAAAAAATCGTGGACATATGTTATTGAAATACAGGATGTGACAAGCAAACCAGAATTCATATTTAGAAATTAGGTGGATTATTTTATGAGTCTGAGAATTGGATATATAAAGCATAAAGACGCTGTTTACCAAGAAGTTATTGACAAGATTTCAGAAAATTTTAAAAGAAAAGAAGTAATTCCTTTTTTTGGGGCAGGTATTTCCTTTGATAGTCCTTCGTGCCTTCCTGGAGGAAATGCCCTTCAATCTCCATTAATTGAGATACTTTTGAAGGTCAGTGAGCTTTCACTTCTCCAAAAAGCCCGAGAGAAAGAAGGCATTAAATCTTTTTCACAGAAAGCGGTACATAATGCGCGGCTTGAGCAATTACTTGATGTTCTGCAAAAAACCCACGGTAAAACAATACTTCCATATCTAAATGTACTGCTCAGCGATTATTGGAATAACAATCACGGTGCCATTGCAACTTTGGCCATTAATGGATATCTACCAAATTGCATAACACTTAATTTTGATTTGCTTATCGAAAAAGCGATTTATAGTCAAGGGAAAACGTCTAGAACAGTTACCCCTTTAACTAATGGTGAATTCAAAATCGGTAATGGTGAACCTTGTATAGATATTCTTAAGCCTCACGGTAGCTTTGTTCCCACAGAAATCCATTCGAATCCGTTTGAGTTTCTGTCTGCAACTCTTTCCGAAGTGGGTCATATACCAAATAAGCGTAATATAAAGGCTATAAGAAATCTTTTGACTAGTTTCCCGGTATTACTCATCGGGGGGTATAGTGACAATGATTGGGATATTTTTCCAATTTTACTAAGTGAATCTGATTCAGTGAAGGAAATCCTATGGATCGAATATATGGATGTTAATAATCCTATATCAGAGAATAGACTATCTGAAGCTTTTCAAAATCGAGTAAAACCATGGTTAAGTTCATTTAAAGGTAATTCGACCGTCCTCTATGGAGCAAGCAATCAATTTCTTTGTGATATTTTAAAGAATCTCGCTCTTGACTTACCTGAAATGACAAAAAAAGACGGGACAGAGAAGACACCTGATCCTTCTTTTTTATCTATAAAATATACAGAACAGGACCTCCCAACGATACGTACACTCGTTTCCTTTTCAATGCTACAACCAACGAGCGCTAGTAAATTATTCTTACTGCAGTGGCTCAAGAAACATCCATTAATTAAATCTGAATATTATTTGTTTTCGATATTAGAAGATCAGATTGGCCATGAATTTCATACTATCGGTAAAATGCGGAAGGCTATTCGGTGTACCAAAAAGGTCTTAGATTATCAAATGGTAACAAAAGGTATTGCAAAAAAAGAAGTTATAGATGTTTATATTTGGTTAGGTTATGAATATCTTTGCATGGCAAAACGTCCACTGATTCCATTTATCCATTGGCCTATTTTAATACCTTACTATAGATATAAAGCCGACTACTTTTTTAATAAAGGATTGTCGCTTGCCGACGAAATAGACGAGCCTTCTATTGATAAGAAGTATTTTAGAGGATTGGTTGAATATTATAAAATTGATTTACTTCATGGTTGGGGCAATGTTATGACATTTCTTCTCGGGCGAAGATTTACTTACATTCAGCGGTGGTATTTCACTTGTGTTTATAATAAATACAAAGTTCTTTCAGAACAATTTGATATTTTGAATGATCGATACCGTTGGTTAAGAAAATTAGAAGCTTTTCTTTTTTCTGGTGGAAAAATTGATAATTATATAGAGATTGAGAAGAGGATAAATGAAATTGATCAAAACTATATTGTGCTTCAGAACTTTGTTCAATTAGGAAATACTCAGGCTTACCTATCGTTATTAAAATACCATCAATATAATTTAAAAAAAGAAGAATCAGTAAAATTATTGAAAAAAGCAGCAAATGTATGGAGCAAATCAGGAGAAAAGATGGCTTCTGCACAGCGGCGTTTGATTGTTTTTCGTCGATATTTTGGCGATATTGGTTTATTTAGAGGTTTTTTATATTTTTTCAATTTAAGAGATATTTTTAATGAAGAATGGGGCGGAAATATAACACAAGATAAAACAGAATAATTTATCCGTCTCGCCCTGCAAGAGCGAGGCGAATACCGCTATAAATAAATTATGGCCTATGACCTGTCAATGACTCGCAGAGGAGCCAACGGCTCATAGAGTGGAGGTGGCCGGGATCGAACCGGCGACCTTCTGATTGCGAACCAGACGCTCTCCCAACTGAGCTACACCCCCGCGATAAAAACAGTTAACAGTAATCAGTAAACAGTAAATAGTAATTAGTAGATAGTAAAACAAAAAATATCTTTTTGCGTCAAATCTATTCATAGACATATCCATTCTTCTTGACTTTTGTTACATAAAAAACTTCACACGAACTGTCTCCTGTATCGTTTCTTCTAAGACTGCTGTTCCACCAGAAATCCATATTATCGTACTTGCCCTGCGCATTAACAAGAAATCCTTTGAGTATGACTTTGTCTTTCTTTTTTATGGACTTTATAGCCAGTTGGATATTTTCATTTGCAGGGATTATGTGATTATTGCTTGAGTGGGTTACTATATATGATTCATTTAATGGAGAGTCATTTTTGTATTCAAAATAGTACCATCTGTCAGATTGGCTGAATGTAACATATTTTTCTGATTCAGGCTCAGTCAATTTTCCCCATGCAAGCGCAAGGTCTATGGGTGCGAGTTCTGCCTGCCATCCATAAGAATAGGATTTTTTGCTTACAACCTCAGCATTTATTGAATATTCTGCAACGGGTTTAAGAGAAAACTTTCCATTTTTAAAATTTATTATAACTTGTTCGTTATTTTGTACTGGTATTTGTTCTGGCTCGCTTGAAGTATCAATCTCTCCTGAGGCGACATCAGTTGGTACGGGTTTGCTGCAGCCCGCTGAAGTAGATATTAATATAATGCATACTAAATAAAATGCAAATTGACGCATCTTTTTTTATTTATGTATTATAACATTAGACTTATAATAGGTATATAATTTATATATATTATATTTATAAGAGGTAGCCATAATTATTTATAAAAAATTAAGCTTCTGGATTCTTATAATACTGATTGTATTATCAGGATTCTTTTTCTTCCGCGGATATTTTACGCCTATGGAAGTAAAAGGTGTTTCTGTAAAGAGGCAGAATCTTGAAGTTACTGTTACTGCAACATCCACAGGGATAGTAAAATCCGATGTAGAAGTCAATATTACTGCCCAGCGTACAGGCAAAATAGCAAAGCTTTATATTGAGGAAGGAGACAGGGTAAAGGCCGGCGACCTGATTGCCGAGCTTGATATGTCTGAGGTAAAGGCAAATCTGAAAAAAGCAAAGGCAGACATTAAAAAGGCAGAAGTAGACCTTAACAATGCAGGGATTGAATATAAACGTAAGTCCCCGCTTTTTAAAGAAGGACTCATCACACAGCAGGACATTGATAATGCGCAGAAACTGCTGTCTATTGCTGAGGCAGAGCTTGAGATGGCAAAGGCAGCAGCGGATGTTGCCCAGCTTCAATATGACTATTCTTTTATAAGAACACCTGTAAGCGGTGTAGTGTCAGAAAGGCGTGTAGATGTTGGTGATACAGCAACCCCTGGCCCTGTAATAGCCTCTGTTGTTGACCCTCATAATTTATATATCAAAGCTCCAATTGATGAGGCGGATATAAGCAGCGTCAGACTTGGCCAGACTGTCAAGATAACAATGGATGCTTATCCTGAAAAATTTTTTTACGGAAAAGTGATAAAAATATCCCCTATTGTTCTTGGTGTAAAGCAGGAGGCAAGGACATTTGAAGTAAGGATTTCAATTCCGGATGACGGGATTGTTTTAAAACCGGGGATGTCTGCTGACACTGAAATTGTGACAGGAGAAGCGAAGAATACACTGGTTGTTCCTTCGCAGGCAATTATAGAGAAGGGGACCGAAAAAATTGTTTATGTATCAGAAGGAGGAAGGGCTAAACAGAAAAAAGTCAAAATAGGCATCTACAACTGGAATTTCACGGAGATAAAAGAGGGTATTGCAGAAGGAGAAAAAATTATTATTACTCCTGATAAGCCAGGGTTTAAAGAGGGGGTAAGGGTTAAGATTGTTGATTCGTCTTAGGGACATCAAAAAAAATTATTTAATTGGGGCAACTTCTCTTGAGGTTCTGAAAGGCATAGATGTAGATGTGGAAGAGGGGGGTTTTATTGCTGTTATGGGTCCTTCTGGCTCAGGAAAATCTACCATCCTTAATATCATAGGATGTCTTGACAGGCAGACTTCAGGGACATACCACTTTGAGGGAATTGATATAGCAAGTAAAACCGACAATGAGTTAGCAGAAATAAGAAATAAGAAAATCGGTTTTGTCTTTCAGATGTTCAATCTCCTGCCGAGATTTTCAACTTTCAAAAATATCGAGCTTCCGCTGCTTTACAGTCATATAACTCCCGCGCAGCGTGAAAAGAGGGTATTAGAGGTACTCGAAAAGACAGGAATCAGCCATCGCTCTAAACACAATCCAAATGAATTGAGCGGAGGCGAACAGCAGAGGGTTGCAATCGCAAGGGCGCTCGTGA
>Ga0214473_10007813_pt1 | contig 12650 bp, 11 predicted proteins | sample RVTome_7_FD_203509 | JGI IMG/M metagenome (GOLD analysis project Ga0214473, IMG submission 203509) | Soil microbial communities from uranium-contaminated site in the Upper Colorado River Basin, Wyoming, United States - RVT98D197 | ecosystem: Environmental > Terrestrial > Soil > Contaminated >... | reverse complement strand
TCACGGGCCTGTTCGGCTCGGCGGACCAGCGCGAGGGCATGCGGGCATTCCTGGAGAAGCGGCCCCCGCGATTCGGCGCATCCTGAGCCAGCCTCTCCTGCACCGCAAGGAGAACCTCTGCACGTCCCACCCCAGGAATGAACCGCGGGGGACAACTGTTCGAACACCATGACGAGGGACCCGGAGCCCGTGCCGGGCCGCTCGGAAAGGATGTGAGGGCGGTGGCAGACGAACGGTGGCGGGGGGCAGCCGTCAGGACACTCCCCAAGGCCAACAGGACCTATTCGGCCGGACGGGTATGCGCCGATCCCGGATGCGAGACGAAGCTCTCCATGTACAACAAGTGGCAGTACTGCTGGCAGCACGAGCCCGTGCACCAGTACATCCCTCGGGGCAAGCGCAAGAGTCGCAAGCAAGCCGCCTGACCCTCAGATCGACCACAAAGGAACCCGGACCCCTCTTCGCGGAGGGGTCCGACGTTCATCGGGGTTCTGCGGCGCCCGTCGGGCCTGCATCTGCTCGATTCAAGGTAGGGACCGGTCCCGCCGATGCAATGGGGGACCGCTCCCCCCGAGTGGCGGAACCCGATGCCGAACGAGACCGCAGAGCCCCCCGCGATGCGCCTGGGAGGCTGCCCGTACTGCGAGCGCACCGTGCTCGTGTACGAGGAGCCCCCGCGCTGTCCCATCTGTGCGTGTCCGCTGGACGAGCGCACGATGAAGCCCTTCACGTTCCCGGCCCCGCATCAGGCGGAGACCGAGCGCGATTGATCCGCCAGGACCGCGACCCGCCATCCCCGCACCGAGTTGAACACGGCGAAGGCCTGCGCCCCGACGAGGTCGTCGGTCGAGATCGATCTCTCCGTCAGCGTGCCGGCCGCAAGCAGCGCAGCCCGTTCGGTGCCGGGCAGGAGGCCGTCATCGAGCGGCGGCGTCGACCAGATCCCGTCAAGCAGCACGGCCACGTTGGCCGTCGTGGTCTCGGTGATCGAGCCGCGGGTGTTCACCAGCACCACGTCGTCGGCGTCGTGGTGCCTTGACCTCGCCTCGTCGTAGGGGGCCCGGAGCGAGGTCTTGTGGAACCGCATCACGTCGGCCGGGTCCACCGGATGCTCCGTGGCGAGCTCCAGCGTGATCGGCTCTCGTGCCGTCACCAGGGGGAGGCCGCCGACCTGGAGTCTCCCGTTCCGATCGAGCAGCAGGCGGATCCTGGCCGTCCGGTCGGGGAAGCGCGCCGCCTCCGACCCGAGGGCTAGGAGCACGGCTTCCTCCTCGTACGCGTAGCCGAAGTAGGCGGCCGAGCCCCGCAGCCGGTCCAAGTGCTCGCGGAGCCGACGGAACCCGGTCCCCGGCACGTGGGCGAAGGTCTCGAGCAGGTCGAACCGGGGGCGACGCGTCACGAGCACGCGAGCCTTGGTGACGATCTCGTCGTACTCGCTCTGGGCGGAGGAATCCCACGTGATGCCGCCGCCCACCCCGTATTCGGCGACCCCCGTCTGCGCCTCCTGGACCACGGTGCGGATCGGCACGTTGAACCGGGCTCGGGGCCCGAGCCCGGACGGCGCCAGGTAGCCGACCGCCCCGCAGTACACCCCGCGGGGCGAGTCCTCGAGCCCGGCGATGATGGCCGTCGTCGCCACCTTGGGGGCGCCGGTCACCGAACCGCACGGGAAGAGGGCCCGGAACACGTCCACCAGGTCCGTCGCCGGCATCAGGTCGGCGGCGACCGTCGACGTCAGCTGCCAGACCGTCTCGAAGCGCTCCACCTCGAAGACGTCCTCCCAGCGCACCGTGCCCGTCCGGGCCACGCGGGCGAGGTCGTTCCGCAGGAGATCCACGATCATCGCGTTCTCGGCACGGTCTTTGACCGAGCCGGCGAGGCGGCGACGGACGACTTCGTCCTCGGCGGGCCACCGACCCCGCGGCGCCGTTCCCTTCATCGGCCTGCAGACGACCCCATCGCCGTCGATCCGGAAGAAGAGCTCGGGCGAGGCCGACAGCACGCGATGACGACCGGTGTCCAGGTAGGCGTTGAACGCTCCACGCTGCGCATAGCAGAGGTCGCGATAGAGGCCTCGGGCATCGCCCTGGATCCGCGAGCGGAGCCGCATCGTGTGGTTGACCTGGTACGTCTCGCCCGCCTCGATATGTCGTCGGATCCGCGCGATCGCCCGGTCGTACCCCGCTCGGTCCACCGAAGGCCGCCACGCCCCGGGGTCGGGCGCCGGGCCATCGGCCGGCTCGGGCAGGACCGTCTCCTCGCGCCCCTCGAACATGGCGAACCAGGCGAGCGGCAGCCGCTCGAACGGATCGCCGGGCGGTCGGGACCTGACCGCGATCGCCCCGTCGAGGCCGGGGCTCGCCTCGTAGGACACGAAGCCGGCGACCCAAAGGCCCCGGCGTGCCCCGGCGTCGGCAGCCTCGATGGTGGCCGCGACCTCGTCGGGGCGCGTGGCCTCGACCACGCCGACCGCCTCGACCAGACGGAACGAAGGTTCCGTGCGGGTCAGGTCGTCGAACCGGGCCTCGATCATCCGCCCACGATACGCGGGTAGCCTGATGCCATGACCGCGCAAGGATCCGTGCTGGTGGCGATGTCGGGCGGCGTCGATTCGTCCGTCGCCGCCTGCCTGCTCGCCGACCAGGGGTACGAGGTGCTCGGGTCGCACATGCGCCTGGTGCATCTGGAAGGCGTCGAGCACGGATGCTGCGGACCGGCTGCCAGGGCCGACGCCGAAGCCGTCGCGCGGATCGGGGGGTTCCCGTTCGAGATCGCGGACCTCACTCTGGACTTCGACGAAGCCGTCGTGGGCGACTTCGTGGCCGAGCATGCCGCGGGGCGGACGCCCAACCCCTGCGCTCGATGCAACGGCGAGATCAAGTTCGGTGCCTTCCTGCGGCGCGCCGACGAGCTGGGCATCGATCTCGTCGCCACGGGCCACTACGTGCGCGCCGACCGGCGCCCCGACGGCAGCGTTCGGTTGCTGAGGGGACGGGACGCGGCCAAGGACCAGAGCTACATGCTGCACATGCTGGGTCAGCGGCAGCTCTCACGCTCGCTCTTCCCCGTCGGCGGCCTCCCCAAGATCGAGACCAGGCGGCTCGCGGAGGCCTTCGGCTTGCCGGTGGCGTCCAAGGCGGATTCCCAGGAGCTGTGTTTCGCGCCCGCCGGCGACGCGGGCGGGTTCCTGCGGACGATCGCCCCCGACCTGCTGCGCGCCGGCGAGGTCGTCGACCAGCAGGGCAGGGTCCTCGGCTCCCACGGCGGCGTGCAGGCTTTCACCGTCGGACAGCGCCGAGGGCTGGGCGTGGCGGTGGGCGAACCTCGCTACGTGCTCGAGCTCGACGCACCCAGGGACCGCGTCGTCGTGGGCCCGGCCGAGCTGCTCGCGCGACGTGGCCTGCTGGCGGATCGGTGGTCGTGGGTCGCGGGGCGCGCGCCGGGCCCGGGGACGTTCGAGGCGATGGCGCGCTACCGGTATCGGGGGGAGGCTATCCCGGCCGGGGTGGAACCGCTCACCGACGGACGCGTTCGCGTGACGTTCGCGGATCCGCAGCGAGCCGTGGCGCCCGGGCAGAGCGTTGTCGTCTACCGTGGCGAGGAGGTCCTGGGCGGCGGTCGGATCATCGACGCCTTCCGCTGACCGAGCTCCGTCTTGCGAGTGAGCGGCCAGGGTGTCAGGGTGGCTGCCGTCGATGACGTGATGCCTCGAAGCGAGGAGGAGCCATGCAGGAGCACCCGAACGCTGTCGCCGCTCGGGCGGGACTGGAAGCCTTCGTCGCCGGTGACCTGGAGACGCTGGTCGGGTTGTTCGCCGACGACCTCGTCTGGCACGCGCCCGGTACCAACCGGTTCTCCGGGAAGTTCGTGGGCAAGCAGGAATGGCTCGAGCGGACCGGACGGATGCGCGAAGCCGGCATCGAGCTGACGTTCGACGTCCACGACGTGGTCGCGAACGACGAGCACGTCGTGGCCCTGGTCGAGGTCCACCTGGAGAACGCGGCCAGGCAGCGCTACGACGGACCCCAGGTGCAGGTGATGCACGTTCGGGACGGGATCGTCCGTGAGTTCTGGGGGATGAACCAGGACCAGGCTGCCGCCGATCTGATCATGGGCTCGTAGGGCTCGGCTATCCTGGGGCCCCTGGCGGAAGGGTCCCGATTGCGGCTGCTCAAGCGCCGATCTAAGAGCTTCGACATCCAGGTGCAGGATCTCGTCCTGCACATCAACGCGCCCGAGGACTTCGCCGAGGAGTCTCGGGCGGCCGCGCTGTCGTTCTGGGAGCAGCTGCAGTCCTATGCCTTGCGTCACCCGGAGTTCCGCAGCTCCAAGCGCCCGCTGGACAAGGTGGCCACCGACGCTCCTCCGATCGTGCAGGAGGTCGTGTCGGCCGCGACGGCGGCGGGGGTGGGGCCGATGTTCACGTTCCGGGGGGCGGTGGTCGACGCCGTCGGCCGATTCCTAGCCGACCAGCTGTCCGAGGTGTCGGTCGCCTGCGACGGCGACTACTTCTTGAAGGTGCGCAAGCGGATGAAGCTCGCGGTCAAGCGCCGCGGCGGCGAGCCGATCACGGTCGCGCTGTCGCCTGACGGGAATGGGGTCGGTGTGTCGACCACGCTCGGCCGCGGCCGGGCGGGTCAGGGTCCGGACGGATTGGCCGTGATCGCCGATACGTGCATGCTGGCCGACGCCGCAGCGGCCGGCGTGCAGGCCGTCCTCTCCAAGCCCGACGGGTTCGGGATGGCCCTGCACTATCTGCGTCGGGTGCCTGGGGTCCGCGGTGCGGTGGTGGTGGTCGGGGATCGGATCGGCGTTGCCGGCGCCGTGGAGATCGCGGGGTGAGCGCTGCCGACGCTTCGGAGCGGGCCCGGGCCGAGGCCAAGGTCCGGGTCGAGGAGCTGCGTGAGCAGATCAACCGGCACGCGTACCGCTACCACGTGCTGGACGATCCCGAAGTCAGCGACGCGGAGTACGACGAGCTGGTCCGCGAGCTGCAGGCCCTCGAGGACGCCTTCCCCGAGCTGATCACCGCTGACTCGCCCACCCAGCGCGTCGGCGGCGTGCCCGCCGACCTGTTCGCCCCCGTGACGCACCGCGCCCCGATGCTCTCCCTCGACAACGCGTTCTCGTTCGAGGAGCTCGATGCTTGGGCGGACCGCGTGGTCAAGGGGGTGGGGGAGGGCGCCCGGTTCGCGTGCGAGCTCAAGATCGACGGCGTTGCGTGCGCGCTGACGTACGAGCGGGGGGCGCTCGTGAAAGCGGCCACGCGTGGCGACGGCCGAACCGGAGAGGACATCACGGCCAACGTCCGCACGGTGCGCGGGGTTCCGCCGCGGCTGCTGCTGGACCGGCCCCCGGCGGTGATCGAGGTGCGGGGCGAGATGTACCTGCCGGTCAAGGCGTTCGAGCTCCTCAACGAGGCGCTGCTGGCCGCCGAGCAACGGCCGTTCGCCAACCCCCGCAACGCGGCGGCCGGGTCGCTGCGGCAGAAGGACCCGAAGGTCACCGCCGCACGCCCGCTGCGGCTGTGGGTCCACTCCTTCGGCGCGGCCGAGGGGGTGTCGTTCGACTCGCACGTGGGGTTCCTGAGCTGGGCGGCCGAGGCTGGACTGCCGGTCCCGCCGACCACCGAGCTCCGAGACTCGATCGAGGGTGTGAAGGCGTTCCTGCGGCACTGGGAGGAGCATCGCCACGCCGTGGACTGGGAGATCGACGGCGCGGTGATCAAGCTCGACCGGACCGACCTGCAGCGCGAGCTGGGCGCCACGTCGCACGCGCCGCGTTGGGCGATCGCCTACAAGTTCCCGCCCGAAGAGCGCACCACGCTGCTGCGGAGCATCGACGTCCACACGGGCCGCACCGGGAAGGTCACCCCGTTCGCTGTCCTGGAGCCGGTGTTCGTCGGGGGCGTCACGGTCACGTACGCGACCCTGCACAACGAGGATGAGGTCCGGCGCAAGGACGTCCGCCGGGGCGACACCGTGATCGTGCGTCGTGCCGGCGACGTGATCCCCGAGGTGGTGGGCCCGGTCCTGTCGAAGCGCCGGAAGGGGGCGCGCCGCTGGAAGATGCCGGCCGCGTGCAACGCGTGCGGGACCCCGCTCGTCCGCGCCGAGGGCGAGGCCGACTACCGATGCCCCAACAAGCGGGGGTGCCCCTCGCAGGGGATCGAATGGCTGTTCCATTTCGCCGGCCGCGGCGCGATGGACATCGAGCACCTCGGTTACATGACCGTGATGCGCCTGCTCGAGAAAGGGCTGATCGAGGATCCCGCCGACATCTACGAGCTCGACGCGAACAAGCTCTCCCAGATCCCGGGGTTCAAGGACAAGGCCATCGCCAACGTGCTCGAACAGGTCGAGGCGTCGAAGGACCGGCCGATCTGGCGCCTGCTGGTCGGCCTGAACATCCGCCACGTCGGGAGCCACGTCGCGCAGGTCCTGGCTCGGGCGTTCAGCTCGATCGATGCGCTGGCCGCTGCCTCGCAGGACGAGGTCGACGCAATCCCCGAGATCGGTCCCGAGATCGCGGCGACCGTCCGGGAGTGGTTCGACGAGGACGAGAATCGTCAGCTCATCGAGAAGCTCCGCGCGGCGGGCGTTCGCCTGGCCGACGAGCGGGCGGCCGAGGAAGGGGGACCCCGGCCGTTCGAGGGGATGTCGATCGTGCTCACCGGCGGCCTCGAAGGGCTGACCCGTGAGGAGGCCACCGAGCGCGCGCAGGCCGCCGGCGCCCGCATCTCGTCCAGCGTTTCGAAGAAGACGGCGTTCGTCGTGGCGGGGGAGAACCCCGGTTCGAAGTTCGACAAGGCGACCGCGCTCGGCGTCGAGATCGTGGACGAGGGCGAGTTCCTCCGACGGCTTGGGCGGTGAGCCTGGAGCGCCGCCGCGGCTTCTCTTCGTCGTTCCCCGAGCGTTCGTGATCGGCTCACCGCGCGGTTACTCCGATCTGCTGTCCTTTCGGGTATGGCAAGCACACAGGTCTTCGCGATGGACATCGCCCGACGCCGCCGGAACGGCGCTCGCCTCCTGCGCCTGCATCGCTGTCCGGTCTTCGTCTGGGCCACGCCCACCCTGATGGCGCGGTGCCGACGCCGCGTCGGTCACCGAGGCGGGCACACGCGACACCAGCGCGGCTGACGCGGCCGGCATCCCGGCCGGCCTCGCCGGTAGACTCCGCCCGTGGCCGTCCAGATCGACATCGAGCACGTCGCGAACCTCGCCCGCCTAGCGCTGAACGCCGACGAGAAGGACCGCCTGAAGGCCCAGCTCTCGCTGATCCTGGAGCACGCGGCGAAGGTCGGCGAGGTGGCCACCTCGGACGTTGAGCCGACCGCATCGCCGATCCCACGAGCCAACGTCTACCGTGAGGACGAGCCGGAGCCCTCGCTTCCCGTGGACGAGGTCCTGCGCAACGCCCCCCAGCGCGTGGGGGATCGATTCGGGGTCCCGCGCATCGTGGAGACCGGATCGTGACGGACCTCTGCGACCTGACCGCCTCGGCACTGTCGGCCAAGCTGGCCGCTCGAGAGATCTCGGCCGTCGAGCTCACCGACTCGTGCCTTGCCCGGATGGAAGCCGTGGACGACCGCGTGGGGGCGATGTTGACGCGCACGCCCGAGCTCGCCCGTGAGCGAGCCGACGAGCTCGACGCCTACCTTTCGACCGGCGCGCCGCAGAGTGGGGCGGCGGGCATCCCTACGGCGCTGAAGGACGTGCTGACCACCAACGGGATCCGGACGACGTGCGGATCCCGGATCCTGGAGACCTACGTGCCGCCGTACGACGCCACCGCGTGGGCCCGGTTGTCGGGTGCCGGCGCGGTCCTGTTGGGCAAGACCAACTGCGACGAGTTCGCGATGGGCTCGTCCAACGAGAACTCGGCGTTCGGCCCCGTGCGCAACCCGTGGGACCTCGAACGCGTCCCCGGCGGGTCCAGCGGGGGAAGCGCGGCCGCGGTGGCCGCGGGCGAGGCCGTATGGGCGCTCGGGACCGACACCGGTGGGAGCGTTCGCCAGCCGGCCTCGCTGTGCGGCGTGGTCGGCTTGAAGCCTACCTACGGGCGGATCAGCCGGTACGGCCTGATCGCCTTCGCCTCGTCGCTAGACACGGTCGGGACGTTCACCCGAAGCGTGCGAGACGCGGCCACGCTGCTCGGTACGCTGGCGGGCCACGACCCGCGCGACGCGACGTCGATCGACGCGCCTGTTCCCGACTTCACCCGCGTGCTTGAGGACGGGGTCCGAGGGCTGCGCGTGGGCGTCGTGGCCGAGGCCTTCGGGAAGGGGGTGCAGCCATCGGTGGCCGCATCCGTGCGCGCGGCGGTGGATCGTCTGGCCGCGCTGGGCGCCCAGGTCGGGGACGTCACCCTGCCGCACGCGGAGTACGCGCTCTCGGCCTACTACCTGATCGCCCCATCGGAGGCCTCGTCCAACCTGGCTCGCTACGACGGTGTGCGATATGGGTTCCGCGCCGAGGGCGAGCACGCCGACAGCGTCGAGATGATGTTCCAGACGCGTGGACAGGGTTTCGGACCCGAGGTGAAGCGTCGGATCATGCTGGGCACGTACGCGCTTTCGGCGGGCTACTACGAGGCCTACTACGGACAGGCGCAGAAGGTCCGGACACTCGTCATCGCCGACTACCGGACCGCGTTCCAGCGATTCGACATCCTGGTGGCACCCACCTCGCCGACCACGGCCTTCCGCATCGGGGAGAAGGCCGACGACCCGATGGCCATGTACCTGAACGACATCTTCACGATCCCCGCGAACCTGGCTGGGGTCCCCGCGCTCAGCCTGCCGTGCGGGCTCGACGACGCCGGCCTGCCGATCGGCGTGCAACTGACCGCGCCGGTCCTGGACGAGGTCACCTTGCTGCGGGCTGCCGCCGCCCTGGAATCAGATCTCGGTCTGGACCTGCGACCCCCCCTGCTCGTCGGCGTCTGAGACGAGCGAGGGCGGCGCCACGGCCTCGACGTCACCGCCCAGGTCGGTGCGAGCGGTTCCACCAGCAGACACGATGAGCGCGACGCTCACCAGGATCACCAGCCCAGCCACCAGCACGCGAGCGGTGAGCGCCTCGTTCAGCACGAGCCAGCCGAGCGTGACGGCGACCACCGGGTTGACGAACGCGTACGTCGATACCAACGAGGTCCGGGCGTTCCGCAGCAGCCACAGGTACGAGCTGAACCCCACGAACGATCCGGCGACGACCAGCCAAGCAAGCCCGAGCCAGGAGTCTCGTGAGATCTGCCCGACGTGGAGCTGCCCGAGCTCACCCGACGCGATCGCCACGGCCAGGATCGCCGCGCCGCCGACCAGCTGCTGCATCCCGCTCCCGAGGAGGGCGTTCCCGGGCAGGGCGGCCCGCCGTGCGTAGAGCGAGCCCGTCGCCCACAGCACCGTCGCGGCCACCGCCACGAGCATCCCGCCCAGGGGGGCGTGACCCGCCAGCGCGTTGCCGCCGATCAGTAAGGCCGCGCCCGCGAACCCGCCCAACAGCCCCGCGACGACCCGCGGGCCCAGGGGCGCGCTGCGCAGGAGCACCCGATCGAACAACGCGAGCCACAGCGGGATCAGGGCGATGATCAGCGAGACGACACCGGTCGGGGTGCCCATGTTCTCCGACACCGCCACGAGCGCGTTGCCGCCCAGCACCAGGAACACGCCCACGGTGCCGGCGGCCCTCCATTGGGTGACGTTCGTGCGTTCGCCGCTGCGGAACGTCGACCACCCGAACAGGACCGAGCCCGCGAACAGGAACCGCACGGCGGCGCCGATCAGGGTCGGAGCCGTCTCGTTGACCTTCTCGATGCCCAGATAGGTCGTGCCCCACACGAAGTAGAGGCCTCCCAGAACCACCCATACGAGCGTGGCGTTCGAGCGGCGCTCGTCGGGCGGCATCCGGTCAGGATAGGCGGAACGCTGGGTCCGGCCGGGCGTGCGCCGAAGGGGGGTCCGGTAGGCTGACGCCCGCATGGATGCCTGGGAGTCGGTGATCGGGCTCGAGTGCCACGTCGAGCTGAACACGCGGACGAAGATGTTCTGCTCGTGCCGGAACGCCTTCGGCGACCCGCCCAACACGAACACGTGTCCCGTGTGCCTTGGTCATCCGGGGTCGCTGCCGGTGCCCAATCGCGAGGCGATCCGGCGCATCGTCACCATCGGCCTGGCGCTCGATTGCGAGATCGCGCCGCACTCGCTGTTCCACCGCAAGAACTACTTCTACCCCGACATGCCCAAGAACTACCAGATCAGCCAGTACGACCTTCCGATCTGCGTGGGCGGGCACCTGGACGTCGAGCTGGCCGACGGAACCACCAAGCGCGTCGGCATCACGCGCGTGCACATGGAAGAGGACACCGGCAAGACCACGCATGGAAGCGTGTCCGGGCGGATCCACGACGCCGACTCGGCCGTGATCGATTTCAACCGGGCCGGTGTGCCGCTGGCGGAGTGCGTCAGCGAGCCCGACATGCGGACCCCCGAAGAGGCCGGTGCCTACCTCCGCGAGCTGCGGGCGACCCTCGAAGCCCTCGACGTGAGCGACGTCCGCATGGAGGAGGGATCCCTGCGCTGCGACGCGAACATCTCGATGCGGCCGGCGGGAGCCGAGGCGCTCGGCACGAAGGTCGAGATCAAGAACATGAACTCGATCCGCTCGCTCGAGCGCGCGCTCGCGTTCGAGATCGAACGGCAGGCGACCGCCCTCGAGGCGGGCGGCTCGATCGTGCAGGAGACACGGCACTGGGACGAGGACTCGGGAACGACGCGGTCGATGCGCTCCAAGGAGGAGGCCTTCGACTACCGCTACTTCCCCGAGCCCGACATCCCGGCGCTGGAGCCCGACCGGACGTGGGTGAAGGAGCTGCAGGGAGCGCTGCCCGAGCTTCCCAGGGCCCGTCGTCGTCGATACGAGGACGAGCTGGAACTCAGGCCCGAGGTCGCCCGCGTCCTGGTGGGGATCCGCGCTTCATCGAACCTGTTCGAGCAGACCGTCGCCTTGGGGGCGCCAGCCGACAAGGTTGCCAACTGGGTCACCCAGGACGTGGCGGCTCTGGTGAACGAGACGGGCACCGAGCTCCGCGATGCGAAGCTGGGGCCGCGGCACCTAGCCGATCTGATCACCCTGCTCGGCGACGAGACCATCGGCGGCGCCGCCGCCAAGCAGGCGCTCGCCGAAGCGTTCGTCTCCGGCGACGCGGTCGGCGACATCGTCGAGCGCAGTGGGCTACGTCAGGTCTCCGACGCCGGCGCGCTGGGGGCGATCGCCGACGAGGTCTTGGCAGAGAATCCCGACGTGGTGGAGAAGTTCCGCGCGGGCAACCAGGGCGTGATCGGGTTCTTGGTGGGCCAGGTCATGAAGCGCTCGGGCGGCTCCGCCAACCCGAAGGTGGCGCAGGAGCTCCTGCGGGAGCGGCTGGCGGGGTAGGCCGCGTGCGCGGCGTCGCGTCGGGCAAGCCGTCCCGCGTCCCGCTGTGGCAGCTGATGCTCCTTGGTGTCGTGCGAGCGGCACAGGGGGCGGTGCACCCGCTCCAGCGCATGTGGCGTTCCCCGGGGGCGATCGACGGCTACGCGCTGGTGCACATGGCAAGCGTCGCCGGGGACACGCTGCTCGCGATCTCGCTGGCCGACTCCGTGTTCTTCTCTCTGCCCGTCGGGCAGGCGCGAGGGCGGGTTGCCGCGTATCTGCTCTTGACGATGCTGCCGCTGGCCCTGGCGGGACCGATGCTGGTCCCGATCCTGGATCGCGCCGGACCGCGGCGGATCGTCGCGTTCGCCTCGGCGATCGGCCGCGCGATCCTGGCCCTGTTCCTGGCGCCCCGCGTCGGCACGCTCCTGCTGTTCCCGCTGGCGCTCGGGATCCTCGTGCTGTCCAAGGTGCATGCGATCACGAAGAACGGGCTGACCCTCGCCTACGCGTCACCCGACGAAGGCCTGATGAAGACCAATGCCCGGCTGGGGCGGATCGCGGTCGTCGGGGCGCTGGTGGCGAGCCCGTTCGGGTTCGTGTTCCTGAAGCTCTTCGGGGGCGCCGGGCCGCTGAACCTCGCGTTCGTCGTGTACGGGGTGGCCGCGATGCTCACGCTTCGGCTGCCGCACCCCGTCACGGCGGAGCGCCGGACCCCCGAGATCGGAAGGCGCGGGCGGATCCCCCTTCTGACCAGCGCGGCGATGGGCGCGATCGGGATGCGGGCGGCGGGGGGCTTCCTGCTGTTCCTGCTGGCGTTCTCGCTGCGCAAAGCCGAGGTGCCCGCGGCGTGGTTCGCGGTCGTGGGCGCGGCTGGGGTGCTGGGCGGGTTCGTGGCCGATCTGGTGGCCCCCCGCATCCCCACGCAAGCCAGGGAGGAGGCGGTGGTGATCGCGTGCGTAGCCGCCGCCGGGATCGGTGCGTTGATCGCCGCCGAGGCGTTCGGGCTGCCGCTGCTCGCCATCTACGCGTTCGTGGCCGGGGCCGGCACGGAATTCGCCCGGTTGGCCTTCCAGAGCTTGATGCAGCGGAACGCGCCTCCCGGGGCGCTCGGTCGTGTGTTCGTCCGCTACGAGGTGCTGTTCCAACTGGGGTGGATCGGCGGGGCCGCCCTGCCGGCCATCCTGCCGATCCCGTTCCGTCTGGGCATCGTGTTGCTGGCCGCTTTCTTCGGCGCGA
>Ga0214473_10007812_pt1 | contig 12653 bp, 7 predicted proteins | sample RVTome_7_FD_203509 | JGI IMG/M metagenome (GOLD analysis project Ga0214473, IMG submission 203509) | Soil microbial communities from uranium-contaminated site in the Upper Colorado River Basin, Wyoming, United States - RVT98D197 | ecosystem: Environmental > Terrestrial > Soil > Contaminated >... | reverse complement strand
GGGTGCTTGAGCGATGCGACGATGTCGATGAGGTCGGGATCGGTGGCGAGATCCGCGGCGGTCGTGGACACGTGACAGAGCACCGTGCCTCCGGCCTGCCGGTCCACGTGACGCACGACGAGCTCACCGAGGCGTGCGCGCTTGCCTGCGAAGTGGAGCTCCGCAGCACCGAGCGGCATGCCGCTCCACAGCACGTCCTGGTCCACCTCCGCGTGGAAGCACAGGCCCCGGAACGAGAAGTCGTGCACCTGTCGTTCCACACGCTCGCCCGACGCCGGGTTCGTGAAGCACGCGATGAGGGTCTTGTCATGCGGCACGACGACGCGAGGCTCCTGCCGCCGGCGTCTGCGGCGAACGAAGAGGGGCAGCGCCACCTCGAGACGGGTCCCTTCTCGGCGGACGTACCGAACGTCCATCTCGTAGCTCACCCCGAACAGCTCGAAAGCGAGCGTGATCGCCGCTCGGTTCGAAGCGTCTCCCTCGGACCATCCGCCGCTTTCGAGTGACATCTCCGCTTGGGCCACGGAGCCTATCTGACAGGTGCCGGCGGCACCTCCGGCGAGACGCCACTGAACCTCGCAGGCAGACATGCTCGCGAGCTCGAGCAGCCGGCGCACGCGCACAGGATCGGATATGAGGTCGTGAATCCGTCCCGACGGATCGGCGGAGCTCTTTCCGAGCGCGAGGCGGCACCGGAAGCGCCGTCCGCCGTGCGGCGTGCACCACGGGATCACCTCCTCCACGATAGCTGCGGCGCGGCGCAAGGTGCGCCCCTCGCCCACGATCTCGATGGGATCGATCCCAAGCCCCACAGCGAGCGGCACCGCCGCGTCGATGCTGCACACGTCCGGACCCACGTCGACGATCGGAAAGGCCTGCGCCTCGACGTCCTCGGCGCCCCCCGACATGACGAGCATCAACGGATCGTCGGCAGGTCGCGCGCGCGGACCGCGACGCGCCGGGAGATCGTCGAGGTGAGCTCCCTCCAGTGGGACGCGCGCGCCGCCGCCAAGCACCGGCTCGAGGATCGTGGCGGACAGAGCGAACGCATCCTCGGGTGCAGCCGAGCGAACGACGACGCTGGAAGGCGAGGGCGGGAGCGCGTCGACGCAGATGGGCGACATGTGGAGCCACGCGTCGCGGCCCTTGCCCTCGATGTGAGTCAGGAACGACTCGAATCGCGGCTGACCCGGACCCAGGTCCAGCACCACCGGCGTCAGGCGTCGAGCAGCTCGCCGGATGCGCGCTAGCATCCCACGGCCCCTGCGACGGGCGACTCGGCGCGTTTTCGTTGACTCGTTGGACATCCTCGAGCCGAAGGTGGCCGTTGCGAGAGCCGACCCCACCGCGGAGCGGCTTCCAATCTACCACGCCCGGGCGCATCATGGCGCGCCATGAAGACGATTCTGGTGCTGACCTCGGGCGGGGACGCGCCGGGCATGAACACGGCGATCCGGGCCATCGCGAAGGTGGGCGCCGCGCGGGGTGCACGCGTGATGGGCGTCCTTGCGGGCTACGACGGGCTGATGGCGGGGACCTTCCGGGAGCTGTCCCGGGCCGAGGACGGCACGGCGCTGGTCGACGCCGAGGTCGACATGATGGGCGGCCTCGGCGGGACCGTGCTCGGGTCGGCCCGGTCCGCGCGCTTCCGCACGCCGGAGGGGAGGGCCGAGGCGGCGAAGCAGGTCGCGGGCATGGACGGGCTGATCGTCATCGGCGGCAACGGGTCGCTCACGGGCGCCCACATGCTCGCGGCAGAGCACGGCGTGCGCGTCATCGGGATGCCGGCCTCCATCGACAACGACATCGGATGCACCGGCATGGCCATCGGCGTCGATACGGCGCTCAACACGATCGTGGACGCCTGCGACCGCATCTCGGACACGGCGCGGGCCCACAGGCGCGCCTTCGTCGTCGAGGTGATGGGGCGCGAGTCCGGGTACCTCGCCATGGCGGCCGGCGTGGCGGCGGGCGCGGACGCGGTGCTGTTCCGCGAGCAGGGCCGGAGCGAAGTGGACGTCATCGACCGCGTCGAGCAGGTCATCCGCGCGGCCTTCGCGCCGCCGCGCAACAAGCGGCGCGTGCTGGTGATCAAATCGGAGGGCATCCAGATCCCCTGCACGCGCATGGTGCGCATTCTGCAGGAGCGCATCGAGGACGACCTCGAGGGCGTCGACGTGCGGGCGACCGTGCTCGGGCACCTCGTGCGCGGAGGCAGCCCGAGCTTCCAGGACCGCATGATCGGTGACCGGCTCTCCTTCGCGGCGGTGACCGCCCTGCTCGAGGGGCGCACCGACGAGATGGTCGCGTGGCAGCCGCCCCTGCCCGGCGGAACCGCGACGCTCGATCCGTCCGTGCGCCTGTTCACGCTCGAGCACGTGCTCACCGAGACGCAGGCGCTCCACGACGGTACGAGCCCGGTGATCCGCGCTCGCCTCGCGCTCATGGAGAACGCCGAGGGCGTGCTGGGGCTGTAGCGGTCTCTGAGGCGCGGTCCAAGTGCGCAGGCGAGTCGCCATGTCCTCCGCTTTGCCCGTGCGGGTCGTGCTTTCCTTGTGGTGCTCGTGGTGCGTGTCCTGTGGCGGCGGGCTCGAGCCCGGCATCGGGCGCCGCGGCCAGTGCGGGCAGTTCGACCTGGACGTGGACCGGGTGTGGAACGCGCAGACGCGCAACGGAGTGCAGGCCGTGCTGGGCTCGGTGGAAGTCGAGTACGCCGAACGCGTCCGGGAGCGCGTCGTGACCGGGATGGACGACGTGACCCGAGACTGGGTGATGCTCTCCGAGCAGGCCTGCGTGGATCTGGGGCGGGGCGGACCGCGACGCCTGTATGACGAGAAGCGCGCGTGTTTTGACCAGGCGCTCCTGCACTTTCGCGCGCTGGTGACGGCCCTCTCCCACATCGATCAGCAAGAGCTCGAGATCGTGCACGAGCAGGTCACCGGGGCTCAGCGACGCCTGTCCGGCTGCGTCGTCGAGGCGGTCGCTCGTGCGTACGGCGCCGGCAACGACAGCGTCGAGGTTGACCGCGCGCTCGCGCAGGCCACCATTTCGCGGGGACTCGGCCGGACCGTAGAGGCCCAAACCGCCGCCGACCAAGCGGACCGGCTCGCGCGTTCGACCGGCAGCGGCCGGGCCGTGGCCGAAGCGACCCTCGAGCGTGCGTGGCTCGCGCACGAGGCCGGACGGGGCCGCGAAGCCAGCGAAGGCTTCCGTGAAGCGCGGCGCCTGTTCGAGCGGCAGGGCGATCGGTTCGGCGTGGCACAGGCTTGGCGCGGGACGAGCGCCGTGGCGTTCGCCGCCGAGCGACCAGACGAGGCCCTGACCGCCGACCGGCAAGTCCTATCCATCGTGGACGAGGTGTTCGGGCCCGATCACCTCGAGACGGGCGTCGCCCACCGCGATCTGAGCGCGGTGCTGTGGAGCATGGGCCGCTACGACGAAGCGCTCGCCGAGATCGACCGGGCGATCGAGATCCATCGCGCCGTTCTCGGCGACAGGCACGAAGAGGTGGGCTACGACCTCAACAACCGCGCGGCCGTGCTCCAGTCGCTCGGCCGCTACGCCGAAGCGATCCAAGGGTTCCAGCAGGCGCTGTCGGCCTATGAGGGTGCGCTCGGCCCACTTCACCCCATCGTCGGCACCGCCCACGGCAATCTCGGCGTGGTCAAGCGTGAGATCGGCGACTTGTCCGGCGCCCTCGAATCGATTCGCAGAGCGCTCGACATCCACATGCGCGCTGCCGGGGAGCAAAGCGACACGGCCGCGCGGGACCTGAGCAACCTGTGCGTCACGCTCGGGCGCGCCGCGCGTTTCGAAGAAGCGGTGGAGACCTGTGAGCGGGCCCTCGTCGTCAAGGAGCAGGTCTTCGGCACTCAGCATCCAAGCGTGGGCGTCACACGCATCGTGTTCGCGTCCGTCTTGCGGGCGATGGGGCGCTACTCGGACGCTGTCAGCCAGTCGCGGGCCGGCATCGACCTGATCGAGGCCGCCTACGGCGCGACCCATCCGCGCGTGGCCGAAGGGCGCGTGGAGCACGCGGCAGCGTTGACGCTGGCCGGGCAACCGGCCGATGCCCTCGAAGAGCTGCGCGGAGCCCTTCGCGACCTCGAGCAGGCGCTCGGGCCCGACCACCCGTCGACCAGCGCCGCCCACGACGAGCTGGGCGTGACGCTCTGCGCGGTTGGACGCTGCGAGGAGGCGCTCGCCGAGCACGCGCGAGCGACCGAGCAGCTGACGATCGCGGGCCTTCCGGTGCGAGCGGCGATCGCGCGTCTGCACCATGCCGAAACGCTCGTGCGTCTCGGCCGCCGCCAAGAGGCGGGGCCCCTGCTCCGCGCCGCGCTCTCCGTGATGCGACCCGCGCTGGGCGAGTCCCATCCCCTCGTACTACGAACGCAGCGGCTCTTGTCGGCGGACCAGAGCGGGTCAGGAGGAACGAGATGAACAACGGGCGTTGGACACGGACGCTTTGGCTGGTGGCGCTAGCGGTGGGCGGTGCGGGCTGCGGCGGTGCGACATCGACCACCGAGGCCGGAGGCGGACGGGGAGGGGGCTCGGACTGCGCGTCGTATCAGCTCGAGGTGGAGCGGCACTGGAACGCCGAGACGCGTGCGGGGCTGCGTGCCCGCATCACGCGTCGCGACGACGAGGTCGGAAGCGCCGAGGGTGAGGTCGGCTGGAGCGAGTCGGTGGTCGAGCAAGTGACCACGCAGATGGACCGCACGAGCGAAGACTGGGTCCGGATGCGCGAGCAGCTGTGCCTCGACAGGGAGCACGATCGGATCGACGCCGCGACGTACGCGACGCGCACCGAGTGCCTCGACGGCTGGCTGCGCGACCTGCGCGCGGCCATTCAGGTGGCCGAAGCCGAGGGCACCACCGAAGAGCAGCTGAGCGAGGCGTTCAGCGCGGTCTTCGACGACGACTGCTGATCGCGCTACTGGCCGCCGCCCTGCTGCTGGAGCTGTTGCTGGATCTGGCGCATCAGCTCGGGCGGGATCTGGCCGCCGCCGCCGGCGCCGGGCGGCATCGCCGGCATGTCGGGCGGCTCCTCGGGCTCCTCGCCGGGAGCCGGAGGCGGCGGGGTCTGGAAGCTCTCCACGTTGACGAGGATCTTCTCCGCGCCGTAGCGGGCCACGACATAGATGGTCGCGTCGCCCTCGCGCTGGAGATAGCGCTCGGCCTCGCCCTCGCCCGGGCTGCCGCCGACGCGGAGCACGATCGTGCGGTTCTCGCCGGCCGGTGCCGGGGTCTCCCCCTCGCCCTCTTCGCCCTCGCCCTCTTCGCCCTCGCCCTCTTCGCCCGCCGCGGCCGGCGCCTCGCGGTGCGGCCGGATCACCAGCGTCGCGACCGCGGCCGTCTCGCCGAGCCCGGCCGCCTCCACGGTCACGTCGCTCGCCGCGAAGTTCACGGCCCGAAGCCGCGCCAGCGTCGAAGCGATGCCCTGGATCTTGGTGGCCGCGAAGCGCTCGATCGGCGTCTCGCCCTCGGCCTGGACCCACGCGTCCTCCGCGTTGCGCACGAAGCGCCACGCCCCGTGCTCGTCGCGGAAGGACATCTCGATGATGTCCTCGGGGGGCTCGTCGAGGATGCGCCGGTCGCGCCAGTCCTTGAGCTCCTTATTGAACGCATACGTCAGCGAGCCGCGCACGGACATGACCTGGTCCTCGCCCACTCGGCGCACCATGGTGTTACCGCCCGTGGACTTGCCGATGATCAGGCTCGCCAGGTCCTGCCCCCCCGCGCGTACCACCACGCGGATGCCGTGCTCGTCGTCGACCTCGAGCCGCTCGTGGTTCTCCGAGTTCGACGACGCGACGCGAATGACCTCGAGCTCGTCGAGCTTGTCGAGCGCCGCGTTGACCACCGTCTCGTCGGCCGCGGCCTCGACGGGCTCCACGACGAACCACTTTCCCTCCCGCTTCGCGAGCCGAACGGGAGGGTTCTCTGGTCGCGTGATCACGAGCTCGTCGATCTCGTCCTTGTCGAGATCGGGCAAGCTCGCGCCGTCCTGTTCGCCCGCGCCGTCCTCGGGCTCCGCGTTGCGCGCCCTGAACGCCCAGATCGTGATGCCGAGCAGCACCACCAGGACCCCCACACCGACGAGAAGGCGGTTCTTCTTCCAGTCCATCTTCCGACTCCGATCGGCTCTTCAGATCTTGATGTTCTTCCGCTTGCTCTTGCGGATCTGCCAGCGCACGAGGCCGAAGACGCCGAAGACCAGCGGGATGCCAAGCATGTTGCCCCAGCGATACATCTCCTTGCGCGCATCCCAGGCCTTGACCGCTTCCTTGCGGCGCTCGAGCGCGCGATCGCGCTCGGCGATGGCCTCGTCGCGCCGCTCCGTGTCCTGCTCCTGGTGCGCGGCGACGGCCTCCTCGGCGGCCGTGCGAGCCGCGTCCTCGGCCTGCTCGACGTTCTCCGGGACCTCGATGGGCGGGTCCTCGACGTTCTTGGCGCGAATGGCGATGAGGTCCGAGTCCTGAGCGAGCCAGTCCACGGCGTTGAGGGCGAAGGCCAGGTTGCTCGTCATCTGGCACTCGCCTCCCCGGTCGGTCGGCGGGACGGCCGGGTCCTCCATGAAGAAGGCGCCGCCCGTCACCAGCACGCGCACGGACCTGCGCGCCCGCGGAGGAGCCTCGATGTCCGAGCCGCCTTCGTCGCCCTCGCCGCTCATGGCGCCGCTGGCGGCAAAGGCCGACGGGAGCTTGCCCTCGATGGCCACGATGAGCGCGAAGGGTCCGGATGGGCCCTCCATCGTCCATTCGCGGGGAAGCTTGGGACGCAGGGAGATACTGTCGCCCTCCATGCGCCAGGACTGCTCCGAGGAACGCGCCAGCGTCGTGACCGTGACCTCGTCGTCGTTCAAGCCCCCGACGAGGTTCAGGTCCGACGTGAACGGCAGGAGCGCGCCATCGAGGCGGAAGAGCACCGGATGCTCGGACTGGGCTTCGTCGAAGGTGACGACGGGCAGCGGCGGATGCCGCACCGGCAGCGGACCGATGTTCGTTTGCAGCGGTGCACGCTCGCATCGCGCGTCGGCGACGATCCCGTCCTCCACCGTCACGCCCCAGTGGCGGATGAGGCGGTTCATGCCCGTGTCCACGGGAACGGCAGCGGGCTCCATCCCCTCGAGGTCGATCTTCATCGAGCCGCCCAGCACGGCCAGCGAGCCACCGTTCATCACGTATTGGTCGATGCGCCGGAGCTCCGTCTCGGTGACTGTGGTGTGGGGCTCGGCCACCAGCAGCGCCGCGAGGTCCCGCGAGATCTCTTCGGTCGCCTGCACCTCTCGCAGCCGGTACATGGGGAGACAGGCCTGGATCCGTGACAAGCCCTTGGTCAGCGTGGGGCCCTCATGCCCGCCGAGGACGCCGATCTCGCGCTGCTCCCCGGTCATCTTCTTGATGCGCATGGTCAGCAAGTACTCGAGGCCGGAAGTGTCCTCGATGACCGGGACGACCTCGGTCTTGTCGAGGTAGTGCATGACCAGCCCGCGGTAGCCCTCCTTGAGGGTCCCGGACTCGTAGTCCAGGTGCTGCACACGCGACACGCCGTCGGTCTGCGCCGCCTCGCGCGTGTCATCGTCGTCGGGGTGCACGAACGTCACGTGGATGCGGCCGTTCGACACCGCCGTGTACTCCTCGAGCAGGTCACGGACGTAGATCTCGGTGGCGTTGAAGGGGGCTGGCAGATCCTCGGTGAAGTACGCCGTCACCTCGAGGTCGTCCGTGAGGCTCGCCGCCAGGCGCTTGGAGCCCTCGGACAGGGTGAAGAGGCGCCGCTCGGTGGTATCGAAGCGGTGGAAGGCGAACGTGCCCAGGAGGTTGAGCAGCACGAGGATGCCCGCGCTGACGGCCAGGAAGGTCAGGGACTCGGTAGCTGCGCGTGTGCGTCGGTCGATGGCCATGGTCACCTCCACCGCCGGCTCTCGAGGCCGCGGAATGCCACCATCAGCATGAGTGCGGCGAACGAGACGAAGTAGACGACGTCCCGGGTGTCGATGACGCCGCGGATCATGCCTCGCAGGTGATAGCCGAAGGAGAGCCACTCCAACATCGTGGCGAGGCTCGCGGGCATGAACACCAGGACCTTGTCGAGCAGCCAGAACACGAAGCAGGCGAAAGCCGACGAGAACAGGGCGACGAGTTGGTTCTCGGTCCAGCTCGAAGCGGCGAGCCCGATCGTGAGCATCACGCTTCCCTGCAGCAGCAGTCCGACGTAGCCGCTCAGGACCGGGCCGGTGTCGAGCTTGCCGAGCGTGGAGACGCTGATCGGGTAGGGAAGCGTCAACAGGAGCATCACGGCATAGAGGCCGAGGACCCCCAGGAACTTGCCCATGATGACTTCCCAGTCACGCACGGGCATGGTCAGCAGCAGCTCGATCGTCCCGCTGCGCTTCTCCTCGGCGAGCGTGCCCATCGTGAGCGCGGGCGCTGCCACGAGCAGCAGCACTGGCAGCCACGTGAACATCTCCCGCGCCGTGGCGAGCCTATAGAGGAAGAACGTCTGCCAGAACAGGAAGCCCAGGATCAGCAGGACCACGCAGATGACGATGTACGCCACGGGCCCATTGAAGTAGCTGGCGAACTGGCGCCTAGCGATGGCGAGCGTGTTCTGCATCAGGCGCTCTCCTTGTCGTCGTCCCCACCCTCGTCCGCGCCGGCGTCGGCTTCTGCTTCCTGGGCGGCGGCTTCTGCCTTGTCGGCGGCGGCTTCTGCCTTCTCGGCATCCGTTTCTGCCTTCTCGTCCTCGTCGTCCTCGTCGTCCTCGTCGTCCTCGTCGTCCTCGTCGTCCTCGTCGTCCTCGTCGGGCTCGTCCTCGGGCTCTTCCCGCGCGCCCTTCTTGGCCTTCTTGGCCTTCTTGGGCTCCTCGTCGCCGCCCAGGGTCAGGTCGCGGAACACGGCTTCCAGGTTCTGCCCCTGCACCCCGAGGCCCAGGAGCACCAGCCCGCCCTCCACCGCAGCGCGGAAGATGGCCGCCCGGAGGTCCTCGTCCTTCACCGGGATGATCTCGAACCGCAGCTCGCCGTTTTCCCCGCCCGCCTCGCGGACCCGGTCGGCTCCCTTCACCTGGCCGAGCACGTCCCGGGCCTTCTTCGGGTCGGTCTTCTCGAGCGTCACCAGATACCGGTGGCGGCCGGCCCGATCCCCGAGCCCCTCCGGCGTGTCGTCGGCAACGATCTTGCCCTTGGCGATGATCAGCACGCGGTTACAGGCGACCTGCACCTCCGCGAGGTTGTGCGTGGAGAGGATGACCGTGCGCTCGCGGCCAATCTGCTTGATCAGGTCCCGGACCTCCACCGCCTGGTTCGGGTCGAGGCCGCTCAGGGGTTCGTCCAGGATCAGGATGGGCGGCTCGTGGATCAGGGCCTGGGCGACCCCAAGCCGCTGCCGGTAGCCCTTGGACAGCGCCCTGATCTCGGTGGCCACCACGTCACCGAGGCCGGTCTGCTCGACCACGCGCTTGATGCGCTTGGTGCCCGCCTCACCGACCAGACCGCGCATGCGGGCGACCCACCGCAGGTACTCGACGGCCAGCATGTCGGTATAGAGCGGCGTGTTCTCGGGCAGATAGCCGATGGCCTTCCGGACGCCCATGGGGTCGTCGAAGACGTCGCACCCGTTGACCTTGGCCGTCCCCGCGGACGGCGCGATGAAGCAGGTCAGGATCTTCATCGTGGTCGTCTTGCCGGCCCCGTTGGGACCGAGGAAGCCGAGCACCTCACCTTTGCGGACCTCGAAGCTCGCCTTACTGACCGCGGTGACCGCCCCGTAGGTCTTGGTGAGGTTGCGTGCTTCGATCATCACCTGGCTCATGATTGCCGCCTCGCGCTGTGGTCCGCCGGTGGGCTGCCCGCCGGACGGGCGCGGATGGTGTCGCCCGCACCCTCGGGAGTCAAGGAACTCCGGCCGCCATGAAACCCGCGAACCCATGCGCTATTCCCGCGCACGGTCGCGCGTGCGGGAAGCGACGGGTGGCACTTCCTGGCACACCACGCCGAAGCACAAAACTCTGTGATTCCGCGCACATGTCCAGCGGCCGGCTGCGGCATGGCACTCGCATGGGGCCATTCGGGGTTCTCCGATCCCCCTTTGGTGATCGACCGACCACCTCTGCTAAACTCACCTTCGTCCGCAATTTCCGCGGCCTGGAGGGACCCATGGCCCGTTCCAACCTTCCTCGCCTCATCGCAGCGGCCCTCGTGCTCGCTGCAGCCGCCGGCTGCGGCCGAAGCGAGCTCGACCTCTTCGAGGATGGTGCCCCGCCCCTGCCCGACGGTGGCCCCCCGCCGCCGGACGGCATGGTCGGCTGCGCCGTGGACACGGACTGTGACGACGGCCTGCTCTGCAATGGGGCGGAGACCTGTTCCCTGGGGCTCTGTCTTCCCGGCACCGCCGTCGTGTGTGACGACGCCGTGGACTGCACCGTGGATCGGTGCATCGAAGGCACGGGCGCGTGCGAATTCACGCCCGACATCTCCCTGTGTGGGCCGGGCGAAGTGTGCGAGCCAGGCGTGGGCTGCGTGCGGCGCCGCTGCACGGGCGACTCGGAATGCTCGGACGGCATGCTCTGCAACGGCGCCGAGGCGTGTGTGGATGGCATCTGCAGGCCGGGCATGCCGCCCCTGTGCGACGACGGAATCGATTGCACGATCAACGAGTGCAGCGAGTCGGCGGGCGGCTGCACGGTCGTTCCCGTCGACCGGCTGTGCACCGACCGACTGTTCTGTAACGGCGACGAGATCTGCGACACGCGGGTTGGCTGTATCGGCGGCCCGACTCCCACGTGCGACGATGGCCGCGACTGCTCCGTCGACCGCTGCGATGAGCCGACCCGGAGCTGCGTCAGCACGCCGCAGGACTTCGACCGCGACGGGTCCGGCGACATGGCCTGCGGCGGGGCCGACTGTAACGATCGGGACCCGCTCGTTCGACCGGGCGCGACCGAGTCGTGTGTGGACGGGATCGACAACGACTGCGACCGGCGCGTCGACTGCGCTGACTCGTCGTGCGCCAGCGACCCCGCGTGCGTTCTGTGCGCGCCCTTCGAGCGGGTCTGCAACGACGGCCGCGACGAGGACTGTGACGGGCTGACGGACTGCTCGGACCGGGACTGCCGCGGCAGCCCCGATTGCGCCACGTGCTTCCCCGAGGTCTGTAGCAACCGCGCGGACGACGATTGTGACGGGCTCACCGACTGCTCCGATCCCGACTGCGTGGGGACGCCGGAGTGCATCTTCTGCAGGCCCGAGGAGTGCACGAACTTCGCGGACGACGACTGCGACGGCCTCGTCGATTGCGGCGACCCGGACTGCGAGGGGCATCCTGCCTGTGTCCTGTGCCTGCCGCGCGAGGTCCGGTGCGCGGACGGTCACGACGACGACTGCGACGGCTTGCCCGACTGCGCCGATCCGGATTGCACCGCGGATCCCGTCTGCTGCGAGCCCGTGGCCGAGCGGTGCCGCAACGGGATCGACGACGACTGCGACGGGTGGACCGACTGCGTTGACCCCGATTGCCGGACGCGTCCCGTCTGCTGCGTGCCGGCGCCCGAGAGCTGCTCGAACGGAGTCGACGACGACTGCGACGGCTTCGTCGATTGCAGCGACACGAGCTGCTCCACGGATCCCGCGTGCACCATGTGCACGCGCGAGCGGTGCCGCGGCGGCCTCGACGAGGACTGCGACGGTCGCGTGGACTGCGACGATCCGGACTGTTTCGCATCGCCGGCGTGCGTGTGCGTGCCGACCCCGGAGCAGTGCGCCGACGGGGCGGACAACGACTGCGATGGGCTCGTCGATTGCGGTGACCCGGACTGCTTCGGCACGCCGAGCTGCATGACGTGCGTGCCCGAGGTGTGCACGGACCGGATCGACAACGACTGCGACGGGGCGGCGGACTGCCGCGATCGCGACTGCGCTCGGCATCCGGCCTGCCGCGTGTGCGTGCCCGAGGTGTGTACGGACACGGTGGACAACGACTGCGATGGGCTCGCGGATTGCTCGGATGCGGACTGCGCCATGGATCCGGCCTGCGTGACCTGCAGCCGAGAAGTGTGCAGGGACCGAATCGACAACGACTGCGACCGGCTCGTCGACTGCGACGATCCGGACTGCGCCTCGTCGCCCGCGTGCGCGATGTGCTCGCGCGAGATCTGTCGCGACGGCGTCGACAACGACTGCGATGGCGCGCGCGACTGCGACGACCCGGACTGCGCGGGCGATCCGCTGTGCAGCTTCTGCCTGCCCTTCGAGATCTGCACGGACGGCATCGACGACGACTGCAACGGTCTGGCCGACTGCGATGATCCGGCGTGCATCTTCGATCCGAGCTGTCGACCTGGCTGCACGACGGAGGCCTGCCGCAACGGGCGGGACGACGACTGCGACGGGCGCGTGGACTGCGATGACCCGGACTGCGTGGGTAATCCGCTCTGCAGCTTCTGCCTGCCCTTCGAGATCTGCTCGACGGGGTTCGACGAGGACTGTGACGGCCTCGTCGATTGCGACGATCCGGAGTGCTATGGCGATCCGTCCTGCGTGATCTGCGCGCCATTCGAGGTCGACTGTCGCAACGGCCTAGACGACGACTGCGATGGGGGCATCGACTGCAGGGACAGGGACTGCGCGCGCGATCCGGTCTGCTGTGTTC
>Ga0214473_10007811_pt1 | contig 12654 bp, 12 predicted proteins | sample RVTome_7_FD_203509 | JGI IMG/M metagenome (GOLD analysis project Ga0214473, IMG submission 203509) | Soil microbial communities from uranium-contaminated site in the Upper Colorado River Basin, Wyoming, United States - RVT98D197 | ecosystem: Environmental > Terrestrial > Soil > Contaminated >... | reverse complement strand
CAGCTTATAGCAAAGCAGTTCTACGAGGCCTACAGCCAGGGGAGCTGGCGCTGGGCCTTGCTGGCCGCGCTGCCTCACACTCTCGTCGCGCTGTTCTTTGCCCTGCACTTGTGGCGGAATCTGGGCTGGCTGATGCTCTTCTTTGTTGCCATCCTGGCCATGGCCGTCTACGGCTGGAGGCATGGCAAGCCGGCATGGCTCTTTCCCTGGCTGGGATATCTTCTCCTGCTGGTCGCCGGGGCGGGGCTGTTTCTCCTCTCCCTGCCCCTCTGGGCCTTCGTAGTCATACTGGCATATATCCCCCTGGCCTGGTGGCTCCTCGCTGCCATTGCAGTGCAGGCAGTCAAACGGGACTGGCTCTACGGCTCCATGGTGCTGTTGCCCTTCCCCGTCATCCTGGGCTGGATACTGGCGCTGCGCTTTCAGGGCAGTTGGTCTGAGTTCGTCCGCGAGAGCCACGCCGCCGACGCGTGGATCGGCCTCAGCTTTCTCACCCTGGCGGTGGCCGCGGCCACGTTCATCCGCCTCCGCCAGAGGCTTTTCAAGACGGGAGCGCTGCTCACCCCCGAGCTCCTCATCCTCATCCTGGTGGCCCTCAGCACGCAGAGGCTGGTGGGCTACGCCGGCTTCATCCTGCTCACCGTGCTGGCGCTCGGCCTCCTGCTGAGCCCGGCGCTCCTGGAGCACGTGGTGGGCCACGGCCAGGGCAAGCCGGCTGAGTAGGCCATGCCCTCAGTAGCTATAGTCACCGACAGCACGTCTTGCCTCCCCAGGGAGGAAGTTGAAAGGTATAGCATTGAAGTCGTGCCCCTGAACCTCGTCCATGAGGGGCACATCTACAGGGACGGCCGGGACCTGACCGCCGACGAGTTCTACCGCCTGCTGAAGGCGTCCAAGAGGCTGCCCACCACCTCCCCCGCCTCCCCCGGCGAATACCTTGAGGTCTTCCGCCGGGTGGGCGAGAAGGCGCGGAGCATCCTCTGCATAAGCGTATCGGCGAAGCTGTCCGGCATGTTCGACTCGGCGCGGGCGGCGGCGGAGCTGGCCACTGAGGTGCTTCCCCGCACCGCCATCCAGGTCATTGACTCCAAAACCGCGGCCATGGCCCAGGGCTTCGTGGTGCTGGCGGCTGCCCGCGCAGCCCGCCTGGGGAACAGCCTCCCTGAAGTGATGGATGCGGCCGCGAGGATGATGCCCCGGGTGGAGCTGGTGGCGGCGCTGGATACGCTCCACTATCTGGCCCGAGGGGGCAGGGTGCCCATGGTGGCCGCCTGGGCCACATCCATCCTCCAGATAAAGCCCATCCTAAAGCTCGCGCGCGGGGAGGTGCGCCTTCTGGAGAGGGTACGCACCAGAAAGAGGTCCCTCTCCCGCCTCTTGGAGCTGATGCGGGAGAGGGTGGGGAAGAAGGGGCCTGTACACGCGTCCGTGTTCCACGCCCAGGCCCGGGACGAAGCCCTGGCACTGCAAGAGAGAGTCATCCGCGAGTTCCAGCCCAAGGAGCTGTACCTCACCGAGTTTACGTCCGTGATGGGGGTCCATACCGGGCCGGGCGTGGTGGGCATTGCCTACTACGCTGAAGACTAGGTGTTTTCCGCTCTCCTCCTGTCCACAGGTTCCTACCTGCTCGGCTGCTTCCCCCAGGTCTACCTGCTGGGGAAGGCGAGGGGGGTGGACCTGAGGCGAGAGCCTGACCTGCATATCGCCCTCTGGCACAGGGCGAAATATACCGCTGTCCTTGCCGTACTGGGCGACCTAACAAAGGGGGTCATTCCCATCCTGGTGGGGAGGGGACTGGGCTTTGGGCCCGAGGCGGTGGCGCTGGCGGGGCTGATGGTCTCGCTTGGCCAGATGTGGCCCCTGCCCTTCCTAGACACCGGCGGCAAGGGCAACACTACCGGCATCGCCATGGCCATTACCCTTGCCCCGCGGGCCTTCCTTTTCGCCCTGATACCCCTGGGCCTGGCCCTGGCGATCCGCCTCTTCGAGGGCTTCAACAGCCGCAGCCTGCCCCTGGGCATAGCCCTCGCCTTCGCCATCCTCCCGCTTGCCAGCCACACCACCCACCAGCCCCTGAGCATAACCCTCGCACTGCTGGGGCTATTCCTGGCCATCATCATCCGCCGCCTCACCGCAGGGCTTCGGGCCGACCTCAAAGGGGACCGGTCCCGCATGTCCATATTCCTCAACCGCCTCCTCTTTGACCGAAGCTCCTGACGCGGGGCTGGCTTGATAAAACCCCCTCCCCCTTCTAGAATGACCAAGATGGACAGCCTTGCCGAGGACCTGCAGCGGCTCCGCCCAAAGCTGGGACCCTTGCCCGAGCCCGTGGTGGAACCGCCATTTATCGTTCTCTCCGGCCTCCCCGGCACCGGCAAGAGCCATTTCTGCTCCCAGCTTTCCCGGCGCCTGCCCGCCGTGGTGATAGAGAGCGATGCCCTGCGAAAAAGGCTCTTCCCCCATCCCGCCTACTCGGCCGAGGAGAGCTCGTACCTCTTCGGCCTCATCCATCGCCTGTCAGATGAGCTCCTTGGCAAGAACATTCCTGTCATCCTGGATGCCACCAATCTCTCCGAGAAGAACCGGGAATACCTCTACAACATCGCCCGGCGGCGGGGGGCAAGGCTCATCCTGGTCTCAGTGGAAGCTCCGCCCGCCGTGGTCCAGGCCCGCCTGGAGGCCAGGAGAGCCGGCGGCCGCGCGCTCTCCGATGCTGACTGGAACGTGTATCAGAAGATGAGCGAGACCACCGAGAGAATAACGCGCCGCCATTTCGTGGCAGATACCTCGAGGGATATTTCTCCGGTGCTGGAGAAGATCGTCCGGGAGGCCACCCGCTAGCCGTGCCGGGATATGTCGGCAGAGTCCTGCGAGTTGACCTCTCCTCGGGAAGAATAGCCACCGAGGAGCCGCCGGACAACTTCTACCGCATGTATTTCGGCGGGGAAGGCCTGGTGGCCTTCTACCTCCTCAGGGAGGTGCCCCCCCGGGTCGATGCGTTGAGCCCCGACAACGTGCTCGTGTTCGCCGCCGGGCCCTTGACCGGGGTACCGGTGGGTGGCTGCGGCCGCCACAGCGTCGGGGGCAAGTCCCCCCTCACCGGCGCGTTCGGCGAGGGCGAGGCCGGGGGCTACTGGGGGGCAGAGCTCAAATTCTCCGGCTTTGACGCCATCGTCGTGCAAGGGAAGGCAGAAAAGCCCGTCTATCTCCTTATCCGCGACGGCCAGGCCGAGATAAAGGACGCCCGTCACCTCTGGGGACTGAAGACCCTGGAGTGCCAGGAGGCCATCCGCGGGGAGCTGGGGGACCCGGATGTGAAGGTAGCCCAGATAGGCCCCGCAGGGGAGAGGCTGGTGCGTTTCGCCTGCGTGGTCAATGACCTTGACGCCTTTGCCGGCAGGACAGGCCTGGGGGCAGTGATGGGCTCAAAGAACCTCAAAGCCATCGCCTGCCGCGGCCACCGGAGGGTCCCCCTGGCCGATAGTCAGGCTGTGGCAAGCATCGCCCACTGGGTGAGAGACAACACCCCGGCAAACAACCAGGACATAAGGGACTTGGGCACGGCCTCTTCCGTGAGAAGCCTCAGCCGCCGGGGGGGCCTGCCCACCCGCAACTTCCAGGCCGGCTTCTTCGAGGGCGCGGGGAGGATAAGCGGGGAGGCCATGAGGGACACCATCTCGACAGGGAACAGGAGGAGCTGCTATGCCTGCCCCGTCCAGTGCAAGCGGGAGGTGAAGGTGGAGGACCCCTATCAGGTGGACCCCCGCTATGGCGGCCCGGAATACGAGACCATCGCCTCCCTGGGCTCAAACTGCGGCATTGACGACCTGAAGGCCATAGCCAAGGGCGGCGAGATGGCCAACGCATATGGTCTGGACACTATCTCCACCGGCTCTGCCATAGCCTTCGCCATGGAGTGCTTCGAGCGGGGCCTCATCAGTTCCAGGGACACCGGCGGCCTCGAGCTCCGCTTCGGCAACAGCCGGGCCATGATGGAGATGGTGGAGAGGATTGCCCTCCGTCAGGGCCTGGGGGACCTCCTCGCTGAAGGGGTGGCCCGGGCCGCCAAGAAGCTCGGCCCCCCTGCCCGGGAGCTGGCCCTCCACATCAAGGGGCAGGAGGTCCCAATGCATGAGCCTCGCTACAAACAGGGGCTTGGGCTGGGCTACATTATGTCACCCACCGGCGCGGACCACTGCCACAACATGCACGACTCCAACTTCACGGGCAAGAGCGCTTACCTTGAGGACATGAAAGCCCTGGGCATCCTGGACCCTCTCCCGCTGACCGACCTCTCCCCGGCCAAGGTCCGCCTCCTCATCTACTATACTTTCTGGCAGCACTTTATGAACTGCGCCGTCACCTGCTATTTTGTCATCGTCTACGGCCTTGTCGGGTTTGACAGGGTGGCCGAGCTGGTCCGGGCCGTTACCGGCTGGAACACCTCTGTGTGGGAGCTGATGAAGGTGGGGGAGAGGGCTCTGAACATGGCCCTGGCCTTCAACCGGCGGGAGGGCTTCTCCCCGGCCGATGACGTCCTGCCCCGCCGCTTCTTCACCCCTCACCCTTCTGGCCCCCTCCAGGGGGTGACGATTGAAGAAAGGGCCTTTCTGGAGGCCAGAGAGACCTACTACCAGATGATCGGCTGGCCGGGGGGCAACCCCTCGCCGGCCAGGCTGGAAGAGCTAGGAATTGACTGGGTAGTCCCCATGATAGAAAGGAAGTGAAGCATGGAAATTAAGCTAGTCTCCGGCGATATCGCCCAGGTGGCCGTTGATGCCATCCTGGTGAACCTGTTTGAGGGCATGGAAAAACCGTCCGGGGCCACCCTTGCCGTGGACGAGGCTCTGGGCAGCGCTATCACCCAGCTTATCCAGGAAGGGGAAATCAAGGGCAAGCTGGGTGAGGTGACGCTCATCCACACCCTGGGCAAGATTCCCGCCAAGAGGGTGGCGGTGGTGGGGCTGGGCAAGAAGGAGGCCTTCAACCTCGACCGGGCCAGAGGCTCGGTGGCCGAGGGCCTCCGCGCCCTGAGGAGGGCCGGGGCGGCAAGAGCGGCCACAATCCCCTTCGGGGACGGGTTGGGGGGGATAGACCCCGCAAAATCCGCCCGGGCCGTCGCCGAGGGGGCCATACTGGGCCTCTACACCTTCACCCAGCACCAGACTAAACCCGATGAGAAGCAAATACGCGAGCTTCTCCTGGTGGAAAGGGATGAGACAAAGCTCCAGGAAATGGAAGAGGGGATAAGGATTGGCAGGATCATGGCGGAGGCCACCAACCTTGCCCGCGACATGGTCAATCAGCCCGCCAACGTCGTCACCCCCTCAGCCATGGCCGAGGCCGCAAGGAAGATAGCCGAGGGATCGGGGCTGGGCTTCCGGGTGATGGAGAGGGCGGAGATGGAGGCCCTTGCAATGGGCGGCATCCTGGGGGTGGCCCAGGGGAGCATCCAGCCCCCAAAGTTCATCATCCTTGAATACAAAGGCGGCCCCGCGGGGCAACCGCCCCTGGGCCTGGTGGGGAAGGCGATCACCTTCGACTCCGGCGGCATCTCCATCAAGCCCTCCGAGGGGATGCAGGAGATGAAGGGAGACATGGCGGGAGGGGCGGCGGTCATCGCCGCCATGGGCGCCATCGCCCAGCTCAAACCTGCCGTCAATGTGACCGGCCTCATCCCGGCCACGGAGAATCTCCCCAGCGGCTCAGCAATGAAGCCGGGCGACATTCTCCGCATCCTGGGGCAGAAGACCGTCGAGGTCATCTCCACCGACGCCGAGGGCCGGCTCATCCTTGCCGACGCCCTGGCCTATGCCAACAAGCTGGGCCTCAAGCCCCTGGTGGACCTTGCCACCCTCACCGGCGCCTGCCACGTCGCCCTCGGGGACCTCTACTCCGGGGCCTTCTCCAATAACCAGGAACTCCTGGACAAAGTGGTCCAGGCGGGGAAAGAGACGGGGGAGCGCCACTGGCCCATGCCCACCGAAGAGGAATACAAAGAGCAGTACAAGAGCGATGTGGCCGACATGAAGAATGTGGGGGGGCGGTGGGGCGGGGCCATCACCGCCGCCCTCTTCCTCCAGGAGTTCGCAGGTGAGACCCCCTGGGTCCACCTGGACATTGCCGGCCCATCACGGTCGGAGCGCGACCGCGGCTACCTGGTGAAGGGCGCCACTGGCGTTGGTGTCCGCACCCTGATAAACTTGGCCCTTGGCATGAGCAAAGGTTAGGTGGACTGAGGAGGGGGCATGTATTGTCGGAACTGCGGCAAAGAGATACCCAAACAGGCGGAAATCTGCGTTGCGTGCGGTGTCAGACCCCCCAAAGGAGACAAGTTCTGCCAGAACTGTGGGGCCGAAACCAACCCCAACGCCGAAGTCTGCGTCAAATGTGGCGCGAGCCTCAGGGCGTCTGCCGGAGAGAAGGACTGGCTGGCGGCCCTGCTGCTGTCCATCCTCTTGGGGTACATCGCTGTTGACCGGTTCTACTTGGGGTATGTGGGGCTTGGCCTTCTAAAACTCTTCATCGCGGTGATAACCCTCGGTATCGCCGGCTGGATTTGGTGGATAATAGATATCGTCCTGATTGCCACCAATAGCTTGAAAGACGCAAAGGGTCGCCCTCTCAGGAAACGGTAAGGCTTCTCTAAACGGGGGTGAAAAATGAAGGTGAAGTGGCTGGGGCATGCCTGCTTTCTTATCATCTCGGAGAAGGGCATGAGGGTCATCACTGACCCTTACGGGGTCATGGGGGGCCTCCTGCACGGCCCGATTAAGGAGTCGGCCGACGTGGTGCTCGTTAGCCACGACCATGCCGACCATAACAACGCCGGGGCCGTGGCCGGGGCAGAGCTCGTAAAGGGGCCGGGTATCAAGAAGGCCAGAGGCATGGAATTCCTCGGAATCGCCACCCACCATGACGACAAAGGCGGGCGCGAGCGGGGGGAGGTCACGGCCTTCTGCTTCACCATGGACGGCCTGCGGGTATGCCACCTGGGAGACCTGGGGCGGCAACTCTCCGACGCCGAGGCCAAACAGATAGGCAAGGTGGACATACTCTTTATCCCGGTGGGGGGCTTCTATACTGTAGATGCCAAAGGCGCCACCGCGGTTGTCGAGAAGCTGGCACCGGGGGTAGTCTTCCCCATGCACTACAAGACGCCAAAGCTCGCCTGGTCCATCGCCGGGGTGGACCGTTTCATCCAGGGCAAAACAGCCGTGCGGCAGGTGAACGGGAGCGAGGTTGATCTCAAGGCGGACCAGCTCCCCGCCACCCGGGAGATCATCGTCCTGGAGCCTGCCCTATGATGAACCCCATGGTTCAGCCCCCCTGCCAGAACGCCTGCCCCATCCACCAGGATGCCAGAGGATATCTGGCCGCCATCGCCACCGGTGACTTCAATCGGGCGGCGCAAATAGTCCTGGAGACCAACCCCCTGCCCTTTATCTGCGCCACCATCTGCTCTCATCCCTGCGAGGAGAAGTGTCGCCGGGGCCAGCCGGACAAGCCCCTCTCTATCCGGGCGGTCAAGAGGGTGGCCATGGAGCAGGGCACACCTGCGCCGGTCCCGGCCCCCACCCCCTCCCATTCTGAGAAGGTGGCGGTCATCGGCTCAGGACCGGCAGGGCTCACCGCCGGCCACGACCTCGCCCGACTGGGCTACAGGGTCACTATCTTTGAAAGAGAGGCCATGCCCGGGGGCGCGATGGCCCACTTTGTCCCCATCTACCGCCTGCCCCGGGAGATGGTAGCAAAGGACATAGAGGCCATACAGGCCCTGGGTGTGGACATCCGGACCAAAAAAGCCCTGGGGCGGGACATGACGCTCGCGCAGTTGAAACGGCGGGGTTTCAAAGCTGTCCTCCTCAGCCTGGGCCTTCCGCTTAGCCGCAAGCTGCGCATCCCCGGCGAGGAGGGAGAAGGGGTTCTCCTTGCCCTGCCCTTCCTCAGAGCCGTTAACCTGGAGGGCTACCGCCTGCCCCCGGGGAAAAGGGTCATCGTCATCGGCGGCGGAAACGTGGCCATAGATGCCGCCCGCACCGCGCTGAGAGCCGGTGCAAAGACCGTCCTCATGGTCTGCCTGGAGTCTGCGCAGGAGATACCAGCCTCGCCCTGGGAGATAGCCGAGGCCAGGGAAGAAGGCATCGAAATCAGTTGCTCCTGGGGGCCCAAACAGATTGTCCGGCACGACGGGAAGGTGGCGGTGATGGAATGTATGGCGGTGAAGTCGGTCTTTGATGAGAAGGGGAGGTTCAACCCTTCCTTCCACGAAGACCGCTGCACTCAGATGGAGGGGGATATTATCATCCTGGCCATAGGCCAGGCCGCAGATATAGCCGAGCTGCCGGAGTTGGGCATCCCTCTGGACGAAAGGGGACGCCTCGGCTTTGACCCCCAGACCATGGCGACTGGCAAGCAAGGGGTCTTTGCCTGCGGCGAAGTCATCCTGGGCCCCGGGTCGGCGGTGCGGGCCATGGCGAGCGGCCGCCGCGCCGCCCTGGCCGTGGATGCTTACCTGCGCAGCGAGAAGTTCACCTTCCAGGAGCCCTCGGCCCTGGGCACTCTGGCACCCGAGGTCGTGGAAGACATAAAGAGAATAGAACGACAGCCCGTGCCCCTCCTGGAGGCGGCCCAGAGGGTGACCTCTTTTGAGGAGGTGGACCTCGGCTATGACCCTCAGGTCGGAGCGCGCGAGGCCCGGCGCTGTCTGAACTGCGGCAACGGCGCTGAGCTCCTTGAGGAGAAATGCATCGCCTGCCTGACCTGCGTGCGGGTCTGCCCGTATGGCGTCCCGGTGGTCAGGGCGGCGGGCAAGGTGGATATCCGCGTGGACCAGTGTCAGGCCTGTGGCATCTGTGTCAGCGAGTGCCCGGCGGGAGCTATCTCCTTCCGCATGCCCGGCGTCCTGGACATCCCCCAGAGGATTGGCGCAGCGATGGCCAGCGGCAAGAGGGAGCTGGTGTTCTTCTGCGCATATGACACCATCTCCCTGCAGGGCGCGGATACCTCGGGGATGATACCGGTGCCGTGCCTGGGGAAGATAGATGTCAGGCACCTCCTCCGGGCGGTGGAGCTGGGGGCAGAGCGGGTTGTCCTGGTTGGCTGCGCCGACCCCGACTGCCCTTACCAGCGGACCCTGCGCTGGGCACAGTGCCGGGTGGATACCGCCAACAGGCTCCTCCAGGCGGCAGGGCTGGGTGAGGGGAGGGTGAAGCTCCTTCAGCTTGCCCCGCAGGAGTTCGCCCGCCTGCCGGAATTGCTCTCCGCTTCTGCCAAGGAGGCCAGATGATAAAAGCCCGTCAAAAGCCCATGAAGGACATCGCGCGCATGGTCGCCCCCTTCTCACGCATCCTGGTCCTGGGCTGCAACACCTGCACAGGTATCTGCCTGGCCGGGGGAGAGAAGGAAGTGGCCATCCTGGCCTCCACCCTCCGCATGCAGAAGAAGGAGCTCGGGGAGTTCGTGGTGAAGCGGCAGTGCGAGAAGGAGTTTGTGGAGGAGGCCCGCGACCTCATCCAGAGCCACGACGTTGTCCTCTCTCTGGCCTGCGGCGTGGGGATGAACTTTGTATCGGAAATGTTCCCGGAGAAGCCAGTCCTCCCCGGCAACGACACCATGTTCCTCGGCCTGCCGAAGGAGCTGGGGGTCTTCGCTGAAAGGTGCGTGGCCTGCGGCGACTGCATCATCCACCTCACCGGCGGCCTCTGCCCCATCGCCCGCTGCGCCAAGCACCTCTTTAACGGCCCCTGCGGCGGCTCCTCCCAGGGCCGCTGTGAGATTTCTCCCGATGTCCCCTGCATCTGGCAGCTGATATACGAGAGGCTGGCCCGCCTGGGCCAGCTTGCCAGCCTTGAGGAGCTGATACCTGTCAGGGACTGGAAGTCCAACGATGCCCTTGGCCCCCGGAGCTTCGTCCGGGAGGACCTGCAGGTGAAGGAGACATAGGATGGAACCTGTCAGCAGGCTCCAGAAGGTGCTGGAGGCGGGGCACTTCGCCGTCACCTCCGAGGTGGGCCCGCCCAAGGGGACCGATCCCGGCGTGGTCACCAGAAAGGGCATCAGGCTGAAGGACTATTGCGATGCCATCAACGTCACCGATAACCAGACCGCCATCGTGCGCCTCTCCAGCCTGGCGGGCTGTGCCGTCCTCCGACAGGTGGGAGTGGAGACAGTGATGCAGATAGTCTGCCGGGACAGGAACCGCATCGCCATCCAGAGCGATGTCCTGGGGGCAATAGCCCTGGGCATCCGCAACTTCCTCTGCCTCAGCGGGGACCACCAGAAGTTTGGCAACCACCCCACCGCGAAGAATGTCTTTGACCTGGACTCAGTCCAGCTCATCGCCGCGCTCAAGAAGATGCGTGACGAGAAGAAGTTCATCTGCGGCGAGGACATCTCGGGGGAGGTGCCCATTTACATCGGGGCCGCAGAGAACCCCTACGCCGACCCCTTTGAGTTCCGGGCAGTCCGCCTGGCCAAGAAGGTGAAGGCGGGGGCCCAGTTCATCCAGACTCAGGCAATCTATGATATCGCCAAGTTTGCCCGGTTCATGGAGATGGTCCGGGAGAGGGGGCTGGACAAAGAGGCTCATATCCTGGCGGGCATCATCCCCATCCGCTCCGCCGGCATGGCGCGCTACATGCAGACTTCCGTCCCGGGCGTCCATGTGCCCCAGGAAATCGTGGACCGCATGAAGGCCGCCACCACCGCAAAAGAGGAGGGGATCAAGATTGCCCTGGAGGCCATAGAGCAAGTGAGGCAGATACCCGGCGTCCGCGGCATCCACATCATGGCGGTGGGCTGGGAGGAGGAGGCCGTCCCCGCCCTGGTGGAGAAAGCCGGCCTCTACCCCAGGCCCGGCTGACGCCGCGGGGACACCGCTCTGAGGGTCAGGCCCTTGCCCGACGCCCCGGGGCATGATAATATATCTGCGCAATGCCCGTCTACGAATACACTTGTCTTGGCTGCAACAAGAAGCACGTCCTGCTCCTCAGGCAGGCCGACGAGAAGCGCTGCTGCCCTGATTGCGGGGGAGAACTCCAACGGCTCATTTCTCGTTTCGCCATCGGTAGGACGGAGTGGGAGACCCCCTTCACTGATTCCCAATACCACAAGGGGATACAAAAGGGGGACGTGAAGGCTCTGGTGGAGTACGGACGGCGGGCTGCCGGAGGCGGGCCCACCGGCCCGGAGTACACGGACTTCCTGAACGACATCGACGACTAGGCCATGCCGCCATCCAGGGACCCCGCCAGCTTACCGCTCCTGGCCGTGAATTCATGACCGGCCTTTCTCACGGAAATAGAGCATTCTCCCCCGGCCGGGCGTAGAAGAGTTCATATTGCTGCGCATGCTGGATGCCAATCTGAACCGGGCCCGCGAGGGCCTCAGGGTCCTGGAAGATATCAGCCGCTTCGTCCTTGATGACCTGCCTCTCACCCGGGAGTTCCGCCAGCTCCGCCTTGAGCTGATCGTGGGCACCCCGGAGGACGTGGCCCTTCTCTCCGGCCGGGACGTGGGAGGGGATGTGGGCGCGGGGCGGCCTTCTGGAGGAAGAGGGGGCCTTCCCTCCGTGGTGCTGGCCAATGCCAAGAGGGCGGAGGAAGCCCTGAGGGTGCTCGAGGAAGGGGCCACCGTTGAGGGCTGGGACCCATCTCCTTTCCAGAAGGCCCGCCTCGCTCTCTATGACTTGGAGAAGAGGCTGCTGGGCCTGGTGCTGAGGAAGGAAAAGAGGCAGAGGGTCTCGGGTCTCTACCTGGTGCTGGACCGGCCCTTTCTCAAGGGGAGGGACGAGGTTGAGGCGGCCCGGGCTGCCATCAAGGGCGGGGCCAGGGTCCTCCAGCTCCGGGACCGCACCGGGGAAAAGGGGGAGATGCTGGCTGTGGCATCCAAGCTCCGTGAGCTCTGCGCCCGCGAAGGCGTGCTGTTTATCGTCAACGACCACCTGGACCTGGCCCTCGCCACCGGGGCCGATGGCCTCCACCTGGGCCAGACAGACCTTCCCCTCAAGGAGGCCCGCCGCCTGCTCCCCATAGATAGCCTGCTGGGCCTGTCCTGCCACAGCGCGGAGGAGGCGAAAGCGGCGGAGGAAGCTGGGGCGGACTATGTCGCCCTGGGCTCTATCTTCCCCACCACCAGCAAAGAAAAGGCCAGGGTCATTGGGCTCGAGACCCTGGCCCGGGCAAGTAAATCTATTTCTCTCCCCATAGTAGCAATCGGGGGGATAAACCAGGAGAACGTGGCCCAGGTCCTTCAGGCCGGGGCCGGGGCGGTGGCGGTCATCTCCGCCGTCCTGGGTTCTCCAGATATTGAAGCGGCCGCCAGGGGGCTGGCGGCAAGGATGGCGAGAAAAGATGGATAGACTGACTGACAGCCTCGAGGCAATAGGGGAGAGGGCACGCTCCCACTTCTCGGCCAAGGACCAGGCGCGGGAGAAGGCGCTGGAGCTCTGCCGGGAGGCCACCCGGCTCAGCACAAACGCCATCCGCGCCGTCCACCGCCAGGAGTACGCGGAGGGGAAAAAGTCGCTCTCGCGGGCGAAGTCCGTGTTGAAAGATATCTCCCAGACCCTTGCCGCCCACCCGGACCTCTTCTACGTCGGCTACGTCCACGACGCCACCAAGGAGTTCGTGGAGGGCTGTGTCACTCTGGCCC
>Ga0214473_10007809_pt1 | contig 12656 bp, 13 predicted proteins | sample RVTome_7_FD_203509 | JGI IMG/M metagenome (GOLD analysis project Ga0214473, IMG submission 203509) | Soil microbial communities from uranium-contaminated site in the Upper Colorado River Basin, Wyoming, United States - RVT98D197 | ecosystem: Environmental > Terrestrial > Soil > Contaminated >... | reverse complement strand
CACGACCGCCCCCGCCGGCGCCAGCGCCGCCCGCACCGGCTCGCCCACCAACTCCCACACCAGGTCGTCCGCCACGGCCAGGACCGACCCGGCCCCGTCCAGGGACTCCGGCAGCCGTCCGATGGCGCCCGTCTGCTGCACGTATCGCAGCGGCGTCAGCCCCACGTCGATGGCGGAACGCGGGACCTCGCCTCCAACCCGGCCGGCGTGCCGCCCGGCCGCCATGGCCTCCCCCTCATCCCCCACGTGGCATTCCCCACTCCGCAGTCCGCATTCCGCGTCAGGCCCGCTCCCGGTCCCGGTGGCGCACCGCCACCTCCTGGCCCAGGCCGCGGACCCATTCCGCCAGCCGGTCGGCCACGTAGACCGAGCGGTGGCGGCCGCCGGTGCACCCGATGGCGATGGTGAGGTAGGCCTTCCCCTCCTGCACGAAGTGGGGCAGGTTGAAGGCCAGGAAGTCCTGCGCGGCCCGCAGGTACTGCCCCGTCAGCGGCTGACCCTCCAGGAAGGCGATCACCGCCGGGTCGCGGCCGCTCAGGTCCTTCAGTTCCGGCTGGAACTGCGGGTTGGGCAGGAAGCGCACGTCGAGCACCAGGTCCGCGTCGAAGGGCAGCCCGTGCTTGTACCCGAACGAGAGGAGGGAGATGGCCATGCGGGCCGGCGGGCCCGCTTCGAGCTGGAAGGCGGAGGTCAGGACCTTGCGCAGCTCATGGATGGTCAGCGGGGTCGTGTCGACGACCAGGTCGGCCGTGGCCTTGAGACGGGCCAGGAGCTGGCGTTCGGCCCGGATCCCCTCCAGCACCGATCCGTGCGGCGCCAGCGGGTGGGGGCGGCGGCTCTCGCTGAAGCGGCGCACCAGCCCCTCGTCCGAGGTATCCAGGAAGACCACCTCCACCGGGTGCCCCGCCCGCCGGAGGGCCACCAGGGTGTCGAAGACCTGGTCCAGGAACGCCCCCTCGCGGACATCCATGACCAGGCCCACCCGGTCGATGCGCCGCTCCGACTGGGCGCACAGATCGGCGAAGGTGGGGATGAGGCTGGGGGGCAGGTTATCGACGCAGAAGAACCCCAGGTCCTCCAGGCAGCGGATGGCCTGGCTCTTCCCCGCCCCGGACATGCCGGTGACCACGACGAAGTTCAGGAGGTTACCCCTCGGGCTCGATGAGCCCGTAGGCCCCGTCACCGCGGCGGTAGATCACGTTCACCTCCTCCGTCCGGGCATTGCGGAAGACGTAGAAGGTGTGGCCCAGCAGCTCCAACTGGACCACCGCGTCCTCCACGGCCATGGGCTTGAGGGCGAAGCGCTTCACCCTCACCACCCGCGGCTCCGCCGCCTCCTCGGGCGGCGCCAGGGCCGGCTCGCGCCCGCGGGCCCCTTGGGCGGCACCCGCCGGCGTCCGGCGGCCTTGCCCGCCGTGAGACGCCAGCTTCTCCTTGTAGCGGAGGACCTGGCGCTCCAGCTTGTCCGCCACCAGGTCGATGGAGGCGTACAGGTCCGGCGTGCTCTCCTCGGCGCGCAGGATCAGGTCCCGCGCCGTGAGGGTGACCTCCGCCACCTGGCGGTGCTTCTCGACCCGGAACACCACGTGGGCCATCCCCAGCGTGTCGGCGAACCGGTCGAGGCGGGCCAGCTTCTGTTCGGCGTACTGCCGCAGGGCGGGGGTGATGGCGATGTTGCGCCCGGTGATGTTGAGCTGCATGGCAAAATCCTCCGCAGGGCCGCCGGGGGTCTCCCGGCCGGCGTGGGCGGGCCGCGGACCCTCCCGAAGGGGCCCGCCGTGGCGGCGGGCCGGGGCGGGATCAGTACCGCTTGCGCCGGCTGGACGAGGGGATCTTGAGCTGGCCACGGTACTTGGCCACCGTGCGGCGGGCGATGTCGATGCTGTGCTGGGTGCGCAGGATCTCGACCACCTTCTGGTCGCTCATGGGCCGCCCCGAGTCCTCCACCGTGAGGAGTTGGCGCACCAGCTCCTTCACCTTGACGGAGGAGGCGGTCTCGCTCCCGCTGGTCACCGGCACGCCCCGGTGGAAGAAGTACTTGAGCTCGAAGAGCCCCTGGGGCGTGTGCACGTACTTGTTGGTGGTCACCCGGCTCACGGTGGATTCGTGCATGCCGATGTCCTCGGCCACCTCCTTGAGGGTGAGGGGCCGCAGGGCCATGATCCCTTTCTCCAGGAACGCCCGCTGGAACCGGACCAGGCTGTCGGTGACCTTGTAGAGGGTGCGCTGGCGTTGCTCGATGCTGCGGATGAGCCACAGGCCCGAGCGCATGCGGCTCTCCACGTAATCGCGCACCTCCCGGGGGCTGGTGGACTTGGCCGCCAGGATCTGGCGGTAGTGGGGGCTCACCCGCAGCCGGGGTAGCCCCTCGTCGTTGAGCACCACCACGAACCGGTCGTCCACCTTGACAATGTAGACGTCCGGCGTGATGTAGCGCGGGTCCTCGGTGCCGAAGGTGCGGCCCGGCTTCGGCTCCAGCGACCGGATCTCCGCCACAGCCGCCTGCACGTCCTGCACCGGCACGTTGAGCTTGTCGGCCAGACGCGTCAGGGGCCGCCCCTCCAGCTCCCCCAGGTGCGCCTCCACGATGCGGCGGGCCAGGGGGTGGGCCTCGGGGAGCGCGTCCAGTTGCAGCAGGAGGCACTCCCGCAGGTCGCGGGCGCCCACGCCGGTGGGCTCGAAGGTCTGCACCAGCCGCAGGGCCCGCTCCAGGTCGGCCGCGGGGACCCCGGTGCCGGCCGCCACGTCCTCCAGGGGCTCCTTCAGGTAGCCCCGGTCGTCGATGTTGCCGATGAGCAGGGCGCCCCACTCCCGCAGCGTGGGCTCCGAGGTGGAGAGGTAGAGCTGGAACTCCAGGTGCTCTTGCAGCGAGAGGCCGCGGGTGAGGTTGGTCTCCAGGTCCAGCCGCTCGATCTCCTCGCGGGGCGGGGGCGGCCGGTAGTCCGACGTGCTCTCCAGGTAGTGCTCCCAGTCGAACTCCGCGACGGGGTCCGGCCCGTCCTCCCGGGGCTCCGCCTCGGCCTCGGCCGTCGCCGGGGCCTCCTCGGGCTCCTCCACCCCATCCAGCACCTCCTCCAGGATCGGGTTCACCTCGAGCTGCGTGCGCAGCTCCTGGACGAGGTCCATGCGGGTGAGGGTGAGGAGGCGGATGGCCTCCTGCAGCATCGGCGTCATGATCATCCGCTGCTGCTGGAGCATCCGGAGCTTGGTTTCGAAGGCCATGATCGATCCGAGCGGGGGGGGGGAGCCCTAAAGGCGGAAGCGTTCGCCGAGGTAGACTTCGCGGGCCCGGTCGTCGGCGGCCAGCGCCTCGGCGGTGCCCGAGAGGAGCACCTGGCCCTCCGAGATCAGGTAGGCGCGATCCACGATGTGCAGGGTCTCGCGCACGTTGTGGTCCGTCACCAGGACGCCGATCCCCCGGGCCTTGAGCTCCACGATGATGCCCTGGATCTCGTCCACGGCGATGGGATCGATGCCGGCGAAGGGCTCGTCCAGCAGCAGGAAGGACGGGTCGGTCACCAGGGCGCGGGCGATCTCGGCCCGGCGCCGTTCGCCGCCCGAGAGCGTGTAGGCCTTGGACCGGGCCAGGTGGGCGATGCCCAGTTCGTCGAGCAGGCTCTCCAGGCGACGCGCCCGTTCCTCGCGGGGGATGTCGAGGGTCTCCAGGATGGCCATCAGGTTGTCCTCGACGCTGAGCTTCCGGAAGATGGACGGTTCCTGCGGCAGAAACCCCAGACCCCGGCGGGCCCGTTGGAACACCGGGAGGTGCGTGATGTCTTGGCCGTTCAACACGATCCGGCCGCCGTCGGGCCGGATGAGGCCCAGCACCATGTAGAAGGTGGTGGTCTTGCCGGCGCCGTTGGGGCCCAGGAGACCCACGATCTCGCCGGCCGCCAGGCGGATGGTCACATCCGCCACCACCACCCGCCCGCGGAAGGCCTTGACGAGTTTCTCGGCGGCCAGGGTACCGGCGGGCGGGCGGTCAGTCGCAGTCACCTCGAGAGGCCGGGGCGGGCCGCTTCGCCTGCCGCTGGTCGCGCCCCCCCGAGTTGAACACGGCCTGAACCCGCTGCTTCCCGTCCGATTCGACGATGCTCCGGTCCTCCTTGAACAGGAGGGTGATCCGGCTCCCCACCAGCAGGTCGTTCTCCTGCCAGACCTTGGGGCGGCCGGTGAGCACGGCGCGGTCTTCCTTGGGATAGTATTCCGCCCGGTCCGACACGCTCTTCTTGTCCCGGTAGGCGATCTGGACCTGGCCCTGCGCCACCGCCTTCTGGATCTCCTCCATCTTCTGGTCGAAGTTGAACTCCATCTCGTTGGCGATGATGGTCATGCAGCGGCCCCGGTCGGTGGCCACCACGTTGCCGGAGTAGCGGGCGACAAAGTTCTTCCGGTCCACCTCCAGGCGGTCCGCCGAGATGGTCACCGGTTTTCGCTCGCCGCCGGCCTGGGCGGCCGTGCCCCCGCCGGGCCCCTCCGCAGCGTCGGCGCCGCCCGCCCCCCCGACCCAGAGGGCGGCCGCCATCCCCGCAGCCACCAGGGCGCGCACGGCCTAGCGCCTCGCGCCCCGGCGGCCCTGCCCGCCCCGCGCCTTGCCCGACGGCGCCGGGGACGCGGGCGCCTCGGGCGCCGCGGCCATCTGGGACATCTGGGAGGAGATGCCCCCCAGGATCCGCACCCTCTCCAGGTTCGTCTCCGCCTCCATGCCCTTCCCCACGCTCACCAGCCCCCCGCGGGTCAGCACCACCTCGTCCTTCGTGTGCAACAGGCGCGTGACGGCCACCCAGTGGAGAGAGGCCGTGCGCAGGTCGGCCCCCTTGTCGGACCGGCCGCGCACATCGCCCCGCAGGGTGACGTCTTTCGTCTTGAGGTCGATGACGGCCTCGCCGGCCAGGGCCGTCAGCGTCCCCTGGGGCGAATGGAGGACCACCTCCACCGGGGTGCCGAGCTGGCGCAGGCGCGACACCCCGTCCTTCTCGAAGACCTCGGCCTGGTCGGCGCGGACCTCCCAGAGCTTGGCGCCGTCTTTGGTCTCCACCATGTGGACGCCCTGGATGATCAGCTCGGGGCCGCGGGCCGAGGCGGCGGGCGGGGGCGGGAGCGGGGTGGCCACGGCGCGCTCCACGGTGGCGACGCGCCACAGCCCCCAGCCCCCCACCAGGAGGGCGAGGAGGCCGGCGAGCGCCCCCCCGGCCAGCGTGAGCGTGCGGGAGGCCCGCACCGGGACCACCCGCGGCGCCTCGCGGCGGAACGCGATCACGCGCCCGGGCGCGCGCGGCGTCACGGGCTGCCGCGGGAATGCCTGCCGTTGAGCAAATCGCGTGCTCATGATGGAAAGTCCGCGCCATCCATACGATTGCCGGGATGCCGACGATGACTCCCTAGCTTGTAACACAGGCCCACGGACCTTGTAAAGACCAAAGACCGGCGCGGGATCCGGCCGGGCGCGCGCGCCCGTCCAAACGGAGTTTCCGCGCGCCTCCGACGGGGCCCGGACCCCACCGGTGGGGCCGCCGCCCGTGGGACCCACCGGCGGGTGGTGCCCCCCGCCCACCCTCCTACTCCAGCGCCGAGAGCCCCGTGATGTCCCGCCCCAGGATCAGGGTGTGGATGTCGTGGGTCCCCTCGTAGGTGTAGACCGTCTCCAGGTTCATGAGGTGGCGCATCACGGGGTGCTCGTCCACGATGCCCGCGGCCCCGAAGATATCGCGCGCCATGCGGGCGATCTCCAGCGCATTCTCCACGTTGTTCATCTTGGCCAGCGAGACCTGCGTGTGCCGCATGGTCCCCTGGTCCTTCAGCCGGCCCAACTGCAGGCAGAGGAGCTGGGCCTTGGTGATCTCGTTCAGCATGAGCACCAGCTTCCGCTGGACCAGTTGGAAGGAGCCGATGGGCTTCCCGTACTGGATGCGCTCCCTGGCGTAGCGCAGGGCCGCGTCGTAGCACGCCATGGCCGCCCCCACCGCCCCCCAGGCGATGCCGTAGCGCGCCTGCGTGAGGCACCCCAGGGGCGACTTCAAGCCGTCGGACCTGGGCAGGAGGTTCTCGGCCGGGATGTGGCAGTCCTGGAGGCTCAGCTCCGAGGTGATGGACGCCCGCATGGACCACTTGCCGTGGATGTCCCGCGCCGTGAACCCCGCCGTCCCCTTCTCCACCAGGAAGCCCCGCACCACCCCGTCCAGCTTGGCCCACACCACGGCCACGTCCGCCACGGTGCCGTTGGTGATCCAGAGCTTGGTGCCGTTGAGCACGTACCCGTCTGTGGTCTTCACGGCGCGCGTCGTCATGCCGCCGGGGTCCGAGCCGAAGTCCGGCTCGGTGAGACCGAAGCAGCCCAGGCGATCGCCCGCCCCCATGGCGGGGAGCCAGGCCGTCTTCTGCTCCTCGGAGCCGTAGGCGTAGAGGGCGTACATGGAGAGCGAGCTCTGGACCGAGGCGAAGCTGCGCAGGCCCGAATCCCCCCGCTCCAGCTCCTGCATGACCAGGCCGTAGGCCACGTTGGAGATGCCGGGCAGGCCGTAGCCGTGCAGGTTGGCCCCCAGGAAGCCCAGCTTGCCCATGCGGGGGGCCAGTTCCAGGGGAAACGTGGCGTCCCGGTGGTGCTGCCGGATCAGGGGCAGGAACTCGTGCTCCACGAAGTCCCGCGCCACATTGCGGATCATCCGCTCCTCGTCGGTGTAGAGCGCCTCCACGCCGTAGTAGTCCACGCCCTGGAACCTGGCCATGCCTGCTCTCCTCTCCGTGGTGAAGTGCCGTCCGCCGCGGCCGCCGCGCCCCGGCGGGGATGCCGCTACGCGCCGGCGTCTTCCACCGGCCTGCCGCCCAGATCGGCCGCCATGGTCCGCCACTCCGTGAAGGGGGCCACGGGGTCGGTCGCGCGGAGCCCGGGGTGCGCCGCCCCTCCCGGCGGGGGCGCGTTCAGCGTCACGTGGCCCGCCCGGAGCTCCTGCGCCGCTTGGAAGGCCCGGGACAGGTCTCGCGCGTAGAGGCCCACCACCAGCGGGGGCCGCGCCCCGTTGGCCACGGCCACGGCGCCCTCCAGGTCCGGCGCCGTGAGGATGCAGACCGCGGGGCCGAGGATCTCCTCCTGCGCGATGCGCATGGCCGGGCGCGCCTCGCCCAGGACCGTGGGCAGGTAGAAGAACCCCCGTTTGCACTCCCCCTCGCGGACCACCTCGCCGCCGCACAGCAGCCGCGCCCCCTCCTTCACCCCCAGGCGGGTGAAGGCGTGCATCCGCTTGAGCCGGGCCTCGTTCACCAGCGGGCCCATCTCCGTGGCGGGGGCCATGCCGTCCCCCACGCGCAGCGCCGCGGCCCGGGCCGCCAGCCGCTCCGTGAACTCCCGGGCGATCTTCTTGTGCAGGATCAGGCGGCGCACCGCGGCGCGGCGCTGGCCCGCGGCGGCGAAGGCCCCCCGCAGCGCCCCCTCCAGCGCCAGATCCAGGTCGGCGTCGTCCATCACCAGGAGGGCGCCGGCGCCGCCGGCCGCCAGCGCCGTGCGCTTGCCCTCGGCGGCGCAGGCGATGGCCACCTCGCGGCCCACGGCGGCGGACCCGTGGAAGGCCACCAGGGCCGCGTTGGGGTGCCGCACCAGGGGGGCCCCCGCCTCCTCGCCCGTCCCGTGCACGAGGCTCACCACACCGGGGGGCAGACCCGCCTCCAGGAGGATCTCCACCAGGCGCGTGCCCGCCAGCGGCGCGTCCTCGCTCGGCTTGAGGACCACCGCATTCCCCGCCGCCAGGGCGGCCGCCAGGATGCCCGCGGGGACGGCCAGCGGCCCGCTGGAGGGCGTGATGGCCGCCACCACGCCCACCGGCACACACACCCGCACGGCCAGGCGGCCCGGCGGCCCGGCGGGGGGCAGCGGGCCCGCCGGGCGGGTCCCCTCGCCGGCGAGATCCGCCACCAGGTCCCCCGCCTCCTGCGCCTCCCCCTCCGCCTCCCGCAGGAGCGTGCCCGTCTCCCGGGTCACCAGCAGGGCCAGATCGGCCCGGCGCTCCCGGAGCAGGTCGGCTGCCCGGTGGAGGATCGCGGCCCGGCGGCGGGGGGCCACCAGGCGCCACCGGTCCGCGTGGCCGTGCGCCGACTCGGCCGCCCGGTCCACATCCCGGTGGTCTGAGCGCGGGAAGACGCCCAGCACGTCGCCCTTGTTGGCCGGGTTCAGGCTCGGGAAGGTCGCCCCGGATGCGGCGGCCACCCACTTCCCATCAACATAGTTCTTGAACTCGTCCGGCATATCCGTTACGCCCCGCCTTTATCGGCCGGAGTCGCCATCGCCGCCAGCCCCGACTCCCGGCTCGCGCGACTCCCCTGAACCCGGCATACTTCCCGCGATCCGTACCCCTACCCGTGCCCATGCCCCTGCCCGTGCCCGACTGTCCGTCCACAGTACGTCCCGACCCCCGACACGAGCTGGCGCCGGCGCCGGACCGGTTCACAGGCACGGGCGGGGGAACGATCGGCCCGGGGATATCCGACTCCGGAGACTAGAGGTCGATCGCCTGACCCAGTCCTGCCGCGACCGCCCCGTCGTAGGCGAGGTTGGCGGCGGCCAGATCCTCCAGGGCCGAGCCCACGGACTTGAAGACCGTGATCTCCGCATCCCCCTGCCGGCCCGGGACGCGCCCCGCCACCAGGTCCCCCAACTCCCCCAGGAGGTGGCGCTTCTCGATGGTTCCCTCTTCCAGGGGGAGCAGCACGTCCCCCGCCTCGGTGAGGGCGCCATCCCAGGTGTCCACGAACACCCGGGCCCGGCGGATGGCCTCCGTGTCCAGTTCCCGGGTGCCGGGCGTGAAGGCGCCCACGGCCAGCACGCACTGTCCGGGGCGCAGGAGGCGCCCCGCCACGACCGGCGCCCCGGCCGTGGTGGCCGTCACCACGATGTCGGCCGCCGCCAGCAGGTCCTCGGCCGCGGCCGCCGCCCGCACCGGCAGGCCCAGTTCCCGCTCGACGGCCCGCGCGAAGGCCGCCGCGCGGTCCGGCGTGCGGCCCACCGCCAGCGCCTCCACCAGGGGAAACCGGGCCCGCAGCGCCTCCAGGTGGAACCGCGCCTGGACCCCCGTGCCGAATACCCCCACCCGCGAGGCCTCGGGGCGGGCCAGGAACGTGGCCGCCAGCGCCGACGTGGCGGCGGTGCGTACGGCCGTCAGGTATCCTCCGTCCATCAGGGCCAGCAGGGCGCCGGTCTCACCGTCGTGCAGGGCGTAGGTGGCCAGCACCCGGGGCAACCCGCGGGAGGGGTTTTCGCGGAAGACCGAGACCGTCTTGATCCCCAGCCGCCCTTCCAGGCCGGCACAGGCCATGGTGAGCACGATGCCCCCGAGCGCCTCCAGGTGCTGGCGCGCCGGGAGGGTCAGCCGCCCGGCGGCGTGGGCCTCGAACGCGGCCCGCAGCCGGTCGATCACCCCGCTCACGGGGAGGAGGCGCTGGAGGTCGGACCGCGCGAGGGCCTTCACCGCCATGGATCTGACCGGGAGACGGGGCGCCCACCCCGGAGGCCGGCGCCGGATGGGGGTCTGGAACAGGGTGTGGCAGACACGGGGAAGGCTACCACCGGGCCGGGGCGGCGAACAAGCCCTTTTTGAGACGCCACGGGCCGGGCGGATCGTCTCGCCCGGCCCCGTAGCCCTAGTCCCGGACCCGCCAGAGGGCCCCGATCGGGGCCCCTTGACGGGGATGGGATGAATGAGATAGTGTAATGAGTCCTGCTGGGGGGTGCAGCCCCCAGCATGGTACCGGTACTATTTCTTCTTGGCCTTCTTCTTGGTCGCGGCCTTCTTCTTGGCTGCCATCTTCTCGCTCACCCCCTTTCGCTGTTTGGTCAGCTCCCGAGCCGCCGCTGCCCCTAGAGCAGGGCGAGCTGGGGATTGTGGTCACGCGCAACGTCCACGGTCAACTCCACGAACCGCTGGGCCTCGCGCAGCGCCCCTTCCGCCTCGTACCGGGACACGGGCGTTCCCGGTTCCTCCAGCAATGCCTGGCTCTTCCGCCGCATCCGATCGAACTCGCTCACCAGGGCGCGTTCCCCCTCCCCCAGGATCATCCCCACCACCTGCACCATCGTCCGCAGCGGGTCACGCCCCCGTGGCCGCAGCCCCTCGGCCATCACCAGCGCCCGGGCGGCCCTGGCCATGGCCTGGTGCGCGATCAGGTAGGCCCACTCCCGGTCGATGCTGACCGTGGCTCGGGCCGTGGCCAGATCCTTCCGGGCCCGCTCGATGAGGGTGGAGACCAACGCGAAGTTCGGCCGGACCTCCTCGAGCAGCCCTCGCTCACGCAGCTCCTCATACGCCATCGTCGCGGCCGACAAGGATCACACGCCGCCCCTTGAGGATCTCGGACAGGAACGGATCGCCCTCGGCCCGCCGACGCTCGTATTCCGCCTCGTCGAACACCGTGTAATTGACCTGCCGGCCCAGCTTCCCCTCGAGGTGGGTGACGGTCTCGTTCACCTCGCGCAGGTCCGCCCGGCCCACGATCAGCAGGTCGATGTCCCCCGGGCCCTCCCCGGGGGCGTGCGCATTGGTGGAATACAGGAACGCCGTGCGGACGCCCGAGAGGGCCTTGAGACCCTCTTCCATGGTGCCGGCCACGCCGACGGTCTTGTCGATGATCCCCTTGATGTTGGCGAAGAGGGGGGCCGAACGGTTGGCGACGTAATAGCGGAGGTTGCCGACCTTCTCGCTGGTGAGCATGCCGGCCTGTTCCAGATTATCCAGCTCCCGCTTGATCCCCGAGATGTCCCGCTTCAGTTCGCGGGCGATTTGACGCACGTAGTACCGGCGATCGGGGTGCGTGAAGAACAACGCCAGGATCCCGATCCGCGTGCGCGACGAGAAGAGCCTTTCCAAGATTTCGAACGCCATCTCGTTGAGAGTTATAGAACACTCGTTCGCCCCGTGTCAACAACAATCTCAAAAAAATTTGCGGGTCTCATTCCATGCCAGGGATGACCCCCTGGACCATTTTTTCCTTCTCCCCCGAAAACCCCCCGGATGCCGCCTCCTCCTGCGCCCGTGCCGGGCAATCCGCCGCCGGGCGCGATCCCCTGCGGCCGGCCCCTACCAGGTCCAGCGCCAGGGCGGCATTGCCCCGGCTCGCGCCGCCCACCAGTTGCCGGATGAGGCTGGACTCCCGCCGGTAAAACCCTTGCGTGTGGAAGGAGTCTGGCAGCGCGAACAGCTCGTAGTCCAGGTGGTGGCAGAGCTCGTGGATCAGCGTCCGGAGGAAGGTGCGGAAGCCCACCACGCGCCGTTGCTGCGCCGTGCGCATCCAGAGAGTGACCCGGGCGCGGCCGCCCCGCTCCGCCGGCGTATAGAGCCCGTGCAGCTCGCCCCAGTCGCGCGAGGGCCGCGCCGCCAGCACCTCGGCCCGCAGCGGCGGCACGCCCAGGGCGGACGTCAGCCGGTCCAGGAGGAGCTGCGCGGCCGCCTCCACGCGTCCCCGTTCCCCCGTGGCCAGCGCCCGCTCCAGCGCCTCGACCATGGGCTGCGCCGCGGCGGGCGCCCGCAGCGGCACGGCCCCAATCTCGTCGCTCCGCCGGTAGACCCGCTGCTGCGCCCGCGTCAGCCGCGCGTAATACGAGAAGGGCACGTCACATTTCCTCCGCGGATCCGCCCCCGCCTCGTGGCCACGCCAGCCCCCCCGGCCGGGCCGCCGTGGCTCAGGGCCCGCCGATAAACGTATGTCGGGCGACCCGTCCCTCCCGATCCAACGTGACGATCAGCAACTGGCCGCTGGCGCCGCCCCCGCCGATCCCCAGGAACGGGAGGGAGAGCGCGGCGCCGGCGCTCGCCCGGTGCTGCCAGGTGAGCACCCTTCCCCTGTCGGTCATCACCACGTCGGCCGGGTCGCCCAACCAGTCCCGGAGCTCGGCCTCGGTGGTGCCTCCGGCAACGATGCGGGCGACCTGCTCCGGCGCGATCGGCCTCCCCTGCACCGAGGCGGTCCGCGCGCAGGCCGCGGGAGCCATCGCGACGCCCACGAGCGCGAGGGTGAGCGCCCGAAGGGTCTTGGCGAACCTGGCGTCTTGGCGGTTCAGGGTCATCGTCGCTTCAGGAAGTTCAGGGCCGCCGGCGACACACCGGCAAGCATCCGCCGAAGGCCTGCGCCGCCCTGCCGGTCCACACGCATGCTCTCATGCCTCCGGTGGGCGGTCCTGAGGAATGGGCTCGCGGGAGTTGACCACGAAGCCGCGACCGATTCATCGCGGGAAAGAATGGCACGGCGGCGGGCGGCGGGCAAGGCCTTTTCGGAGCCCTCACGAGGGAAAAGCCGGTTCACCGGCCGTTCCCTTCCACCGTCCCATGCCGGGGCGGCCCGGGGGCATCGGCCGCCGCGCCGGCGAGGACCACCAGGGCATCCACGGCCACCAGCCGGTCCCCCGCCCCGATGAGCGGATTGATGTCCAGCTCGGCCACCCGCGGGTTGGCCAGCATGAGCTGGCCCAGCGCCGCCATGGCGCGCGCCACGGGCTCCCGCGCCACCCCCGGCCGCCCCCGCGCCCCCCGCAGCACCGGCGCCCCCCGCAGCTCGTCGAGGGCCTCCAAGGCGTCTTCGACCGTCAACGGGGCCACCCGCAGCGCCACGTCGCGCAACGCCTCCGCGAAGACCCCACCCAGCCCCACGGCCACCACCGGTCCGAGCTGAGGGTCCCG
>Ga0214473_10007808_pt1 | contig 12657 bp, 16 predicted proteins | sample RVTome_7_FD_203509 | JGI IMG/M metagenome (GOLD analysis project Ga0214473, IMG submission 203509) | Soil microbial communities from uranium-contaminated site in the Upper Colorado River Basin, Wyoming, United States - RVT98D197 | ecosystem: Environmental > Terrestrial > Soil > Contaminated >... | reverse complement strand
TTGCCTCTATTTCATTATTTAAAGTGGACCGGCCCACCCTGGTGACCTTTCTAAAGATCCCTAACACATTGACCTTCTGTCTTGATTTGAGTTTAAATTGTCCCAAGAAAAAAACATGGATGGATTCCCCAGATTCACTGGTGAGGGAAAAGGTGGTATATTCATTTCCACCTGTCGATTTCTTAAATTTTAGATTTGAAACAACCCCAGAGACCAAAACCTCCTTCCCATCATAAGAATTTTTATCAGCGAGTATCTTATCAATCGTGGTCTCAATGGCCGCATAACCTAAATGGTTACAAAGAATAATTGTTAAAACCAAAACCATACCGAATAAAAATTTTAAGGTACGCCATTGCATCGATCATTCCTCCTTTCCTGGAAAGATAGATTGGTCTCAGAGTATTTTACTATAAGTATTACCATCATACGCAAAATAGTCATCCTGTCAAATAAATTTAAGAGGATGCGTCCCTTTTTAAAAAGTCTGGCCCTTCCTTATTTTGCTGAAGTTTTTTCCGTAATGAGACAGCTAAATCTGGTTTATCTGTGATCATGGCATAAACCCTTCTATCCTTAAACAATCTTACCATCATTTTTTCATCATTCACTGTCCAAACGATGACGGGTTTATGACTTCTTTGGGCTCTTTCTAAAAAACCCACCCTTAACAATCTCCAGTGGGCGACCAGGAAATCGGCCCTGGCTTTTTTATATCTCTTCATGGAAAAAAGCTCTGAAATTCTCGTCAAGAGAGGGGCTCTGAATTTTCCTAACAGTAAACCAACTTTTATTTTGGGATAATTGTCTTTGATGATCTTTAGAGAAGAGTCATTGAATGAAGTAATAACATATTGATCTTCTTTAAAATACTTGGATAATAATTCTACCATTTCTTTCTCAAAGCCTTCTTCCTTTAATTCGACATCAAGTTTTATCTTTCCCCTTGTGTATTTCAGAACCTCCTCAACCGTGGGGATGGAGAATCCTTGCGTTCTGACCATTTTATTGATCTTTCCATAGGGTAACGCTTTGATGGGCTTGTTTTTAATGAATTCGTCGTGATAGACAATAAAAATATTATCTTTTGTTCTCCTCACATCGAATTCGATCATATCGGCCCCAAGAGCCATTGCTTTCTTAAACGACTCAATGGTATTTTCTTTTGCATAGCTTGGAGCACCCCGGTGAGCAATGATCAATGTTTTTGTTATGTTGGGTCCTCCTTTTACGATCGTTCCCTATCTCTCAGGTTTTATTTTTTTCGAAGATGACGATCAATTGCTGGTCACCGATTGAAAAAGCTTCCTTCACCGTTCCTTTTACTTTAATTTTCGCACCGATCTTGGGTAGGGATTTTTCTGTCACAATAGTAATCTCCCCTGTTTTATCCTTAACGACAAAGTACTTGACGATAAAAAGACTGAAAATTCGTGTAACTTCTCCAGACACCGTTACCGTCTTTCCAGTATAATTTCTCGGATTTTCTAATATCTTGTTGATGGGAGTGGTGAATAGGCTGTTGCAATTGCAGAGGAGCAGAGAAGATAATAAAATTATTAAGATAGTTTTTGAAATCTTGTTTTTAACCATAGATCCCCCTTCAACTCTCTTATCCTCTTCATAATTCATACTTTTTAAATTCTTTTGCAAGTTCCACATAGAAGTTGCTGCCGGATAATATCCGCTCCAATTCTTGATCATTGAGAGCCCTTACAATTCTCACTGGAATTCCTACGGCGAGAGATTGAGCAGGGACTTTAAAATGATCCTTTACCATGGAATGGGCCCCGATCATACAGAAATCCTCAATTTCTGATTGATTGTTCAGCACAGTATGCATTCCGATAAATACATGGTTCCCGATTCTGGCACAGTGAATCATGGAGCCATGAGCGATCGTTACATTGTTTCCTATGGTAACATCCGAAAACCCCGCGTGAACCACACAGTTATCCTGAATATTACTATTGGAACCTATTCGGATTCGGAATCGATCAGCCCTTAGAACCGCTCCAGGCCAGATGCTTGAGTTCTCCCCAATCTCAACATCCCCAACCACATAGGCCGCCTCACTCACAAAAGCAGACTCAGCGATCTTCGGCTTCTTCTCTCCCAGCTCTCTAATCATAAAAAAACCACTCCGGTCACTGTACTGGGTGTTCTATAATCGCCAACTGGGAAGTATCCCTAATCTCCTGAAAATAAGCCTCTTTTCTCTCTCTTCTTTCTCTTATGAGAAACCATGTCCAAAGCCATTCGTTAGATCAGAGAATGCTCATATTGAAAAAATATAACCCTTCCATTCTTGTATTCTGAATAAAATATAGGAAGTCTCCCTAATGTCGCTGATGTTCAAGGACTAATTCTTTAGGCTTTTTTACCCTTCGCTTCGGCCAGGGCCTTTTTCATCCGCTCTGGGGTCATGGGAAGCTCGAATAACCTTGCACCTGTGGCATCGAAAATGGCGTTGGCGATGACCCCTCCCATACAGACAATGGGCGGCTCGCCTCCCCCTGCCGGAGGAATTCCGGAATTTTCAATCAGCACCGTCTCAATCTTTGGTAGCCATGAGAAGCGGGGAATCTCATAGGTATCGAAGTTGCGGTCAAGAATCTGTCCGCCGTTGAAGCGGACTTCTTCAGTCAACGTGTACCCCAACCCCATTGTGAGGCCCCCCTCCATCTGGATCTTTGCTCCCTCGGGATTGATCGCAAGACCCATATCCTGTGCACAGACGATCCGTTTCACCCGAACCTTTCCACTATCTTGATCCACCTCTACTTGGGCCATTGTAGCCACATAGGCGCCCACATCCGTTGCGCAGGCCACACCAAAGCCTCGACCGCTCGGGGCCGGTGAAGCTCTCCACCCGAATTTTTCAGCCGCAGCCATGAGGACTCCAATCATTCTTTTATCATTCAGGTTTTTCATACGGAACTCCAGCGGGTCCATCCTCACCTTTGCAGCCATGATATCGATGTGCGACTCTCTCGCAAAGGTATTCGTATTATTTCCAGGCGCCCGCCAGGGTCCTGTGCCGAAAGGATGAGCACCTGGAATGCCCGTATAATGCCCATGGGAGAGTTCCCGATGATGGGGGATATTATAAAACTGCTCTGCGCCCCTGGGCCCTCCAAAATAGATATCGTAATTCCAAAAAACGATCTGATTTGCCTCGGTCACTCCGGATCTAATTTCCACTATGGCCGCAGGCCGGAAGGTATCGTAGAAGAACTCTTCTTGCCGGCTCCAGGCCACCTGAACAGGTTTTCCCGTCAGTTTTGCCAGGCGTGCTGCCTCAACTACCTGCCCGTTCTGACTCTTTCCACCAAATCCGCCTCCCACGAAGGGAGTGATGATTCGGACTTTTTGAGAAGGAATCCCCAATGCCTGAGCCACTTCCTCCTTGGCACCGAAAGGTCTCTGGGTCGATGCCCAGACCGTCACCCGATCTTTCTCGATTTTGACAAGAGCGGTATGGGTTTCGATCGTCGCATGAGCGACATAGTGATTCAGATAGGTTGCTCCAAAAGCTTCTCGGGCAACTCTTTCTCCCTCACGGATGTCTCCTCCTTGCGTAACCACTTCTCCTTCTGGAGCAACATTCAATAGGTGTTTGAAGATCGTCTTTGGGTTGACCTTGGCATCCGGCAAGTCGAACTCGGCTTTGATTTTCGAAAGGGCCTTTTCAGCCACATCGGGATACGGATGGAGAACCGCGATCAAATCTCGTTCCTGAACGATCTTGATCTCCTTATCGTTTTGAAGCGCCGACGTATCCACACTTTTTAATTTGGCCCCGTGAACCGGAGGTCTTAAAATTTTCGCATAGTACATATCGGGAACTCGGATGTCCCCGGCAAATTGAGCTCTTCCGTTTACCTTGGCTAAGGCATCTTTACGCAGAGCCGATTTGCCAACAATCGTAAACTCTGAAACATTCTTTAACGGCGGTTTCTTCGGCAGGTGTTTTTCAATCAACTTTCCCTTTGCGAGCTCGGCGTAGGTGACCCGGTTTCTAATGTGGTTCTTATCCATCACCACACCCTCTTTAACGATCAGCTGGTTCTCATTCAAATGGAGATGCTCTGAAGCCAATTTAATCAAGATGGCCTTTGCTTCCGCAGCGGCTTCTCTTAAAGGAGGCCCAAAGAACCGGGTGCTCCGCGACCCGAACGTTCCCATGTCCCAGGGGCAGAGGTCTGTGTCACCCATCACCATATCGACTGCATCTAACGGGACATCGAGTTCGTCTGCCAGCATCTGTGCCAGGGAAGTTACAATCCCTTGTCCCATTTCGATTTTACCTGTGAAACAGGTGACACGACCGTTGGCTCCAATCCTGAGGAAGGCATTGAAGTCAGTGGGTAAATCCCGATAACCTGGCGTTCTTCTTTCCTGGGCTGCTAACTCTCCGCAGGAAAAGAAGACGATGATTCCTCCGCCCACGGCCTTGAGGAATTCACGCCGACTAAGAGAAAATGAGTTCTTTCCATCGATACGTTCAGGGTTAGGCGATTTGCCCTCTTTCATCCTTTCCTCCCTCCTCTCATTACTTGAGCTGCATTCTGAATGGCCTGCACGATCCGAACATGGGCTCCACAGCGGCACAGGTTATCATTCATGCCCTCGATGATTTCAGCCTCTGTGGGTTGGGGTTTTTCCAGGAGTAAGCTATAGGCATTCAAAATCATCCCTGGAGTACAAAAACCGCACTGGAGGGCATCGTGGTCCACGAAGGCCTTTTGGAGTGGGTGGAGCCTCCCATTTCTCATTAACCCTTCAATGGTAATCACTTCCTTACCTTTGATCTCCTTCACAAGAACCTGACAAGAGCGCACTGCTTTGTTGCTGACGAGAACGGTGCAGGCTCCACAGATGCCCTCTCCACAGCCGTATTTCGTTCCAGTGAGGCAGAGATCGGAGCGTAGGACCCATAAGAGACTTCGTTCTCCATCGACTGTCAGCTGCATGGGTTTACGGTTGAGATTGAACTTGATCGTTTCAATCATTTCTGTGAGCCTCCTTTCTCAACTTCGTCTAAATTTCAAATTAACACAAATGGCCTTGATGCTCAAACCAATAATCAGCATTTCCAATTCAAATGAATTGAGACATGTACGGAAGGACAAAATTGAACTTGATGTCAAAGGAATAATCAAAAATTGTCACATGGGGAGAAGTGGGAGCATGACAAAGACAGAGGCAGAGGTAGAGGGAGACGCGGTGATTAACCTCGGGCGGGAAATAGTATAAGCTTTTATTCTCCTCCTGTTTGGTTTTTAAGAAATATTCTCTTTGTTCAATTCGGCGAAGGCATTCAAGGTAGAAAGGATCCCTTTTACATTTACCAGGTAGGCTTTGCATTGAATGCCGTTGCCCCGATGGTATTTTCCAAAATCCTGTCCGAAAAATTTATAGACGTGGCAGGTCAAATAAATGTTGATGGATGGCTCCAGAAGTTCGTGGGGTGTGTATCCGTAATCTTTGCCCCAGTGCTCCCAATTGATCTGCCCTAACCCATAATCACCCGTCTCCTTATTGATGCTATTCTCCTTGAAACCACTCTCGGCCATGATGAGGGCGATGATTTCGAGGGGATTCACTCCACATTTCTGGGAAGCATGGAAGACTAAACCGGCATACCTTAACATTTTACCCTCGGGGAGCTGATCCTCGGTAATCAATCGGATCATCGTGGCTAAATTCAAGACTTCTTTTACGCTGGAGTCATGGCTGGATTTCGCGAAGGAAAGAAATTCTTTCGTTCTAACTGGAAAGCCGATCCCCAGATTTCTTTGGGCAATAGGTGCAATATATTCCAGCAGAAAAAAAATGGCAATGGCAATGATGAAGACCATTTTGACTCCTCCCAGGATGGTGTGGAGTAACATCTTCTTTTTGAATTTTGAGTAAAAATCACTGGCCGAATTGCATGGTATCACATGGATGTTGAAAAGCTTCATGGTCCCCTCCTCCTCTCACTAAATTTTCCCCTCCATCAAAAGACCATAACAGGCTGAATGGTTTAAAATAATTGGATAGGTGCTTCAAGCTGTAGAAAATTTATTTTATGATTAAATGGTTATTGAATAGGGTGAGATAAGATAAAGTATAACATGAAACTTACGAATATAAAATCTTAAAAACCACTACCGATACAACAATCCTATAATTCTTTCAATACGAAGAAAATCTCAGATGGAAAATAGGTGAGTCTTCAGATGCAATGATAGAGGGCCCGGAATCCAAAAATGGGGTGCGCTCTTATTTTTTTTCGTCCTTATTGATTTCTGTCGCCTCTATCATATCAAGAAAAGGGTAATTTCCCACTTTCATGTTCTTCCGATAGATGCCCTTTACGCTGATCTTTTTCCCCGGTTTAAGTTTCATATCTCCCCAAAAAAGAACATTGATTCGGCCTCCAGAATCACCAAGCATCGGAAAGGTCATATAGAGTTTTCCATGCCTGGATGATTTAAACTTAGGACTTGAAACCGTTCCAGAAACCGAGACCTCTTTTTCATCATAGGAATCTTTATTGGCCATGATTTCTTCAACCGTGGTCTCCATGCCAGCCTGAACGAAACCCCCCAAAAGGACCGTTGCAAAAAACAAAATAATCGATATCGAAGCCTTTAGAAAATGTTTATTCATAAGATCTCCCTTCAAATTCTGATGACCCCATTTCTTCAATACCCTGAAAATGCCTCTCCAGATTTCCAGACCATCATCAACCAAAAGAAAAATCTAATGTTGTTTATACAATTTTAAGAAAATATTTCGTAAGCGTCAATCTAATCTTCATCCCCGGCATCCATCCTACCCACTTAAGGCGAGGAATAAGAACTGATAAATATTCAGGAATAGAGATCCGGCGCTGACGCCCGGTTCCTGCGCGTCTTACGATCTTTCTTGTTCCCACCCTCTCGCCCTTTCAACGGCCATCTTCCACTTTCGGTAAAGAGATTCTCTCTGTTTGGAACTCATCCGAGGAGAAAACTTCCTCTTTACTCTGTAATTTGCGGCGATTTGCTGTTGATCCTTCCAAAACCCTACCGCTAAACCGGCAAGGTAGGCGGCTCCCAGAGCGGTGGTCTCAGTAGTCGCCTGCATGACTACCGGAACCCCCAGAATGTCGGCTTGAAATTGCAATAAAAACTCATTGACGGCCGCTCCTCCATCGACCCGCAATTCCTTCAGCTCCATTCCGGAATCCTCCTCCATCGATTCCAGCACATCCCTCGTCTGATAGGCAATCGACTCTAAGGCGGCCCGGGCAAGATGAGCTGGAGTCGTTCCACGGGTGATTCCAAAAATTGCTCCTCGTGCATACATATCCCAGTAGGGGGCTCCCAGGCCGACGAAAGCCGGGACAAAATAGACGCCATCATTGGATGGGATGCTGCTGGCCAACCTTTCACTTTCGGAAGCTCGCTCGATCATCCGTAGCCCGTCCCTGAGCCACTGGACTGCGGCCCCGGCAATAAAGACGCTTCCTTCCAAAGCATATTCGATTTTCCGGCCGATCCCCCAGGCGATCGTCGTCAGAAGATTTTTCCTGGAAAGCACCGGCTTCCCCCCTGTATTCATCAGCATAAAGCAACCCGTCCCGTACGTATTCTTGGACAAGCCTTTGCGGAAACAGGTTTGGCCAAAAAGAGCTCCCTGTTGATCTCCCACGATTCCCGCAACGGGGATCTCCAAACCCAAAAAGGACCCGGGAGATGTGCTTCCATAAATTTCACTGGAAGCTTTGACAGCAGGTAAGATTTTTTCGGGGATATGAAAATATTCTAAGATCTGCCCATCCCACGAAAGACCATGAATATTGTAAAGCATGGTGCGGGAAGCGTTAGAATAATCGGTGATATGGAGTTTCTTCCCCGTTAGATTATACACCAGCCAGCTATCCACCGTGCCAAAGGCCAGTTCCCCTCTTTCAGCTGCCCGGCGGATCGTTTTTCGATGGTCCAAAATCCACTGAACCTTAGTGGCTGAAAAATAGGCATCAATCACCAATCCAGTTTTCCTGCGTATCTCTTGGGCGAATCCCGTCTTCTTGATTTCGGAACACCTCGGGGCGGTCCTGCGGCACTGCCACACAATGGCATTATACACCGGGCTGCCGCTCTCCCTGTCCCACATTAAAGTGGTCTCCCGCTGGTTGGTGACCCCGATAGCCGCAATTCTTTGGGGTGAAAGATTGACGGAATCAAGGGCCTGACGGGCAGCTTCCATTTGTGAACCCCATATCTCCGCAGGATCATGTTCCACCCACCCGGGCCGGGGATAGATTTGCCCAAACTCCTTGGCCGCCATGCTAACGATTTTCCCCTGCCGATCAAAAATCACCGCCCGGGAACTCGTGGTCCCCTGATCCAAGGCCATAATATATTTTTTTTCCATAAATAAATTCTCCGGAGAAGGTGCTTCCTAAAAGGTTAATACAAATTCTTTAGCTTGATAAATAGTACGCTTGATGAGTCACTTTATCTCATCTTTTTCCCCTTTTTTTTGTTTCTTGCCCACTGGATAGCCTCACTAACATCTTCTTCAGTAATTCTAAGCTTTTTCATTTTGCCCCTCACCGCTTTAACGGTCAATCTAATATTCGTCCTCTTTGAAAGCATACTTTGACACCTCTGTTACAAGGATACTTACTTTAATAAATTTTTCAACAACAAACTTGGCGAGAAATTCGGGTGGGAAATATGTTAATTTTCAGGTGTGTCCATCAATTCGGGGAAGGTCAAGGTGGAATGAACAGATGACCAATAATCTAAAAATGGTATGTGTCCCTATTTTTCGAACGTCCCCCTTCTCTTGCTAAAGGAGATTTTTGTTTGACAGTTGTCAGACAATATGCTAATTTATTGATTGACAGATATTAAGGAGGTTGAAGATGCGCTTCATATCAGTGAGAGATCTGAATACCAAGCCCAGGGAAATCTGGAGCAAAATTAAGAGCGAGGAAGTGGTCATTACCTCCAACGGCAAACCCATCGCTCTCCTTTCAGGGGTTACGGAAGAGACATTGGAAAAGACCGTCCGGTCAATACGCCGTAGCCGCGCTCTCATCGCCCTGGAGGAAATGCAGAAAAAGTCAATGGAGCGGGGGTTGGACAAATGGACAGATTCTCAAATCGAATCCGAGATCAGGGCTGTACGTAAGAGCCGCAAACGATGATCATTGTCCTCGATACCAATGTCCTTGTCTCCGGCATCCTTAAGCCCTATAGTAAAGCAGCCGCCATCCTCCGCCTTGTGACAGACGGAGCCATTCAGTTGGCTTACGATCTTCGCCTTCTTTCGGAATATCGAGATGTCTTGAACCGTCCAAAATTTGACTTTGCCAAAGAGAATGTGGAAGGGTTTTTGGAACAGATCGAAGAGGAAGGGCTTCTCGTTTCAGTGAAGCCTTTGAAGTTTCATCTCCCTGACCCTGACGATGAACCTTTCTTGGAGGTCGCTTTATCGGGGGGAGTCAAAGCGATCGTAACCGGTAATAAACGCCATTTCCCAAAGAAAGAATACGAAGGGGTAAAAATATTATCTCCAGCAGAATTCCTGGAGGCGGTGAAGGAAAAGATTTGACAAGTCTTGTTCCCCCTTTTTCTTCTGACATCTCTAACCATCCTTTTCACAATCCTATATTGCAAGACCCCATCATCTACAATTTGAGGTATCTATCTCCAATTCAATTTTAAGTCGGATATCTGCTTAATCGAAATGAAGTCCACTTTTAGCTTCCCATATCGTCGCTCATAAGAAGACTTAATATTGGGACTTAATACGTAATTCTTACCGCCAGGGTATAAAGAGCGAAATAGGGCAAGATGAGCAGGGTCAAAGTGATCAGGATTGATTTTGCATTCAATAGCATCTGATTCTTGCCGGCCGCCTCTGATGACAAAATCCACTTCCCGTCCGGATTTGTCTCTCCAGTAGAACAAACGATGATCATCAACAACGGTACGCAGAGTATCGAGTACGAGGTGCTCCCATAAAAGACCTCGATCCTCCTCCCGAATAGTGTCCCAACCCTTGACAAACGTGACAAAACCTGTGTCAAAGGAATAGCACTTAGGTCTTTGTGTTATTTCACGCCGCCCTCCCCCGTGAAATGGAGGGAGTAAGAAAACCGCATGGGCGATACTCATGGCTTCCACATGAGCTTTCACAGTATGTCGGCTTAAATCGCTTAACCGACCCATATGGGTATAATCCATGAGGCTCCCGCTTTGTCGCAGCAACAGATGCAATAATTTCATGAAACCGGTGCGGTTCCGGATACCGAAAAGTTCCTGAATGTCCCGGGCATAGAAACTGTCCATCCATTCCGAAAAAAAGGCCGCGTTCTTCGTTTCCAGGAGCAAAGGTTCTGGCAGCCCGCCGTGCAGTAACCGGCGATCAAGCTCTTTTATATTGAACTGATCGATGCATTCACTCCACAGCACCGGCGGCAAATAGATCATCTCTTTTCGTCCGGTCAGGGCATCACGAAATTTTTTTGTAGCCGACAAGGTGGAAGAGCCTGTTGCGAGCACTTTCAGGTGGGGATAGGCATCCGCAGCAATCTTTAACAGACGGCTCGGGTCCTCCAAACGGTGGACCTCATCAAAGATGACAATGGCTCCTTTATCAAGGGTGTCATAGAAGGGCTCCGGATCGATTAATCGGCGTGCCACCGAAGGCAGATCGCAATTTTGATAAATGCCTTCGGGAAGCATATGGGCTAAGGTTGTTTTCCCAGCCCGGCGAACCCCCGATAGCCACACAATCGGCCGCTTCTCCCATGCTTGTCGAATTTGTTGTATCCAGAAAGGACGCTCAACCATCGGAATCTAATTTAACATTTGGACGTCTAATTGTCAAGTATAATTACGACTGACCCAACCCTGTGTGATTCAAGAACCTTTTTCTAATTCCCTTAACTCTACTCTGTCTGAGTTCCAAGAGAAACCCTTCTCCCACAGTCATCCCTGTCCATCCGGCGGGGCACTCTGTTAAAAAGGCTGAGAATATTATTTTAGGTAGGATCCTCAGCAGTGGTGAAGGAAAAGATTTGAGGAGTTTTATGCGAAAAAAAATCGGGACCCGATACCCTCGAACCTTTGTCTATTCTTCAAAAACGGCAAGCCGATGTCAAATTGTTTCAGACCTACGTCCCCTTCTCTCTGATGCACCGCGCTTCAATCGAGCTTCTTCAGGAAATCAGAGGTATTAATAATCTTAACAGTTTTATACTGCCTCAAATCACAAAAATCTTTATCACCACTCACAATGCAATCTGCAGAAGCAGAAAGAGCACACGAAATGAACTTATCATCTCCGGGATCTCTGCACACACCCTTAACGGCTTTAACAACTTCTATGATCTCAAAATATGGGAGGATCTCATGCTCGATGACAGACTTTAACTCATCTTTTGAAAGAGAAAATTTTGGATATTGAAGAACCGTTGTCAATTCCTCGAAGGTCTCTTTTGAAATAACAGGGATCATTTTCCCGTTTCGCCATAACTGAACAAATCTTGACACTGCGCCCTTGAAAAGCAAAGCGGACACTAAAACATTGGTATCCAGTACAACCCGTTTTACTTTTTCTTGCTTCTTGCCCATTGGATGGCCTCACCCACATCTTTCTCAGTGATTCCGAGTTTCCTTATTTTGTCCCTCACGCCTTCCAGGGTCGATCCAACGGGTATGATCTTAACCGGCATCAAAAGTATCCTGTTGCCCTCAACGCTGACATCAAAGTATTCCGTGTCAGAAAAAGCCTTAACGATGTCTTTCGGTAACGTAATTTGATTTTTGGACGTCCTCTTCGCAAGCATACTTCCTTACCTCCTTACAATAAGGATACCTTACTCTCCTCAAATTTTCAAGAGGAAATTTTCAAGGGTCGTCAAAGCCTAAATGGAGGATAAACACCGGCATCCCTGAAGGGTTAAGAATGGTATGTGTCCCTACTTTTATCACAGTGCGAATCCACCGCAATTTTCAAAATTGAAGTTTTAAAGAATTTGTGATATATTAATTGGTGAATGTACAAGACCTTACGGAATTGTTAAATGAGCTACGATCAAGCCAAGATAACTGTCGAAGAGATTAAAGAGGCGCTGCCAAAGTTTTCGAGGCGACAGATTCTGGAATTGGATCAAAAAATACACGATTACTTAGAGACCTCCCAGTTTACCAGAGCTTCAGAAAAGGCATTCTCCGAATGGGAAGACCCTGAGGAAGACATCTACAATGTCGACGTATGAACCTGGCAAAGTAGTATTGGTCAATTTCCCATTCACCGATCTTCAATCTACAAAAGTCAGACCTGCCTTGGTGCTTACCACAAAAGGAGATGATGTCATCATCCTCGGCATCTTTTCCAAACTCCCCGAAAAACTCCGTGAGTCTTGGATCAAGGTGGATGAACAGAGTAAAGATTTTAGTTTAACAGGCCTTAAGAAGACATCTATCGTTAAGACAGAAAAAATTACAGTAATTCACCGCTCACTCATCAGGAGAGAACTCGGCATTTTCCCATCGGAATTGATGCAAAAGGTTAAGAAGACCCTTCTCAAGACCCTTGGAATCGAATAGACCCATTCAAATTTTCCTAAAATCCGCTGAATCTCAACAGAACGACAGGAAA
>Ga0214473_10007807_pt1 | contig 12657 bp, 10 predicted proteins | sample RVTome_7_FD_203509 | JGI IMG/M metagenome (GOLD analysis project Ga0214473, IMG submission 203509) | Soil microbial communities from uranium-contaminated site in the Upper Colorado River Basin, Wyoming, United States - RVT98D197 | ecosystem: Environmental > Terrestrial > Soil > Contaminated >... | reverse complement strand
GGGGTTGTGCTGGCCGTCCCCGTCCATCATGACCAGGATCGGTCCGCGCGCGTGGCGGATGCCGGACTTGACCGAGGCGCCGTTGCCCATGCGGTAGGGGTGGCGGACGATGGTCGCGCCCGCCCGCTGCGCGAGGTCGCCCGTGCCGTCGTCCGAGCCGTCGTCCACGACCAGAATCTCGTCGTCGTGCGCGACCACCCGCCGGGTCTTCGCGACGAGGTCGCCGATGTTCATCGCCTCATTGTAGGCCGGGATGACGACGGTGACGCGGGGCGTGGTCTGGGAATCGGGCATCGGGGGTGAAGGCTAGACGATCACTCCGGAAAAATCAACAGAGGGGCGCCAGCCGGCGTCACCGCGGCCCCATCGCCTGGTAGACGCGGTCCATCGTCTCCGCGATCGACGACCACTCGTACCGGGAGCGCACGAACGCCAGGGCGTCCCGCTCCAGGCGCGCGCGGAGGGCGGAATCGGTCACCGCGCGGACGACCTCGCGCGCGAACGCGTCCGGGCCGTCGCCCACCAGCAGGTGCCGACCGGGCTCCGCGCCGAGTCCCTCGCACCCGATCGACGTGGAGACCACCGCGGTGCCCGCCGCCATGGATTCGAGGATCTTGAGCCGCGTCCCGCCGCCGATCCGCAGCGGCACCACGCTCGCGGTCGCGGCGCGCAACAGGGGGCGGACGTCCTCGACGTACCCCGCCAGCTCCACCGAGGGCCACGCCAAGGCCGCGCGGCGCACGGCCGATCCGACGGGCGCCCCGACGATCGTCAGTCGGACGTCGGGGAGATCGCGCGCCACCAGCGGGAACATCTCGCGGAGGAAGTGCAGGACGGCGTCGACGTTCGGACCGTGGCGCAGCCAGCCGATGAAGATCAGGGTGCGGGGCGCCTTCTCCGGGCGCGGCGGGTCCGCGTAGTGCGCAACGTCCACGCCGTTCGGCACAACCTCCACCCGCGTCGCGCCCGCCAGCCGCAGCCGCCCGGCATCGTCGGGCGACACGGCGACCACGCGCGCGAAGCGACGCGCCGCCGTCGCTTCGTATCTCCGCATCCGGCGCGCCTCGCCGCGCCAGAACCACCGCACCGGGCCGCGACTCGTCTCCGCCCGGCGTTCGAGGGGCAGCCACGCCACGTCGTGCTCGACGAGGACGCCGCGTCGCGCAAGCGCCGGCCATTCGGTCTCACCGACGTGCTGGGCCATCTGGATCCACTCGACCTGGACGACGTCGAACGCCCCCTCGCGGATCAACATCCGGAGCCGCCGCGCCAGCTCCGGGCTGCGCTTGTTGAGGACGACCAGCGGGATGCCCCTCAGCCACAGCGGCCACGTCCGGAGCAGGCGGCCGAGGAACGCCGCGAGCCCCGGCCGCCACGGCACGGCCTCGACCCGCTCGCAATAGGGCGCCAGATCCGGCAGGTGCCGCTCGACGTCGGCGGGGGAATCGGCCAGGCAGAGCAGCGTGATCGTGTGGCGGGCGGCGAGGCGCTTGATGAGATTGAACACCCGGACACGGCCCCCCGCCTTCAAGGGCAGGGGGAACGCCATCGCGACGATCAGGATCCGCGAAGCCACCCCAGCTCTTCCAGTTTCCGGATCACCTTCCCCGCGCTCTCCTCCACCGTCTCACGATCCGTGGATACGACGACCTCGGGGTTGAGGGGTTCCTCGTAGGGGTCGTCGACCCCGGTGAACTGCTTCAACTCACCAAGCCGCGCCTTGCGATACAAGCCCTTCGTATCGCGCTGCTCGCACACCTCCACGGGACATTTCACGTAGACCTCGACAAACCGCCCCACCATCTTCCTGACTTCCTCGCGAACCTCGCGGTAGGGAGAAATCGCGGCGGCGATGTTCGGCACGCCGTGCTTGGTGAGCAACTGGCACACCCAGCCGATCCGGCGAATGTTGGTGTCCCGGTCTTCGCGGCTGAACCCCAGCCCCTTGCTGAGATGGGTGCGCACCACGTCCCCGTCCAGAATCTCGACGGCGACGTTCCCTCGGCGCTGAATCTCATCGCGCACGCGATGGGCGATCGTGGTCTTCCCCGCGCCCGAGAGGCCCGTAAACCACACCGTGAAACCCCTATCCGGCGTCTGCCCCACTGCCACTCTCCTTTCCCCCGTTTGTAAGCCTGCCCAGACCCTAGGAATCCTGACCCAGGTGGCGGTGGACTCGGCGCTGGAACCACCGGCCGCGCAGGGCGTCGCCGATCCCCTCGCACGCCGCGGCCAGGTTGCGCCACCCGCCGCGATGCGGCGTCACGGTGAAGAACACAAACAACCGGGTCAGGTAATACCACAGATAGAACCTTGCCGCCCACCGCCGGCCGGAAATCACGTGACGACGCTGAAAGAGCAGGCGGTTCCGAACAAAGTAATAGTAGTATTGCGGCGAGAACCCTCCGAAGGACGCCGAGACCTTGTGATAGACGACCGCCCGAGGTTCGACCCAGCATCGAAAACCTTCACGCCGGGCGCGCACGCACAGGTCGGCCTCTTCAAACAGCAGGAAATACTCGGGGGCGAACAGTCCGACCTTTTCCAGGACTCGACGCTTTACCAAAAAGGCGCACCCCGTCACGTACCCCGTCTCGCGCGGCGTATCCCACTGCCCCTCGTCGATCCGGTTCCAGCCCTCGTGCCCGAGGCGTCCCAGCGGGCTGATCATGCCGCCCGCGAACCAGACCCGCCGGGGTTCGCCCGCGTAATAAATCTTCGGCCCGACAATGCCGACGTCCGGGCGCGACTCAGCCGCCTCGACCAGACGATCGAGCGCGTCGGGTTCGACGGTCGCATCGTTGTTGAGCAGGAGCACATAGTCCGCACCCTCCGCCAGCGCAAAGCGAATGCCGATGTTGTTCCCCTCGGCAAAGCCCAGATTCGAGCCGGTTTGGAGGCACCGGAGGTCCGGGAACCGATCGTTCAGCGCCGCGACCGAATCGTCGGTCGAACCGTTATCGACGATCAGCACCCGGGCGTTTCGATAGCGAAGACCGCGCAAGGATTCCAGACACGCCACCGTGTCGTCGCGCCCGTTCCAATTCAGCACGACGATGACGACGAGGGGCGTCTTCTTCGTGTCGTTCACGGTGCCCCAACCCGCGATGTTCGACGAGTCGATCCGGTCCAGAACAGGGCCGCGCGGACCAGATCCTTCGCCAGACTCTTGTTGCCGCTCGAATAGCGGTGGTACCGAAGGCCAAGGAGTTCCCTCATCACCATCGGAAAGCGCAACCATCGCCGGTGCGACATCTCGGCCCGTGCTTGAAAATGAGCGGCCTTCGCCCGACAGCGGGAGAGGACCGGATGGCTTGGCGGACACGGCATCCCCGAAAGCCGCTCGTAAGCCGCCTGGTACTGGTCGGCGTACGCCATGAAAGCTCGATCCCATCGTGTCACGTAGCCCTGCGGGTCCAAGAGCATATCAGCCAGACTGAAGCGAAGGAGATCGAACCAACTTTTATCCTCCTTCTTTATCACACCGATCTGTTGCCCCGCATGCTGACGATATCGAATCAACGGATCCCGAATGATCGCCAGGTCCGCGACGGCCGCAATCAGGAGCGCGATCCACGCGTCGTGCACCCACGTGCTGGGGATGGGAAGAACGACGTCCCTAAATCGGGATCGAAAGACCATGGTTGCACCCGTGACGACGTTATATTTCAACAGGACCTGCACGGCACGGCGCTGCGTCACAAGACGTTGCTGCGCCCATCCGAAGGCCGCCGCCTCCCATAAACGATAGCCCAGTGGTCGGAGGGAATCATCCACCATCTCGCCATCGGTAAACACCGCGCCCACGCCGGGAGACAGTGCAAACACTTCGACCACTCGTTTCAGCTTGTCCCGGTGCCACACGTCGTCCTGATCAGACAGCGCAATCAGATCCCCCTTGCACAGCCGGATCGCCTGTTCGAAATTTTTTGTTGAGCCGAGGTTGCGCTCGTTGAGGAACAGGCGAACGGGAAACGGCGCACGGGAAGCAAACGCCTTGAGGATCTCGACCGTATCGTCGGTCGACCGATCGTCGCACACGACCAGCTCAATGGGAGGGACGGTCTGGGCGGCGATGCTGTCGAGCTGCTCCTCAAGGTATTGCGCGCCGTTGTACGTGCACAAGGCGACCGACACACTCCCGTCCGTCACTGGCTGAGCCCGATCACCTGGTTCAATGGATCGTTCCAAGCGGGTCTACATCCTCTCTGCGGCCTTATGACCCGATCAGCGTCCACAGCTCTTGGGCCTTTTGGTCGATATCGAACCGACTCGTGACGGTCAAACGAGCGTGCTTCGACATCATGCGCCGGACGTCAGCCGACTTGAGCAGACGTTCGACAGCATCGGCCAGCGCCGACTCATCGCGATCGGCCACCAGCAATCCATCGTATTCGTCCGTGATCAACTCCGGAATACCCGAAATCCTCGTCGAGACCACAGGACTGCCGCAGCTCATCGCTTCAAGTAACACCACCGGAATCCCATCGCGCTCTCTGTCGCTTGCGTGGACGCACGGCATGACAACGATGGTGTCTGGGCCATACATCGATTTCAATTTGTCATTCGGCATCGGTCCAACCAGTTCGACATGGGCCGCCAGGCCCAGAGTCCCGATCAACGACTCCAGGTGCGGTCGTACCGGACCATCGCCGACGATCACACAGTCCACGCACAGCCCCCGTTCGTTCAGAAGACCGCATGCGCGAACTAAGTAGTCGAACCCCTTCTTTTCCACCATCCGCCCGACGGCAAGCAGACGAGGAGGACGAGTCGCGCACTCGGTCCCCTCCGATGACCATCCGTTGCCGTAGCCGGGGGCAATGCCGAAGTGAATGACATGGATCTTCTCGCGATAGTCATGCCCAACCAACTCAGACAGACGGAGCTGGCAGTGTCTGGTGCTTGCGGTGACGAACCGAGCCGTTCGCACCTTCTCGGTCAACAGCTTGTATTCGTAGTCATGCTCAAAATCCACAAAGGTCGAGAAACTGTATGGAATATCGAGCAAGAGCGAGGCACCAAGGGCCATCGTCGCGGGATACGATGCTCCATACGCGTGAATATGGCTCACACGAAGGCGATGAAGAAGATCGGCAAGGAAGATGCTCTGCAGTGGATGAAGAGTGTGATAATAGTGATCACGCTCTAGAAACGTCGAATAGTCTTCCCCGCAGTGATAAGTAAAATAGGCAAGCATTCTGGCAAACCGCCTCGGTCTGGTCACCAACCATTTGATGTATAGGCCAAGATAGCGCGTCATCGTCCGGCCCGGGAGGAAGGTTGTTACCCGCAGAAGCTCTCGTGCTTCTGGATGGATCACCTCACTCCCCCCCCGTACCAGAGCGATGACGTCGAGCGTGGCGCCGCCACGAATCATCGCCAACACTTCACGATAGATGAACGTGTGCGACACATCTGGAATGATCGGAACGAGGACGGCCACCCGACCGCCAATCTTTCGGTCGCCACGGGACATCAACGGAGGTGATGGGCGACTGGGCGAGAACCACGGAGCCAGGATTCGGGTCAACCCGTGCGCGATCACCGTCAGCACCCCTGCACCGGCGGCATGAAGGATCGACGCCCCTACCTGAATCCACCGGATATCCGTTGTCGTGAAATCCTCGTCGAGGAATTTCCTTCTCTTGGCTCGGATGAACGCTGACACACACATCACGCCGAGATCGAGACCGATCTCCTCGGCCGCGCGGCGGGGGATGATGAGTTCGTCAAACGTCTGCCGGCCTAACGCCAACAATAGCGCGAACAGCCCGCGGACGACGCCGAGCCGCTGCTTCTCGAAGAGATACACGTGGTCAACGCAGGAGTTCGCGCGGGCCGCCGCCTCGAACTGGGGCGTCACCGCAATCGTGATCGAGGTCTCCGGCTGCCGGGACTTGATCTCTTCAGCGGCCCCCAGCAGCTCGGGGCCGCTGCGACCCAGCAAGAGGGTCTTCAGCCTCCGGCGCTCACCGGCACTCACCGGATGAGACCGCGCAGATAGCCGAGAGATGCGGTCCGTCGAGAGGCGATGATCCGACGCTTCCGGTACATTCGCGGCAGATGCCGGACGATTCGACCGAGCGCCGCGGCAACAGCCAGGGGATTCTTCCGCAAGTAGCCGGCGAGATTCGACAGCGCCTTGCGGGAGATCGGCCTCAGATCCTCCCTGAGGTGCGGCCAGTGGTCGTTCTTGATCTGAAGGAACAGATGGTTTGAGAGGTAGCACCCGGCCACCCGCCAGTTGCGTATCAACTGGCTCCCACCCCTCGCATGGTAGCCAACCGCCTTCGGTGTATACAGGCACTTCCAGTTCCGCTGCTGCGCTCGCCAGTCTAAGTCAACGTCTTCAAAATAGGCAAAGAAATCCTCGTCGAAGTACTCGCCGCCGAGAGCGATGTCCTCCAACATCGCGCGTCGATACAGCGCGGCGCAGGCCGACGCGCCGAACACGTACTGCGGAACTGAGTACTGTTCCCAGGAAAACGGTCTCGAATGATCCGTCTCCGTGGCATAACGGCACTTCGACATATGATGCCCTAGGCAATCGATCTCATCCCTCCGCTCTCGCCCCACGAGCTTCAGCATCTTCCCAGCCGCCCAGCCGATCTCGGGAGACCGCTCGATCGCGGCGACCATCTCCTCGATGAAGTCCTTCTCCAGCACGACGTCGAAGTTCAAGCACAAGACGTACGCGCCTTTGGCGTGACGGATCCCTTCGTTATTCGGCCTGCTAAACCCGGTATTGCGCCCCATTTCGAACACGCTGGCGTCAGGGGCACGCTCCCTGATCCGTTCAAGAGAACCATCGCTCGACCCATTATCAAAGATCAGCAGTTCGATCGGCCGATAGGTTTGGATCTTGAGCGACTCCAGAACCGCATCGACATACTGCAGGCAGTTCAGGTTGACCATTACGACCGAAACCAACTCGCGCCTACCCTCCACCGCACTAGCCTGTATCGCCAAACCGATTTCTCCCCTCTGCCAGTGGTCTACACACCTCGTGAGAGATAAACCTTCGTCATCTGCAGACCGTCATCGAACTCGACCTGAGGTCGCCATCCAAGCTCTCGGTTCGCCCGGCTGATGTCCAGCACGTTGATCGGGATGTCGAACCGTCGGCCTGGCTGATGATGGACATGAACCACTCGTCCGACGATCTTTTCGATCCGCGCCAGGAGATCACGGATGGAGAACCCGACGCCGCTCCCGACGTTGAACACCCGATACTCGCCCTCATACCGCAGCGCGGACAACACGGCGCGAGCGATGTCCGTCACGTAGAGATAATCCCGAACCACCGTTCCATCGCCCCAGATCTCGATCGTCTCCCCCCTCAGAGCTTTGCTCATGAAGACGGCGATGGCCCCTTGAACCGCCTCCGGCTTCTGCCGAGCGCCATACGGGTTGGCCAGCCGAAGGACTGCGTAATCAAGCCCGTACAGATGCCGATATAGCGCAAGGTATTTCTCGATCGCCAGCTTTTGAATACCGTATGAACAGATGGGTTCGGTCGGATGCGACTCGGGAATCGGCGTCGATTGCGGGATACCATAGACCGTCCCGCCCGAAGACAGGAAAATCACCTTCTTGACGCCGACCGCCTTGGCGGCTTCAAGGAGATGGACCGTGGGCAGGAGGTTCGTTGAGATGTCGTAGATAGGGTCTTTGTTCGAGGTTTCCGGCAGCGTGGTTCCAATGCAATGAACGACGTAATCGGTTCCGTCCATGATCTCACGAAGCTGATGGCGGCTGTTGAAATCACCCTCGATCCACTCCACCCGGTGGATGAAGTCCCGGACGTTGCCGCGATCCACCAAGGCTTTTTCGAAGATTCGGACGCGATAGCCAGACCCCGTCAAGGCTTCGGACACGTGGGAACCCAAAAATCCCCCCCCACCGAGCACCAAACATCTCATCGTCTTGGCCGGAGTGTCACCCATACACGCAGGACGGTTCAGCGACCGCCCATAACGAGGTGTTTAAAGGCACTGAGTATCTTCCGATAGAGCGCACGTCTTCTGGTGCCTTGCGGGAACACCCGATCGATCAGCATCCCGAGCTTGAGGGCCAACCGCCAGCTCAGCGTCGATTGGATCCACTCCAGCTCATTGCTGAGCGTCTTGACGTGCCCCTGCAACCAAGCCAGATCGTTCTGCTGGGTTCGGATCTCGCGATCCTTCTCCTCGATCATCCCCCGATACTTGCCTAACTGGATGTCCTTTTGGATGAGCTCGTTCCGTATGCCGACGACAAAACGTTCGTCGCGCAGGACATCTATCAGATCGATTAACCGCGAGATCTGGTTCGTAGAGTCTCTGTCCCTCTGTGGGTCGTTGATCTCCGTGAATGCGCGCGGTAAGGTGATGGCGCGCATGGAAAGATAGAGGAGCTTCGACTCGACGGCTACCCCGGTTTCTCCGATCAGGTCGGCGGCATCGGAGCGGTGATGCTGGAGCTCCTGGACAATAGCGGACCAGGCCGGAGAACCATGAGGCAGAGTGGTAAGACCACAAAAGTCGGCCAAACGGGCAACTTCCCATTCGGGATTCCTGAAATAATCATCATAGAACGTCACCAGTCTGGACTGACCGGCCGTGTGTTTGATGGCATCGCGCAGATAGTGATGCCAGAGATACACCCCGTGCTCGATCGTCATGTGATCCCGCGCGGCCAGCGACCGCGCGACTTCCAACGGACCACGGACGCAAATCACGAATCGGAGGTTCGGAACCAGCCGAATCCAAAATGGCAGAACAAGCGTCGTTCGGGGATCCTTCCACCCCCACAACTCGTGACTGGAAAACTCGTCGATGACCGCCTTGGCCTCCTTCACCAATGGTTCCAACCCCTGGTCCTGTTCCCACCCTCCGTTCAACGTCGGTGGGTTGTCCCACGTTCCTCCGAAGTGAGCGAGCACGGCGGTATTGACCGCCATCACCCCCTGGTGCTCATAGTGCCCCAACGGATTGCTGGGGTTCGGACCTTCCAGCCGATCGTCGGGACCCAGATACAGGCCCCCGAGCCTCAGCAACCTCGCAACCATGGAGGTCCCGCTGCGGTGCATCCCGATAATGCAGATCGGGCCTTGTGCTGAAGCGTTCGGCGTCACGCCTGAAGCATCCCCGGCCGGGCTAACGTGCGCGTGGAGATCATCGCCTCATCCTTTCGTGTACCCAAACCGTTTCAACCCTTCCGCCGCATGCTGTTCGACCAATGCGATCAGCGTGGAATCCTGCTGCTGCCAGGCGCCCGTCGGCGGCGGGACGCGCACGTCGCCGACGATGCCCCAGGACGCGATCGGCGCCCCGCGGCCGGCGAATCTGAGCAGGCGGCCGGCCACGAGCTTCGGACTGAGGAGAAGATCCTCAAACGGAATCCGCAGATAGCGGTCGCCCAATCGGCTCTCCCCATAATCCGCAGCCGCAAGGTTCACGCGGTTCCAGAGGACCGCCGCCCTGACCGGATCCGGGAGATCGCCGCCGAACCCTCCGAGCGCGGCGTCGCCATGTTTGCGCAATTGATTCCGATTGGTCGAGAACGCCATATGTCGCGCGTCCCGTACCACGTGGATGAACTTCAAGCCTGGAAAGAGGCCGTGGAGGAACGGAAGGAGATACAGGCTCCGGGGCTCCTTCCACCCCCAGGGGGCCTGCCCGTTCGGGATGCGCTCGCGGTGCCGCCGGATGCAGGCCGCGACCTCGTCCCGCATCCGCGCGAGGTCGTCGTCCGACATGGGGTCCCACGCCGCGGCGATGTACCGGTTGATCCAGCGGTCGTACGCCTCCACGAACGCCAGCGCATCTTCGGATTCGTTGAGGTCGGCGCCCATGAAGACGCCCGCTCGCTGGGCGATGCGCGCCACAACCCGCGTTCCCGAGCCCCCGACCGCGCCGATCACCAGCGGCGCCGGCAGCGCGTCGACGGACACCGCGTGCACGATCGCCGGCGCACCGCGGCGTTCGGCCGTTGCCGCGCCGTCGAGGACGGGGGGCTGATACCCGAGGCGTCCGAACAGATCGGCGCACCGACTCACCACACAGCGTGCCTCGTCGTCCGACAGCGCCGCCCGCCATCGCCCAACACTGTCGGCATGGATCCCGGTCGTCGAACCCACTTTGGGATCTTCGAGCCCCTCCTGGTGCGGGTTCGCGTTGAAGTCGAGCATCCGCGGTTCGAATCGTTCACCGAGAAACGCCGTCAATCGCCGAAGCTGGGCCTCGGGCTCCCCCACGAGATCCTCGTACCGGACGCGAAGGCTTCGCGAGGGATGGGCCTCCTCACCGCGCAGGCCGGCCTCCACGAACAAGCGATAGAGGTCGACCTTCGCCGTAAACGGCGCGGGCACGGCGAGCGGAAACCCCGCTTCCTTCAGCGACGCGATCGTGTCGAGCGGGTTGCGGACGCAGTGAACGAAGAGCAGCCGTCCGCCGAGCAGCGCCTTCCACCGATCCAGGTACAGGACGTTCTCGGGATTCTTGTCCGCCCACCGTCTCTTCCCCTGCCGCTGCGCCGCGAGCCGATGCGCCTCGACCAATCCCCGGCCGAAGATCGGCAGCAACGCGTCGTCGTCCAGACCCAGTTGCCGCACGGTGCGGAAGAATCGCGCGTGACCGAGGGGGTCGAGCAGATAATCCTCGGCGACGTCGCTGAAGAACTTGACCTCGGGGCCGCAATGAATCCTGCTGTGGGAATCCAGTATCCGGCGGACCAAGCTCGTCCCCGACCGGTAACAACCGCCGACGACGATCGGCCATCGGCGACGTCCGCGGAGAAATTCGAGGAATGATTCAACCAACGTCATACCCCAGCTCGTGGAGCGTGGAGCCCGCGATGGACTCAAACACCCGCCGATCGTCGACCGACATCTCGGTTCTCCATCGTCCGATCCGGCTGGCATCAGGCGGTGTGGCGGTCAGCCGATGAATGCCCACTCGTTCCTCGCCCGTGACCGTGCGCCCGCCGTTTGGGGCCACGACATTGTGCCGCAACTCGCTCAGGCGCCCCTCGGCCCCCACATGGTATTCAAGCATCGCGGGATCCCACGACAGATCGAGAAACCCGCAAATCGCCTTCAAGGTGGGCTCGGGGTGCAGCACGAGGTCCTCATAGCGGACTTCCAGGTAGTGGGCGAGCGACGATGCCTGTCGCCTCGCGCTCGCAATGGTTTCGACCCAGCGCTCGGCGGCCTCTTCGACGGACTGTGGGCCGAACCACAAGCCCCGATTCGATTCGGCCACATCGCGCCCATCTCGGATCAGGTGGATAAACCTCGCTTCCGGAAGGAGTCCTTGGATCGCAGTCATGGAACCGACGTAAACCGGCGTCTTGTCCCCCCATCGCGGCTTCCCAAATCGCTCCGCAGAGAGCCTGTAGAACACCCGCAGCGCGGCGGCCAGATCGAACGCCGGCATCTCCAGAATCGCGGCCGAGAACGTGCTCTGGGAGAGGTGAAAGTCGTTCCACAGACGGTTCCCGATCACCGTATCGAGAAAGAAACGACGAGGATCGGGGTGGGAGCGCCATTCCTGGATCAGCGACGGGACAAAGTGGGTCTCAGGGGGAATTGCCAGTTCGGGGTGGCAATCGAGCATCAGCCGCAACAGCGTGGTGCCGGACCGACCCGCTCCCACGATGAACGGCGCCGGCGGTTCTCCACCGCGGGCCGGCTCGCCGGGCGTTGTCGGGCCTGCCTGGAGCCGCTTTCCTTGATTGAACAGCGGGTGAACCTGCCATGGATCGGAGCGGTCCCACGCGCTTTCCGCCGACACCGTCTTGAGCAAGCGACGATCGGGCAGGCCGATCTCCTCGGGACTATGGCCGGCCCGGGCCCGGTGCCAACCCTGCTCGGCGATCTCGCGTTTGCTGTAAACCCTCCCGCAGTACTTCCTCACCGCGTGTTCGTGGCTCAGCACCATATAATGTCGGAGAATGAACGACTCCGGGTAGACCCGGAGCCCCTCAAACGCGACGCGGTGTCCCCCGGAGGTATGAAGGTCCACCGGCCGTCCCGTATTCTTCCAGGCGTTCAGCCGCTGCAACGGCGATGGAGAGAAGAAGTAGTAGTACTGCATCGCCTCCACATAATCGCGGGATTCATGGTTCTCGTCGAGACTCGTCGGGAGGAACACAAACTCGTCAAAATTGATCGCGGTGTAGCCGGCGCGGTCGGCGGCCTGGATCCCTTCGACCAGCGTCCGATAGGGATCAGGCGCCTGTCGAATCTCATCCGCGTCGCAGTGCACGTACCAGTCGGCGCTCAACGTCAGGCTCAGTTCCTCCTTCCTCCGCAACAGCGGCTCCCACTCGTACACGCCATCTCGAGGAAATACCTCGACGCCGATCACGCCGTGATTCAGGAACGACCGCGCGATGTCCGGAGTCCGATCGGTCGACCCGTTGTCGATGATGTACGTCTCGACGCCCTGCTCCCTCAGATGCTCAAGACATCGCCGCAGGTAGAGCTCCTCGTTGTGCACCGCGAGCAGCGCGACGACCTTCATGGATACTCCGGCACCGACGATGGAGGAGCGATCTCGTCGAGGTTTCGGAAGGCTCGCGCGTCCAGGTCCACCACCCCGCCAAATTCCCCGCCGCTCTGGATGACCTGAAACGCGGCGATTCCAATCTGTTTGTCCAGCAGAACATTCA
>Ga0214473_10007806_pt1 | contig 12658 bp, 12 predicted proteins | sample RVTome_7_FD_203509 | JGI IMG/M metagenome (GOLD analysis project Ga0214473, IMG submission 203509) | Soil microbial communities from uranium-contaminated site in the Upper Colorado River Basin, Wyoming, United States - RVT98D197 | ecosystem: Environmental > Terrestrial > Soil > Contaminated >... | reverse complement strand
GGATGCCGAGGAGCTGTTTGACCTCCGCCTCGTGGGTGCGGTAGACGGTGGTGAGGGTGGCGCCGAGGCCGAGGGCGCGGGCGGCGAGCAAGAGGTTCTGGACGGCGGGGAAGACGTTGGCGCCGGGTGGCGTGACGGGGGCGACGCGGGCGGGATCGAGGGTGACCATGATGAGGAGAGGCGCCTCCGCGAGGTGGTTGGCCAAGCGGTCGGCGGAGGCGTAGGTCTTGGCGATGGCGGGGACGGCCATGGCGGCCTGGCGGAAGGGGCCGTAGGCGGTGTTCCAGCCATCGAGGTACCACTCGGCGACCTTCGCCTTCGTCTCCGCGTCACGGATGACGATGAAGTTCCAGGGCTGGCGGTTGCCGCCGCTGGGGGCCTTCACGGCCGCGTCCAGGAGCTTCCATATGAGCTCGTCGGGAACGGGGTCCGGCTTTAGGCGGCGCATGGCGCGCTGGGTATTGATGGCTTCGAAGATGTCCACGGGCTACCTCCTTGATTCGGCCCCAGATTAGCACAGACGGCGCGCTGAGGGAGCCCGCCCCGGGACCGAGGCCCTAGCGCGAGACCAGGAAGTCTTCGGGCCGGGGCTCGGGCCGCGCGGGCGGCTTGGCGCCCTGAGCGGGGTAGCCGAGGAGGGCGAGGAACGCCGGCTGCCAGCCGTCGGGCAGGGCGAGGGCGGACGCCACAGCGTCGCGGCAGAAGAGCGGAGCGCCCTTCAGGTAGCCGCCGAGGCCGCGGGCGTGCGCGGCCAGGAGCAGGTTCTGGAGGGCGGCGCCGAGGCTCTGCATGTACATGTCGCGCTCAGCGGCGCGGCGGCGGTCGTCCGGCCAGCTCCGCGGCGAGTCCATCTGGAGGCAGGCGAGCAGCAGGAGCGGCGCTCCCGCCATCTGCTTGCGCGAGCGCGCGAGCGCCGCCGCGATTTCCGCGGTCTGGCGGCCACCGGAGGCCGCGTCCGCGTGCCAGGCGGCGGCCATCGCCTCGGCCAGGCGCGGCCGCGACTCCGGCCGGACTTCGACGAACCGCCAGGGGCGGCTGTGGTGAGGGGCGGGGGCGGCGCAGGCGGCGGCGATGAGCTCGCGCACGAGAGCGGGCGGGACGTCGCGGGGGGCGAAGCGGCGAATGGAGCGTCGGGTGGCTATAGCATCCAGCGCCCGCATGACGTCAGGCCGGGCCCGAAGGGACGGCGGCCAGCCGCTCGGCGATGCCCAGCCCGGCGAGCAGGCGGTGGGTAGCGGTCTCCGCCGGCCGACCCAGGAGCTGCGCGAGGTCTCTCGGCTCATCAACATCGCGGGCCAGCGAGGCGGCGTGCAGGACGCGGGCAGGCAGACCGCGGGCGACGGCTTCGCGCCTGTGGAGGACGGACGAGTGGCGGCCGTAGCGGAAGGGGACGACATCGGGCGGGCGCAGGGCGAGGGCGCCGGTGCCGCGGTCAGCCGTGGGGCAGATGGCGATGCCGCGGTCGGGCAGAGCGTCGAGGACGGCTTCGATCTCCGTCGGGAGGGCGGTGGGGATGTCCGCAGCGACGACGAGCAGGGCGCCGGCGCCCCGGTCCGCCAGGACGCGGGCCGCCAGGCTGAGGGCCTGGTTGACGCCGCGGACGTGCGGGGGCTCGGTGATCGGCTCGGCGCCGAGGGCGGCGGCCCGGGCCAGGGCGCCGGTGTCCGGGGAGACCACCGCCACAAAGTCGATGCGGGGGACGGCCTGGAGGGCGCCGAGCACGTCCTCCAGCATGGCGAGGGCGAGGCGGCGGCGCTCGTCCGGCGTAAGCAGGACGGAGAGCCGTCCCTTCGCCTCATCGAGCCTCTTGACGGGTACGACGGCGGCGATCATGGGCTGATTGTAACGGATTAGGGAGTGCCGCGCCCCGACGGGTCCACGCCGACGCGGCACGATGGAGTGCCAGCAAGCGATAGAGGCGCAGGAAGGAGCGCGGAGATAGGGGGCGCAGCAAGCAGCGCCCCTACGGGGTCAGGCCGGCGGCCTGGAGGACGGCGCGGGCGAGGGCGGCTTTCTTCTCCATCGAGGCCATTATCGTATCGGTGACGGTAACGGCCAAGGGTGGCCTTCCCGCGGGCCTGTCGAGCGCCTCGATCTCCGGCGCGAGTCGCGAATCCACGTCGTCGATGACGATGGCGTCCAGGAAGTCGACGTAGAGGCGGGCCACGGCCGTCGGGCTGACCTTCAGCCCCTGGTCGCGGAGCATCTCGGCGGCCGGTCCCTTGATGGCGGCGCCGCCGACGATTGGGCTCACGGCGACGACCTTCGCGCCGGTCTCACGCAGGGCGTCGCGAACGCCGGGGACGGCGAGGACCGGGGCGATGGAGACGAACGGGTTCGAGGGGGTGAGGAGGACGGCCGCGGAGCCGGTGATCGCCTCGAGGACGCCGGGCGCGGGGCGGGCCCGTTCCGCGCCCTCGAAGATGACCTCGCGGACGGGCCCGGCGGCGCGGCGGTGCACCATCCACTCCTGGAAATCGAGCAGGCCGGAGTCGAGGCGGACCTTCGTGCGGAGGGGGTCGTCGGTGACGGGGCGGACGGCGACGGGGACGCCGAGGGCGCGGGCGATCTCCGCCGTGGCCTGCGAGAGGGTGAGGCCGCGGCTCAGCAGCTGCGTGCGGGTAATGCAGGTGGCGAGGTCGCGGTCGCCGAGGCGGAACCAAGTGTCGTAGCCGAAGCGGGTGAGGGCGTCGAGCGTGTTGTAGGTGTCGCCGCGGAGGCCGAAGCCCTGCTCCTCGTCGGCGAGGCCGGCCAGGTGATAGAGGACGATATCGATATCGGGGGAGACGTGGAGGCCGAAGAACTCGCAGTCGTCGCCGACGTTGGAGACGATGGTGATGTCCGAGAAGGGGTGGACGGCGAGGAGCCCCTGGAGGAAGCGCGCGGCGCCGACGCCGCCGGCGAGGACAGTGATCACCGCGCCGCCCCTCCCCACTCTGGCAAGAGAGCAATAGAGCAATGGAGCAACAGCGCCACCGTGTAGCTGGCCCGATGCTCCAATGCTTCGTTGCTCTCTTGCTTCGGGGTTGGGGTCAGGGGGCGGGGCTTCGCGCCTCCCAGAGCTGGCGGGTGAGCGATATCTGGTCAACGTGGCCGCGGAGGTGCTCGGTGGCGTGGATGAGCGCGTAGGCAGCCGCTACCTCCGGCGGGGCGTCGCCGCCGCGGCCGTACGTGTTCCGCATGGCGGTCCAGTCGACTTCCTCGGCAGGTCGCAGCAGCGAGAGGCAGTCCCCCGAGAGCTCATCGACGAAGCGAAGGAACGCCGCGGGGTCACCAGCGGAGGCGCGGAACTCGGAATCACGGTCGCGCTTCGGCAGGGGGGCACCCATCGCCATGCTGAGCCAGAGGCGGCTAGCGCCCAAGGCGTGAGTCGCCAGCACGGCGATCGAGTTGCTGGCGTCGCCGGCAGGGCGCCAGTTCAGCGCTTCGGCGGGCAGGCCTTCAACCGACGCGCGGAGCTCCTTCAGCGACTCGCCGACCAGCTGGCGGGCGGACGCAAGCACGGGGTCTGTGGGCATCGTGGCGGTATTGTACTACGCGCGGCCGATCTAGAGCCGCCGCGCCTCCCAGAGCTGGCGGGTGAGGGATATCTGGCCGACGTGCTCCCGCAGGTGCTCCAGGGCGTGGAGGAGAGCCCAGGCGGCGAAGAGCTCGATGTCACGGGTGGCATCCCAGTGCTTGCGGAGGGCGGACCAGTCGACGGTGCGGGACTTATCGACGAGCGACAGGCAGTCCTCGAACAGGCCGTCAACGAGCGCCAGGAGCTCGGCGGCGTCGCGGGCGGTGTACTCAAACTCCGTGGGGCGGTCACGAGCGGGGAGGGGGGCGTCGACGGCGACCGCGAGCCACTGGCGGGTGGAGGTGAGCGAATGGTTGGCGATGGCGGCGATGGAGCTGGTGTCATCGCCGGCGGGGCGCCAGTTGAGGGCGTCCGGGGGCAGGCCCTCGATGGCGGCGCGCATGTCGTCGCCGTTGCGGCGGAGGAGGTCGCGGGCGGAGGTGAGGAGGGGATCGGGCATGGGGGTATTGTAGCGAGAAGAGTGGACAGTGGGTAGTGGACAGAGGCGGGGGCAGAATGGCCACAGATTGGCACAGATGATCACAGATGGACGCGGATGAGGTGGACGAAGGCGTGGGGCGCTCACCCCGACCTGCCGGTCACCCCTCTCCCGTGTGCGGGAGAGGGGCCGGGGGTGAGGGGTTACGTCGCCAGCTCCGCCACCGTGACCCCATCCCCGCCGGCGCGGGGCGGGGCGGAGGCGTGGGCGCGCACCAGGGCGTGCTTCGATAGCATCTCGCGGACGGCGCGGCGGAGGGTGCCGGTGCCCTTGCCGTGGACGATGCGCAGCTCCGCCAGGCCGGCGCGGAACGCTTCGTCCAGACGCTGGTCGACCAGCAAGAGGGCTTCGTCGGCGGCGAGGCCGCGCACGTCGAGCTCCGGGCGGACAGCGCGGGCTCGCCCTTCGACAGGCTCAGGACGAGCGGGAGGGGTCGTCCACGTTTCCGGCGTTCCCTTCTCGACGCGCTCGACCTGACGCAGGCTGATGCGGGCGCGGAGGGCGCCCAGCTTCACCTCCACGTCGCCGTGGTCGTCGGGGGCGGAGAGCGCCTCGCCGGGGAGGGGGAGGTCGCGCAGGAATAGCAGGTCGCCCGGCTCGATGGGCGGCAGGGGGCCGCGACGGCGGCGGCGCCGGCGCTCCAGCTTCTCGACGGTCTTCTCGACGGCCTCGATCTCCTGCTGGGCGGCCTCGACGGCGGCGGTGCGCTCCGGCGCGGGGAGCCGGGCCGCCCGCTCCATGTCGCGCGCCGCCTGGTGGAGCCGCGCCCGGGCCTGCGCGAGCTGCTCCTCCATCTCGCGGCGCGTCTGCTCCAGCAGACGCTCGCGGCCGGACTCGAGGGCGGCGAGGCGTTCGGAGACCTGCTGCTCGGCCTGCTGGGCGCGGGCGGCGGCGGTCTCCTGCTCGAAGCGGGCGGTCTCGGCGGCGTCGCGCTGGCGGGCGAGGTCGACGATGAGCGTCTCGACGGCGAGGCGGTCGGGGCCGATCGACTGGCGGGCTTCGGCCAGCAGCTCTTCGGGCATGCCGAGGCGGGCGGCGATGGCGAGGGCGTTGGACTGGCCGGGGAGGCCAATGGTGAGGCGGTAGGTGGGCGCTAGGGTCTGCGGGTCGAACTCGACGCTGGCGTTGGCGACGCCGGGGGTGACGTGGGCGAACGCCTTGAGCTCGCCGTGGTGGGTGGTGGCGATGGTGAGGCAGCCGCTGCGCAGGAGGTGATTGACGATCGCCTTGGCCAGCGCCGAGCCCTCCGCCGGGTCGGTGCCAGCGCCCAGCTCGTCGAGGAGGACGAGCGAGCGTGGCGAGGCGGCGCGTAGGATCGAGATGATGTTCCCCATGTGCGACGAGAAGGTGGAGAGCGACTGCTCGATCGACTGCTCGTCGCCGATGTCGGCGTAGACGCCTTCGAAGACGGGGAGGCGGGAGTCGCCGCCGGCGGGCACGGGGAGGCCAGCCTGGGCCATGAGGGCGAGCAGCCCCACGGTCTTCAGAGCCACCGTTTTGCCGCCGGTGTTGGGGCCGGTGATGAGGAGGACGCTGAAGGCGTCCTCTTGGGCCAGGGAACCGGAAACGGGGGACACGGCCTCCCCACCCACCCAGACGGTGACCGGCACCACCTCGCCGGTCAGGAGGGGATGGCGCGCCTCCTCCAGGCGCAGGCCGCCGCCTCCGGCGAGCCAGCTCTGCTCCATGCCGTCGTGCGGGAGATCCGCCGCCGGCAGCGCCTCGCCGAGGCGAGCCTTGGCGAGCGACAGGTCGATCTCGGCGAGGGCGTCCACGGCGGCGGCGATCTCGACATCGCGTTCGCCCACCGCCTGCGAGAGGTCGCGCAGGATGCGCTGGACCTCGCGCTGCTCCTCGAGCTGCAGCTCGCGCCAGCGGTTGCCCATCTCGACGACCTCCAGCGGCTCCAGGAAGACGGTGGCGCCGGAGGAGGAGACGTCGTGGACGATGCCGGGGAGCTGGGAGCGCAGCTCCGCCTTGACGGGGACGACGTAGCGGCCGTCGCGGAGGGTGACGATCGGCTCCTGGAGGACGGTGCGGTTGGCGGCGGAGCTGACGAGCTGCTGGAGGCGGTGGGAGAGCCGGTCGTGGGCCTGGCGGGCGTCGCGGCGGAGCTGGGCGAGGACGGGCGAGGCGTCGTCCACGACCTCCGCGCGCTGGTTGACCGTGCGGCCGATGCGCGTCTCGAGGTCGCGGAGGTCGGCGATGCGCTCCGCGATCTCCGCGAGCAGCGGGAGCTGCACGCGCAGCCGCGAGAGGGTGTCGGCGACGGTGCGGGCGGTGTGGAGGGTGGCCTGGACGTCGAGAAGCTCGGCCTGCTCCAGGATGTGGCCGCGGGCGGCCTGTCCGACGGCAGCGGCGATATCGCGGGCGGTGGCCAGCGAGAGGCCGGGCTTGAGCTGGAGGGCGCGGCGGCCCTCGGCGGTGAGACGCTGGCGGCGGAGGACCTCGGCGTAATCGGAGGACGGCTGGAGGTCGAGGGCGAGGCGGCGGGAGGCGGGGAAGGCGCAGAGGGCGGCCAGGCGGGCGATTATCTTGTCGTATTCGAGGGTGGTGAGGGCTTTGGGGTTCACGGGTCTAGTGTAGCGGGGGCAGTTGACAGTTGACAGTGGACAGGGGGTGGCTCAGGGAGAGCGGCTGGGCCGAGATTCTTCGCTCAGAGCCGCTGCTCGGCTACGGGCCCGGATACGGGGTCGCTCAGAATGACGGACGTTCGAGGGTGGTCAGGGCCTTGGGGTTCATGCCCCTAGTGTAGCGGGGACAGTGGACAGTGGACAGTTGACAGTGGCCAGTGGACAGCGGGTACCCCGCGCCTCCGCCCGCGGGTGGTTCGTCCCACCCGGCCCACCCCTAATGTTTCACCTTAGGATCCGGCCCCATCCCGTAGTCAATTCTTCGCGCGATGAGAGGGTGCTCCAGCAAATCGACGAGCTCTGCGAATAGGGGCACAACGGTTCGCGCTACGTACGCGGCGCGACTCGCTGGCGTCTCGTCTGGCAGAAGCGCAGCCTGTTGCACCATGTCAGAACATTCCGAGACGCGCCGGCCGAACACAAGTATCTTCGCGAGTAGAGACGGGTCCGCGACGGGACCGAGAAAGGATGCGTACCTTTCGATCTCAGCCACCACCCTGACCAATCTCTCGACCTCACGCTGAATGCGGGGCCAGTTCCGGTCGGACGATCCGAATACATTGGCCGCTCGTTCTCGGAGGGTTGCCAACTGATTGTGGGGCAGAAGAGAATTGCGGTCAGCAGGCACTTGCTCTCCAGTCTCGGACAGACATGTTAAGTACGTCGCCCACCACGTGCCCTGGAGCAACAGGAGCTTCCATGAGATTTCGCCCAGGGCCACACGCCGTACGCCATCCCACTGGCCTCGGGTGAATCGGTCTACGATTACGTATGTAAGGAGGGCCCCAAAAGCGAAGCCGAGCGTTTCGGCGGGAAGATTGGCTACTAGATTGCGTCGCACCGATGAATGAGCTATCGCTAGCGTTGCAATACACAGGACGACGGCTGCTATTAGCAGACCCACAGCGGTTGCGGGCGATGACCAGCGGGTGAGTCGCACCACCGTCTAAGCCAGTCGCGTGACTTCGAAGCGCCAGAGGGTAACCGGCTCGTGGGGCTCGATCAGCGCCTTCGAGCGGGCGATGGCGACCTGCTGCTCGGCGGTGTCCACGCCCTCGATCGCCGGCAGGAGGAGGCCACGGCGGTGGCCGTTCTGGACGATGACGCCGAAACGGCAGGGGTCGAGCTGGTGGAGGCCAGCGGCGGGCTCCGGCTCGCCCAGCACGTCGACGCTGTAGACCAGCCGTGGCAGCTCCTCGGCGGCGACGGGCAGGAAACGGGGGTCGCGGGCGGCGGCGTCGACAGCGTTGCGCACGACCTCCCGGGGCAGGTCCGGCTCCTGGGGGTGGACGGAGCCGATGCAGCCGCGCAGGGCGCCTTCGACCGTCTTCAGCGAAACGAAGCAGCCCGCCCGCGCGGGCAAGCCCCGCCAGACGGCGGGCAGGCTGTCGAGCGACAGCGGCGGCGGATCGAGGCGGCGGCGCTGCCGCACGTACGCCTCGACGGCGTCACGCGCCAGGGTCACCAGCGGGTGGCCGGGGCCGGCGGCCGCGGCCACTATGTTCTCCGGCTCGGCGGGGTCCGCCTCCGCGCGTTCGGCGCGGGCGTAGGCCTCGCCCCCTTCGTCGTCGAGGATATCGATGGCGGCCACCATGTAGCCCACGCCGAACGGCCCCTCGTAGGAGAGGACGCGCGGCCGCACCTTCAGGCCGTCGAGGGCACCCATGAGGAAGCTGATGGAAGCGACGGCGTCATCGCCGGCGCGCTCGCGGAACCCTTCGTCCATGGTCAGGAGCGCCTCGGCGTCCCAGGAGGCGACGGCCTCCTGGATGCGGCGGTCGAGCTCGGGGCCGGTGGGGTCGAAGCCGTAGGGGCCGTCCTCCGTCAAGCGGTGGGAGAGGTCGGCGCTGGCGACGATGACGGCGCGGCGGCCGACCCTATCGACGGCGCGGCGGACGGCGATCCCCAGCTCGAAGTGCTTGCGGGCGGAGAGGAACGATACGTTCATGGGGGTGAGGGGGGCGGCGGCCATGCCGCAGCGCAGGTAATAGAGCGGGACAGTGACGGACCAATCAAGGCCGCCGTCCCAGCGGTCGGCTGCGTCCAGCGGCAGCTCGGAGCGGCCGGCTTCCTCGCGCACCGCCTCGATGAGGTCGCGGTCGGTCTGGAAGCGCAGGCTTACCTCGGGGGCGCCCCAGCGGGCGAAGTCACCCTGCGCTTCGGGGGCGGTAAGGATGACGAAGGCGCCCGGGTTGAGCGGCCCGTGGGTGGCCATCAGGAACACGGTCTCGGGGCGCTGTACGGCGATGTCGGCGGCGACCTGCTCCAGGGCATCGATGGTGCGCTGGACGTCGCGCTCGCGGCCACGCCCCACCTCGTGGACGATGATCGGCGGGTGAGGGGAAATGCAGGCGAACTTGACAGCGGTCATCGCCAATCCTTGGGGATATTATACCGCCGGCGCGAGGGGCGTGGGGCGGGCGGCTACCCGGCCACGGTTTCGGTTGCGGCGGCGGGAGCGGGGGACGCGGCGGACGCGAACTTCTGGCGGATCGTTTCCCGGACCTCTTCCGGCCCCGAGAAACAGTGCTCCAGCCCCCAGGTCAGGATCGCCCCCAGGACGGGGGCGAGCGTGAGCCCCTCGTCGGTCAGGCGGTACTCGGCGCGAAGGGGGTACTGGCTGTAGACGGCCCGCTCGATGAGGCCGCGCTGCTCGAGCCTCTTGAGACGGCCGGAGAGGAGCCTGGGCGGGATGCCCGGCAGGGAGGCGAGGAGCTCGCTGAAGCGGCGCTGGCCGAGGAAGAGGTCGCGGACGATGAGCAGGGTCCAGCGGTCGCCGACGATGTCGAGGGCCTGGGCGATGGGGCAAGTCTGATTGTACGGCTTCGGCATTCTAGGAGGATTGTAGCGCAGGGGGTTGACTCATGCAAGGAAGTGACTATACTGAGTGAAGCACCTCAGCCCCACCGTTCGGCATCAACGCCGGACCTAGAAGGAGAAAGCTCGTGGTCTCAGCAGCAGCGACATCGCTACGTGACGCCCTTGAGCAGAAGATGAAGGAGCTGGGGGAGGCGCTGGAGGGCATAACGGAAGAGGACGCAGCCCGCCGCCCCGCGGATGGAGAGTGGTGCTGCAAGGAGATGCTATCGCACCTGATGGGAGACGAGGGCGCGAGCTTCGTCACAGGGCTGCGCCGGTTCGTGGACGAGGACACGCCGCTCATCGGTGTGGTGGCCGGCCTGCCCTACTACACGCCAGCCCGCCAGGCGATGTCCCTGTCGGAGCTGAGGGCGGGGGTCTGGCGCCAGTACCAGGAGGTGGCCGACTTCATCGGCAGCCTGAGCGATGAGCAGCTCGCCCGCAAGGGACGGTTGCCGCTGCTCAAGGAGACGCCCATCGGGGAGCAGGCCACGCTGGGACAGTGGGCGGGCGCTATAATAAACTTCCATCTGACCGACCACATCGGTCAGATGGGCAAGGTCCGCGAAACGCTCGGCTCGTAAGATGCGACTGCCACGACCGATCCAGCGGTTTGTCCTGAAGGAGTTCGTCCGGCAAACCGAGTCCTATTTCCACCCACCCGAGCTGAAGGGATGGGACGTGGAGCAGGTGAGCGACCGCGTGTACACGTTCCGTTGGGGCTGGTACCGGAATATCTTCGTGGTGACGGAGGATGGGGTGCTGGCCACCGACCCGTTCAATCCGTCCGCGGCGGCGCTGCTACGGGACGCGATCCGGGACAAGGCGGGAGACCGCCCGGTGAAGCACCTGTTCTACACGCACTACCATAAGGATCACGCGGAGGGCGGGGCGGCGCTGGAGCCGGAGGAGGTGTTCTGCCACGAGGGCTGCCAGAGCTACTTTGCGGATCTAAAAAGCGCCGCCATCCTAACACCCACTCGCACCATTTCCGGTGACCAGACGCTGGAATTGGGCGGTCTCACCGTTAACCTGCTGTACCTGGGAAAGACGCACACGGATACGCTGTACGCGGTCCATATTCCGAATGAGGAGCTGCTGTTCACGGCGGACTTCGGGATGGTGAAGGCGTTCCCGCCGGTCGGGATTCCGGACTTCTACCGGCCCGGTACGTTCAGGGCGATGGAACGGGTATCGAAGCTGGAGTTCCGCACGTTCGTGCCAAGCCACTTTGGACACGGGGTGAAGCAGGACTTCCTGGACTTCTACGGGATGCTGAGACGCCTGGACGAGTCGGTGAAGGAAGCGAGCGAGAAGTTCGGGCGTCCGGATGAAACGCCGGTGCCCGCGTTCGCTTATACGTACGACCGATTGAAGGCGGACTACGGGGACTGGCACGGCTTCGATCAGATGATCCTGTTCAGTGTGGTGAGAACGGCGACTGGCCAGCTTCTGGGATACTGAGCTGGAAAGGAAGTCTCGATCGGAGCCGCATGACCAGCTCAAACCTAGATGAAACGATAGAGAAGCGGAGCGCACGCCCAAAGAAAGGGAGGCAGTCATGGCGCACCCGGTCGTCCACTTCGAGATCGCCGGCAAGGACGGCAAGAAGCTGCAGGAGTTCTACGGCAAGCTGTTCGACTGGAAGATAGAAGTCGACCCCGCGATGGGGTACGGGATGGTCGATACGGGCGAAGAAGGCGGGATAAACGGCGGCATTTTCCAGGCGCAAGGAGAGATGCCGCCGTACGTCACGTTTTACGTACAGGTCGACGACCTTGAGGCGTACCTGGACAAGGCGCAGAGCCTGGGTGGCAGGACGATCGTGCCGCCGACGCCGATCCCCAACATGGGCGCCTTCGCCATGTTCCACGACCCCGAGGGGAACCTCGTGGGGCTGTTCAAGGGTTAGGTCGAAGGAGACAAGGACGATGGCACTGAAGATACACAGCGTGATGATCGGAACGGAGGACCTGCCGCGCCTCGCCGCGTTCTACCGGGACGTCATGGGGTTGAAGGCGGAGATGGAAGACGGCAGCTTTGTGGTGTTCGCGGGAGAAGGCGGGGCGCAGCTGGCGCTCGGCGTCCACAGCGAGGTGAAGGGTCGCGCCAAGGACCCCGACCGCCTGATCGTGGACTTTCAGGTGGACGACTGCCAGGCGGAGTACGAGCGGCTAAAGGCGAAGGGCGCGGAGTTCACCCGGCCGCCGAGCCAGGACGAGGGGTTCATTGTCGCCACGTTCCTGGATCCCGACGGCAACACATTGCAGCTGTTCCAGATTACCTAGCCGCCGGCGGCGCGAGGCTAGCCCTTGAGCGCCGTCGTGAGCGCCCGCAGAAGGGCGGCCTCTTCGCCGGGCAGAACGGTTCGCGGGTCCAGCAGCAGGGCGTCCCGCTCGATGCGGGCCACCACTGGCGGGTCGCCGAGACGAAGGCGGCGGGCAAGGTCACTCACGTAGGCGCCTTCGCCGCGGACCGCCAGCAGCGCCGTCGGCAGGGACTCCTCGGGCAGGCTGCCGCCCCCAACCATCGAGCGGCCGTCCACAACGGCGGCGTGAGCGATGGCGCGCGCCCAGCGGCGGGCCCGCCGCCGCACGGCCGCCAGGGGCTCGGCGATCATGCGCCAGACGGGCAGCTTCTCCAGCGGCTCGCCGCGCAGGTAGTGCAGCAGGGTAGCCGTGAGCGCCGCGATGCTCCCCTTGTCCATGCGCAGCGCGCGCGCCAGCGGATGGCGGCGGAGCGTCTCGACGAGGTCGGCGCGGCCGACGATGATCCCCGCCTGCGGCCCGCCCAGGAGCTTATCGCCGGAGAACAGCGTCAGGCCGGCGCCGGCGGCGACGCTGTCCTGGACGGTCGGCTCAGGCGCCAGGCCGAAGCGCGCCGTATCGAGCAGACAGCCCGAGCCGAGATCGTCGAGCAGCAGCAGCCCGTGCTCGTGAGCGAGGCGCGCCATATCGCGGATGTCGGGCGTCTCCGTAAAGCCTACGATCCGGAAGTTGCTGGCGTGGACGCGCATGATGGCGACAGTCTCCGGCGATATCGCCGCCTCGTAGTCGCGCAGGTAGGTGCGGTTGGTCGTGCCGACCTCCACGAGCCGGGCGCCGGACT
>Ga0214473_10007805_pt1 | contig 12658 bp, 9 predicted proteins | sample RVTome_7_FD_203509 | JGI IMG/M metagenome (GOLD analysis project Ga0214473, IMG submission 203509) | Soil microbial communities from uranium-contaminated site in the Upper Colorado River Basin, Wyoming, United States - RVT98D197 | ecosystem: Environmental > Terrestrial > Soil > Contaminated >... | reverse complement strand
CCGCCGGCCGGGCCGAACCAGCGCGGATGGCCGGTGGCGACGTCGTAAGCGGCGAGCCGGCCGGAGGCGGCTACGATGACGACGTCGTCGACCACCAAGGGCGAGCTGGCGAAGCCCCAACCCGGGATCTCTACGCCCGTGTCGGCCGCCGCGTTGCGCGACCACACGACCGCGCCGTTACCGGCGTCGAGCGCGTTCAGGATTCCGGTCGCACCGAATGTGTAGACGCGACCGTTGCTGAGGGTCGGCGTCGCGCGCGGACCGGCGCCGCCATTCGACTCCCAGAACCGGACCGCGTCGCCGTGTCTCCACACCGGCTCCCCGGTGGTCAGGTTGTAGCAGGAGACGACCTCGTCGTCACCGCGTTGCTCCTGGCTATAGACGAGATGGCCGCGGACCGCGAACGACGACCAGCCCGGTCCGATCGGCCGGCGCCACAGCTCGACCGGCGGGGCTTGGGCCCAGTCGGTCGCGATCCGCACCCCGGGGATGCTGCCGTCGCGAGCGGGTCCGCGAAAGCCGGGCCAATCGGCTCCCGTCGTCGCTCCTGAAGGAGCCGGGGGGACTGCCGCTGGCTCGTTGTCGGCCTGGGCCTCGCGCCGCTTCTCGGGAGCCTTCGCTGCCGGCGGAGCCAAGGGCGCCGCCGCTTCACTCTCGCCAGCTCCGACCGCGCGCGGTAAGGCGGGAGTCTTCGCCTCCGGCGGAGACGCGAGCGTCGCCGGCTCGTCGCCGGCCTGCGCCAGCAGGCGTTCCTCGGGAGTCGGCGTCCACCGCCAATGGAGGTCCGAACCGCCATCGCCCGTAACACCACCGGTGCGCACGAGCGCGAACACTCCGCACGCCAGCAGGATGGCGGCGACCATCGACGCGCGACGAGGTCCGCTGGAAAGGCGACGGCTGGCCACCGCCCACGCCACCAAGGCGAGGCTCAGGACCGGGATGGCGAAGAAGAAGAGCATCATCCCCATTCCCGCGTTTGCAATGGACGGGTGAACGATGCGCTTTGTCGCGAACACCGCGCCGACCATCAGGACGAGGGCGCCCACGCGCTCGGACCAGGGCGCCCGGCTGAAGAACAGCCACCACACTAGGATCGCCAGTCCGCCGACGAGTCCGCCAATCAACCCGAAGACAACGCCACCTGGTATGACGACGGAGATGACGATGACCAGCCACTGCAGAACCACGGCGACGATGCCGGGCCGTAACCGGAGCGGCTTCTGGGGAGTCTGTTCGTCGGTCTGCGCGATAGTCATAGCCATTTCAATCTCCGCTCCTCATGCGCGTGATTGCGCCAAAGTGCCTGCGAAATCAGATCGGCTCACCACTGCGGCGTAGCCGGACCGCTGTGGCGAGAAATGCCGCGGCGACGGCAAGCCCAAACCACAGACCCGAGCTGCCCAGGAAGTTCACCGGATCGAGTTGCGACAGTTGATCGATGATCCCAACGGCACCACGCTGCGGCTTGACCGTGAAAGCCTCCGCCATGGCGCCGGTCAAGCGGTACCTCAGCAGGGAAGGGAAATGCGTAGTGTTGAACGCGATTCTCTCGACCACTGAGATCGCAAACAGCGGCAACGCGGCCCAGAGCAGAGGCGTGCGGCGCGCCCAGACCGAGACCAGCAGCAGCCAGCCGTAGATGGGCGCAAACCACAGCGCATGCACGGCCAGGCCGTAGAGCATGATCAGCGGCTCCTGGAAGAACCGCACTTCGGCCCACAACGGGGCGAGGCTCACACCGTTCGCCAGCAGGACCGCGGTGCTCAGGAGCAGCATGATGACGAGCGTGGCCACGCTGAGCACGAAGCCGATCAGCGGCAGCACCACGAGGGGGATGCTCGCCTTGGAGAGCACGGTCGTGAGATCCGAAACCGGCAGCGACTTCCAGAACAGAATGCTGCGATCGCGGCGTTCGCCGTAGAGCGCGTCGAGCGAGTAGAACATCCCGACGAGGAACGTGGCCAGCATGATCGGAGCCGGCGCCATGCTGTAAGGCCTGACCACCAGAACGTGCTGCTTCGCCGGGTCGTGCGCCGGGAGGGTCTGCATCCTGCGCGGCAGGCCGACCATGCCGATCAAGGAGCCGAACAGAACGAAGGCGGTGACGACCAGGGGCGCGATATAGATGGAACGGTTCTCCCACAATTCACGCCGCACCGACCAGTACAGGGGGCGGGTCGCCCCCATGTTCGCGGGCGCGATGGCGTGCGAGTCGAAGGGGGAGTCCGGCTGAACGGCTGTTGCAGGATTCATGTAGGCGCTCCTTAGGCCTCTCCGGCCTCCTGGCCCATCACGGCAACGAACAGATCGGCGATGCTGGGCGTGCGTACGTCGCCGAGTGCGGCGAGCTGGTGACGATGGACATGATCGAAGAGCAGGATGCTGCGGCCGAGCACCCGGCGCTCGTGAATCGGCTTGAGCGCCCGTGCTGCGGCGACATGCTCGGGACGCACCATTACTTCCAGATAGCGCGACTCGAATTCTTCCATGCCGCAATCGAGCACGATGCGACCGCGGTTGATGAACACGACATCAGTGAGGACGTGCTGGATCTCTTCAACCTGATGTGTCGTCACGACGATGGTGCGGCTGCGATCGAAGTAGTCGTTCAGCAGCGAGTCGTAGAAGTGCTTGCGATACAGGATGTCGAGGCCGAGCGTCGGCTCGTCCAGAACCAGCAAGTGCGCGTCAATGCCCATGACCAGAGCGAGGTGCAGCTGGGTCACCATGCCCTTCGACAATTCCCTGACTTTGCTTGCGCGCTTGATGGCGGTCTTCGCAAGAAAGCCTTCCGTCTTCGCACGATCGAATCGCGGATGCACGCCGGCGACGTAGTCGAGCGCTTGCGCAACCCGCATCCAGCGCGGCAGCACGGCGACATCGGCAATGAAGCAGACGTCGCGCATGAGCCGATCGCGCTCCGTCCAGGGGTCGCGTCCGAGTACCTTCAATTCGCCCTGATACGGGGTGAGGCCGAGAATCGCGTTGAGCGCGGTGGTCTTGCCTGCGCCGTTGGGCCCGATGAGCCCGAGGATGCGGCCCTCTTCGACGTGCAAGTCGATTCCCTCGAGCGCGATGGTCGTGCCGAAGGTCTTGCGCAGGCCGCGTGCTTCTACGCATGGCATGGCTTCAGCGCTCCGCTGGAGTGTCGGACGCGGGTGCGCCGGCTGCGGCAGCGGCCAGGAGTTCCTGCGGTGTCAGGCCGAGCCGCTGAATGGTCGCGTAGACCCTGGGCCATTGTTCCGCGAGGAACTTCCGGCGTTCGCCCTGCAGCAGCAGATTGCGCGCGCCGGGATTGATGAACATGCCACGCCCTCGCTTTGTCTCGACGAGTTGTTCGTCGACGAGTTGTTGATAGCCCTTCAGAACCGTGAGCGGATTGACGCGGTATTCGGCCGCGACACTGCGTACCGAAGGCAACGGATCGCCTTCCTTGAGCACCCCGTCGAGGATCATCGCGACGACGCGATCGCGAAGCTGCCGGTAGATCGGCTGACCGTCGTTCCACTCTCGATCCATAACGGGTTCCAGATGGCTCTACGAGAGAGGTGCGAGCGATCGCTCCGTTCGACTCGCCCAAAAGCTCTCAGGTTCCATTAGTGTTATAGTTAACTATAACACTATGACGAAAGCAAGCCTTTTTGCTTGTTTCGCTAAGTTGCTGTCTGGGTTGGTGGAGCTGGCGGAGATCGAACCCGTGGCCTCGTGAATGCCATCACGATGGGCTCCGGGCTGCGCCACCGAACCGCTGCTTACGGGCGCGCCGCGGCCATGCGCCTCACCGCTTCCGGCCTCGCGAGGGATAGCGGCATTGCTTTGGGCCTGTCGAGATGACTTCATTGCTCCTTGCTCTCGCTGGTGGGTGGGCCGAAGCCCCAGCGTCCGCGCCAGCTTTGCCGGAACCGTTCCCGCTCCTCAGGGGTCATGTGCTCCCAGCGCTCGGCCATGCGACGGCGAAAATCGGAGCGACCGGAACTGTGCCACCCAGTTCCGCCGAAGAGGATCCGGCACAGCGCGAGAAGTCCAAGCGCTTGCCAGAAGGTGACCTGGCGCCAGCCGAAGAGCGGCGGCAGCAGCCAATTCCACAGGTGCAGCACTACTTCGCCGCCGATGGCGGCAAATAGCAGCATCCCCAGAATCGCCAGCGGAGCGATGAAGATCAGTCTCTTCAATCTCGGTCTCATGTTCAGTCCCTCACGCTTTCGTAAATTCGTCGTAAATGCTTTGCAATCGCTCGCGCAGATGCAGCACCGCATAGCGTTTGCGGGAGAGCAGCGTATTCACGCTCACGCCCGTCTCGGCGGCCATCTCCTTGAAGCTGCGCCCTTCCAACTCGTGCGCAACAAACACCTCGCGCTGCTCCTCCGGCAGCTCGTCGACCGCCAACTCGAGTTCCTCTAGAAGCACGTTGCGGGCGTAGAGCGCCTCCGGACCGGCATCGGGCGACGGCAGCAGGTCTTCCAACTGCAGCAGTTCGACGCCCTCGTCCGCGACGGCGGTATCGCTGAAGCGCTCCGGCCTCTTCTTGCGGAAGAGATCGGTGATGCGATTGCGCGCCACGCGAAACAGCCAGCCGGTGACGTGGTCGATCGGCATCAGCAGGCGGTTCGCTTCCACCAGCTCGTAGAAGACGTCCTGCAGAATGTCCTCAGCGTCGCGCGGGTCGGGCACGCGCCGGCGAATGAAGTTGCGCAGCCGGAACTGCTCCCGCTTGACCACTTCGGAGATCCGCTGGTCCTGTTCGAGTGGCATCCGCTCCAGGCCCGCCGCGTCCTTCACCTACGGTTGTAGACGAATCAGGGGGTGCGGATATTGTAGGGTCGCTAGGTTGCTGAGGACGATAGCCCGGATTGCCGGGCTGAGGCGTCGAGCGACCATCGGCGCGGATGCTAGAATGAGGGGCAACCGAGGCGGATCGGGTGCAGCCACGGGCGCGAATGGGAGCTGCTGCGTGTGAGCCTGTCCCATGGGACCCGCCTGGGTCCATATGAGATCTCCGGCGCGATCGGCGCAGGCGGGATGGGCGAGGTCTATCGCGCGCGGGACGGCCGGCTCGGCCGAGACGTCGCGATCAAGGTGCTGCCTGTCGCCTTCGCGCAGGACGCCGATCGCGTCGCGCGCTTCAGGCGTGAAGCGCAGATTCTCGCGTCGCTCAACCATCCGAACATCGCGGCCATCCACGGGCTCGAAGAGGGCGGAGGCACGATCGCGCTCGCCATGGAGTTCGTGGACGGCGAGGACCTCGCGCGGCGCCTGAAGCGCGGGGCGATCCCGGTCGACGAGTCGATCGCGATCGCGACGCAGATCGCCGAGGCCCTCGAGGAAGCGCACGAGCGCGGGATCGTGCACCGCGACCTGAAGCCCGCGAACGTGAAGCTCACGGGCGAGGGTAAGGTCAAGGTCCTCGACTTCGGTCTGGCGAAGGCGCTCGAATGGGACGCGAGCGGAGGAAGCGGGACCGGCTCGGGCGACCTCTCGCAGTCTCCAACGATGGCCCATCAAGGAACGGGCGCGGGGATCATCCTCGGCACCGCGGCGTACATGAGCCCCGAGCAGGCGCGCGGCAGGAAGGTCGACAAGCGGGCGGACATCTGGGCGTTCGGCGCCCTGGTCTTCGAGATGCTCACGGGGAAGCGCCTCTTCGAGGGCGAGACGGTCAGCGACACGCTGGCGGCCGTCCTCAGGCAGGACGTCTCCTGGTCGGCGCTGCCCGAAGGCACGCCCTCGTCGGTGCGGACGCTCCTGAGGCGCTGTCTCGAGCGCGACGTGAAGCGGCGGCTCCGCGACATCGGTGAGGCTCGCCTGGCGCTGGGCGAGCCTCTCGATCCGGCAGCGGCCCAGCCGCCGAGCGCCGGTGTCGCTACTCTGCAGAGGCGCTCGTTCTCGACGGCCGCGCCGTTCGCGCTGGTCGCTGTCGCCGCCGCGGTCATCGGCATCGTTGCGTGGACACGCCTACAACCGGCTCCGTCGCGACCCGTGACGCGGCTGTCGATCGCGTTGCCTCCCGGACAGCTCCTGACCGGAAACGGCGGGCCTGCGGTCTCGCGCGACGGCCGCCTGATCGCGTATGCGGCGGGGGACGCGAGCGGCGCCGCGCGCCTCTACGTGAGGGCGCTCGATCGCTTCGAGGCGACCCTCGTTCCCGAGAGCGAGGGCGCCCAGCAGCCGTTCTTCTCGCCGGACGGCGGCCGGGTGGGCTTCTTCGCGCGGGGAAAGCTGATGACCGCAGCGGTGGCTGGCGGCGCTCCGACGGCGATCGCCGACGCCTCCGCTCAACCCCTGGGAGCCACATGGGGCGAGGACGACACGATCGTGTTCGTGCCCGCGCTGACGAGCGGCCTGATTCGCGTGCCGGCGTCGGGAGGCGCGCCCAGACAAGTCACGGTGCCCGACGAGGGCGTCGGTGGTTACGCGCACGGCCGGCCGCAGTTCCTCCCCGGCGGACGCTCGCTGCTCTTCGACATCTGGGGCGCGGCGAACGCGGCGGACAGGGGCCCAGCGCTCCTATCCCTCGACAAGGGCACGTGGACTCACGTCTCGTCCGGTATTTGGACCGCGCGTTACGCCCGCTCGGGCCATCTCCTCATCTCGGGACCGCGCGGCGTGCGCGCGGCGCCGTTCGATCCCGAGCGTCCGGGTGTCGTGAACCCGCAGACCTTCGTCGTCGACCTGGTGTTCTCGACCATAGCCTGGTCTGACTCATGGTTCGCGGTCTCGGACACGGGCACGCTCGTCTACGTGCCCGCCGACTTCCTGTCGGGCACGCTGACCTGGGTCGACGCGGACGGCCGCATGACCCCCGCCTCCGACAAGCCCGTGGCGCTCACTGATCCCGCTCTCTCGCCCGGCGGCGACAGGATCGCCATGGGGGATCGGGAGGACATGCTCTGGACCATGGACCTGCGCCGTGGAACCCGGACGCCCCTGACGCAGGATGGCGATGGCTCGAACGCCTATCCGGTCTGGAACCGGCACGGCTCGCAATTGACGTTCGCGTCGAACCGGACCGGAGACTGGGAGATCTATTCCGTCCCCGCGGGAGGCGGACCCGCAAAGCGGCTCCTCGAGCGGAAGGGAAACCAGTTCCCGTCGTCCTACGCGCCCGACGGAACGCTCCTGTTCATCGAGCGCTCGAAGGGAAGGACCGGAGCGGATCTGCTGACGCTTGCGCTCGACGGCAAGGTGACGCCGTTCCTCGACGCGCAGCCGCCGGGCAAGGTCGGCGGCCAGTTCTCGCCGGACGGCCACGCCGTCGCGTACGTCTCGGACGAGAGCGGCCGCGACGAGGTCTACGTCCGCCCCTTCGGCCGGCCGGGCGACGCCGTCTCCGTCTCGAGCGACGGCGGCAACGCGCCGCGCTGGTCGCCCGACGGACGCGAGATCTTCTACAGGCGGGGAGACGCGTTCATGGCCGCGAGCGTGACAGCGGCGGGTGGGAGGCTTTCCGTCGGGGAGTCGAGGCGGCTGTTCGAAGCCCGCGCGGCGTTCGGACGCAGCACGTTCCAGCCGGGGTACTCCGTGTCGCCGGACGGCCGGCGGTTCCTGATCCACCTCCTCGACCCGCGCGCGCTCCCGACCCGGATCGACGTCGTCCTGGACTGGTTCGACGAGCTAAAGGCGAAGGTGCCGCTGCGATGAGGCTTGCCGTCGGAGCCCGTCTCGGCCCCTACGAGATCCTCTCGCCGATCGGCGCCGGCGGGATGGGCGAGGTCTACCGGGCGAGGGAGATCAAGCTCAAGCGCGACGTCGCGATCAAGGTGCTACCGGCGGCATTCACCGCGGACGAGGGGCGTCTGGCCCGCTTCGAGCGCGAGGCGCAGCTCCTCGCTTCGCTCAACCACCCGAACGTGGCCCACGTCTACGGCTTCGAGAGCGCTGCGCTCCCCGACGGACCTGTCGGCCACTTCCTGGCCATGGAGCTGGTCGAGGGCGAGGATCTCGCCGAGCGCCTGAAGCGCGGCACCCTGCCCGTCGACGAGGCGATCGCGGTCGCGAAGCAGATCGCCGAAGCACTCGAGGAGGCCCACGAGAAGGGGATCGTTCATCGGGACCTCAAGCCCGCCAACGTCAAGGTCACGCCGGAGGGCAAGGTCAAAGTGCTCGATTTCGGCCTCGCCAAGGCCTATGCGGGCGATGGCGCCTCCGGCTCGTCGGCGGACCTCTCGCAGTCCCCGACGCTCGCCCACACGGGTACGCAGGCTGGGATCATCCTCGGCACCGCGTCCTACATGGCGCCCGAGCAGGCCCGCGGCAAGGCTGTCGACAAGCGGGCTGACATCTGGTCCTTCGGAGTCGTGTTCTTCGAGATGCTCAGCGGCACGCGGCTGTTCGCGGGTGAGACGGTGAGCGACACGCTCGCGGCGGTGCTCAAGACCGATCCGGGGTGGACGCTCCTGCCCTCGGGAACGCCGCCCTCGGTCCGGCGGCTTCTCCACCGCTGTCTCGACCGTGACACGCGAACACGCCTTCGCGACATCGGCGAGGCGCGCATCGCGCTCGAACGGCCGGCGCCGGTCGGCGAGGCACCGCCTGCCGCCGTCTCCCCCCCGCACATGCGGATCGCGCGGGCACTTCCGTGGGCGCTCTGCGCGGTCGCGATCGCCCTTGCCGCCTGGGGGCTATCGCGCGGCGCGGGCGGCGATCCTGCCCCTCTCGACGTCGTTCATCTCGACATCGGCTTCCCGCCGGACGTCGAGCCGGTCACGGGCCGACAGGGCGGTCTCGCGATCTCACCCGACGGCAGGACCGTCGCGATGGTCGGGTTCAAGAACGGCATGCGCCGGCTGTTCGTGCGGCGCCTGGCCACGCCGGAGGCCGTCGACGTGAGCGACACCTCCGGCGCTGGCGTCTTCTCACCCGACAGCGCCAGCGTGGCCTTCATTCGCAACAGCATGGCACTGACGCGCGTCTCGCTCGCGGACGGGCAGCCCTTCACACTTGCGTCGGGCAGCGATTTCATCAGCGGGGTCAGCCTCGCATGGGGCCCGAAGGACATCGTCTTCACACGAGGTGGCTCGCTCTGGAGCATGCCGGCGGCAGGGGGCGTGGCACGCCCGCTCACGTCGCTCGACCCTTCGCGCGAAGAGGTCCTCCACAGCGATCCCCTCGTGCTCCCGGGGGGACGCAAAGTCCTCTTCTCTCGGCTCACGACCGCGCAAGGCACCGAGCGGATCGAAGCGATCCCGTTGGAGGGTGGCAAGAGGTCGGTCGTGGTCGAGGGTGCCACGACCCCCATCTGGTCGCCTACGGGACACCTCCTCTTCGGACGGGAGGGGGCCGTGTGGGCCGTACCGTTCGACCCGGTCACGGTGACAACCCGCGGAGCTGCCGTGCCGGTGATCCCGCCCGGCGTCGTGGGCACCGTGCGCACGGGAAGCCTGGGGTTCCAGCTCTCGGCAAACGGGACCCTCTTCTTCGTCCCGATCGGCTTCGACAACAAGCGATTCGTCTCGGTCGGCCGCGACGGGGCGGAGCTGCCGCTCGCCTTGCCACCGGACAGCTACGGAAACCCACGGATCTCGCCCGACGGGCGCCGCATCGCCGTCGAGAGGGAGGGGAGCGTCGTCGAGTCGATCGATCTGGCTCGTGGCACGCGCGCCGTCGTGGTGCCGGCCGCAGTGGGGACGAACTTCCCGATCTGGACCAGCGACGGCGCGAGCCTCCTCTTCCGGCATTTCAACGTACCGTTCTGGGCCGCCGCCGACGGGAGCGGCAAGACGGGGCCCGTCCCCGCCGGAGACGTCAACACCTCTCCGGCGTCAGCCGGCCCCGACGCCGGCTCCTTCATCGCCATTCGCATCCTGCCGGAGACGGCGGGCGACATCTACCTCATCTCGATCGGCGGCGGCTTCCCGCCGAAGCCGTTGATCGCGACGCCGGCGTACGAGGGCAGCCCGCACCTCTCGCCCGACAAGCGCTGGCTACTCTACCAGTCGAACGCGTCGGGCCGGCCCGAGATCTACGTGCGCCGGTATCCGGAGCTCGACCGCGCCTGGCCGGTCTCGGAGGGCGGCGGCGTGCAGGCGCGCTGGAGCCCGACGGGTCGCGAGATCTACTACCGTGGCGGCCGCCAGATCATGGCCGTCGCCTTCGACGCCTCCGGCAGCGAGCCGGTCCTCGGAAGGCCCAAGGCGCTGTTTGCGGACGAGTACGACTTCGGCCAGGGCCTCTCAATAGCCAACTACGACGTCACGCGCGACGGCCGCTTCCTCATGCTGCGCCACGGAACCCAGGGTGGTACCCTCAGGATCGTCCTCAACTGGACCGAGGAGCTGAAACGGACGCTGGCGAAAGGCGGCGCTCGTTGACGAACGCCCCTGGCTCACGTACACGCGTCGGACGCGCGCGACGTCCCGCTGCAGCTCACCATCCTCGATCAATTGCCGAACTCTCGCGAGTGACACGCGGTCGCCCTGCCTTCAGTCGCAGATCGAATGCTCGGCGAGCTCGCGATAGCGACGGGGAGTGATCCCCAACAGCCGGACGAACGCGCGCCTCATCACGTCGGCGCTGCCGAATCCAGCGGCCGAGGCCACGTGCTTGAGGCCTCCATCCGTGCGTTCGAGCTGACGACGCGCCGCCTCCACGCGCATCTGAAGCACGTACTGGGACGGCGTCGTGCCAACCTCTCGAGTGAATACGCGCTCGAAGTTTCGAACGCTCATCGACATCCGATCCGCGAGATCCTCCACCGACAGTCTCGCCTCGAGATGCTCGGCAATCCAGATCTGTAGCTCACGGATCGACGTCATCTCGGAAGCCTGGGAGGCGAGCGAGACGCTCACTTGCGGCTGTCCACCCGGCCGTCGCAGAAACAGCACCAGCTCGCGTGCGGCTTCGTGGGCGAGACCGGCGCCGCAATCTTCCTCCACCCACGCGAGCGCTAAATCGATGCCCGCGGAAAAGCCGGCCGACGTGTAGATGTTCCCGTCCTTGACCCAGAGCGGGTCGTGCTCGACGCGCACGCCGGGATAGCGCGCCGCCAGCTCGCGGCCGAACTTCCAGTGCGCGGTCGCTCTGCGCCCTTGGAGCAGCCCGGCCTCCGCGAGCAGAAAAGCTCCGACACACACGGCACCGAGCCGCCGCACCTGGGCCGCCATCTTCTTCAGCCAGGCCGACAGCGCCGCGTCACGCACCGATCGCGAGCTCAATCCGCAGACCAGGAGCACGGAGTCACACGCGCCTGCGACTCTCTTGAAGTGCTGCCGGGCGATGAAGGTCAACACACCGCCCTCGCCCTCGACCCTCAGACGCTCCGCGTTCGTCACCACCTCGATCGTGTAGATGGCTCTGCCCGCAAGGCGATTGACCGAGTTGAACACCTGGAGGGGTCCCACCAGATCGAGTTCGTCGACGGGAGGCACGACGACGACGACGATCCGGCGGCTCGCGGCGTGGCGACGCGAGCCAGGCTTCTTGGACGCGGAGGCCATTCGTGCCCTCACTATCTCGCCGCGCCATCGCACTCCGCAAGCGGAACGAGCGAAATGGCGGATTTCGGCGCATCTGTGGCGGAAATCGACGGGTCTTCCTCCCGTAGGATGCCGGTGAGCCTGACTCCGATCATCGTGAGGAGAGATCATGAAACATCGTTGGCTTGCGATCGTTGGCACACTGCTTCCCACGCTCCTCGTCGCTCAAACCGGCGCTCAACCGGGACGGGGTCCGTACGCACGCATCGCGATCTTGCGTCCCCATGACGGAGACACTGTCGACCTCGAAGCCGGGTACATCCGACACCTCGAGTGGCACCGGCAGGCCCGGGACACGTGGGTCTGGTACGGCTGGAACGTCACGTTCGGTGAACGACAGCGGTGGTTCGTCTACGCGTCGTTCGGGCACTCGGCCGCCAGCATGGACAGCCCGGTGGCCCCGGCAGAGGACGAGCGGGACAACATTCTCAACGTCACGCCACACGCCCAGTTCCTGGGGAACGCGCTCTACGAGTACCTGCCGGGGCTCTCGCGTGGCACGGGCGAGCCGCAACCGACCGCTCGGCTCGAGCTCACGACCGTGGACGTCGTGCCGGGGGCGGCGAAGGCCTTCGAGGCGGCCCTCGGCGCGGACCAATCAGGCCTCCAGGGTGAGACACTCTGGTATCGGATGGTGGCGGGTGGAGCCGCGCCGCGCTTCGTCCGACTGCGTCCGCGGCCCAGCCTGTCGGCGGTTCTCGATGGAATGAGTGAACAGGCGCTCCCCGACGAGGTCAGCCCCTTGGTCGCGAAGACGACCGTCGAGATCTTGACCCTGCGACCCACGATGAGTCTTGGCCTCGGGTCGCTGGCCCGCGACTGATGGACGTCCGCGGTGCGTGCGCGCTGGATTGCCCCGACACGTGCAGTTGGATCGTAACCGTGGAGGGAGGCGAACCGGTCTCGCTGCGCGGCGATCCCGGCCATCCCTTCACGCGCGGATCGTTGTGCAACAAGGTCGAGGGCTACCTGGCGTACGCACGGTCGCCCGACCGCGTGCTCTATCCCCTGCGCCGGGTCGGACCGAAGGGGAGCGGCGGGTTCATCCGCATTTCGTGGAACGAGGCGCTCGAGAGCATCGCGGCGCGGCTCCGCGACGTCATCGCGAAGCACGGCGCCGAGGCGATCTGGCCCTTCTTGGGTTCCGGCAGCATGGGGCTGCTCCAGGGCGTCTACGGCGCCGGGCG
>Ga0214473_10007804_pt1 | contig 12658 bp, 10 predicted proteins | sample RVTome_7_FD_203509 | JGI IMG/M metagenome (GOLD analysis project Ga0214473, IMG submission 203509) | Soil microbial communities from uranium-contaminated site in the Upper Colorado River Basin, Wyoming, United States - RVT98D197 | ecosystem: Environmental > Terrestrial > Soil > Contaminated >... | reverse complement strand
CCGGCTGTGGACCAGCTCCTGCTCTCGCGCCCTCCCGACCGCGAGTGGCTGCAACGGATCAGTGCCGCCAACGGCCTGGCGCGAATCGATCTGCTGGATCGCGGCGGTCGCCCGTACGAGCCGCCGGCGCGACCGCCCATGATGCCGGGCATGATGATGGCGCGACCCCCGGCCACGGCGACCGAGGCGCAGGAGCGGCGCGCGATGATGATGTATATGTGGGGGCGGCAGTGGGCGCCGCCCTCGGTAGGGGCCGAGGCTCCGGCGGCGGTCCGCGACCGGAAGTTCTGGGCGGGCACCGTGCTGGGTGTCGCCGTCGGGGCCCGCAGCTTCCCCGGCATCATCGCCGTGCACGCCGACGCCCATTCCGTGCTCGACTTCAGCCGGACGATTGGCGTCCAGCATCAGGTCGAGGAGCTGGGCCGCCAGGCCGGCGTCGAATCCATTGCGCTCCTCGACCGCGACCTGACGGTGCTGGCGCACTCCGACCCGGCCCGGGTTGGTCGGCGAGAGACGGATGATGCGCTGCGGGCGGCACTCGAGCATCGGCGTCTTCTCGCGCGGATGGTTCAGCGGGGTGCGTCGGACACGGTGTACGAAGTGGTGAAGCCCCTCGCCCTGGAGGGCGCGCGTACCGGGCTGCTCCGGATCGGCCTGTCGACGGCACCCATGGACCGAGTCTGGAAGCGCGATCGGCTCGCCGCCGTGCTCATGGCCGTCGCGGTCCTCGGGCTGGGCGCACTCGGCATGGCGACCATCTTCTACATCCAGAACCGTCATCTGACCGAGATCAAGGCGCTCGAGGCGGAGATGGCACGCGGGGAGCGGCTCGCGACCGTGGGAAATCTGGCCGCGGCGGTGGCCCACGAGATCCGCAATCCGCTCAGCGCCGTCTCGATGGGCCTCCAGCGCCTCCGGGCGGAGTTCGAGCCCGCCGAGCGGGAGGAGTACCGGCGCATGGTGGACCTGGTCCAGGGTGAGGTCCGTCGCCTGAACGCGATCGTCGAGGAGTTCCTTTCCCTCGCCCGCCCGATCCAGCTCCGGCCCGAGCCGCTTCCGGTGGCGGTGCTCCTCGACGAGATCCGCCGGCTGGTGGAGCCACAGGCCGGCCGGGCCGGAATCGTGGTCGAGCAGACGATCCCGGCTGGACTTCCGGACCTTCGGGCCGACCGGGACCGCATCAAGCAGGTCCTGCTGAACCTGGTGCTGAACGCGATCGAGGCCATGCCCTCCGGCGGCAGGCTGACCCTGGGCGCCGCCGTGTCGGGCCCGGCGCTCACCCTCACGATCACGGACACCGGGAGCGACATTCCGCCCGAGCTGCTGGCCCGGGTGTTCGAGCCGTACGTGACGACCAAGACGAAGGGGCTCGGGTTAGGACTCGCCATTGCCCGCCGGATCGTCGAGGCCCATGGCGGCCGGATCGAAGCGGAGAGCGGAGCCGGGCAGGGCACGCGCTTCCGGGTCACGCTCCCGCGGGATGGAGTGATCGGTGGCTGAGCCGTTCCGGATCCTGGTGGTCGACGACGAGCCGACCCAGCTCGAGCTCGTGGGCGGCTTCCTCGGGAAGCAGGGCTTCGACGTCGTCGCGGCGGCCAGCGGGCGGGCCGCCGTGGCGCGGTTCAAGCAGGAGCCGTTCGACCTGGTGCTCACCGATCAACGGATGCCGGACGTGTCGGGCCTGGAACTGCTCGAGGCCGTCCGGGCGGCGAGCCCGGAGACGGCGGTGGTGATCATGACGGCCTACGGCACCATCGAGACCGCCGTGAGCGCAGTCAAGGCCGGTGCCGCGGACTACCTGGCCAAGCCGCTGAACCTCGACGAGCTCCTGCATCGGATCCACCAGATCCAGGACCGCCGCCGCCTCCTCACCGAGAACCGCGAGCTGCGCGCGGCCCTGGCCGAGCGCCATCGGGTGGAGGGGATCATCGGCGAGAGCGGCGCGATGCAGGAGGTGCTCTCGGTCGTCCGCCGGGTCGCCCCGAGCGATGCCACCGTGCTCATCCGGGGCGAGAGCGGCACCGGCAAGGAGCTGATCGCGAAGGCGCTCCACTACGCGAGCCCCCGCGCCGCGAGACCGCTCGTGAAGGTCAACTGCGCGGCCCTGGCCGAGAGCCTGCTGGAGGCCGAGCTGTTCGGGCACGAGAAGGGCGCGTTCACCGGGGCGGTCACTGCGCGCAAGGGCCGCTTCGAGCTGGCCGACGGCGGCAGCCTCTTCCTGGACGAGATCGGCGATCTCCCCTCGCATCTGCAGGTGAAGCTGCTCCGGGTCCTGCAGGAGCGGGAATTCGAGCGCGTCGGCTCGAGCCGCCCGGTCAAGGTGGACGTGCGGCTCCTCGCCGCGACCCACCGGAATCTCGAGGCCCTCGTCCGGGACGGCCGGTTCCGCGACGACCTCTACTACCGCATCAACGTGGTCACCATCCCGCTCCCCCCGCTGCGGGAGCGGCGCGAGGATCTGCCGCTGCTCATCGACCACTTCCTGCGCGCCTTCGCGGATAAGAACGCCAAGAGCATCCGCGGGCTGACCCGGGAGGCGCGCGAGGCGCTGCTGCGCTACGACTATCCGGGGAATGTGCGCGAGCTTGAGAACCTGATCGAGCGCGCGGTCGTGCTGACCCGCGACGACGTGATCGATCTCACGGACCTGCCCCTGACGCTCGACGCGCAGGCAGCCGAGCCGGAGAGTGGCGCGGGGCTCGTCGCCGCGGTCGAGGGCCTCGAACGCCGCATGATCAGGGAGGCGTTGGCGAAGGCCGACGGCATCCAGACGCGCGCCGCCGAGCTGCTGGGGATCGGGGAGCGAGTTCTCCGGTACAAGCTCAAGAAGTACGGCCTCTCCGGCCTCCCGTAAGGGAGGCCCAATTCACGCGTTCCCACGATATCCCACCTGATTTTCCCGCCCTGACGGCTGGGGGAATGCTTTTCGACGACTCAGACGAAGTCGATTCCCTGATTTCGGGTCCTTGCAATAACCGAAAGTGCACCGCACCCACCAATAGCCGGGATCACCGCTAAGATGTTATTCGCGGATTGACTTCAGGCAACTCCTTCGAAACCGCGCGCGGGATTGGAAGTCCTCTACCTTTCCCGCAAGTGACCATTCGAGGGTTGACTGTCGATGCTACTTAGGAGCTGTCGAGCCTGGCCACCGAGGACGACACCAGTAACTCTAGCCTTAAATGAGGTGATGCCGGCCTTTTGCGGACGGCAAGAGGTGATCAGGAGGTACGATCCGGCCCTCGAGCTGCTTTCTAGCGAGTAGACCGAACATGACACCGGCTCCTCAGCCGATCCGCTCAGCAACACGTGTACCGCCGTAAAGGTGTCGTCATTCCCAAGATCAGGATGCGCCTCCTCCTCTTGACCGAGCCGGCATTCGGCGGCTCTCACGGTCTCCAGACGAGGCTCTCATGGATCCAGCCGCGACCGTTGTCCGGGTCGTCGATGTTGACCCACTCGTCCTGCTGCGACAGGACACGGAACGACTCACCCCACGTCGCGAGGAAGCGGACTTGATGGCTCAGGCCGGGACCGGATCGTACCCGCGCTTCGTCCGCCCGGACGATCGCCGAGGGCCTGGCGTCCGTCAACGGGGCGAAGATCCAGCCCTCTGAGTCCAGGAAGTCCCGCGTCTTGAGCCAGCGCCCGCGGCGGGCGATGACCTCGAGCGGGAAGTCTCGTCCGACGGTCCAGAGTCGCTCGTACTGCGTTCCCGGGCCTTCGCGGACATTCGCCGTTTCGACCCGCACCCGGACGGCGTTCCCGGCCGCCACCGCGACGGAGGCGACGAGGCTGACCGCAAGCAAGGTGGCGAGACCGTTTCTGACCAGCAGCGAGCACTGGCGCTCTCTCATCGACTCTCCTCCCGACCGCGGCTCTCGTCTAGGCCTGGGGTGCCACCATCACGACACGGACGGCGAGCAGGAGCCATCCGATCCCCACGATGACCCACGTGAGCTTGCGGGCCACCGCGGTAAGCGCGAGCACGACCGTGAGCGTTACCAGCCACCCGACCGGTGCGGCCAGCTCCGAGGGCAGCACCGCCGGCAGGATCAGGCCCGCGGTGGCGAGCAGCCAGCTCCCGATCATCGCGGCGACCGCGTTGAGTCGCTCCAGTAGCTGGAGGATCACGTCCATGGGCGACGAGGCACGATGATCATGATACGGGGTAGTCTAGGAACGTTGGTGCCGCCAGACCAAGAACTGAGATGGCCCTCCCGGCACTACATCCGAGGCAAAGAGGACCGCGTCAGGTCCCTTGGGGCCACCATCTCCTTTGGAACGAGGAACGCGCTGGCAACACGGCCGAGCGAGAGCTCTCAACGGCTCGAGTCTCGGCCGCGGGTATCATGCCGCCGAAGGCGACGGCGACGAGTGCCGGGATTGCGCGAACCCGTCAGCGAGGCGTGCGGCCGCCCCGCTCGATCGAGATGACCTGGCCCGGGTAGATGTGCGACCTGCGCGTCGCCGGGTTCCACTGCCTAATGTCGCTGACCGCGACGCCGTAGTGCCAGGCGATGTCACCCAGGGTGTCGCCGGTCTTCACGCGATGCTGAACGCGCTGGACAGCGCGCGCCGCCATCGCGCGCTCGAGCCCGGGAGGGCCGCCTCAAATCCGGCGCGCCGGCCCTCCGGGATCCGCACGTCGTAGCGTCCCTCGGGCAGCGCGTCGCCCATGATCGCGGGGTTCAGCGCCTTCGTCTCACGGTAGAACGAGCCGGCCGCCGCCGCGATCTCAGCCACCGTGACGCGGCCGACGACGCGAAGCGTGGCCACCGTCGTGGCATGCGGCAAGTACCGCTCCTCAGGTGGGACCTCGAAATCGTACTGCACCGGGTCCTCGAGGATCAGCTTCGCGGCGAGGATGCTGAAGAAGTACCGCTCCGTCTCCAGTGGCAGCGACAGCTGGTGATACGTGGACACGCCCTGCCGCCTCATCGCCGCGCGGACACGACCCTCGCCGGCGTTGTAGGCAGCGAGGGCGAGAGGCCAGTCGGCGAAGCTCGTGTGCAGGTCGCGGAGGTACGCGAGCGCTGCGGCGGTGGAGCGGGCCGGATCCCGGCGCTCGTCCCACGACGCGGTGACCCGCAGGCCGTAGCTCCGGGCGGTGCCGGCGATGAACTGCCAGATGCCGGAGGCGTGGGCCCAGGAGTACGCGCGCGGCAACAGGGCGCTCTCTACGACGGCAACGTACTTCAGATCGTCGGGGAGGCCGGCGCGCCGAAGCTCTGCCTCGATGTACGGGAAGTACCGCGCGCTGCGCTTCAGCCAGAGGATGACCTGCGCTGGACTGCCGAGGGATGTGTAGAACTCGCGCTCAAGGCGCTCGGCGACGTCCCACCGGTCCAGAGGCACCGCCTCGCCGGCGAAGACGATCGCCTCCGGCAGCCGATGACTGTGGATCGCCGCGGGAGCCTGCGCGAGACCGCCGGTGATCGTCTCCACCTGCTCGCGGAGCGCCTCCAGCTCCGACGCCAGCCCCTCGACGCGGTCCCGCAGCGCGGCGGTCTCGTCCTCTGCACCGCGGGCGTCCTCATCAGCGCCGGGGTCCCCCTCCGAAGCCGACGCGTCCGCGGTGTCCAGGGCCGGGTCTGCTGGCTCAGTCCCGGCCGTGTCCGCGACGGCCTCAGCCGTGACGCCCTGCGCCAGCACGGGCGCGGGAGCGGTGAGAAGCCAAACGAAAAGAGCAAGCGCGCCCGGAGAGAAGAGTCGCATAAGCCCATGCTATTGGTGGGACCCTTTTGTAGGAGGAGGAAAAGGCGGCGCTCGTAGCCTGGCCTGCCGCCTGACAACCCCCTCGATCCAGAAACAGTGAGTCGGATCGATGCCGCGAAACGCGTGAATCATAACGTAGAACAGAAGGTTTCCTGGACCAGATCGGGACAGACAGGACATCTACTTCTTCAAAGATGAGGCGAGTCGATTTCGGTGGTTGCGGGCCCCTGCAACGACCGAACTCGCACTGACCAGGAGGTACTGCTGGAAGACCGAAAGACCGCACCCGGGATTGGAAGTCCTGTGCCCTTCCTTCTGCATTGAGAAGACGCACAGGATGCCGAAGGAAGGTCGAATCTGGTTCCTCAATGTTGAGCAACGTTCCAGTCCTTCACCTCAGTGGTGTCCAGAAGCCCTGGGAATCCGCCGCTGCTATGTGCATCCTGTCCCAGACTGCCGGCGTTGACCCGCGCGGGCGACCGACCGATCCGAAGGCGAGGAAGGACGGCCGGCGGGTCGAACGGCATGTTAGACGGTCTCACTTCTGACTTGATGCCTTTAGTGCGCATTTCGGTCATCATGAACACCCCGATCGCTCCATGCTGAACGCTCAGATCGGCGCTTCGTGATCGGAGCGGAGCGACGCGGGGCGGTGCCGCTAGTCGTCGAGCTTGGCCTCCTTTCGCCGTGAGGGTCCTTTTAGCACAATGCGGTGGGCGTTGTGGAGGAGACGATCGCAGATCGCGTCGGCGAGGGTCGCGTCGGCGAGGTAGGCGTGCCACTGGGCGGGCGGGAGCTGGCTGGTGATGATGGTGGAACGGGTGCCGTAGCGATCCTCGAGGATCTCGAGGAGGTCGCGGCGCTCTGGGTCCTGCACGGGGGCGAGGCCCCAGTCGTCGATCAGGAGGACGTCGAGGCGGGCCAGCTTGCCGAGCAGGCGGACGTAGGTGCCGTCGGCGCGGGCCAGGGTGAGCTCGTGGAACAGGCGGGAGGCCCGGCGGTAGCCGGCCCGGTAGCCCTTGCGGCAGGCCTGATGAGCCAGGGCACAGGCGATGAAGCTCTTGCCGACGCCGGTGGCGCCGACGAGGATCACGTTGTGGTGCTCGGCGACCCAGCGGCAGGTGGCGAGCTGGCGGATGACGGCCTTGTCGAGCTCGCGCCGGGCCGGGTAGTCGATCGCCTCGAGACACGCCTGCGAGAGCTTGAGCTTGGCCTCGTGGAGGGCGCGGCCCAGGCGCTTATTCTCCCGGGCGCCCCACTCGGCCTCGACGAGGAGGCCGAAGCGTTCGTCGAAGGCCAGGGCGGTGAGATCAGCCTGCTGCTGTTGCGCGGTCCAGGCGGCCGCCATGGCGTCGAGCTTCAGGGCCTGGAGGTGCTCCATCGTGGGGGCGGTCAGCATCGGGGGGTCTCCTTCACTGGTAGTAGGCCGGCCCGCGGAGATGGGCGTGGGTCGGGAGGAGGGTGAGCTGCGGGGAAGCCTCCGGCACGTCGAGGCGATCGAGGCCGTGCTTGAGCATGGAGTCGACGTGGCGGTAGGAGCGGGCGCCGACGCGGACGGCCCGCGCGCAGGCCGCCTCGAGCCGGGCCTCGCCATAGCGCTGGCCGAGTCGCAGGAGGCCGAGACACGAGCGGTAGCCCTGCTCGGGATGCGGGCGGTCTGCGAGAATCGCCTGGACGAGGGCGGCGGTCTGCGGGCCGATCGTGCGCGCCCACGTGGTCAGGCGCGAGGGCGTCCACTCGAGATGCCGCTGATGGGCCTTGGGCATGTGGGCGGGGTCGGTGGTGTGGCGGCCGCGGAGATGGCGGCGGACGTGGACGGCCACGCGCTGGCCGCGATGGAAGATCTCGACGGTCGTCGCGGTCAGCCGCCCATCGACCTGCTCGTGGATGAGCGCGTAGGGGACGGAGTAGTAATGCCCGCGTAGTTCGATGTGATAGTCGATGTTGACCCGGGCGTTGATCTTCCACTCGCCGTACACGAAGGGCTCGGCGGGCAGCGGGCGGAGCGCCGGCTGGTCCAGCCGGGCAAACAGCTCGCGCCGGCTGGCGCGGTACAGGCGCATGGGGCGGGCATTGAGATCGACGAGCAGCTCGGCGATGCGGGCGTTGAGGGCGGCGAGCAAGAAGAAGGTCTCGTGGCGGAGGCGCGCGAGGATCCAGCGCTCGACGATCTGCACGGCGACTTCGATTTTCGGCTTGTCGCGAGGATGCGCGGGCCGGGCGGGCAGGATCACCGTGCCGTAATGCTGCGCGAACTCCTCGTAGGTGCGCTGCAGCCCGGGCTCGTAGCGGCACGCGAGGGTGACGCCGCTCTTGAGCTGATCACAGACCACGGCGGTGGTGACCCCGCCAAAGAACTGGAAGGCCCGCTGATGACTCGCGAGCCAATCGGGGACCTGCTGCGTGCGGGTCGCCTCGGCGTAGGTGTAGTTCGAGGCGCCGAGGACGGCGACGAAGAGCTCGACCTCGGTCACCGCGCCGGTGGCCGCCTCGATCAGGTGGGGCTTCTTCCCCGCGTAGTCGACAAAGCACTTGTCGCCGGCGTGGTGGACCTGGCGCATCGACAGGCCCCGGCGGTGCAGCCAGCGCCGGTAGAGCTCGCAGAACTGGGTATAGCGGTAGCCGTCCGGGTGCTGCTCCAGGTACTCCAGGTGGAGCAGCTCGAGCGTGACGCCGGGCTTGTGCCGCTCGGCGTGCAGGGCCGCGCAGTCGGGCACGGCCCGGTGGTGCGTGGGCGGCGTCGGCGGCCCGTACAGGCGGGCCTCCAACCCCTCGTCGCTGAGCGCCTCGACCTGCGGCCAGTCGAGCCCGGCCGCCCGGGCCCGGCGCTCGACGCCGGAGACGGTCCCCAGGCCGGCCCCCAGGTGCTGGGCCACCTCCCGGTGGCTGCGCCCCAGGGTCCACTTCTGTCGCAGGATCTCGCGGATCTGCCGCATGGAGAGTCGCTCGGCCGCCATCGCGCCCCTTTCTCGCTTGGGGCGGACGGCGCGCTGGACCATCCAGCGTCGCTGTCTTCAGGCGCCCGCCCCCTCACGGGGACAGGGTCGCCCCTCGGTCGACACCCAAAACCGGCCATAGGTCGACACCTCAAAACCGGCCATAGGGAGTAGGCGCTCAGGACGTTGACGCGGCGGGAGGGGCTGTAGTTCCTCTCGCCAGCATGACCAACATCTTGAGCGACGACAAGAGACAGCAAGTTCTGGCACTGGGGCAGCTGGGCTGGACGCTGCGGCGCATCGAGCGGGCGACCGGGGTGCGGCGCGAGACGGCCGGCGCCTACCTCAAGGCCGCCGGGCTGGCCGTGCAGGCCCCGGGGCGGTGGGGCCACCCCGCGGCAAAACCGGCCATAGAGGTGTCCACCGACTCGGGCGCCCCTGCGCCAGGGCTCGCCAGCCCGCTGAGCGCGGCGGCCCCGCCGGGGCGCGCACCCGCCGCCAGCGCGTGCGAGCCGTATCGCGAGCTGATCGAGGCGGCCCTCGCTCGCGGCCGCGACGCCATGGCGATCTGGCGCGACCTGATCGACGATCACGGCTTTCCCGCTCAGTACGCGAGCGTCCGCCGGTTTGTCCTCACGCTGCGAGGCCAGCGGCCCGTCGAGGGGCACCCCGTGATCGTGACCGCCCCCGGGGAAGAGGGCCAGGTCGACTATGGCGACGGCCCGATGGTGCGGCATCCGGACACGGGCAAGTACCGTCGGACGCGGCTGTTCGTCTTCACCTTGGGCTATAGCCGCAAGAGCGTCCGGCTGCTGACCTTCACGTCGAGCACCCGGCGCTGGGCCGAGCTGCACGAGGAGACGTTTCGGCGGCTGGGCGGGGCGGTCACGGTCGTCATCCTCGACAATCTGCGGGAGGGCGTGCTCACGCCGGACATCTACGACCCCACCCTGAACCCGCTCTATCGCGACGTGCTCGCGCATTACGGCGTCGTCGCGCTGCCCTGTCGCGTCGGGGATCCCGATCGCAAGGGGAAAGTCGAGTCGGCGATCGGCCATACCCAGGCCGCCCTCAAGGGCCTGCGCTTCGAGACGCTCGCCGAGGCACAAGCCTACCTCGACCGCTGGGACGCCCGCTGGGCGGACACCCGTATCCATGGCACCACCAAGCGCCAGGTGACGGCCATGTTCGCCGAGGAGCGGCCGGCGCTGCGGCCGCTGCCGGTCGAGCCGTTTCGCTACTACCAGTTCGGCCTGCGCACGGTCCACCTCGACGGCTGCGTCGAGGTCGAGTACGCCTACTACGCCCCGCCGCCGGGCTGGCTCGGCCGCGACGTCGCGGTCCAGTGGGATGGCGGGCACGTCCGCCTCCTCCATCCCACCACCGGCGCGCTCCTGCGGGAGCACCGCCGTCAAGCCCCGGGGCACCACGCGATCCATCCCGCGGATCGGCCGACGCGCACCCCGCCCACCACACTGACGCTGCTCGCGCAGGCCGCCCGCGCCGGGACCCACGTCGGCACGCTCTGCGAGACCCTCCATCGCCGGGAGGGGCAACCCGGCGTGCGCCGCCTCCTCGGGGTCCTCACCCTGGTCAAACGGCACGGCGCCGCCGCCGTCGACGACGCCTGCGCCGCGGCGCTGGAGCTGCAGCTCGCCGACTACCGCTTCGTGCGGCGCTACCTCGAGCGGCACCCGGCGGCGCCCCTCACCCTGCGCCAGGTCGATCCGCTCATCCGTGACCTCACCCATTACCGCGACGTGATCGCGCGGAAAACCCAGGAGGAGCTCCCGACATGAACCTCGTCGAGCTGCAACGCGCCCTGCGCCAGCTCCGCTGCTCCGGCATGGCCGCGGGCCTCGAGCCGCGGCTGCTCGAAGCCCAGACCGCCACGCTGGCCCCCATCGACTTCCTCTCCACGCTCGTCCAGGACGAGCTCCTGCGCCGCCAGGACCGCCTCCTCGCCCGCCGCCTCACGCAGGCCGGCTTCCGCGACCCGGGCAAGACCCTCGACACGTTCGACTTCGACTTCAACAAGAAGATGAATCGCCGCCTGGTCTTTGAGCTCGCCACCGGCCGCTTCGTCACTCAGCACGAGGACGGCCTGTTTCAGGGGCCGCCCGGGACGGGCAAGAGCCACTTGGCCCAGGCGATCGGCGTCGCCGTGATCCAGCAAGGCCACCGCGTCCTGTACCGGGAGGCCCACATCCTCCTCGAGGAGCTCGCCGATGCGCAGCTCGCCGGCACCCGCAAGCAATACGTCGCGCAGGTCACCGCCGTCCCCCTGCTCCTCATTGACGACCTCGGGATGCGGCGGCTGCCCCACACCGCGGCCGAGGACTTCCTGGAGATTGTGATGCGCCGCTATGAAAAAGCCTCGACACTGATCACGTCGAATCGTCCCGTCGAAGACTGGGGCAAGCTCCTGGGCGACACCGCCGCCGTCGCGGCGCTGCTCGATCGCCTGCTCCACCATGCCCACGTCCTGACCTGCGGCCCCAGAAGCTGGCGCACCCGGCTGCAGGGCGATCAACGCACGCCATGAGCCGCGAGCCCGTGACACCGAGGGCCGCATGGGGCTCAGGAGCCACGTTCGCGAGGGGGGGCGCTATCTGGATATCCCCCCAAACCGACGGCGAGCGCGACCATCGCGGCCTCCCGCACGGCCTCGGCCATCGCTTCGGCGAACCCCGTGATCGACGCGCCGCTTGCCCTCCCGGCAAGAACGCGCTACAAGACATCCGGCCATGAGCGCCCGCTCCTTTGGCCGGTTTTGTCCTGTCCACCTATGGCCGGATTTGAGGTGTCCACCGAGGATTCAGCGAGCGCGGCTGCTGCTGAGCAGCAGGTCGCGGGTCTAGGATATGTCGTGAACTGGGCCGTAATGACCTTACAGGACGCGATCGATTTTGCCCGCTCAATGGTCCAGATCACAATCACGGTTCAACGATTCACGCACGGAATTCTGTCGGCTCCAGGCGACTTCCCCGGTGTGGGCGGTCCGATCGATATAGCTGTTGCTCGGCCTGGAGATGGCCCGCTGACATGGGTAGCCCAGAAGCAACTCCACGCCTGACCCGCCTTCGCGACTCCAAGGCCGCGTCCGGGATCCTCTCCGGCCGCGGCGCGTTCATTCTCACCAAGCTCGCCAGCTAGATGCGCCGAAGCTCCGTTGACCTTCGGCGAGATGAGGAGAAGGACCCGCAGGACATCACCATGTTCGAGTGGAAGGTGATCCTGGAGTACATGGGGGCGAGCGCCGAGGAAGTCTGGGACGTCCAGCGACGGATGGGCAGGCCCTGGTAGGAGGGCGGTCCCCTACGCGACAGTCCTCAGCACGAACTCTTCCAGCGGCTCCCAGTTGCCGTTTCGATAGTCAGTAATTAGTTGAGTGTACGGAGGATCGGCTGGCCTTGGTTCAATCGGCCAACCCTTGGGCCAGTATCCGTAGCGGCCAAGAAGACACCAGATGAGAAATCGAGCGGCGTGACCGTTGCCGTTCGCATATGGATGAATGCGAAGGAACACTTCGAATACCCTGCAGGCCAGTACTACGACTTGGAGGACCTTCTGGGCTCGCGAAACGTGCGCATCTGGGACGTTGCGATTCGCGTCGAGGACGGCGAGGCCTTCGCGAATGACTCGTTCGACCTGAGTCAACTCGGAGGACACCACGGCTGGGTCAGAACCAACGCGGGGATCGCCAGGGATCTGAACACGATACTCATACACGCATCGATAGTTTTCTCCTCGGTAGTGTCCCGCGTAGTAAGCGTAGCCCAACGGAGTCAACTCCCAGAACAAGCGCCGGTGAATCGGTCGCGTGTTGACCGCGACTTCAAGTGTATTGAGACGCTGGGCTCCAAGATCGATCAGAACGTCTTTCACCTGACGGCTTAGTATCTCGGTCCTCTTAGGATGTAGGTTGTATTCCCAAGCAGGGCAATCCGGTGGATGCATTGATCTCAGTCGTTCGCATCCTTTACATCCTCAGCGAGCCTTCG
>Ga0214473_10007803_pt1 | contig 12658 bp, 10 predicted proteins | sample RVTome_7_FD_203509 | JGI IMG/M metagenome (GOLD analysis project Ga0214473, IMG submission 203509) | Soil microbial communities from uranium-contaminated site in the Upper Colorado River Basin, Wyoming, United States - RVT98D197 | ecosystem: Environmental > Terrestrial > Soil > Contaminated >... | reverse complement strand
CGTCGGCGTGGGCCTCGGGGGTGACGAGCATGACGTCGGGGATGGCGGTGGCGGCAAAGTTCATGGAAGGGGCGGCATCCGGAGGGCTTCGGAGCGTTGAAGCGCCCTAACTATACCCTCGAAGAAGCGCACGGACAACTCGGACGAACGGGAGGGCATGCGCGATCGCTGCCTCGTCAAGCAAGGACCGCTTTGCTGTATGATTGTTCGGTGATCGTCAGACTTGAGGAAGGGGTGGCCGTGTCCAGAAGAACGTTGGGGCTCGCAGGGGTGGTGCTGGGAATTGCGGTTCTGGCCGTATCCCTACTGGCGGACCGCATCGGCATCGGCGCCATGCCTGGAGTTCTAGGGTGGAAGCAGATCCTCGGGGCGAGTGTCGGCGTCGTGCTCCTGGCCGGCGGCCTCATGCTCGCTCGCCGAGGCGGTCCGCAGAGCTAGGGATCATGCAGATGCACTCGATTAGCTCTAGCAGAGTGCCCCTATGCGAGGGACTTAGCCCATTTGTGTAGCGCGATACCAAGTGGAAACCATTGATGAGGCGCGCCAAGCTCGGCGTCACTGGATGTCAATTTCGCGGAGCTCTCGGCTCGGTGACGCAGTAGGCGCTCCACAGATGCCTATTGGACGCGTGACATTGCACACGAAGTCCTTGCGCACACGCGTTCGAACGGTGATTTTTTGCTGCCTGGAGAGGCTCGGTCGATGAATCGGGGCATGGCCAAAGCGAGGACTCTCGAGCCCCAGATTTACGACTCCGCATCGCTGCGCGTCCCCTTCATTCACGAGCTCACTGAACTCGGCCGCTATCGGTTTCTGCTTTGGAACCTTATCCTGCGGGACCTCAGGGTCCGTTACAAGCGGTCGGTTCTGGGATTCGTGTGGGCGATGGTGAATCCCCTTCTTACTATGGCCGTTCTTCTAGGAGTATTCACACAGCTGTTCCGTTTCGACGTCGAACACTACCCGATCTACATCCTGGCCGGCCTTCTTCTGTGGAACCTGTTCGCCCGTGGAACCTCCATAGCACTGCGGAGCGTCATCGACAACGGCAGCATCCGGAGCAAGATCTACGTGCCAGCCAGTGTTTTTGTCGCCGCCGCCATTGGCAGCGCCTTCGTCAACCTACTATTCGCCCTAGCCCCCTTGCTGGCCCTGACGGTCCTTACGGGCGTCCGTCCGACTCTTGCCTGGATCTACCTGCCTGTGCCCATCCTTCAAACAACGCTTCTCACCTTCGGAATCGGTGTGCTGATCGCCGCACTGGCCGTCTTTTTCGCCGACATGACCGACATCTATGAAGTTCTCCTGGGGGCCTACTTCTACCTCACTCCCATCATCTACCCAGTCAGCATCCTGCCCGATTCGCTCATGAACCTTGAACGGTACAATCTGCTCTTCGCTTTCATCGACGGCTTCCGATCTCCGCTTCTTCTCGGCCGCATTCCCGATCTGGGAGGCGTCTTGCTGACCACACTTGCGGCGTTGGCCGTCACCATGGTTGGCTGGAGCTTGTTCACCCGTTTGCTCGACCAGTTTGCGTACCGGGCCTAGGCAGGACCAGCACGCGATGCGCGGCTCCTCCAACAACACCGTTATCAGCCTGACGGGTGCGTCCGTGCGGTACCGGGTACCCACCGAGCAAGTTGCCACGCTCAAGGAGTACGTGATCCGCATGCTCAGGGGACGGCGGATCGAATACCGCGCCTTCTGGGCGCTCGAAGGGCTCAATCTGGACGTCCAGCGGGGCGAATCCCTGGGGATCATCGGACGCAACGGGGCGGGAAAGAGCACGCTTCTGAAAGTGATCGCTCGTGTACTTCGACCGACCCAGGGTCGAGTGTGGGTGAAGGGGAACGTGGCGCCTCTGATCGAATTGGGCGCCGGCTTCCACCTTGAGCTGACGGGGCGCGAAAACGTGTATCTGAACGGCGCTATGCTGGGTTTCTCTCAGGCGCAGATGGAGGAGCGGTTCGACCGCATCGTCGCGTTCGCCGAGCTGGGCTCGTTCATCGACGCCGCGCTTCGCTCGTATTCGTCCGGAATGATAATGCGCCTCGGGTTCGCCGTCGCCACCGAGGTCGAGCCCGATATCCTGATCATCGACGAAGTCCTGGCTGTCGGGGACGAGTCCTTTCGGGAGAAGTGCTTGGCGAGGATGGTGGAGTTCCGTGCCAAAGGCACAACGATCTTATTCGTTTCGCACTCCCTTGACTCTGTCCGGGCCATTTGCGATCGGGCCATTTGGATCGACGAGGGACGACTGAGAAGCTCAGGCCCTGTGGAGCTCGTCATCGACGCTTACAGGTCTCATTTACTTCATCCAGCACAACCAGCCAGCACCCCGCCGGCAGACTGAGGCTTCGAAGGAGAGCGGGTGCGACGCCTAAGCACGGAAGACCCCAGGGCAACTGTCGTCCACGCCTGGGAACGTCTGGGGGGCGGCACGGCAGGCAGGCATGTCGAAGGCCACTCGCGATTCAGCGTTAGGCAGCTTAGCGAGGTGATGAGTTGCCAAGGAGGCTTTCGTGAAAGAAATCAATTCCTACTGGCGGCAGCTGACCCCCGAAGAAATAGTCGCTGGCAAACACCGAGATATGGTGGGCGGCCTGTGGGACGAAATCGGCCGACTTCAGTTTGAGTTCTTGAAGAAACGCGGCCTGTTGCCTGAACATACATTGCTCGATGTTGGTTGTGGCTCGCTCAGAGGCGGCGTGCACTTTGTCCAGTATTTGCACGACGAACGCTATTGCGGCCTCGATATCAATGCCTCCCTGATCGAGGCCGGCAAGGTGGAACTCGCGGCCGGACGACTATTGGATAAACGGCCGCAACTCCTGGTGAATGACGGCTTTGAGTTTTCAAGATTCGCAATCCAATTCGACTTTGCCTTGGCGATATCCGTATTCACACACCTGTTCATGAATCATATATCGCGCTGTTTGGTTGAGATAAGAAAGGTGCTTAAACCCAACGGCAAGTTCTACGCCACCTTTTTTCAAGCGCCTCATTCCATTTGCCTGTCCCCCATCCTTCATGAACCTGGGAGTGTCACGACTTTCTACGATTCAGACCCGTTCCATTACTCTCATGACGAGTTGAAGATGCTAGCAGCGAATGCCGGGTTGTTGGTTGAGCTAATTGGAGACTGGGAGCACCCGCGGTCACAAAAGATGGTCTGTTACAGTCATCTAAGGGCCGCTTGAAGGGATGGGGCGTACGCGTTTTCTCCTCACGCTGAGGCTCGGCCTAGCGAACTGCTGGGTACTTCTCATCCTGTACGGATCGGCGCTCATGTTCTCCGTCCTTAGGCTCCCGAAAGAGAAGCGCGAGTGGCTCTTCGAAGACCCGAAGGAGGGCCATCGAGGTACCAGGAATCTGCTACTTAGACTCGGCCAGCTTGTGGCGATCCTTTTCCTCGTGGCCGTCAGTCTCACGCCTCTGCTTGAGGTTTCCGTTTGGCTTGCAGTCATTGGCCTGGCGCTATATGCTGCGGCAAGCGCCTTGAGGTCGTATCGATTTATTACTTCGGGCGATCGGCCGAGGGCTAGCCCACGATTGAAGGGCCCTACCACCTCTCCCGGAATCCCCAATAGGTGGCCCGTTCTCACCCCTGCTAGGCGTAGCCATCTCCAGTGGGTCATGGATCCTGGTCCTTGCCTTCCTAGGCGTTGGCGCGATCTACCATACCCAGATTATCGAGGAGAAGATACCCTGCCGGGCAAAGTATGGTCGGCTGTAGGAGGGGCTGCAGAGTATCACGCCGTATATGCTCCTCAGATAGCGTCTGGACTGCCTAACAACTCGGCGGATCCGACCCGCCTAGCTGCCCAAAACGGACACTTGTCTTGCCCGCCAGGCGGGCGTAGAGTGAAGGCAGGCTCGCCCGCGACGGTGGGGAGTTCACCTCTGGGCCGTTATGGGCATCAACTTCGGAAGGCACGTTGAGACTTAGCGTGGGAGAAACAGCTTCGGCGCATGGATCGACTGGGCCCCGGACTCCCGAGGGACGAACTCAGTGCCGTCGGATATGCTCAGGCTGGAAGGAGTGGAGCGCCCTGCAGGGGAGACGTACGAGAGATAGTCCGCTGCTGACGAGAGGGGTTTCTTGTGGGATGAGTAGGATTTACACGGGCGAAGGCAGGGATAGAGAGGGGGGACATTGCGCGTCATAGCATTGCTTGCGACTTACAACGAGGAACGGTTTCTAGCCACTTGTCTGGAACATCTCTTCCGACAGGGCGTCGAGGTGTATCTCATCGACAACTGCTCCACAGACCGGACAGTTGAAATCGCTAGCCGCTACCTGGGCAAGGGGTTGATGGGGATCGAGACCTTCCCTCGTGCGGAGACGTTCAGCTGGCGGCCTCTGCTAGCGCGCAAAGAGCAGCTTGCCGCCGAGCTTGACGCGGACTGGTTCGTTCACTTGGATGCGGACGAGATCCGACTGCCCCCTTCCTCTAACCGCACTCTTGCACAAGCCTTCTCCGAAGAGGAGGCACGAGGCTACAATGCTGTGAATTTCCTAGAGTTTACCTTTGTACCAACTCGGGAAGCACCAGACCACGATCATCCCGACTTTCAGAGGACGATGCGCTGGTACTACCCGTTCTTACCAACCTCCCCCCACCAGCTGAAGGCGTGGAAGAGTCGAATTGGTCCGGTCGAACTAGCCTGGTCGGGTGGGCATCAGGTTCGGTTTGCGGGGTTGCGCATGTCCCCTCAGTCATTTCGCATGCGACACTATCTCTTTCTGAGCGTACAACATGCCATTGAGAAATACGTGAACAAGGGCTTTGACCCAGTAGAAGTAGCAAGTGGGTGGCATGGGTGGCGTGCTAAGGTGAGGCCGGAGATGATCAAGCTGCCGGCTCAAACGGAGATGCGCACATACATATCCGACGATGAACTCGACCCGTCCAACCCTCGCACGCGCCACCACATACAGGAGCTGGTTGAAGCAAGAGAGGCGAGAACATAGTATGTCTCGCCGTACATGGCCGATCATCATTGGTGGATGCCACCGCTCGGGGACAACCCTCTTGAGGCGAACGCTAAACGCCCATTCACGCATCTACTGCGGCCCGGAGACCAAGTTCTTCCGCGACTTCTATGGCGACTACCCTGAAGATCCTCTGCGCCACGGGCGTTTCTTCACCTCTGCACGGGCCGTTCTCCCGCAAGATGTGCTGCTCGAGTTGTTTGGCCAGGCTTTCGTGGTCTTTCACGAGCGCGCCGCCCTCGAGGCGGGCAAGGACCGTTGGGCCGACAAGTGCCCCGAGAACGTCCTCTACCTTCACGAGTGGGGTCGACTTCTCGGGGAGGCCTGGGCCCTGCTTCACGTGGTCCGGAACCCGTTGGATACGCTGGCCTCGCAGAAGGAGATCGCCTTCCCTCTGATCCTCCCCAAGGACATCGAAAGCCGCATCGATCTATACACACGCTACACTCAGGCGGGCATCGACTTCGGGGCGTCCCATCCTGATCAGTACTACCTGCTGATCTACGAACAGCTCGTCACCTCTCCAGCTCAGACCTTGACAAACCTCATGACCTGGCTTCACGAGCGCTACGAATCGGGGCAGCTCGAATTCAACAGCCCGCCGACCCAGGCGGGATTGGAAGATCCGAAGATCGATCTGACGCGCCACGTCCACCGAGACAGCGTCGGCCGCTGGTCTACGATCCTGGCTGAGCCCGAAGTCAACCTGATTCGAAGTCAGCTGGGTGGGCTGTGGGGATCTGTTGACCCAGACGACAACGCCTCAGTGGCACACTGGTACTGACGCACTGACCTTACTGGTCTTGGCGTTCGCTTTCGGCCGAGGGATTTCATCCAAGGTCTGGCGCCACACCGGGTGCTTCTCGATTTCGACTCACCCACCCGGAATCATCGAGCCGGCCTCCGGTTCCCAGTAGACATTGGGCCCGCCGCGTGGATCGCTCCTCTGCACATCGCCCCCGGCACCGCGGTGACGACTGCTGCCGAATGGGTTTCGCGCGTGACACGAGAGATCATCGATGGCAACGCTCAGCCGGCCCCGGCTCGCCGCGGGGCTCGACAGACTGTCCAGTATCGACGACAATGGACGTAACCTCCCTGCTGAAGTGGCGATTCCGGAGAACGCGCCTGTGCTTGCCGAGCCCTGTCCGAGGACAAACCGCATGACGGGCGCCCGCCGGTTAGCGCGGCACGCGCGCATCAGGAGAACACGCGGCGCGACGGTGTGCTTGATGGAGACAGGCGAATCGCGACGATGAACACCGCTTCCAGTCCTCAGGTGGTCTGCATCCTGGGGATGCACCGTACCGGTACTTCCCTCGTCGCCAGGATGCTAAACGTCCTCGGCGTGGATCTGGGGCCACCAGAACACATGCTGCCGCCGGCCGCCGACAATCCCCGTGGGTTCTGGGAGAATCGTCTGTTGACGAACATCAACGACGACATCCTGGCGACATTCGGCGGCACCTGGGACGAGCCCCCTGAATTCCCCGCTTCCTGGGAGTCAAGCGCCGTCCTGACGATGGCCAGGGAGCACGTCAAGTCGATTCTCGAAACGGACTTCAGCGACGCCAGGCAATGGGGATGGAAAGATCCCCGCAATTCGTTGACCTTGCCCTTCTGGAAGCTCAGGTTTCCCGCGCTTCGCTGCGTCGTCTGCCTGCGGAACCCGGTGGATGTGGCTCTGTCCCTTCAACGCCGGAACGGCTTCCCCTTCGACAAATCGATCGGGCTGTGGCTTAAGTACACATCCTCTGCCATTGCGCACACACTCGACGTGCCATGCATGTTCGTCTTCTATGAGGACGTCATGGAGGATTGGAGGACGGTCGCCGACCGACTTTCGTCCTTTGTCGGATCCGCCGATCACGTGGAAAGGGAAGAGGCAAGCTCCCTGATCTCGGAATCCATCGATCAGGAGCTGCGCCACCACTCCGCCTCGGTGAACGAGGCCATCGAGGAACCTCGCATTGGGTACCCGGCGAAGGCTCTCTACCTCGTCTTGCGTTCAACTCTCACAGGCGCGAGTCCCGTCGGGAAAGACCTTACGGTTGACAACGATGCTCTGCGAACCACGCTGATGCTCTTCGGCCGGTACTCCGTTGAAGCGCAAGCCGGCCTCGACGTCTTGCAGGCGAGGGCCGAGAGCACCTCTCGCGAAATGGAAGGGGCGACCCAGTCTCTCAGGAAGACGCAACGCGAGAAGGATATCTTGGCGGATCAGCTTGCCGAAGCCAAGGGTGTTGTCCAAGGCCTTCGGTCAACGATCGAGACAAGAGACCGAACGCTGGCGTCGATGGTTGAGCAGGTGGCGGATCAGGGAAGGATGCTCGAGGAATGGCAGCCCGTGTTGGCCGAACGAGATCAGCTGGCAGAGCGGTATGAAGGACTGGCCGCCGAACGAGACCGTCTCATCCGGGGTAAGGAGCGGGCTGAAGCCGAGCTTCGCCGATCGATGAGCGAGTTGGCCTACATTCACAGCCGCCTGGCGATGCGGCTGGTCCAAGCTTGGTGGCAGCTTCAGGCACGGTGGGCGCCGCCGGGGTCATCCTGGGGTCGTGTTCGTGTGTGGCTCCGGACTCGACTGGGCGGATATCTTGCCCGCTTGATCGATGTGAAACCGATTCCGGCCCCGGCGGTTGCGGATCCTTCCGGGCGCACGCTGGATGCGATGGACCCTGCGCGCTATCAGAGATGGATCGAAGAGAACGAGCCGTCTCCGGACGAATTGGACCGTCAGCGCTTGGACGCTGAGAGGCTCCCTTATCGGCCGCACATCAGCGTCGTGATACCCGCGTTTAATACACCGCCGTCCATCCTTCGCGAGGCCCTCGATTCTGTCGTCAACCAGACGTACGATCATTGGGAGTTGTGCCTCGCGCTCGGCGGATCCGGGGAAACGGAACAGGCGAGGATCATCCAGGACTACGCATCACACGAAAAGCGTATCAAAGCGAAGATCCTGGGTACAAACCGCGGGATCTCAGCCAACTCGAATGCGGCGTTGCAGCTGGCTAGTGGCGAGTTCGTCGTGCTGCTTGACCATGACGACACCCTTGCTCCGTTCGCGCTCTACGAGGTGGCGAAGTGCATCAACGAGACCAAGGATGTGGATTTCATCTACTCCGACAAGGACATGTTGTCCGAGGACGGGAGCAGGAGGTTCTCACCGCTCTTCAAGCCCGACTGGTCGCCGGAGTCGATGCTAGGCGCCAACTACCTTACCCATCTCAATGCAATCCGCCGCTCACTGATCGAGGAAGTCGGCGGGTTCGACCCCCGGACGGACGGCGCGCAGGATTGGGATCTTTTCTTGCGCGTTGTCGAGAAGACGGATCGTATCGCGCACATCGAGAAAGTACTCTATCACTGGCGTGAATCCCCCACATCGGTCGCACGTGGAATCCACAAGAAGCCCTATGCGCATGCCAGCCAAGTCAGGGCGGTTGTGGGTCACCTTCAGAGGCAGGGTCTTCCTGCGGAAGCTGCCCACACGGTCCAAGGGGATCTCCGCGTGAAGTGGCCGTTGTCGAGGGTCAGGAGCGTGAGCATCATCGTATCCACGCGGAAAGACGGGCAGCAATTACGGCAGTACATGCGCAGGCTCGCTGAGAGGACACGCTACCCGTCCTACGAAGTCGTCTTCGTCACTCCCAATCCTCCGGCGCGGGAAACGCTGATCCAAGGACTGCCCACCGAAACCCGGGTCGTCCTCGTCCCATGCAGCGAGGGGCTTTCCAGAGCTGCGACGAACAACCTGGGCAAGGCGAACGCCACCGGGGAGTGTCTTCTCTTTCTGAGCGACACGCTCGCCCCACATGAGAAGGATTGGCTTGAGGAGCTTGTCCGCTGGCTTGAATGCAAGCAGGTGGGCGCTGTTGGGGCCCAGCTGCTCAACCCGGATGGCACGCTCGCACATGCCGGCTTGGTGGTTGGCTTGGGCGGTTTCCGTGGGCACCCTTTTGCGGGGTCGGCCGAGATGAGGAACGGTCCCTTCGGATCGGCCTACTGGTACCGCAACTACTCCGCCGTCAGCGGGGATTGCCTGCTGGTCAGCCGAGACGATTTTGACGCCGCCGGCGGTTTCGACGAGGCTTTCGAGGACGGAGGCGAGGAAGTCGTATTGTGTCGTCGCCTCGCGAATGGCGGCAAGCGCACAGTCTACACGCCCTTCTCTCGCCTAGCCTACCCCGAACGTCACGAGCCACGCCCCCAACTCTCTATTCCGGACTCCGCTCAGGTGGAGCTCAGGGACATCCTCGAGAACGGAGACCCGTACTTCAATCAGAACTTGTCGCTCGACCATCCCGTCCCGGCGGTGCGCACCGGTCCCCGGATGAAACCCCTGGCGCCTATCGATCAGGCCTGGCGCCAACGGTCTACAGTCGCCTCTCCAACACCATTAGCACGGGGGGATCTGGGTCTCTCCGTCAGACATCGCTCGCCCAAGGCAGTCCTCAAGAGCCTTGTCAAGGCCCCTGGCGTGTGGGACCGCTACAGCGAGGATGCTGCGACTCTGGTCGGGCTGTTCGACTTCGACCAGTCCGACCTGGAATCTAGCAACCGCCTGATGGAGACCAACTCCGGCCCGATGGACATCCGATCCATCTCCTGGTTCTTACCGGATTTCGACTATGCCTATTACGGGGGCCTGCACACAATTTTCCGATTCGCAGCATTCCTCAGGGACAACAGGGGGATTGCCAATCGCTTCGTGGTCCTTGGTGATACATCACCTTCTCGGGTTTCATCAGCTATCGGCGAGGCTTTCCCTACACTCCGTGGCGAAGCCGTCAATGTCGTGAGATCGAGGGCGAGCCTGGCAGATCTCCCGCCATCCGATGCTGCGGTTGCCACCTTGTGGACTACGGCTTATGCCCTGCTGAAGTTCAACAATGTACGACGCAAGTTCTATTTCATCCAGGACTTCGAGCCGATGTTCTATCCGGCCGGCTCGACATATGCCCAGGCCGAAGCAACGTATCGCTTTGGCTTCTATGGGATCGCCAACACGCAGACTCTGGCGGCCATCTATCGAACGGAGTATGGCGGCCGAGCCGAGTTCTTCAACCCCGCTATCGATACCAGCGTGTTCTATCCCCAACAGTCTCCCAAGGCCCAAGGCTCACCCTACTCTGTCTTCTTCTACGCGAGGCCGGGCCATCCGCGCAATGCGTTTGAGCTCGGCGTTCGGGCGCTCTCCCTGTTGAAAGAGGAACTCGGCGACCGCGTGAGAGTGTTGGCGGCGGGTGACAACTGGAATCCGTCGCAAAAGGGACTGAGCGGGGTGATTGAGAACCTCGGCCGCCTAACCTATGCCGAGACGGGAGAGCTGTATCGCCAGTGCGATGCCGGGCTGGTTATGATGTTCACCCGCCACCCATCCTATTTGCCTCTGGAGCTGATGGCAAGCGGATGTGCGGTAGTCAGCAATTTCAACCCCGCTACGAGTTGGCTACTTAGAGATGGACAGAACTGCCTGCTTGCTTCGCCGAGTCCGACCTCTCTTGCAAAGACGATCAAGACCGCGCTTCTAGATACCGAGCAGAGGAGTCGAATCACTCGGAGCGCCCTTGACATGGTGCTCTCCGAGTTTTCTGATTGGCAGTCGCAAATCCAGAAAACCTACGCCTTCATGTGTCAACCAGACGACAGGGAGGTCAAGGCTGGCATGCAACAGCACGCACCCTCCCGAGCTCCCTTGACAATTGAGCATCCGCCGGGGACGGGAGGGACTGAAGCAGCTGAGGATGTGACCGACAACGGTGAACGGGTCACCCCTGACCGAGCGGATTGGGGATACTATGCCCATCTGTCGATCTACTCCTTCGCGACAGGGTTTACAGCCGGCAAACGCGTACTTGATGCAGGCTGTGGGACCGGGTACGGGAGCCACTACCTCCTTACACAAGGCGCAGAGCACGTCGAGGCAATCGACTACAGCGAGAGAGCGATTGCCTTCTGCCGGCGACGATATCTCGAGGTTGGGCTGCATTTTGAAGCTATGGATCTCTGTGGGGAGTTGCGACTCAAGGACTCTGACTTTGATGTTGCCTTCAGCTCCAACGTGATGGAGCATCTTGCGAGCCCTGATGGATTCCTGGCTCATCTCATTCGGATCCTGAGGCCGGGAGGCATCTTCATTATGGCTGTGCCGCCGATTGTTACTCAAGGGATGCTTGAGGCGAATCTCAAGAACCCTTATCACATAGCCAACCATACACCCTTGGCGTGGTCCACTAAACTCAAGAGGTACTTCCAGGCCATCAGCGGATATCGCCATTGGGTGAAGGATGCCTGGAAGGGAGACAACGAGGCCCCTAAAGGCATCGGATTACCTCCTTCTGAGACGTCGATCCGAGAGACAGATTTCACATTCGAGGAGATGCCCATCGCGAAACTTAACGCACTCACTGCTAACATCACTGCGGTCTTCGTCGCGCGAGATCCGAGGACCAATCCCCTTGATCCCGAGGCCGACGAGGGAGCATTCCCCGAAGAGTGGGACATCCAAGGAATTCTCGCTCGGGCACGCCCGAATCCTTCCTAGCGCGTCCTAGGCGCAATTCAGGTGCTGCTAGGTACGTACTCGGACTGGGCCACGCAAATGACACGGGCTTACAAGTTCACTCTCGAGTCTTCAAGCACATGACCGTCCGCACAGCCGCGGCCGAACCCGAATTCGACCACCTCGTACCGCGAAAACCGGCCGTCGGTCCCGAGTCGATGTTGGCCCACAATTACTGCGTTGGGGAGGGCATCGAGCTAGGCGCCGCGGCACACAATCCATTCAACCTTCCTTCTTCGGTCAATGTTTCCCCTTTCTCCGACGATCCTGACAACCCAGAGTTCGAGGACTGGATCACGTACAAGAAACACCAGATTGAGAATTGCGGTCGCTATGCCATCGTGGATCTCCCCGGCGAGGCCTGCAGCATCCCTGTGCCGGATGCCAGCCAGGATTACATCCTCAGCTCGCACGTCGTCGAGCACGTCCCGGATCTCGTCGGTGCCTTCTTCGAGTGGAACCGTGTACTGAGAAAGGGCGGGGTGATCTTCACGATCTTCCCGAAGCATGATGCTGCCGAGCTAGATGCAAGGCGCGAGATCACATCTTTGTGGCATTTCATCGAGGATTTCGTTTTTGGACGCGACCCTGAGACACACCCTTTCGATGGGGTCGAACCGCGCCGGCGTGGTCACTACCACGTGTTCAGTTTGGAATCCATGGTCGGGCTGATTGAATGGTGCAACCGTCACCTTGGTCTGAACTGGCAGATTCAGGAAGTCGAAGAGACGGACAGCAAGGTGGGAAACGGTCATTCCGTCGTCGCCCGATACCTGGGCCCGTTGCAGGATCGTGAAGTTCAGTTGCATCTAGCGAGGGCCGAGCTCGCCCGGATGCAGGCACCGGGGAGCTCCGCCCCTTTCGAGCCCGATCAAGCTCGGCAAGGCGCGCCGGCAGAGGCTGAATTGGCAGCGATCAAGAAGACACGAAGCTGGAAAGTGCTTCAACGATGGTGGCGGTTGGGTCTGTGGCTCATGCCGTCGGGCTCTTTGCGACGGCGAATCTACTCGGGCCTCACATCTCGGCTCTCCCGCTTGCTTGAGGGCCCGACGGGCTGATGACCGGAACCAGCCCTTACTACGGGCGACACA
>Ga0214473_10007802_pt1 | contig 12661 bp, 13 predicted proteins | sample RVTome_7_FD_203509 | JGI IMG/M metagenome (GOLD analysis project Ga0214473, IMG submission 203509) | Soil microbial communities from uranium-contaminated site in the Upper Colorado River Basin, Wyoming, United States - RVT98D197 | ecosystem: Environmental > Terrestrial > Soil > Contaminated >... | reverse complement strand
AAGGGCACCCGGCGTGGTTGCCCTTATTGCGGGCGGCCACATAGGGCCGCCCCTACAAAATCTTGTTTGGTTCTGGCTGTGCCAGGTTAGGCATTTTAGGCACTCTCTTTTAGTGCGGCTCTGCCGCGCTGGGTTCTCTGCAATTCGATTTTCATAATACCAGGCGCACGGTCAGGAGGGGAAATGAAATCACCGGGGAAATATCTCATTAAACTGGCAGACGGGCGCAACGAGCCCATTCCAGACCTGGAAAATGCGGAACGAATTGTACTGGTGGATCAGGATACGGTGGGGACGAAGGGAATTACCTTTGCCTATTGCAAATTTGAGGCGAAAACATCTTATCACAAGAAACATGTTCACCCGCAGGCAGAAGAAGTCATGTATATTGTCTCCGGAAAGGGAATCGGAGGGGTCGGGAATAAAGAGTTTGAGATGGTGGCCGGTGACACCATCTGGATCCCCCGAGGGGAGGTCCATTGGGCCCACAACCCCTTTGAGGAGCCTCTGGAGATGATTTTCCTTTATACCCGCCCCACCCTGAAATCCGCTGGCTATGAGATTGTGGAATGACCCCGATGAATAAAACCGTCTTGTTGATCGCCACCTTTGATACCAAGGAAGCGGAAGCCCTATTTCTTAAAAGCAGGATGGAAGTTCGGGGGATTCATGTCCTCACGATGGATACCGGGATTCTGGCTCCGCCTAAAAGCCCGGTCGACGTGGATCAAAATCGGGTAGCCCTTCGAGGGGGCATCCCCCTCCCAAAGGCTGTAGCCGCCGGCGATAAAGGAAAGTGTATATTGAATATGATGCGCGGGGCGGAGATCATCGCCCGGGAATTGTATGAGCAGGGGAAGTTTCGGGGGGTCGTCAGTATCGGGGGTGCCCAGGGAACGGAAATCGCCTGCGCCGCCATGAGGCAAATACCGGTGGGAGTCCCCAAATTGGCGGTCTCCACCGTGGCCTCGGGGCGGGCGACTTTCGGGTCCTTTGTGGGGACAAAAGACATCACCATGATGCATTCTGTGGCCGACATGCAGGGGTTGAACTTTTTGACCAAACGCATCCTGGAAAATGCCGCGGGGGCCATCTGCGGGATGATGGAGAACCTGGAAGAAGAATTGATGAAGCCGGAAAGTATCCCGGTGGCCATGTCCATGTTGGGGACGACAACCCCCGGTGCGTTACGATGCAAAGGGATTCTGGAAGGTAAGGGTTTTGAGGTGGTCACCTTCCACCAAAACGGTACGGGCGGCATCGCCATGGAGGATATGATCCGAGAGGGCGCCTTCCAGGGAGTGCTGGACCTCAATCTCCATGAGATCGGAGATCGCTTCGTAGGGGGACTGCACAGCTCCGTGCGGGATGATCGTTTGGAAGCCGCGGGAGCAATCGGGGTCCCGCAGGTCGTAGCCCCGGGAAGCATCAATTATGTAGTCCTGGGGCCTCTGGCCGGTTTGCCCCCGGAATGGAAATCCCGGAAACTGATCGTCCATAATCCCAGCCTAACCCTGGTCCGGCTGAATGCAAATGAACTTCGAGGGGTGGGAAGACAGGTCGCCGAAAAACTCAACCGGGCCAGGGGACCCACCCATTTGTTCATTCCTTTGAGGGGGTTCTCTTATCCGGACCGGGAAAACCATCCCCACTGGGACCCGGAAGGGAACCAGGCTTTTATCGCTTCATTAAAAGCGAATCTCCATCCATCGGTTCCCTTGACGGAACTGGATGCCCATATCAATGACCCGGAGTTCATCGACCCGGTCACGAAAGTATTCTTGTCCCTGATGAAAGGAGTTATCGGAGCAAAGCATGGGTGAACGTCTTTTCGATCGAAGAGCCATCGTCACGGGCGCCGGGCGCGGCATGGGCCTGGCCATCGCCAAAGCCCTGTTCAGCGAGGGGGCGCGGGTCATCCTCATTGATATTGATGAAAAGGGTGTGGTCGATGCCGCCCGGCAATTGGATAAAAAATATGACCGGGCCCTCGGCAAACGAGTCAGTGTTACGGACAAGGAAGAAATCCAAAATCTGGTCAAAGAGGTCAAAGCCCACTGGGGCGGCATCGATATCCTGGTCAACAATGCCGGGGGTGCTCTGGAAACCCCTCACCGGTTGGAAGAGATTGAAGAGAAAGACTGGAATCTGGTCGTGGACGTAAACCTCAAGGGGGCATTCCTTTGCTGCCAGGCGGTCATCCCGGAGATGGTGCAACAGGGAAAGGGATCGATTGTCAATATTTCAGCTCTGGCCGGACATTGGAGGGCTTCCCTGGCCGGGGTGCAATATACCGCGGCCAAAGCCGGAGTGGAAGGGTTAACCCGACAACTGGCCTATGATTGGGGCAAGTCCGGAATAAGGGTCAATGCGGTTGCCCCCACCGTTACGTTGACGGGCGAACGGGTCCAAGGCTTGTGGGAAGCGAAAGGCGAGGAAGAAAAGAAGAAAGTCCTCTCGGCCATACCCCTGAGGCGGCTGGGAACGCCCGAAGAAGTGGCCTCCGTCGTGGTCTTCCTGGCTTCCGATGAAGCGAGTTATATCACGGGGATAACGATCGACGTGAATGGAGGACGATACCTTCGGTAGCTGAAAACCATGCCCTAGGACCGGTTCAGGCAAAGGAACACCCTGCCTGAACGATCCAAACCTTCCGGCTGGCTCGTTCGCGCCAGCCGGAGAGAAAGGCAAGAGGCCGAAAACAGGCACCCGAATGTGGAGTTCGGGTTGCCGAATCAAATCGGAATTTTTGGGGGTTGAAAATTCCGCAGGCTGCATACCGCAAGCGGTTCAGCTTATTTTTTAAGGGCCAACCCCAAATCCCCGCCTAGAGCGAGTCTACCAGCGATTGCGTCCGCCGCCGCCGCCGCGTCCGCCGCCCCCAAAACCACCTCCGGGCCGGCCGCCGCCCCCCGGGCGAGGACTCTTTTCCTGCGCCTCGTTAACCTTAATGGTCTTGCCGTCCAGGCTCGTGCCATCCATCTTGGTCATCGCCGTCTTCCCTTCTTCATCCTGAGCGAAGGTCACGAATCCAAAGCCCCGGGAGCGACCCGTCGCCCGGTCGGTGATGACCTTGGCTTCGGTGATTTCCCCATAAGACGCGAACGCCTGGCGCAGGCCGTCGTCCGTCGTGTCCCAGCTCAAACCTCCCACAAACAATTTCTTAGCCATACTTTCTACCGCTCCTTTTCTGCGTCGCCTCCGGCGACGACCTTTGATGGGTGGCGCCCGCCATTCCGCGTTCGCCCCGTTTACTTACGTTTTGTTGAATGCCCGATTCGTTTGAGGTGATGGGTCGGCACATTCCTCCATTCCATCCGGCTCCGCAAGGAGCCGCGGCACTGGGTCGAGTTTTCACCTAGGAGTCAACTCAACCGAAGTGCTTTCCCCCTTCCCCGTTTATGATAAAACACGTCCTCCCTTCCCAGAAGGGTGGGCCCTGTAGTATTCGCGGTAAAAGAGAATCGGAAATTTTTTCCCCCGGAAAGGCATATCAAGTTAGGGATCGGCTGGCTTGGTCTCTTCCGGCTCGACCTTTTCGGTGTCCGACGGGGTGCGATCGTCTTTGTGGAATCGTCGTTGTCTTCTCTCTTCCTGCTTTTTCTGGCGCGCCACTTCTTTCCGCCGCTTTTCGCCCTTAAAGGCTCCCGCACGTTTTGGCAAAGTAACCTCCTTACCCTCAAAGAATTTATATCATAAAAAAGGAAATAATTCCAATTAATTTTATTTCACCCTTTTTTCCGGCTGCCCATTCCCTCACGGTGCGGAGCCAAATGCCCCCCGTCCCCGGGCTTGGCCGCGAATTTTATCCAATCGATTTAACCCACGTTTCCACCTCTTCCCAGCTAAAAGAGTTTTTGTTCAAATAGGTTTTGGCGCCGAATTGAACCGCAGCGTCCCGGTATTCCGGTAGGTCATAATTTGAGAGAATAATAACGACCACGTTTGGATCATCGGCCTTTATCTTTTTGGTAAGCTCCAGACCGTTCCCGTCGGGTAAGCGGATGTCCATAAAGATCAATTCTGGACAGAAGGCTTTGGCCTCTTGAAGTGCCTCCCTGGCGGTCGCCGCCTCCTGGATGATCATCACGGGGAAAAGCGCATGCAGCCTCTCCTTGAATGATTGCCGGAAGAAAGCGTTGTCTTCAACAATTAAGGTTCTAAGCCTATTGTTTTCTCCTGGATGGGTCATGCTTTTCTCCAGCGAATAGAATATATTGAAACCATATCTCTGTGCTGTCGGCGAACTCTGTGGCTAAATAATTTCAATATATTTTATCCAGAGTGATCCACATTGAAAAGAAAGCCATTTTGGTACCGGAAGAACGATAAGGTCCACCACCAAAGAATAGCCGTTTCTTTTTCTGCGTCTTCACAGCCAGCTTTTTACTTTCCTGAAAGGAAAAGCCATCCGGGTTTTCGATCCATCCCAAGGGTAATGTGGAAATTGAATGGGGATAAGTTTATATTGTATGACAAAAAAGATGGGATTTTCAAGTTTTTTTGTTGTTCCGCCTTTCGCGGGACGACGAAGCAATCCCAAGAAGGATGGGCTTGCCGCGCCCTTCGGGCTCGCAATGATTTGTAAAGATCCTCGATTCGTTTGTATTCGTGACCGTCTCAATGCGACTGCCCATTTTCGTTGGCGAGCGGGATCACCGGCACAGACACTTTCGGGGTTTCTTCATGGAACGGGACTCATTTGACGGAACGTAGCCATATGAGGTCAGGCCCTCTCGCGGAGAGCCCGGCGCAGGATTTTGCCCGTTGGGCCCTTGGGCAAGGCCTCTAAAAATTCCACGGCCCTCAGCTTCTTGTACGCCGCCAACCTTTCCTTGACATAATCCATGATTTCTTGATCACTGGCAGTTTCTCCGGGCTTCAGGACAATGTAGGCCTTGGGAATTTCTCCGAGCCTCTCATCCGGAACCGCAACCACGGAAGCTTCCAGCACTTTCGGGTGTTCGTAGAGTAAATTCTCTATTTCGATGGGATAGATGTTATACCCCCCGCAAATAATCATGTCCTTCTTGCGGTCAAAAATGTATACGTATCCTTCCCCATCGATCATGCCGATGTCTCCGGTGTGCAGCCATCCGTCCCGGATGGCCTCCCCCGTCCCGTCCGGATTCTTCCAGTAGCCTTTCATTACGCAATGACCGCGGGCGCATATCTGCCCGTGTTGATTTGGGGGAAGGGGGCGATCTTCATCATCCACAATTTTCACTTCCACATGCGGCAAAGGATAGCCAACGCTCTCGAACTTTCTCGGCTTATCCAGACGATCCATCGTGATGACCGGCGAACTCTCCACCTGACCATAGGCCTGGATGGTTTTACAACTGAACTTTTCTTCAAACCTCTTCCGCAAGTCTAGTGCCGTCATGGCCCCCGTTGTAATACATACTTCCAAGGAACGAAGGTCATATTGAGGCTCATCGGGAAGGGCCAGGAACATGGCGTAGACTGTGGGCACGGCAAAGGTATAATTGACCTTATGCTTGGCGATGATCATCGCTGCTTGCTCGGCTACAAATCGCTCCATCACGTGCATCGTTGCGCCCCGGCCAAAAAGCACGAACTGGCCTGCCGCGAGAGAGAGCAGATGGGATAGGGGAAGCAGACAAATCCCCACCCAGTTCTCGTTCGCGCCCAGACCCTCGGCGTAATACTCGGCATTCATGTAAAGATTCCGATGGGTCAACATGGCTCCTTTGGGGTTTCCAGTGGTGCCAGAGGTGTAAAGGATCGTAGCCGTATCATCGAGGCTGAGATCGACGCCAAAGAATGGATCGGAAAATTTTCCGATGAACTTACCAAAAGAAAGGGCATCTTTTTCCTGGTCTTCCAGTCCCAGGGCGATGATATTCTCCAATTTTAACAATTTATTTCTCACTGGTCTCACCGTTTCCAAGCATGGGGCCACCGTGATGAGAACCTTCGCCTCCGAATTGGACAGGAGGTATTCAATCTCTCTGGCCTTGAAGAGGATGTTCATGGGAACGACCACGGCACCGACCTTCAGGATGCCATAAAATGAGGTAATGAATTCGAGACAATTCGGTAGCCACATGGAAACCCGGTCCCCCGGGTGAACTCCCAGAGACCGTAAGGAGTTGGCCACCTTATTCGCTTCGGCATTCAAGAAAGAATAGGAATATCCCTTCTCCCCGAAAACGACCGCGGTCTTATCGGGCCTGCGGCAAGCCTGGTATTCCAATAATGTTGAAGCTAAATTCACAAGATCACCCCCTCATCATTTTATTGGGTTGAGTAGGCGTGCTGATTCCCTGGGCTCCCAAATTTCTATGGGTATAACAAAAGGTCATAAAGAGCTTTGTGAAATCCGCTTCTAACCCATCCATCCCTCGTTGATGAGGTGGACGCGCCAGCGGCGGTCATCGGTTTCTGGATAGTCTTCCCGGTAATGGGATCCTCGGCTCTCGGTGCGCCTCAGCGCACCGTGGAGCACCAACCGGGAGGTCACGATAAGGTTCATCACTTCAATCGCCTGCAGAATATCCTTGGGGTTTTGACAACCCATGGAGGTCTGGGCCTCCTTAGCAAGCGATTCGACTTCGCTGCGAGCCTCCTCGAGTTGCGCGCCCTTTCGGATGATACCGGCTTTGGCGAACATAATCTCGGCCAATCGTTTCTTGAATTCTTGGGGAGATCGAAAGGAACGCCGGGCCTCGAGAGCGGCTACCCATCCCGCTCCCCCGCCCCCCACTACCAGCACCTCGGCCGTGAATGTCTCTGTCCTCATGGCCTTTCCCTGGAGGATTTAGGAGACCCTTGCAGGAGGATTCTGGCCATCACCAGCCTTTGGATGGTGGGCGTTCCTTCTTCCAGCAAGTTTAGCCGGGCATCCCGGTAGAGTCTCTCAACCGGATATTGCTGCGTATACCCGATACCGCCGAAGACTAAGAGGGCTTTATCCGTTACCCGGCAAACCGCTTCTGAACCAAATAATTTGCAGGCGGAAGACTCAAAGGGAATTTGATTCCCCTCGTCATATTTTCGCGCCGCATCATAGATCATGGTTCTCATGGCGTAAATATCCATGGCCATATCGGCCAAATATCCCTGAACCGCCTGACGGTCAGCAATCGGTTTGCCGAAGGTCACTCTCCTCTTCGCATGTTGCCGGGCAAGTTCCAGGCATCTCTCGGAAGTGCCCAGGGAAGTGGCGGCGATAAATAACCGGCTGACCTCGAGGCCGCCCAGAGACTGGTCCAAACCTTTTCCCTCCTCGCCCAGGATGTTGGTCACGGGGACTCGACAATCTTTTAAGGTCAGCCGGCCATGGAAGCTTCCCCAGCATCCCATGCTCTGGGGCATATCCTCGATCGTAAACCCGGGCGTATCCCGCTCCACCAGGAGCGTGCTGATTCCCCGGGCTCCCAAATTTCTATTGGTATAACAAAAGATCATGAAGAGCTTGGTGAAATCCGCGTTGGTAATCAGGTGTTTTTGGCCATTCACGATGAAAGAGTCTCCATCTTTCACCGCGGTGGTTTTGATGTCTGTGCCGGTCCCGGCATCGGGCTCTGTCAGACCGAAGGCCACGGAAAGGTCCCCCGTGGCGATGCGGGGAAGATAGGCTCTTTTCTGTTCCTCCCGGCCAGTCGTCATGCATTTGGCTGCCATATTGTGCACATGAATGATGACCCGTATGCCCCCATGGATTTTGGACAGCTCTGCCAATATGGGAATATACTGGGTAATTGACAATCCCACCCCACCGTATTCAGAGGGTACCATCAACCCGAAGAGTTTATGTTCCCTGAACTTGGGAAAGAGATCTTCTTGGGGAAATAGCCCCGTTTTGGATATTTGTTCCTCCAGGGGATCCAGTTCGTTCCAAATGAAATTAAATATTGACTTTTTAAGCTTTTCATACTCGGCTGGGTTCAAGGCCACCTTCCATCCTCCTTTCCGGAATTCATTGATCCATTTCCTTCCGCCCTGCTTATAACCGCCGGGTTTTTTTAAAGCCAGAAGTGTAATCGTAAACCCCTTTCCCTGACTTTATTCCCAAGCACCCTCCGTTAATTAATTTTTTCAATAAAGGACAGGGTCGATAACGATCTCCGATTTCCCGATGCAAATACTCCAAAATGGATAATATCGTGTCTAACCCCACGAAATCGGCCAATTCCAGAGGTCCCATCGGATGGCGCAAGTTCAGGCGGATCCCTTTATCTATATCTTCCGCCGTGCTGATCCCTTCCATTAGGACATGAAAGGCCTCGTTTATGAATAGGGATAACAATCGATTGATGGCAAACCCCGGGAAATCTTTCGCGACGAATATTTCTTTCCCCAGTTTCTTGGAGAGGTCTTCGACAATCTGGGCCGTATCATCAGAGGTTTCCAGGCCGCGAATGATTTCGACCCCCCGCATCACCGGAACGGGGCTCGCGAAATGCATCCCGATGACCCTGTCGGGCCTCTGGGTGGCAGTGGCAATCTCGGTAATGCTCAAGGAAGATGTATTGGTGGCGAAGATCGTATGGGAAGCACAGATGGCATCTAATTCCTTGAAGAGTCTCTTCTTCAGCTCCAGGTTTTCCGGGGCAGCCTCGATGATGATATCGGCGTCTTTTCCCGTTTCTTCCAGCGACAGGGTGCCTTGGATCCGCCTAAGAATCTCCTCGGCTTGCCCTGGGGTCATTTTTCCCTTCTGCAATAAAATTTCCAAACTTTTTTTAATCGACTGAAACCCACGTTCGATCCATTCATCCTTTACATCTCTCATGACCACATCGAATCCCGCCTGGGCCCCCACCTGGGCAATCCCACTCCCCATCAGTCCGGCTCCAATCACGCCCATCCTTTTTATCTCCCCCATGGATTTATCCTCCTTATTCTATTTCCTTTATATAATCCCGGCACAGGTGAAACCTCCATCGACGAGGATCGTCGTCCCGGTAATATGATCAGAATCTGCGGAGGCTAAAAAGACTGAGGGGGTATGGATCATCTGCTCTACTACCGCTTTGGCGCACATACTCATAATCTCCGTGCGCTCCTCAGTAATCTGGGAGAGGCAAAAAATTCTCTTGACAAGATTTCGAATCTTGATTATAAGCAAATCTAACGTTCGTTAGGTAGCCGAATCCTATCCTGCCTCCATCCACCTGTCAAGGGGAAATTGGGGGGCCGCCGAAAACGGTTTCAGAGATCGTAGGGGGGAAGAAGAAAGTCAATGCCCAAGGAAATCGTCCGCCTGAGGGAAGCGGAGTTGTACCGGACTGCCGCCTCTTTATTCAATAAATATGGCTATGCTTCCACTTCCATGCGACAAATCTGCCGGGGCATCGGAATCCGCGAGAGCAGCCTCTATCATTATATTCGGAGCAAAGAAGATCTTCTCTATCATATCTGCGAACGGAGCATGCTTTTAAGTTTGGAAGCGATTGAGCCCATCATGAGCTTGAATTTCAGGCCGGATCGCAAGCTTACAAAAATGATTGAGACCCACATTACCACCATCGCCGAAAATGCCAACGAACACTCCACCATGCTCAAAGAGTTGAGGTCCCTGAGCCGGAGGAATCAGCAAAAAATCATCAAGCTCAGAGACCGTTACGAAGCCCTGTTCCGTGAAGTGATCGCGGATTGCGTTAAAAGAAGGGTCTTCCGGGATATGAATGTTAAAATCACAACCTTAGCTCTCTTGGGGATGATGAATTGGCTCATCCATTGGTATGCGCCGGAAGGGCCGATGAAAAGTGATGAGATCGCCAGAATATTCTCCGACCTATTCCTTAAAAGACCCGGGCGGTGAAGTAGAAACCTGTCTTCGTGGATTGGACGAACGGTCCATTTCCCTCCCGAAAAGTTCCTGGGCAGGGGAAAGGTCCTGAGAGTGTTTATCCTGAATGACAAGGAGGACTCTATGTCTTGGACTCCTTATCCGACCCCGGAGGAAATTCACCGGCAATTTGATTGGGAGCAATTCTCCCGGCAACATTTAGACTGGAATCCCGCCGAAAGGCTGAACATCGCCCACGAGGTGGTCGACCGTCATGCGAAAGATCGCAAAAAAGTGGCTCTGTTCTGCATCTCCCGGGAGGGGAAAGAGGAGAAGTACACCTTCCGGGAGCTGAAGAACCTGACGTCTCAATTTGCCAACGTACTGAAGGACCTGGGAATCAAGAAGGGGGACGCCGTGGCCCGTTTACTTCCCAGGATTCCCGAGGCTTACATCACGTTATTCGGGACCTGGAAAGCAGGGGCCATCGATGTTCCTTTGTATACCGCATTCGGACCCGAAGGGGTCCAATACCGGGTAGAAGACAGCGGGGCGAAGCTGATCGTCACGGATGCTGAAAATAGGGATAAAGTAGAGGAGACCAAAGAAAGCCTGCGGGATGTAAAAGTGATGGTGGTCTCCAGAGATCGAAGTTCGGGGATGCGCAGGGGCGATTTGAGTTTTTGGTCGGAGATGGACAAGGCGCAAAAGGAATTTTCCACGGTGGAGACCTCGGCGGAGGACATCGCCATCCTGCAGTATACCTCGGGAACAACAGGCCTTCCCAAGGGGACGGCCATTTCCCACAAGGGAATCATCACCGTGCTTCCGTACCCAAAGTACCTGCTCGACGTGAGAGACGACGATATGTTCTGGGGGTTCGCTGACCCGGCCTGGGTGTACGGTTCGCTCACGGTCGGAAGCACCTTGTTATGCCTTGGCCACTCTCTGCTGGTCGATGAGGGACGGCTGGAAGCCAAGCGCTGGTACCAAATCATGGAGAGATGGGGGGTGACCAATTTTTCTGCGGCCCCAACGACGTACCGCACGATCCTGGCTGCTGGGGAGACCCTGCCCAAGCAGTATAAATTAAAGATAAAACGCCTCACCAGTGGCGGAGAATTTCTCAACGCGGAGGCCATGCTTTGGTTTGAAAGACACTTGGGAGTTCCGATCGCCGACCAGTACGGAATTACCGAGGTGGGTATGATCTTGGGGAACTATCCGGGCATGAAGCTGAATCCCGGTTCCATGGGCAAACCTTTCCCGGGCTTTGAGATACGGATCATGGATGAAGAAGGGAACGAGGCTGCCCCCAACCAGACAAACCTGATTGTCGCGAGGGCGAATCCCTATTTTCTGAGCACCACGTACTGGAAGCAGCCGGAGAAGTGGAAGGAATGCTTTATCAAGGAAGGGTGGTTCAATACCGGCGACTTGGCCGCCAAAGATGAGGAGGGGTATTTTTATTTCAAAGGAAGGTCAGATGATCTCATGTCTCTCTCGGGTTATCGGGTTGGCCCGGCAGAGGTGGAGGCTTGCCTGATGGAGCACCCAGCCGTTTCAGAGGCAGCCGTCGTCGGTAAACCGGATCCCATCCGGGGAGAGGTAATTAAAGCCTTTATCGTGCTCAAGGCAGGGATCAAGCCTGGAGACGGCTTAGCGCAAGAGATCCAGGAGGGCGTAAAAAAGAGATTATCCAAGCATTCCTTTCCCCGGGAAATCGAATTTTTGTCGGAGCTCCCCAAGACCGCCAGTGGAAAAATCATGAGGAGAGAACTACGCAAAAGGTTATGAGTGCCTTATTCATCTTTCATGGGAGAGGCGACACTCGCGAACGATGAAGATGGGCCTTTCCCCCTCACCCTTCCCCTTAACCCGGGGGAGAGGGCGGGGTGAGGGGGTATTTTTTACGTAACGGCCGAGCAAACGGAGGAGAGGAAAGCCGGATGGCCTTGTTAAGAATCACCGGATTGACCAAGGATTTTGGGGCGCTCCGAGTGCTGGATCATGTCGATTTGGAGGTTCAAGAAGGGAGTTTGCACTCCGTCGTGGGTCCCAATGGCGCGGGCAAGACCACTTTATTCAACCTGATCTCCGGCTTTATCAAGCCCACTGAGGGTAAAGTGGAGTTCAAGCAGCGGGAGATCACGCACTTACCTCCCCACCAAATGGCTCACCTGGGCATCCGGCGGTCTTTCCAGGTCATCACCCTTTTCCCGGAGTTGACCGCCCTGGAAAACATCCGGCTGGCCATCCAGGCCAGAGAGAAGGAAAGATTCAGCTTTCTCAAAAAGGCCTCAGACCTGAAGGAATCCGTGGCCCAATCTTATGAGATCTTGAGAGCGCTGGGGCTGCCCGAGAAAGCCGGATATAAGGCCTCCGAACTTTCTCATGGAGAGCAACGTCTCTTGGACATCGGCGTGGCCATGGCCGGCGAAGGGATACTCCTCTTGCTTGACGAACCCACCAGCGGCCTGGCCCATGATGAAATTCCGATGATGGCTGAGACCATCAAGAGGCTGACGCCAAAGCACACCGTTGTGCTCATTGAGCACCGGGTCGATATGATTCTATCGATTTCGGATACCATTACGGTTATAGATTTTGGCAGGGTCATTGCCCAGGGCCCTCCGGAGATGATCCAGAAAAGCGAAGAAGTAAGCCGGGCGTATTTGGGGGTGCGGTAATGCTGGAGCTGGATCAGGTTCACGCCTATTACGGGAAGAGCCATATTCTCCATGGGATTTGTCTCAAGGTGAATCGAGCAGAGCTGGTTACCCTATTGGGCCGCAACGGTGCTGGCAAAACCACCACCTTGAAGACGATCATGGGATTGGTGTCCGCCCATTCCGGCTCCATCGTATATAAAGGGGAGAGCATATCGGGAAAGGAACCGCA
>Ga0214473_10007801_pt1 | contig 12662 bp, 10 predicted proteins | sample RVTome_7_FD_203509 | JGI IMG/M metagenome (GOLD analysis project Ga0214473, IMG submission 203509) | Soil microbial communities from uranium-contaminated site in the Upper Colorado River Basin, Wyoming, United States - RVT98D197 | ecosystem: Environmental > Terrestrial > Soil > Contaminated >... | reverse complement strand
TAATTTCCTTTTCCCTTCCATCCTCCCTCTTAACTGGTATAATTTTGGTTGCTCATGGAGTTAAAACCATCAAGAACCAACAGAACAAAAGAGATTGCCTTGGAGGCCAAGGATGTTTGGGAGAGCTTCCGCATCTACCACCATAAAAACATGTCCATTAAGGATACTTTGGTGCGCTTGAGGCGCTCTGTCTATGAAGAATTTTGGGCTTTAAAAGGCGTTTCTTTTAAAGTGCACAAAGGCGAAACGCTAGGCATCATCGGTGAGAACGGGAGCGGCAAAAGCACGCTCTTAAAGTGCATCGCCGGCATTTTACAGCCAAGCAAAGGCGCCATAAAAGTTGATGGCAAGATCTCTCCTTTGCTTGAGCTTGGCGCCGGTTTTCATCCGGAACTGTCCGGCCGCGAGAATATCTATGTAAACGGAGCCATCCTGGGAATGACCAGAAAGCAAGTTGAGGAAAGATATGATGATATTGTAGCTTTTTCCGAGCTGGAAGAATTCATCGATAACCAGGTAAAATTTTACTCCTCGGGAATGTACATAAGGCTCGGTTTTGCCGTTGCTATTTACTCTAATCCGGATATTTTGTTAATAGACGAAGTCTTGTCCGTCGGAGACGAAAGTTTCAGAAAAAAATCCTTCGAAAAAATTAATGAGTTCAGAGCAGCCAATAAAACAATAATTCTTGTTACGCATGATATGAGCTCTGCCGCCCGGTTTTGTGATAAATTGCTGCTACTGCACAAGGGTGTCATCACAAAGACTGGAGAGCCAAACACAGTTATAAAAGATTATGTCGATACACCTGCTATTCCCCCGCAATCTTAATATTTGACAACTTAACGAGTAATTCGCGATTATCGCCTGGCAGGAACTTCGTCGCTTTTGAAGGGTAAACCGACTTAATAACTATTTCTGATTGTCCTTTCTTAAGTTTAAGGGGAATTTTTAAGCGCTTGCTTTCACTAAACGATACGTTTTGGTATTGAGGATATCCCGCTATTTCGATCACCCTTCTGGGATTGTCAAAACCGGGCCCCGGTGTAGCAGTTAATGTTAAATTAATATTTCTAGCCCTGCTTGATGCAAATTTAAGTCTGGTTACCTTCCCCAACCATAAAAACACCGAATTATTGCCAATCTCAAGTTCGCTAAAAAAAACGCCGTCCGACTTAATATCTGCAAGTATAAACCAGTCATTGGACTTTACGCGCCAAAGCCGGTAAATCTCACTCGACCAAACAGGCCGAAAGCTCCCTTTAAAATTTGGATTTAGCATCTCGATCTTCTGAGTGTCTCTATCGGTCAAAATATATGCAATAGGATTGCTGTAGGCTTTTGTTCGATTCATTGAATTAACCATGTAAGCTCTTACTGCAAGCAAATCGACGTCAAGGTCCCTCAGATAATAAACTGCCCATTCATTTGCAAGCCAATAATCGACAATAGTAGCAACAGTACTTTTGCCGACTATCTTTTTGATTCCTTCCAGTTGCTTAAATCTTTCAATTGTCCGAATCTGGTTGCCTGCTTCAATCTTACCTCGTACATATATATGGTAAGAGGTTGAAATAACAGCAGCTGCAATAAGACCACTACCAACAAATACAACAAAATAATTACCGATTCTAAGCTTGCCAAACCAACCTTTAACGGTTTCAAGCCCAATAAAAACAAAATAAACTAGCCCCCACCAACTAAACATAATTAGCTTATATGCTCCATAAGAATAATGCCGCGAAATGATTAGATATAATGCGCCGATAATTGTCGATAACCATACCAACGCCAGCACATTTCGTTTTTTTACTAGATAAGCAATCCCTAATAATGCAAAAACGCTTAGCGCCAAGCCGACAAAGTTTTGAACGAATAAATAATTTGGATGCATGCCCAGCTCACCGCCCAGACCCCAAAAAGCGCCGGGCTCAGCGCTCATCAGCGTAAGTGGACCAAATATTCCCTCACCCAAGCGAACGGCATTGCCGGTTGTGCTCAACTGGGTCATGAGAAAATTTACAAATTCCTTGTAAAAAGGCCAAAAAAGAATTCCTGCTATCAACAAAGTGCTTAGACCGGCAAGAGCAAGACTCTTATATTCTTTTCTTTGTCTTATTAGTCTCGCCCCATATAAAATAAACAATCCCCATAGAACAAAGATGGCCATTTCGGGATAGCCGTAAAGAAACCCAGCAATAAGTAAGCCGAATATGGCCGTCCAGGCCATTCTCTTCGGCTCAAACGTTTTTACTAAGACCGCCAACGTCGGCAAATAACCAATTGTTACTAATTGGTCAAAATTGTTTTGCCACATTAAATTAAAAGTCCAGCCTGAAAAAATTACCGCAAAGGTAAAAAACAAAGCAGTTACTTTTTTAGGAAAAGCTCTTATCGAAAAAAAGGTTACCGAAGCAGCAAAAACAAAAAGTGCCCACGCTTGGAGGAGGCCCATCGTGCTTTGAGTATCGCCTGGCCGTATAAGAATCGAAAAATGTGCCAGAAATGCCGATGAAATAAACCGGGAATGATTAAATAAGACAGCAAACTGATACAGAGGAGCTGACCCCCCATTAGTGCCTCTAACAAATGTCCACAAATACTGGCCTGCCGCAATATATAACCAGCTATCGGGCATACTGCTACCAAGATAACTAAACAGACGACCGCGCCAAAAGTAAGCGACCATTAAGCCGATGGGCAACAAGAGACAAAATAACAGTGACCCTATTTTCTTAAGCGAGCTAGCCAAACCTTTTACTTGAGCTAGACCAAGAAGCGCTAACAAAGATGACAACATCCAAATATAAATTGACGATTGCCTAATAGGCACTCCAAGGATAACAGTTATTCCTAATAGCACTGTCCAAAAAGCCAAAGTAATGATAGGCGATATCAGCTCTTTATTTTGAACATCATTCAGCCTTAAGATCCTGAGAATCCCTAAGCCCACAAGAACGCTAAACCCACAGAAAGCAGCGTAAAAAAGAATATTAAATAGCATTAATTTTAGGATATCTAATTTGAGTAATATCAAGAGTGTCTCTCAATACCTTGGGGCTGGTTGCCAGTCTTAAATGAATAATTTTTGTGACCCGTATAGCTAATAATAACTATAAAAAATAAAATGAACGCTTGAGAAATTAAAGGATGCAATTTAAATACTTCAATAAATATAGGCAATAAAGCGATATTTAGAAAAAATGCAAAACCATAGACTACATAGAAACGAATGTATTCTCTTAAGTAATTACCCCTAGTTTTAAAAACAAGAAATTTATAACAGATATAAGCATTTGTGATACCGATAATGTAATTAACTACCAACAGAGCAATATAGTGTATTGAGCTCGCTAGTAGAAAATATAGGAGGGCGAAAGTAGCATAACTAAAAACGGTATTCCACCCGCCCACCAAAAGATATCTGATTTTTTGTTCATGTTTTCTGAGAAGAGCTTTCACAATTTGCTAAACGCTAGCTTTGACCTTGTTTTTTGATTCCTCGAAGTTAATTCTCTCTTTTTCAATTACCAATGGTCTTTTTAAAACTTGGGTATGTATCGAACCGATATATTCGCCTACGATCCCAAGAAAAAATAACTGCACTGAGGAAAAAAAGAAAAGCCCAATAACCAGCGGTGCGATGCCTACTGAGAAACTTTTCCAATATATTAATTTATAAATGAAATAAAAAAGAGCAGTAAGTAAGCTTAACGCAGAAGCGGCAAAGCCTAGCATTGTCGCCATTCTTAGAGGTATTTTTGAATGGTTGGTGATGCCAAGCATAGCCATATCATATAATGTATAAAAATTATTCTTAGTAATTCCTCTCTTTCTGCTTGCTTGTACATATTCGACTTTGGCGCTTTCAAAGCCGATTTCCGCGGTAAGACCTCTGAAATATGGATAAGAATCATTCATATTTCTCATTATTTCAATAACTTCCTGGTCATAAAGACCAAAGCCCGTGTTATTTTTAACAAGCTCTACCTCGGAAATCTTGCTGATTAAAGAATAGTAAAACTTTCGGATTAAAAACATTAATCGTGATTCTTCACTTTTTTTCTTTACCGCCAAGACAATTTTGTAGCCTTCTTCCCATTTTTTTATGAAGTCCTTAATTAACTCGGGAGGATCCTGTAAATCGGCAACCAAGGAAACGACGGCATCGCCATAGGCTTGAAGTAAAGCGTGATTGGGTGAGCGGATATGGCCAAAATTTCTGGTATTTACTATTATTTTTATGTTTTTATCTTGGCCGGCAATTCTTTTTAGTATTGGAACAGTTTTATCAGTAGAAGCATTATCTATAAAAATATGTTCATAAGAATAGTTTTCAAGCTTATCAAAAACTTGCTTAACCTGCTCGTAAACTGCCTCAATATTTTCTTCTTCGTTGTAACATGCCGTTACAATACTAATTAATTTAATATTTTTTCCCCGCTCAAAACCTCTGCTGCTTCGTTTTCGCTCAAATCATTAACTTTAATCATCTCATAACCGTTAACCATCATTATAAGTGCTAACTCAGTTCCTGTTCGCTTCTTATCTTGCTTCATTGCTTCGATCACCCTGTCAACATCAAAATCTAAAGTTTCTTTGATCTGGGCAACAGGCCACAGCAATTTTTCCGCAATAAAGGCCTCGGAATCCGGTGACAAAAGATTCCTATTCTTTGCTACCTTATTAGCTAAAATCATTCCCAGCACAACTGCTTGCCCATGCGGAATAGAAAAATCAGTTGCCGACTCTATAGCGTGTCCGAAACAATGACCATAATTCAACAAATTTCGCCTACCCGTATCAAACTCATCCTCTTCTATATAGCTTTGTTTTATCAAAAGCGAATTTTGTACCGCTCTTAATAGAGCGTCGCTCTCTTTATCAGCAATCATTGCCAGCTCCGCAATTATTTTGTTAACGTTCTCTTCTCCGCCCATTAAATGCAGTTTAACAACCTCTCCAACACCGCTGAAAAAATCGATATCCTGTTGAGTTGTCAGAAAAGGTGAATATATATAAATTTCGGTTGGCGGATAAAAAGTGCCGATAAGATTTTTGTATTGTTTATAATTCAAAGAGGTTTTACTCCCGATGCAGCTATCCGCTTGTGCTAATAAGGTTGTAGGGACATAAACCCAATTAATGCCTCGATAAAGGGTTGAAGCCATAAAACCGGTAATATCTTGTGTTATCCCTCCACCGATAGAAACAATAGTCATGTTCCTCTTTGCGGAGCGCTCCATCATTTTGTCATAGAGCTTAAGTACTGATTCCAAGCCTTTTTTTTCTTCGCCAATCGGAAGAATAATAACATCGCCGGCATCTAGGTCGCTTAAGCAACCTTTTGAGTGATGTTCCCAAACATTTTCATCGACTACAAAAACGCAATTATCGTCATATTTTTTTAAAAAATCACACGAATCAACGAAAAATATATCGTAATCTTTAATTTTCGATTTAAGAACCAGCTTGTTTATTGACACGAGAAGCCTCCGTCTACTAAAAGCACTTGGCCGGTTGTAAAAGTATTTTTCTCGGAACATAAAAAGGCGACTACTTCTGCTATTTCTTCGGGTTCAGCTAAGCGTCTAAGGGGAATTCCTTTTGTAATTTGTTCAATTTCAGATTCCGATAAGTTCTTTCTAGTAAGTTCGGTGTTTACAAATCCAGGCGCAACGGCATTAACCAGTACATTATGCTGAGATAATTCGACAGCGAACGCCCTTGTCATGCCATTCAAGCCGGTTTTCGAAATTGTATAGGCTAGTCTCTTTGGCTTTGAAACGCTGCCCCAAATAGAGCTGATATTTACAATGCGGCCATATTGCCTGTCAACCATTCGGGGAGCTATACCTCTAATTAAACGAGTTGGAGAGGTTAAATTGATTTTGACGGTTTCATATAGATCTTCGTCGGTTAGTTTTACACCTTCGACAAGAGGATTAATCCCGGCATTATTTACAAGAATATCAACTGGTTCATCAAGTGATGAAATATAATTATCAACCGAAGCGTCTACATTAAGATCGAGTTCATTTCTTGTTGGCGTTAAAACGTTTGCACCAAGTTCGGCGAATTTGCTCGAAATTGCCTTCCCTATACCACGTGACGCACCCGTCACTAAGGCAGTGCGACCTCTCACCCAGTAATGCCTCCGGCTGCTACTATCATTTTGTCATAACGAGACTGAAGCATTTCCAAACGTAATTTATCCTCAAGAGCTATTGAGCCGTAAAAATCACGCTTGTTTTTTAGCCACATTAATTCAAAACCAACAGCCTTAAGAATGCCTTTGTCCGCATCGTCGGCTAGTGCTTCAGGACAACCAAAAATAACCTTTCGTGTTTCGTAGCGATCAATTAAACCCGGTTTTAGCCTTCTTAAAAATGGCAACGTTTCTGCGGAAACGCCACCGCCAAGCGCACATTCTAAATTCTTGCTTTTCGCTTTAGAAAATAGATTTGAAGTTATTTCAAAAAGCTGGTCGCAATTCACGTCTTCTCTGGTAAGGCCCATGGAGCCCGTAAAATCGACCCTTCCCATAACAATCCCGTGCAAATCGTCAATGTCATCCAATTCCAGCATTTTGTCGAAATTGTTATAGGCATCAATTGTTTCAATGTTCACGCAGAAATCAACATGGCTCCGTTCATCTTCGGGAAAAGCTAGTTTAACAGCGGCCAAAAACTTTTTTAAAGCGTGTGCTGATTCTGCCATCGGCCCGACAATTCTTGAAACACCAATCACCCGTCCTTCATACATATCACGCAAGGCTTCGCAACCACCTATCTTAAGATTCAAACCCAAACCGGCTGCTGAAACCACTTCTTTTAACCGAAGTGCTTCTTCTAGTCTTGTTCCTTCTGCTTCAAACTCAGCCTTAACACCAACTACATGGTTGTTTTCTCTTAAGTCGGCCAGAGCAACGACCATTTTTCTTTCTAGCGAGTTCATATTATCCCTCCAAATAAACGATTATTTAGTAGCTATACTAGCAGCTAGCTTACTGCATTACAACACACTACCCTTTATTAGGGTTCCACTCTGAAATAAGCATATTCTCACGAAACTCTTCTCTTTCTAGGAAAGGATATAAGTCTTCGAGTGGTTTTGATACTATTCTTCCGTCAGGTAGCTTTTGAGAGGATACTTTTGGAGCAAATATTTGTTTTGGTGACATAACTACGTCGCAAAGCACCGGCCCGGGAGAGTTAAGCACTTCCTTGATTTGTTCATTCATTTCATCATGATTTAGTATCCGAACCGCTTCTATACCATAAGCACCGGCTAATTTGACCATATCCGGAAAACTAACCCCGCTCCGAGAACTCTCGCCGATATATTTTCCACCAAACATATTGTCTTGTGTCTGGCGAATAGAAAGATAGCCGCTGTTATTGAAGACAAATATTTTTAGAGGCAGATTGTGATGCGCGATTGTTTGTAATTCCTGAATATTCATTTGAATGCTGCCATCACCGGCAAAACAAACTACCCGCTGCTTATTATTGGCAAAACAAGCTCCTATGGCAGCGGGCAAATCATAGCCCATTGACGCCGTACCGCTATTGGCAAACATTTTCTGGCCCTTCTTAAGCTTTATTGCCTGAAAAGTTATCACACAAGCGGCCCCGTTAGCGCAGACAATTACGTCTTCGTTATTCAATGAATTTGATATTTCATCTATAAATACGTATGGATTAACATAATCCTTTTCTTCTCTGTACTTTGGTAATACCACAGGATATCTTTTTTTTCGTTCACTACACCAAGTAATCCAATCTTTCTTAGACTCAAGCGGTTTATCAATTCTTTCATTTAACGATTCAATAAAGAAGGCTACATCGCTATGAACCGGCACATCAGGAAATATCGTGGGCTTTCTCAGCTCAACGGGATCTATATCGACAACAACTTTATAAGCTTCTCTGGCAAACGATTTGAATTCATAACCTATCTGCCGGACATTTAAACGGCAGCCTATACTTATCAAAAGGTCGGCATTTTGGATAATAAAATTTCCGCTTCTATCCCCTACCGTACTTGGGCGGCCAAAACATAAAGGATGCTCCCCCATGATGTCATGAGCATTCCAAGCCGTTAATACAGGAATATTAAGTTTGTCTACAAGCTCAACAAATCTATCAACCGCGTTGGCAGTTCTGATACCGCTACCTGCCAAAATAACAGGTCTCTTCGCTTTTTTAAGCCTTTCTATAAGCTCATCGATTTGCGAGAGTACTTTTTTCTTATCGAAAATTTCATCTTCTTCCGCAGGATCAAAAGAGCGCAAGTTACCTTCATCAACCATTGAAGCTTGGACATTGAGAGGAATATCAAGCCATACCGGGCCGGGACGGCCATTTTTCGCCATGTATACTGCTTTTTCAAAATGGTAACGTATCTCATTAGGATCGGTTACCATAACCGCGTATTTGGTTATCGGACTTACGATACTGATGATGTCGGCCTCTTGATCGCCAAGTTGTCTTAGAGGCAAACCGGTGCTGGCGACTGTTGTTTCATATTTCACCTGCCCGGAAATATATAGCGCCGGGATAGAATCATGCCACTGGCCCAAAACTCCGGTAATGGTATTTGTTCCTCCGGGGCCAGTAGTTACCACAGCTACGCCGATATTTCCCGAAACCCTCGAATAACCCTCGACGGCAATTGCGCATGCTTGCTCATGGTGGTTGCATATGAATTCTAAATCAGGATGGGAACCGAACGAGTCATCAAGATGCATTGCTCCCCCGCCGGTAATCATAAAGATGTGTTTAACGCCAAGCTCAGCTACTCTTTGTGCTAAATAATCCGATACCTTAATCATTCAAATCCTTAACTTTATTACTTATCAACCAGTAGAAATTCCTTATTTATTAGATGAATATTATCAGCATACCAATCGTACAGTTGTCTTATTGCCTCGTCAATCGGCGTAAAAGTAAGTTCCGGCATCTCCTTTTTTAGCCGGCTGTTGTCGCCGCTATACTCAACGCCGTAACCGGATTCACTTACCAAGATAGGCAGGTCCTTACCGGACACTTCGACAACCTTTTGAGCCAAAGAGTAAAGGTCAATTGCCTTATCCGGGGTTACATTATAAGCACTGTTCATCGCCTTATTATTGATAAAATGTTCAATTACCGGCGCAAGGTCATCGACGTAGAGGTAATCAAAAAGCCGGTTCTGTCTCAGCGTCACCGGTAAATCAAATAATGTTTTGCAAATCGCATTAGAAATAAAGCGGATGGCATAATCTTCGTATTTTCCGAAAATTCCAAATACCCTCAACTCGGTAATATTCTCAGTTTTCTCGATATACTTGGCGCAAATATACTTGGAAGAACCGTGGTCGTCCGTTGGAACGTTAACATCAAAATATTCCTCTTTCATCTTGGGCTTATAATGAAAATGGTCGTAAACTGCGCCTGAGCCTATAAAAATCATCTTTTTAAACCTACTTGCTTGGCGAGCGATATTAAAAAACATCAGTGTGTTATTGTGGAGCAGCTGCGTAGGGTCCTTTGCATTTCTATGACCGGGCTTTACAGCGCTATGAATTACAACGTCGATTGGATGCTTTCTAAAGAAATTGCTCACCGCTTCAGGATCCGTTAGTTCAAGGTCCTGGTGGCTGGGGGCAATAATATCATGCCCTGATAGTAATTCCTGAAGGTTCCTTCCTATAAAACCTGTTCCACCTGTAAGAAAAATATTCATTACGCATATAATAATATTAATTTTCTTGTTAATATAGCGTTCGGTAAACTAATTATATAGCAATCGATTAAAAGCAAGGAAGCTAATGCCGCAAAATGATAATAAGAATAATAAAATTTATATAGTTTCAACTGTAGTTTTGGTAGGTTTCTTTCTTTCGGTACTATTTCATTATGTTTACGGTCTTTATTTAAATACCAGCTATCCCTTAAATACTTTTCTTTTCATACCTACTGACCGGTTTAATGATTTTTTTAACCCCTATTACTATAGTAATACCTTTAATGCATCAGCAGCTGCACCTATCCCGTACTTACCCTTTGCCATTTTGTTAATGCGCTTATTCGCTTTACTTCCGCCTGTTCCGGCCTTAGTTGTAATGATTTTTTTATTTCTAGGCTTTTTTCTTTTCCAAAACAATAGACTTATCGTAAACGATATTTTCAACCGGTATTTAAAGCCACAAGTATTTTTTATCTTTTCTTTTTTAACATATCCCATGTTATTTGCCATTGACAGGGGCAACATTGAACTTATTGTTTATATTTTTATCGGAATGTTCTTATATGGTTACTACATTAAGAAATCCAATTGGTTAAGTATTATTTTTCTTTCCATGGCCATCGCCATGAAAATTTTTCCAGCCGTTTTCCTTGTCTTATTTGTAAGCGACAAGAAATATAGAGAGGCAATCTATTGCCTCTTATCAACCGTTTTCATTACTTTTACAAGCTTAGGCTTGATGAGTTACTTAACAAAAAAGAGTTTTTTGACAATCTTCAATATTACAAGAGTTTCAATGTCGAACTATACGAAAGTCTACACTATTGCCATGAGAGGCCTAAATCACGGGCATACTCTGTGGGGAATAATAAATGTTGGCTCGGCAATTAGAGGCTTTAGTTTAACTGCATTGCTAAAGCCGTATGAGATTTTTGCCTTGATTGCTTTTTTAATAATCGCTTTGTTCATTATTTTTTTCGAAAAAGAGAATTGGCGCAAAGTTGCTTTATTAGTTCTGGCGATGATTCTCCTTCCTCATAATTCAAATGATTACACTTTATTGTATGTTTTTTTTCCATTAATTTTATTTATCAACAGTACAGATACAAAAAGATCTTCGCTTTATGCTTTCTTGTTTGGCTTATTGTTAATTCCCCTAGATTATTACTACTTCAAATTACCCTCGTTACCAAATGACATCAGCATATCCGTATTGCTATATCCGATAATAATGAGTTTGATAATCATGTTAATTATTTGGGATGGATTAAAAAAGAAATTGATGGATAACCTAACAACTTAAGAATTGCTGTTATTTATTAAACTTTGTTGATAGTCTATATCGGTTTTCGATACTTTATTTTCTTCTATGTCTTCTTTTGAACACTCAAAGCCAAACTTTTCTGCGATAACATATAAAGGGCGGTTCTTGGTTTCCCTAAAAATTCTACCGATATATTCGCCAACAATTCCAATCGATATTAATTGCATTCCGCCAAGGAATAAAATTACCGCCACCAAAGACGTCCAGCCCCTAACAATCGGCACGTGGAATACAACTTTATCGATTACAACCCAAAGTATGGCTAGAAAAGCAATTATCGTAATAAAAATTCCAAGATGTATGGTTAAGCGCAGCGGCTTATCAGAAAAACCGGTTATACCGTCAAGCGCAAAAGAAAGCTGCTTTTTAAGAGTATATTTTGTCTCCCCGGCATGCCGCGCATCTCTTTTGTATGGAACGCCGACTTGAGGAAATCCAATCCAAGCAATCATTCCCCGCACATAACGGCTTTCTTCAGACATTTTTTTTAACACATCTACTACTTCGCGACTCATTAGCCTAAAGTCTCCGGTATCAAGCGGTATTTTTACATCACTTAATTTTCCCAAAAGACGATAAAAGAGCTTGGCCGTAAAAAGCTTAAATGCATTTTCACCTTTTCTTTCGCTTCTAATCCCATAAACAACGCTGTATCCTTCTTGCCACTTATCAACCATTTCAGCAATAACTTCTGGTGGATCTTGGAGGTCGTCGTCAATTACAACCACTGCATCACCTCTTGCATGTTCTATGCCCGCAGTAATTGCTATCTGGTGACCGAAATTCCGAGATAAATCAATCACTCGAACATTTTTGTCCCTTTTCTGTAGTTGTCTCAATATTTGGAGAGAATGGTCTGTACTACCGTCATTTACAAAGATAATTTCATGATTAACGCGAGATTCTAATCCGACTAATACTTTTTTTAGACGTTTATGGAGTTCATTTAGGATTTCTTCCTCAAAATAAACAGGGACTACCACAGACAAAAGCTTAACCTTATCTTGCATATTTCCCCCTGTCCCTTATAACCTTTTTATCAAAAAAAACGATAATTGCTAGACTACCTGAACATATGATATAAACAATTATTTTAAAGAGCAAGCTTACAAACTTATTTATCTGGCATTTATTAATAATATTTGTTTACAATTCCATGCTTGGTGTCTAATATTCTAAGAGGAGGTGGTTATTATTTCTCGTTGCCTTGTTCTTGGTGGAGCAGGTTTTTTGGGTTCTTATGTGGTCGATAAACTAGCTGAAGTTGGTCACGAAGTTATAGTTTTTGACTTAAATCGCCAAGCTGATAACCTATTTAACTCTAGCACGCTTAAAAATATTAAATTCAAAGCAGGCAATTTTTCAAATGACCAAGATATTAAATCTTCCCTTGAAGATGTTGAGTATGTTTTCCACTTAATTTCAACCACTATCCCAGCAACTTCAAATCAAAACCCTATCGCCGACATAGAAAGCAACATAGCAAGAAGTGTGCGTCTTTTAGAGTTATGCCGCGAAAATTCTTGTTTTAAAAAAATTATCTTTTTTTCTTCAGGTGGAACAGTTTACGGTGCTCCGCTTATCAAGCCAATTCCTGAGAGCCATC
>Ga0214473_10007800_pt1 | contig 12663 bp, 10 predicted proteins | sample RVTome_7_FD_203509 | JGI IMG/M metagenome (GOLD analysis project Ga0214473, IMG submission 203509) | Soil microbial communities from uranium-contaminated site in the Upper Colorado River Basin, Wyoming, United States - RVT98D197 | ecosystem: Environmental > Terrestrial > Soil > Contaminated >... | reverse complement strand
AGTCGATGGCCGAGTCAATCTCTGAAGATCCTGCGCGGGTTTTTCTGCGGCCTTACCGTGGAAGCCCGCAATTCTGGCTCTTCTCCCAAAATGCTCATACTGGTAAAGGAAGCTGGGCACAGCAGTGGTAGAGGAAAGCAGGATAATAGATCCCGTTCGATACTTCGCCACAAGTTAGAAAAGTTCATATAGCGGCCCATAATTGTTTCCGAGAGGAGTGTAGCCACTTTGGGGATCCCACTTCTTGAGCGGATGGCCGCTCTCCGACCGAGGTGAAGGGCCTTCTGTCTAATCCACTCGATGTGTTCGGAAAGGCAAGGGGCAAACGCACAGACAGCCAAGACGCGTTGTTCGAAGTCGCGGCGTAAGAAGGTTCTGGGATGCAATGCTGTCCAACTGCGCCTGCAAGTAGCGGGCGCCATTGAACGTGCACATTGCCACAGACAATCGCAAGCGGCTCATTCTGTGTGGCAGGACATCAGTTCCTGGCGGTCGGGTAAGCTCCTGGCTTCCATTCATCGCTCGAATCGCAACGACCGGAAATCAGATTGCAGCTTTCTTAAGCTCGCTCAGACTATCTTCGGAGACGGTGAACAGTTTAAAGGGATTGTGCAGCAGTAAGCGCTCTTGTGAGGTGAGTAGCCGAAACCATGTAAATGGTAGGAAAACCAAAAACACAAGGAAAATAAATCCCGCGCGCGCGGTCATGTTCGTGAGGAGCGCGGTGACACAAAACACGGATGAGGCCCCAAGAAACATCCAAGAGAAACGCCGAATGTCGGGCATGCTTTCTGGTAATAAACGCAAAGCCAGAATGAAAACAGCGATTGAGCCGAGGGTGACACGTAGCGTCCACGCGACCGCCGCTCCTTGGATTCCGAACCGGCGAGTCAGAAACCAAAAAGTGAGTAGGTAAAGCGGGAGTTCGATCATATGCAATTTGGCGGTCAGATCTGGCCGACCAGCGCCCTGGACCTGCCAGTAGGGTATCTGGCCTAGACTGTTGATGAATACCCCAAAGGCAAGCCACTGCAATACAGCTGCGGACTCCTGGGCAAAAGCGGTGCCCAGCCAAAGTTGCAGGCCAAGGTGACCTGCAGCTATCAACAACAATACGACTGGAAATAGTGCCAAAAACGTGCACTTCAGGCCCTTCTCGACCAGGAGTGTAGCGCGCTGCCGATCCTGTGCAAATGCTGTTGAGAAGGCGGGGAAAAGAACGCCCACGATTGCGCTCGGAATGATCCAGAGCTTGGTAACGACTTCGTATGGGGTTACGTAATAGGCGACTGCCGCGATTGACACCAGTGCGCCAATAAAAAAGCGATCCATCGTCACCATAATGGGATACATGACGTTGGTGACCGTCATCCAACCTCCAAATCTAAACATGGCGCCTATTGGTGCACCCTGGAAGGTGATATTGCGGCGGAGACTTGGCATGGCCGAAACGCATTGCAGCATGTGAAGGCCCCAGCCGATAAAGCGACCAGCGACTAGTACGAGGATCACGGGCACCAGCGATCTAGAAAAGGGAAGGACCAGCAGCGGGCCCAAATGAGAGAAAAGGCTTATCGGAACTCGCACCAGACTGATCAGATCGAAACGCTGACACCCCTCCAGGAAGCCACGAAGGCCGGCACTGCTGACAAGAATCGGGAACGCGACTGCCAGCAGGTAGAAAGAGTTCTGAGTCTCGAGCCGGAGGAAGGAGGGAACTGTAAGAAGATGATTGACCAGCGTAGGAGTAAGCAGGGCCATTACGAGAGCGCCGGCCGATCCCGATATGAGGAGGATCACAAGAGAAGCCCAGAATAGACCTGGGATATCTTGCTCTCTTCGCGCTCCGAGTTTCTCAGACACGAGTTTTGTTAAAGCGCGACTCAAACCCAAATCGAACAGACCGAACTGACCCACGACGCTCCACGCTAGTGCAACCACCCCGAAGCGTTCCGTACCCAAATAGTTCACGAGTATGGGGATGGACACCAAAGCGATGATGATCGAAGCACCATCTGCAGAAAGGGTCCATAACGTGTTCCTAGCCAAGACACGGCCGCTGGTCAGATGCTGGTTGTTGGGCACTGTCGATCCCTTCATGGAGTCAGCTCACAATTCCAAACAGTGTGATGCACCTGCCAATTGAGCCAGCCGAGTCTTTCGCCAGAGCCGGTCGAACTGTATGGTTCCGAACTGCGTGAATTGTGGTCTCGATGTGCCTTTCCTCGTCCTTCACCGACGAGATCATGATGTAACGCCTTGATGGCCGTCGTGCGACATCAAAGGACTCCGAATGTCGCGAGCTTGGTGGCGTATTGGAAGGGATGAAGCCAGTCGTAGCCTCCTTCGAGCTTGGCTCGAAAGAGGTGAAGATCGTCCCAGGAGTTCGCCGGCAGGCGGGGCAGGAAGAATTGGTGGTCGCCGGATCCGGACGTTCCAATGATCGTTGTGACGCCGTGCCTGTAGCCCTCGGCCGCGAGCAAGTCCTTGAGCCTTCTCTTGAAGGGTCGATCCGTTTCGGGGAAGGCGAAGGGATAGGAGAACGAGTCCACTGGATGTCCGAGCTGATCCTCGATGGTTTGCTTTGAGCGCCGGAGTTCCTGCTCCACTTCCGTTACCTTCAAGAATGTGAGCTGGGAGTGCGTAACCGTGTGAGAGCCGAAGGTGACGCCTAGCCGATGCAATTCCCGCACCTCCGTCCAGCTTAAACAGTCGCGTTTGTTGAACTCGCGTCGATCGTCCGCGATATACCCGGTCGGTAGGAAAACGGTAGCGGTAAAGCCGTACTTCTGGAGGATGGGGAATGCGTTCGTGGCGAAATCCTGGAAACCGTCATCGAACGTCAATACGACACTGGGCTCGAAGAGTGGCTCGCCCGACTCGACATATGTCGCGGCTTCATTGAGCTTGAGGGCGCGGTAGCTGTTCTCGCGAAGAAACTTCATTTGGGCGGCAAAAACCCGGGGGGACGTTGTGGTTTCGAAATACGGATGCGCCCCGTTTGGGCTGGATTCGGAGACGCTGTGGTACATGAGGATCGGGATCCGCGGGGAGCGATGGCAAGCCACGCATTGCCGCAGCGGATGGAAGAAGTAGAGCGTGGCGAGACGGTCGGCGCGGAATCGCATGCTCGCCCTCAGGGACGTGTCGCAACCACCTTGGAGGCGGCCGAACCCGGCGCGCCCAGAACGAACTCGCAGATTGTATGAAACACGTGCCGTTGCTGATCGATGTGCAGGTGAGGGTACATCGGCAGGGAGAAGACGTCTTCTGCGGTCCTTTCCGCGACGGGGAAATCCCCTTCCTGGAATCCCAGGTCTCGATAGGCCTTTTGCAGATGAAGCGGGATGGGGTAGTGGATTCCCGTTCCAATGCCCGCTTCAGCAAGGTAGGCCTGAAGCTTGTGGCGGTTCTGTACGCGGATCACGTAGAGGTGATGAACGGCTTTAGCCCAAGGAGGTTCGTAGGGCAGGCCGATGTGGCCGGGTAGCGAAGCGAAGAGTTCGGCGTAGCGCCGGGCCACTTGACGACGTTGTTCGTTCCACTCCCGTAGGTGCTTGAGCTTTGCGCGCAGGATGCCCGCCTGGATGGCGTCGAGCCGGCCGTTGTATCCCTCGACATCGTGATAATACTTCTGGGACTGGCCGTGGTCACGCAGCATATGGAGCTTGTGCGCCAGTTCCGCGTCACTGGTGGTTACTGCTCCTGCTTCTCCGCAGGCGCCGAGGTTCTTGCCCGGATAGAAGCTGAACGCCGCGGCGCGGCCCATCGAGCCAGCCTTGCACCAGCGGTTCTCCTTCTTCGAGAGGTACTGCGCGCCGTGCGCCTGGCAGGCGTCCTCGATGACGGTGAGGTTGTACTGGGTCGCCAGATTGAGGATAGGGTCCATGTCGGCCATCTGCCCGTATAGGTGCACGGGGATGACTGCGGTCACGGGGCTGTCCGTGCGCCTGCTCATCACCCGGTCCGTTCGCACGTCGTGTGTGCATTCGGTCTCGAGGTAGGAACGTAGGCTCTCGGGGTCCATGGTGTAGGTGCGCTCGTCGATATCAACGAAGTCCGGGCTGGCGCCCGCCTGGGAGATGGCTTCGGTGGTGGCGATGAAGGTGTTCGGCACGGTCACGACGGTGTCACCCGGGTGCACGCCCGCGGCGATCAGGGCGAACCGCAACGCGTCCGTGCCACTCCCGACGCCGACGCAATACGGCACTTCGCAAAACGCTGCAAACTCACGCTCGAAGTCTTCCACCATCGGTCCGCCAACGAATCCAGCAGTCTTCAGAGCAGTCTTGAACACCGACACCAATTCCTGTTCCAGCTCCTGATGCAGGGTCACCAAGTCCACCAGTGGAATCTTCCCGTTGGTGTTCATGGCGCAGCCCGTACTTCGTCGGCGCCGGATCGTAGCAGGCGCGCCGGATTTCCCACCACAATCGCGTTGGCGGGCACATCTCGCGTCACAACACTCCCGGCCCCAATCAGGGCATTCTCGCCGATCGTGATGTTGGCGAGGATGGTTGCGCCGGAGCCGATGGAGGCCCCCTTCCTGACTAGCGTAGGTTCGACTTTCCAATCCTCGTCGGTTTGTAACCCCCCGTTCGGGGTGGTAGCGCGCGGGTAGGAGTCGTTAATGAACGTCACACCATGGCCAACGAAGACGTTGTCCTCGATGGTGACCCCCTCACAGATGAAGGTGTGGCTGGAAATCTTGCAGTTGTGGCCGATCCTGGCATTTTTCTGAATCTCGACGAAAGCGCCGATTTTGGTGTTGTCACCCACTTCGCAGCCGTAGAGGTTGATGAATCTCGACAATCTGACGCCCTTACCTAACTTCACATCGGGAGCGATGGAGCAGAGATCGTTCATAGCGGGATCGCGTGGCCTTTCTTGCTCAGGGATTGATCGGCGGCTTCGAGGACTTTCACGACGCGGGCGCCGGCCATGCCATCATTGAGGGGTCGGCGATCCTTCGCGATGCAGTCGAGGAAATAGTTGAGCTCGATCTTGAGCGCTTCGGCCTGCTCAACCCGTGGGGCCCACATGTCGCCCGCGCGGTAGCTCACCAGCAATTCGTGGCGGCCCTGCCCGTTGTTCATCTGGGCACCCTTGTCGTAGACCTTGATCTTTTCGTCTGCCTCCAGATCGTTCCAGACGAGCATCTTCTTCTCTCCGCCGATCAGAGTGGTTCGGACCTTGACCGGGGAGAGCCAGTTGACGTTGACGTGGGCAATGGTGTTATTCGGGAAGTACAAGGTGATAAAGGCGACGTCCACCAGTCCGTTCAGGTGGGATGCGCCCGTGGCAACGACGGCTTCGGGACTCTTGGGGATGAGAAAGTCGATGATGGAAAGATCATGGGGGGCAAGATCCCAGACGACGCTCACATCGTGCTGGAAGAGCCCCAGGTTGACCCTGGTGGAATCGTAGTAGTAGAGATCGCCGAGAACGCCTTCTTCAATGAGTTGATGGAGTTTCTGCACGGCGCCGGTGAACAAGAAGGTGTGATCCACCATGATCTTGAGGTGTCGGCGTTCCGCCAGCTCGATCAGGTCCTCTGCCTGTTGCGAGGTGGAGGTGAATGGCTTTTCGACGAAGACGTGCTTCCCGTTCTCCAGGGCGGCTTTGGCCAATTCAAAGTGCGTGGAGACGGGGGTCACTACGGCGATGGCGTCGATCTGTGCCGAAGTCAGCAGGTCGGAAGGGTTCGGGGTGACGGGTAGGTCAGGATAGGTCTGTTTGGCGCGCTTGAGTGCGGGCGGACTGTGGTCACAGACTGCAGCGACCTGGCACCCTTCCAAGCCGTACAGGTTCCGTACGATGTTTGGACCCCAATAACCGTAGCCGATGACGCCGATGCGGATCATAGTTCACCCCCAAGTCGCTGAAAGCTGAAGGCCGCCCGGGGTACGGGCGCTTGTCACGTGGAATGTATTCGGCGGACGAAGATGGTGGCGATTCAGGAGTACTTAGTACGCGCCCTCGCCGGAAAACACGGCTCGCGGAGTCTGCAGAAGGATCTTGATATCCAGCCAGAGCGACCAGGCCTTGGCATATCGGAGATCGAGACGCACCATGTCGTCAAACCGGAGCCGGCTGCGCCCGTTGACCTGCCAGAGGCCGGTGATTCCGGGCTTCACCTCGAGCAGGCGCCGGCGGTGCCAGATTTCGTAGACCTCCAGCTCATAGGGGATCGGGGGTCGAGGCCCGACCAGCGACATCTCCCCCCTCAAGACATTGAAAAATTGGGGGAGCTCGTCCAAGCTGCTCTTCCGCACGAACCGCCCGACGCGAGTGACCCGCGGGTCCTCGGTGATCTTGTAGACCGCCGAATCGACGTTTCCCGCGATGAAGCGGGTGATGTACTCCATGTGGATCTGAGAATCGTTTACGGAGTACATGGACCGGAACTTCAGGAAGGTGAAGGGAACGCCATACTGACCGACTCTTTTCTGGCGGAACAGGATGGGGCCGGGCGAGGATACTTTGATCGCAACTGCGATGGCCAGAAAGATCGGCGAAAGGATGAGCAACGCCATCGAGCTGGCCACAATATCCACCGCTCGCTTGATGACACGGGACACCTTTCTCGCTTCGTGGCGTTGCACTAGATCCGGGTACAACTTGGCGGTCGTCGGGAGCCCCGTGTCATGATCTTCGAGGTCTTCCGGGAAGCAGTGAAACGAGAGATGGATATGATCCAGTTGTTCCGGGGAGAGATTGGAGCGCAGGGCGGCAGTTACGCGTGCGCGCAGGGCATTGAGGACGGACTTCTTGTCGGCTGCGCCGAATTCGGTAAATATCACGCCGAGGGCGGAGTGGTCTTTGTACCAGCCGGTGATGTCGGTCTCCCGGATTGAGGAGCAGAGGGCCGATACTGTCTTGTTGAGGGGGTTGTGGCCGTTGCCGTTGCCGTTCTGGGACGGGTTCCCTGGATCGAGCAACATCAGCACAAAGAGCCTTCGAGAGCGTTCGGCGCGCTTTCGCTCCAGGCAGAGCGCCCGGAGGAACATGGGCTCGGGCAGAAGACCTTGGGGCTTATTCAGAGAACCGTTCGAGCCCAGCTTGGCCTTCGTGAGCAAAAGATTCACGGTAGACAACCCCGCCGGTCTTTCTAGCAAGACAAGTGCCACCCTGAAGAGATCACAGGATATCGTGGCTTTCTGGCAGACAACGTCTCGAATGATGCAGCGGGCTGCTCAATTGTCGGAAGTATTTTGCACAGCTATGTCAGCGGATTCAGAGCCTCACCAGACGCGCGCGCCTGCCGCGGATTTCCGGGACGCTGTGCCGCGTGTCCACGATCAGGCGCCCGCGGCGGGCCACGGCGCCGTAGTCGAACTCGGGGTGGTCGGTGAGAATCAGGACGCAGTCAGCCCGGCGTAGCTCCTCCTCGGTGGGGTCCACGGCCTTGAGGTCGGTGCCGTCCACCGGGAAGCTGGGCACGTGGGGATCGGCATAGGAGACCCGGGCACCCTTGCGGCGGAGGGTGGCGATGATCTCGTGGGCCGGGGACTCCCGGGTGTCACCCACCCCGCGCTTGTAAGCGACGCCCAGGACGAGGATCCGAGCCCCCTTCAGGGCGCGGCCCGCATCGTTGAGGGCTTCGCTGACGAGGCTCAGCACGTGGGCCGGCATCGCGCGGTTGATCTCGTCGGCCAGGGCGATGAAGCGTGCCTCGTAGCCATTGAGACGCATCTTCCAGGAGAGGTAGAGAGGGTCCACCGGGATGCAGTGCCCGCCGATCCCCGGGCCGGGGTAGAAGGGCATGAAGCCGAAGGGCTTGGTCGCCGCCGCATCGATGACTTCCCGGGTGCTGACGCCGAGGCGCCGGCACATGAGGGAAAACTCGTTGGCCAGCGCGATGTTCACATTCCGGAAGACGTTCTCGTAGAGCTTGGCCAGCTCCGCGACCTTCGGGGTGGAGACCTCGTGCACCTGGGGGACGATCTCCCGGTAAAGGGCGGCCGCCAAGCGGGTGCAGGCGGGCGTGACCCCTCCCACCACCTTTGAGATGTCTTTGACCTTGAAGGTGGGGTTCCCGGGGTCGATCCGCTCCGGGGAGAATGCCAGGAAGAGGTCCTCGCCGATTCTGGCTCCCTTCTCCTGGAACAACGGCAGGAGCAGCTCCTCGGTGGTCCCCGGGTAGGTGGTGCTCTCCAGGATGATCAGTTGCCCTGGGCGGAAGCGGGCGGCCGCTTCCTGGGCCGCGGCGACCACGTAGGAGATGTCCGGGTCCTTGGACTTGCCGAGTGGTGTCGGGACGCAGATGAGGACCACGTCGCTCTCCGCCAGGATGGCCGACTCCGTGGCCGCGTGGTAGCGTCCGGCTCGGAGGAGCGCTTGAAGTTGCTCGCTCGGAACGTCCGGGACATGGGAGCGGCCGCTCGCGAGAGCCGCGACACGGTCGGGGTCGGCGTCGAGCCCGGTGACAGGGAAGCCCGCTTGGGCGAATTCGACGGCCAGCGGGAGGCCCACGTACCCCTGGCCGATGATGCTGAGCCGCGCGGTATGGGTCGCGATGCGGCGGCTCAGTGTCGTTGCGTGGTCAGACATGAGGGGCGTCCTCTGGTCAAACTCTCTCGAATAGCTCGGCTTGGCCATACTGTCTCGCGTAGTAGGTCCTGAACTCTCCAGACTTGAGGGGTCGCCACCAGGCCTCGTGCTCCTGGTACCAGCGCACCGTCTCCGCCAGGGACGCGGCGAAGTCGCCGGCCGGCTTCCAGCCGAGGGCCCGGATCTTATGGCAGTCCACGGCGTAGCGACGGTCGTGACCGGGACGGTCGGTGACAGGCTGGATGAGGCTTTCGGGCTTGCCCAGGAGGTGGAGGATCTGGTGGGTCAGGGCGATGTTCTCCACCTCGGTGCCGCCCCCGATGTTGTAGATCTCGCTGGGCACCCCCGCGTGGAGCACCAGATCGATGGCGGCGCAGTTGTCCAGGACGTAGAGCCAGTCCCTCACGTTCTTCCCGTCCCCGTAGAGCGGGAGCGGGCGGTCTTCGAGGGCGTTGGTGATGAAGAGAGGGATCACCTTTTCCGGGTACTGATTCGGCCCGAAGTTGTTGGAGCTCCTGGTGATGAGAACAGGGAGCCGGTAGGTGTTCCAGTAGGCGCCGACCAGCAGGTCCCCACCCGCCTTGGACGCCGAGTAGGGGTTCGAGGGGCGGAGCGGCGCGCTCTCCCCGGCGGCCCCGCGCTCGATGGAGCCGTAGACCTCGTCCGTGGAGATCTGCACGTAGCGAGGGATCCGGAGTTCCCGGGCCGCCTCCAGGAGGGTGAACGTGCCGAGCACGTCCGTCTTCAAGAACTCGTCTGCCCCCAGGATCGAGCGATCCACGTGAGACTCAGCCGCGAAATTGAGGACGGCGTCCACACCGCGCATCGCCTCGCGGACCACCGCCCCGTCGCAGATGTCACCGCGGACGAAGCGGTAGCGCCCCTCGCGCTGGATGTCCCGGAGGTTCTCGAGATTGCCCGCATAGGTGAGCTTGTCGAGGTTGACGACAGAATACGTCGGGTACGTTCTCAGGACGTGGCGGACGAAATGGGAACCGATGAATCCCGCGCCGCCGGTCACCAGCAGTTTCATCGTCACCTCAGACCAGCCCCACCTGGGACCGGTCGCCGACCATGAGGTTGTAGGACTTGGGCTTGGAGTCGGACCGGTAGATCACCACGTTGCGCCCCACGAGGCTCGATTCGATCCGCCCGCCGACGTTGGTTATGCTGGAGCCCTCCAGGATGATCGAGTGTTCGACCTCACTGTCGCGGATGGCGACCTCGTCCCCCACGGCGGTGAACGGTCCGATGTAGGCGTCCTCGATCATGGCGCCCTTGCCGATGATGGCCGGCCCGCGGACGACGCTCCTGACGATCTTCGCGCCCGCCTCGACGATCACCTTGCCGTGGATCTCCGAGGCCTCGATCTCGCCCTCCAGCCGCGGCTCGAGGGTGTCCAGGATGATCCGGTTGGCCTCGAGCAGGTCCTCGAGTTTGCCGGTGTCCTTCCACCACCCCCGGATCACGTACGGCCGCACCGTGCGGCCGGTGTCGATCAGGCGCTGGATGGCGTCGGTGATCTCCAGCTCGCCCCGGGCGGACGGCCGGATCGCCTTCACCGCCTCGAAGACCGTCCGGTCAAACATGTACACCCCGACCAGGGCCAGGTCGGAGGGCGGCCGGCTCGGCTTCTCCACGAGGCGCACCACCCGGCCGTCGGCGAGCTCGGCGACGCCGAACTGCTGGGGGTTGGGCACGTGGGCCAGGAGGATCTGGGCGTTCGGCTTCTCCTCGCCGAAGCGCTGGACGAGCGGCGCCAGCCTCTCCCGGATCAGGTTGTCGCCCAGGTACATGACGAACGGGTCGGCCCCGAGGTAGGGCTCCGACACCAGGACGGCGTGGGCGAGCCCGAGCGGCGCCTCCTGCTCGATGTAGGTGACGCGCACCCCGAAGCGGGCGCCGTCGCCGACCGCGTCCATGATCTCGCGCTTGGTGTCCCCGACCACGATGCCGATCTCCCGGATCCCGGAGGCGGCGAGGGCCTCGATCCCATAGAATAGGATCGGCTTGTTCGCCACCGGGACCAGTTGCTTGGCCGAGGTGTACGTGATCGGGCGGAGGCGGGTGCCCCGGCCGCCGGCGAGGATGAGACCTTTCAGCGTCATTCCACTGTCACGCTCTTGGCAAGGTTCCTCGGCTGGTCCACGTCGCAACCCCGGAGCACCCCCAGGTGATACGCGAGAAGCTGAAGCGCCAGCGCGACCAGGACTGGCTGGAGCCACTCCAGGCTGGGAGGAATGGGGATCACGAGATCGGCCTTGGTCTCGATCTCCTCGTCGCCCTCGGTCGCGACGGCGATCACCACCCCGTCTCTGGCTTTCACCTCTTCGATGTTGCTGGTCATCTTGTCGTACGTGGATCCCCTCGGGGCGATCGCGACGACCGGCATGCGGCGGTCGATGAGGGCGATGGGCCCGTGCTTCATCTCTCCGGCTGCATACCCCTCGGCGTGGATGTACGAGATCTCCTTGAGCTTGAGAGCCCCCTCGAGGGCCAAGGGGTAATGGAGACCGCGCCCCAGGTAGAGGGCGTGATCGCTCTCGACGAAGCGTTCGGCGATCCGCCGAATGGCATCGCTCTGCTCGAGCACGACCGACATGAGATCCGGCAGTTCCCGGAGCCCTTTGGCCACCTGGCGGACGAGCGCGGGATCGATGAGCTCTCGGCCGAGGCCCAGCTTGAGGGCCAGGAGCGTGACCGCCACGAGCTGGGCCGTGAAGGCTTTCGTCGAGGCGACGCCGATCTCGATGCCCGCCCGGGTATACACCACGCCATCGGCCTCGCGGGCCAGGGAACTTCCCACCACATTGCAGATCGCGACCGCCCGGGAGCCTTGGTCCCGGGCCTCGCGCAGGGCGGCCAGCGTGTCGGCGGTCTCGCCCGATTGGGAGATCGGGACCGTGAGGACGCGGCTGTCGAGAACCGGCTGGCGATAGCGAAACTCGGAAGCGATGTCCACCTCGACCGGCAGCCGCGCAAAGGCTTCGACGAGATACTTGCCGACCAGGGCGGCGTGCCACGAGGTGCCGCAGGCGACGAAGCAGAGCCGGTTGAGGCCGGCCAGCTCTCGATCCTTGAGCCCGAGCTCGGGAATCCGGACGTCGCTACCCTCCGGGCCCACTCGTTCCCGGATTGTGTTCCGGACAGCCTCGGGCTGCTCGAAGATCTCCTTGAGCATGAAGTGCGGGTACCCGCCCTTTTCGGCCGCCTCGCTGTCCCACGGGATCGTGCTCGACTTCCGCCGGATAGGAACCCCATCGGGTGTGCGCAGGGTCACTCCGTCGGGTGTCAGCAGTGCCAGCTCCCCCTCATCGAGGACCAAGATCTCCCGCGTTTCCCCCAGCAATGCCGGGATGTCGGAGGCGACGAACATCTCCCCTTTCCCGAAGCCGATGACCAGTGGGGAACTGCCGCGGCGGAGGGCGACGAGCGAGGTCGGCTCACTGGCGGCGATACAGGCGATGGCATAGCTGCCCTTCAGGTCCCGGGCCGCCCGGAGGACGGCGGCGGGGAGCCCGTTGGGCTGGTAGGACTCGATCAGATGGGCAATCACCTCGGTATCCGTCTGGGAGCGAAACCGATGGCCCTGCTCGGCGAGAGTCTTTCGAAGCTCCCGGTAGTTCTCGATGATCCCGTTGTGGACGACCGCGACGCGCAAATGGCAGTCCGCGTGAGGATGGGCATTGGCGTCCGACGGGCGGCCATGCGTGGCCCAGCGAGTGTGACCGATGCCCAGGGATCCCTTTGGTCGATCGGCCGCGAGCAGCGGTTCGAGATCGGTAATCTTGCCGGTTGCTTTCCGGATGTCGAGTGAGTTTCCATGGATCGTTCCGATCCCGGCGGAATCATAGCCGCGGTACTCCAGTCGGCGAAGACCGGGCAGGAGGTAGGACACGGCGTCCCGGTGGCCGACGTAACCGACGATCCCGCACACGCTCGCGCGCCCCTACGCGGCCTCGACGAGAGTGCAGTCCACCTGGACCGCGATACTTCGCTTCAGGAGGTTGATGGAAATCACGAGTAGGCCTTTGTTCGGATTGCTGCGCACCAGGATGCCCTCCACATCAACCATTGGCCCGCTGGTGATCCGCACCCGTTGCCCCTCCC
>Ga0214473_10007798_pt1 | contig 12665 bp, 9 predicted proteins | sample RVTome_7_FD_203509 | JGI IMG/M metagenome (GOLD analysis project Ga0214473, IMG submission 203509) | Soil microbial communities from uranium-contaminated site in the Upper Colorado River Basin, Wyoming, United States - RVT98D197 | ecosystem: Environmental > Terrestrial > Soil > Contaminated >... | reverse complement strand
CGCCCTGAACCTCCTACGCCGCGAAACCACCAAAAAACGAGGAATCAAGGGCAAACGCCTCCTCGCCGGCTGGAACCACGATTACCTCCTCAAACTCCTCAGCGGATAGAATGCGGTTGCCCTGTGTGTCGACGTTTGAAGCGGCCCCAAACTTGACTCAACACCGGCTTATGTTACGGTGGTTCGGATCACTGCGGGGACGTAGCTCAATTGGGAGAGCGTCGCGTTCGCAATGCGAAGGTCGTGGGTTCGAATCCCATCGTCTCCATTCCCCGTCAGTTGCGGCGGCTCCGGTACTTACCTATACACGCCCGCATGTTGCGACGACCCATGCGAATCGCGGACACGGGATGCCCCGCCGTCAGACTCGTGTAAAACGAAGAGGCGGCGCGGATGCGGATCCGCACCGCCCGAAGGGCCGTGAAGACGCCCGTGGCTCAAGATGAGGCTTAACGGAAGAGTTGCAGCGGGCGGTTCACGAACTGGCTCGTCTCGTCCCCCGGGTTGGAGATGGCCGCATCATCCACCACGTTGGCCGGCTGGATGATGACCTTCTTCCCGGCCATCGGACCGGTCAGCTTTACGTACATGATGCGCAGGCCCACCCATCCGACGATCGTAAAATCCGCGTTGTCCCCCGGCCCCGATACCGTGCTGAAGATCGGGATAATACGCGGTTCCCCGATGATGGCCGTTAACTCATCCTTCAGCTCCGCGCTCAGCCCCGTGTCTCCGGTCAGAGACAGCGTGCCATCGTCTCCCAGACTCAGCTCACCGCCGTGGTACTCCAGATCTTCCGCGGTAAGACCGTTGATAATCTGTGAGGCCAGGTGCGCTGTCGAGTTCGAGTTCGTCCCGATGTTGACCGTGCCGAAGTTTCCCGCCGGCAAATCTGCTCCCGGGTAGAGATTCAGCTCGAAGATGCCGTCCGGTCCCGGGGTTACGTTTCCGGTTACCGGATCGTAGGCATAGTTGTCGCCGCTGGTAAACGTGCCGTCTAAGAGGTCTTCCCACACGCTTTCCTTCAGCGTAATGGGAAGCACTCCGGCCGGGCCCGTTTCATCGGTGACCTTGAATCCGGAGATGCCCTGCAAATAGCCGGCGGTCGCCGCGGCGGTGATTTCCGTTTCTTGATGACCGAACACCTGGGAAAACAGCATCTCTACCGGACCATTCAAAGTCGAATCGCGGCGAATGAGTACGCGAACCGAGTTGTATTTGGACTGATCCCCGAACTGCATCACATCGTTGGGGTCCCGGGGGTTGGCCATATAGCCAATGATGATATCGCCGCTGGCCGCCGCCACCTCGTTATTCATCACGCGATTAAACCCCGTATACGACAGGGCGCGGTTACGGGCCTCCGCAAACGCCGTTTCGTGATCGCCCTCGACCCGCGATTCGTTCACCAGCGCCGATGCCGCGGCCAATGCCGCCGAGTCCGCCGTAAGCTGTAGATCGGCGCGGGTGTTGTACATCAATCCCACGTCAACCGTGATCGCGGCGAAGATGAACAGCGTCGTCAAACAGACGACGATGGTCACGGCCACCGCGCCGCGCTTGCGACGGGGATCGCGATGGAAGTTGGAAATGTACGTTGTCATGACATTTCTCCGAAAAAGATACATCCCGTTTTCGGGGCGACATGCGATTGCTTCCGCGCCCCCCTCCGGCCCGAACCGGTCGTCCCGGTCCAATCCCGGGTCGGTTGGCCCCGCCCATCTTGGTACTAATGACCACTGTAGGGCGAGGCACGATTACGCGGCCCCGATTCTCTTGTCGAACCGGGGCCGCGCAAGACCGCGCGACGAGTCACTGTGGTGACACTGCTTATTCGCTGCTCGCAAGCTTATGCACAACCCGCTCCGTCGTATCGACGGTCAAGAGTCCGCTGGCGCCGTACTTCCGAACTTCCACGATCTTCATGACATCCACGCGATTGGCGCCGAACGTCACGACGGAGTTCGCCCGAGAGACTTCCGGGTTGTAGGAATCCAAGGACGACAGACTGCCGTCCATATCGATGGTCATGTCCTTGCCGAACGTGCCCCATGTGGTGGACTGCCCATTGACGATCGCAAATCGCACCGCCATGCCGTCGGTCTCCAGTACCTGGGTCCAGGTGACGGTTTCCGCCGTAGTGCTGAGCTCCTGAACGCCCACGCTGCGATATCGAACGATCTTTTCGCCGCTGCAACTGTGCAGTTGAAGGCCGCCGGATGAGTAATTCGGTTGCTCCCGGTGGTTCCATGCTACTTGCGCGTAATTCGATTCCAGATAGGGGTCAGGGGACATCACCGTGAAGAAATGCGGGGAGACCACGTTGTTGGCCGGCTGATTGAGGACCATCACCCAGTCCTCTTCAACGCGGACCACGGGTTCCGTACTCTGTGCACGGACCTCCAGGACTGAACACAAGACCACCGGGATGGCGACCACACCGACACGAAACCCTCGCAGCAAGGCACGACACATACTTCGATCCCTCCTTTTTGAAGTTGGCTTCGTGCCTCCAGGCGGGCTCGAATTGAGAACTTGACGATGTTGGCTTGCACGTTTTCCGAAACGGCAACTCGCTAGACTACGGTACAATACACCGGCGAAAAATGCGTCAAACGCGCTCGAAAATGAAAGGGGCTGACGCTGTTTCCCCCTGCAGAGACCCCAAAGACCCATGAATTTCGGACGCCACGGGCGGCAGCCGGACGGCACACCGATGGGGATTCCGATAAGCGAAATCCCCTTCCCCGAAAGAGGAATCCCCGGCGTAGCCTTCGGGCGAGGGCGGATTCCGTGTCACGCGGCGGCACCAATGAAGAATGTGTCACGGCGGTTTTTGCATATCTCACCGACATATTGCACAGTGTACTCTGGGTCGGTTCCGCGCATGCCTCATGAGGCATATTCTCCCCATCTCTCGGAACGCCGGCTCGACAATCGGGTTGGGGATACCACAGGCCACTGTTCTTCTGGAGGGGGAAGAATATGTGGTTCCGACGTTCCATACTGACAGGTCTTTCCGTTGCCGCGGCGGCGTCTTGCGCCGGGTGCGGTTCCATTTCATCAGACGTTTCGGCTGAACACGCGAACACCGAGTTCGAGCCGCAGGCGTTGCACACGGTCCAGGGATTCGGCGAACTCTCCGTGACCGCCGGACAATCCACGTTTCAACGGATGGACGTTTTCGAGTCAGCCTCGAATGACGAAGATCCGGAAACGGTCGCCATGAGTTTGGAAGCAGACGGAGTGGACATGAATGTCCTCGACGTGTGGTCTTCCCGCCTCACTCCGGGAGACGGATTGCGCCAACTCGATCCGGACCTTCGCGTCATGTTTCGTCTTGCGCCCATCGGCGAGGACGCTTGCGCGTCGGACTGGAAGGTCGGACCGTTTGATCTTCGCCGCGGCGCAGCCGACGCCTCCTCGAGCTACCTGCGCGAGTTTCCCTCCGACGCCCGGGATTGGGTACTTTCCGGACAATACAGCCTGTGTGCAGAAATAAGGGCCGACTTCGACGGCGTCGTCAAACTAGGCGCCGCCGGCGTCTTCGCCAAAAAGAAAACCGACCACCCCGACGCCGAAGGCGAAAGTCACGGCGGTCAGGGCGATCACGGCAGCCCATCGGACGACGGGAGTTCGTCTGATGATGTCGAAGGCGGCCACAAAGGCGAATTCCCCGTGCTGGGCGTGCTGATTTGCCACGTCCCACCGGGGAATCCCGATAAGCGACGCACCCTGGCCGTCGCCCCGCAGGCCGTCGATGCGCACCTCGCCCACGGCGACACGCTGGGCGCTTGCGGTCACCAGGACGACGACGATCCCGACGACGAAGTGCCCGTCGTGTTGACCGCCGACGCCGGCCCCGATGTGACCGTAATCGCCGGCGAACCAGTCACGCGCATCGGAAGTGGCGGCGTGCAGACGGGCGTTTTGTCCTCGTCGGTGGTCGACTATTCTTGGGAGCAAAGCGCCGGACCGGCCGCTCCCTCGACGGCCGATGGGCCTACCTTGACGGTAGACACCAGCGCCGTGGAAGGCCAGTTGGTCTTTCGATTGACCGTCTCCACTTCCGAAGGTCAGGTCAGTGCCTTCGACGATTTCGTCCTCACCGTCATGCCCGTTCGGATCGAACAAGTGATGTCAGCGCGATGGCACCACGCCGTTCGCCGAAACAACCGCTCGGCCGACCTTTGGGGCTGGAATCGTTATGGACAAATGGGCGATGGTTCGGATCTGGCCAACGTCGTTTCGATGGACGCGGGGCAAACACACACGTTGTACGCCCGGACCGACGGAACTGTCTGGACGCTCGGTCAGAACAAGTGGGCGACAACGTCCATCCCGGTACAGGTCACCGGCGTCGATCAAGTCGTTCAAGTCACGGCACTCAGCGCCGGCGGCATCATGCTGCGCAACGACGGAGCCGTTTGGGGATTCGGCGACGACCGCAATGCCCAGTGCGCACTGGCCGGCCAGCCTTTGCCCGGTGACGGTGGCGTGCTCGGACCGATTCCCATACCGGGGCTACCCGGAAACATCACCGCTATTTCCAGCGGCGCGCAACACACCATCGCCCTTGATGTGGATGGCAACGCCTGGGTATGGGGATCGCGATTCGGCTGTACGCCGTGGGTGGCGTTGACCAACGTCGTCTCCGTGTCCGCCGGGGAAACCGATCTGTGCCTCTTTGTCCACGCCGACGGCTCGGCCTGGGCCATGGGGTTCAATCTCCACGGTCAGCTCGGCAACGGTACGACGGTCTCCAATTACACAACGCCGACGCAAGTGATCGGCCTCAGTAACGTCGTCGGTGTATCGGCCGGCGATCGTCACAGCATGTTCCAGTTGGCGGACGGTTCGCTCTGGGCGGCCGGTTGGAATCACGACTGTCGTCTGGGCCTGGAGGACGAGATCAACCCCGTCACGCGGCAATTCGGTTCGGTCGTGGCGACTCCGGCGCAGGTTCCCCTGGCCAACGTGACGGCCATCGCCGGAGGATTCGCTCACGGTGTGGCTGTGACCGCCGACGATGTAATCTGGGTTTGGGGATTGAACAGCGCTCAACAACTATCCGACGGAACCAACGAAACACTTCCGTCGACGATCTGTACACCGGTGCCGGTCTCACTGGTCGAACCTTGAAAGTCGACGCCGGAAGTTTGCCGATCCAATTTTCACGTCCGCGTTTTGCGCCGTGACGCCGTTCGGGCACATAGCCCGACGGCGTAGGTCCACGCGCAGCCAATCACCACCCACCAGGGCCAGGCGATCAAGACGCCATGCCTAACACTAATCTCGAGCGGGAGGAATGCCGTTCCCATGGGGACTATGGAAATCGGCATCACGACGGTTTCATAACGCTCCTGATAAACTTTAATGGCCACCAGCGCCAGAAAGGCCGACAGCATGGCCGCCACGTTGAACGCGTCGTTTCCCCTCGTCTTCGTGGTGACGCCGAGGAGGAACACACCCAGCATCGGCCCGAAAAACAGACCTGCCCACTGAAACACTTGCCACAAGAGTCGGTCATGCCCGATGAACGCCATCGCCACCGCAATCAGCACGACACTAAACGCGAATGTTGCCAGCCGGGACACGAACATGAGATGCCGCTCATGTTCACGATCGGTTCCCTCCGCGCCGCCCCCACTGGTCAGTAGCGAGTCCTTTCCCGTGGACGGGTGGCCTTTGCCTCGCCGCTGTCGCCACGCCTGATAGGGTCGATAGAAATCCGTGACCGCCGTCGTCGCCAGCGCCCCGATCGCCGGGGCCAGGCTGGACATGGTCGCCGCCAACACGCCGGTCATCACCAACCCGCGCAGTCCGTAGCCTTCCGGTAGAACATGGGCGATGAAAAAGGGAAACACGCGGTCATTCTTCTCCACCACGCTTTCCGGGATCGGCGAGCCCGTCGCATGAAAGTGGATCCATAGCAGGGTTCCGATGAACAGAAAGGCGCAGACCACGGGAAACGCCGCGAACGCATTGAACAAAAGCGACTGCTGCGCCCGGCGAAGATCAGGACACGTCAGCATGCGCTGCGTTAGGTCCTGATCCGTACCCAGGGCGGCCATGTTGAGCACGGTAGCGTGAATCAGCAGCACCCAGAAGGACTTATCGTTGTTGACATCGGCGCTGAACGTGAACACGTTGAATTTCTGGGCCGCATGCGCCGCTTGAATATGCCCCCACCAACCCCCGTCAAGCTGAACCAGAACATAGACGATCACCGCCACGGCGCTTCCCATGAACACAAACGCCTGCAGCACCTCCGTCCAGATGATGGACTTCACTCCGCCGAACGTGGTATACGCGGCCGCCACGCCCGCCGCTCCCAGAATGACCCACTTCTCATCCCAGGCAAACACGGTCGCCACCGCCACCGCCGCCACCAGCAGCCGGATCCCGCTACCCACCATCCGCGACGCGAAAAACATCAGCGACGTGGCCGTCCGCGACCACGGCCCGAAGCGCTGCCCGATGTATTGATACACGGTGGTCACTCGTCCGCCGTAAAACGCAGGGAGCAGCAGAAACAGTATGAGGATGCGCCCCAGAAACGCCCCGGCGTACATTTGCAGGTAGGTCCAGTCGTTGAGGAAGCTCTCCGCCGGGACGGCGATGACCGTGATCGCGCTTACCTCGCTGGCGATAATCGAAATGCCCACCGCCAGCCAATGTTGACGCCGACCTCCCAGAAAGTAGTCCGTGGTGTTCCGTTCCCGCCGACCGGCCCACAGCCCCACCGCCAACACGGCGACGAAGTATCCGATGAGTACGATCAGATCAGCGGCGGCCATAGGCGACTATCGTGGGGTTTCCCACGCACTCATATCGTCGGTGACGCGGTTCAACGCTGTTTCGATATCCTTTAACCCGGATGGCTTGTTCCGCCTCCGCCAACATACTTGATAGGCACGTAACGCGTCCCGAAGGCCGCTGCGCCACGATTCCACGGCATCCTTCGATTCCCCGTGGCGGACCGCGTCCTCGCGGAACGACGAATCCGACTTACGCAGTTGTTCTCCGCCGCGTTCGGCGACGTGCCGCGGGTCACCGGTCCCAATCCAAAATCGCGAGCGACCCATCCCCGGTTCGATCGACGTTTTTCGCTCCGTGCCGCCCAACAACGTGATTTTTTCCGCGAACAACTCACTAAACCTGGCGGCCACCGCCAGTTCTTCAAGATCATGGCGCACGTCGGACGATTCGGGCAGACAAACCCAGACTCTCTCAAGTTGTTCATATAGCATTCGGGAGGCCGATGCGGTTTGAGCTAGTTCTTCTTCCGTTGGGAGATGCGCCTCCTTCGCCAGATCGTCCGGGGTCATCCACATCAATCGCCACGTCTCATAGCGATCCGCAAGTCGAGCCGCCTCGCGCAGCGTTCCGACAAAGCTAGCTTCCGACGAGTTGGCGTCGTATGAGATTCCAAGAAATTCCCGTTCAAGCCGCTCATCGAACGACACACCCGACGCATCCCGCTTGGCGCCGATCGAATGCTCCGCCCACCAGGCGCACGCCGCCCCCACGGCCATTCCGTGCAACGAACAAGTCGGCGGTTGAAAATGGCCATGATCCCCCCAGTCGGTTATGACCATCCCGATCGCGCCGTGCTTGGCCGCCGCCGCCGCGAAGGTGACAATATTTCGCTCGGCCACCCCTATCGCCGGAAGAATTCGCTTCCATCCCGACGTTCCGGGACACACGATCGTAACCAGGCCCGTCCTCACAAACTCTTCCGTCGCGTCGTAGTCCGTCTTGTCATCGTATCCCCAGTGCAGGATCGTCAGGTCCCGCGGCAGCCGGGGTAAGAGTTGCGGATGATTCCTCACCACGTCGCTCCAGGCCTGACAACGTCGCCCGCGTGCGGTGCAAATTTCATAAGTCCGGCGGATGTGATCCAGGTACGCTTCGACCAGCGCCTCCTCGGACAATCGCGACGTGTGCCTTCCTTTTCCCAAATCCCAAGGTTCATCCCCGCAGATGTTGACCACCGGCGACGAAAACGCATCCAGAACCTCCGACCACATGCGTCGCACCAATTCGTGGGCCTCGGGGTTCAGACAATCCAACGTAAACCCTCGCGCGCGCTGGGGCCAACTCATCTCTTTCCATGACGTGGTCGGTTCCAACTCCGACAGAGACCGATATCTTGGCAGCGAGAGCACCCGACCCATGTGCCCGAACGTCGCCAACGCCGGAACCAGCGTGACGAACCGTTCCCGCGCATAGTCGTCGAGCTCGCGCACCTCATCCGGCATCAACCCGTGGTCTGCGTCGCTAATATCGACGTCAAACTCAAAGACGAAGGCGTGCTCGTTATAGAGCTGTAGCTGGTTGACTTTCCAACCGGCCAATCGGTCCACCAGCCGCTTCAACATCTCCACCGTCGGGACTCTTCCTCGTGTGATGTCCAGGAGAACGCCGCGAACCGCGAGGTCGGGATGATCCTCGATGACCGCACACGGGAGCGCGCCGCGTGATCGCCGCACCAATTGCCTCAGCGTCTGCAAGCCCCAAAAACAACCCGCCGCCGACCCCCCGTCGATGTTGATCTGGGATGGTTGTATGTCCAGACGATATCCTTCGACTGGAGCTACGACGCGTGGATTGACCCCCAGGCGAATCTCGATGCCACCATCCCCCGTCTGGCGGGCCTCACTTCGCTGACCACCCGTAGGGGGGGATAGGCCGATGGGTTCCTTGAGCTCCCGCCCGATTCGCTCCACCGCCCGCCGCAATCGAACGTCATCGGCTTCCAGAGCCAACCGTGAGTCCGGACCAATCCTGCAAACCCCCGGCCTGCGGGTTGTTCGCTTCACTTGGGGAAGAAGGTAATCGAAGGCGCTCATGCATTACCCTGAAGGCTTTTGCGCCGTCATCCGATAAAGACGGAAGCATACTCGACGCTGGATCCAATGTCGTCCTGTTCTAGGGATATCGCGACGAGGCAGGGTCGGGCGGATCATACGGTCGTTTCACACCTTCGATCCGCGCGAGGACGTCTCATGGAGGGGCAGGGCATTCATCCGATGGCCTCGGAGCCGCGACCGACGGTAAGACAGTCCCACTCATCCGACGGGCCCCGGTGTCTCGTGGTCATGTATCACTACGTCCACGACGTGGAGCCGATTGCCCTGCCGCGCCGCGCCGGCGAGGACTCGGTGACGGGCATTCCGGCGCTGACGACCGCCCAATTCCGTCACCAACTCGATCAACTTTGCGCCGGCCTGGAGCCGATGGATTGGCCCACGCTCTACGCCTCGCTTCGCGAGACCGCCGCGCTTCCCCATCGCTCCTTCCTGCTTACGTTCGATGACGGCCTGGCGGATCACGCCGAAATCGTCGCCCCCATACTTCAGGAATACGGCCTGCGCGGGACGTTTTTCGTCCCCGGTTCGATTCTTCTGTCCCACCGGCTCCTTTCCGCCCATGCCCTGCAACTCCTTCTCTCCATCCTCGAACCGAATTTGATCGAGAAAGAAGTCTGCGAATCGCTTCGCCGCGACGGCGTCAACCCGACGACATTGACCGGGGCCGCAGATGTCACCGAACTCGCCCGACAGGTTTACCACTATGAATCCCCGGACCGCGCTCGCCTCAAGTATCTGCTGAACATGATGATACCGTCCGGGCTCCGCGATATCACCGTCCAGTACGTGTTTGAAAAGCACATCGGCTCCGCCACACGCTGGGCCAAACATTGGTACCTCGGTTGGGACGATCTGGTCGAGTTGCAAAACCACGGACACACCATTGGCGGACACGGGTTTCGGCACGAACCGCTGACGCGTCTGAACGCCCTCGAGGCAATGACCGACTTGACCCGCGCCAAGAAAACGCTTGACGAAGGGTTGGGCGTCGATCCGCGACCGTTCTCTTACCCGTTCGGTCGCCATGATGACCCTGTCGCCTCGGCCTGTCGAAAGGCCGGCTTCGTACACGGATTCACCACGGATGGACGTTGGCTGACTGGCGCCGATGATCTCCTTCGGCTGCCGCGCGTCGACGTGATTCACGTGGGTCGGGTTCTTTCGGAGGTCGGTTTATGCACCTCGGCGTGATCGAAGAAGCCAAGGCACACACGGCTTCCACGAGGCCGCCCGAAACTCTCCTGCGTCGATATCTAAACACTCTGTGGCTGCGACCCGAGAACGCCCTTTGGATGACGCTTCGCAGCTTAACGATGTCGCGATGCGACCTCCGCCGACCCGCCGTGGACGTCAGTTGCGGCGACGGCGTTTTCCTCTTTCTTCACCTCGGCGGTGAGTTCGATCCCGATTTCGACGTCTTCACTTCTGTTGGTCATCTTGACGACGTCCGAACGCGCCACGCCAACGTCTTCGACCACGTTGACGCGCATTACGTGCCCACGGTCGTGGCGCCGCCGCGAATGCGCGTGGATCTCGGCACCGATGCCAAGCCCGCCATGCTCGAAAAAGCCCGGCGACTGCCGCTCTACGATCGCCTGCTCGAACACGACAACAATGCACCTCTGCCGATTCCGCACCACGCGTTCGCCTCGGTCTACTGCAACGCCGCCTATTGGATTCGCAACATCGACGCGTTCCTCGCCGACCTGGCCGGCATCACCGCACCCACGGGGCGCGTCATCCTGCACGTGAAGCTGACCGCCATGAGGGCCTACACCTTGGACGCGTTCCGCGGCGTGCTCGGCGATCGCTTTCTCGATATCGTTGGTCGCGGACGCATGGACTGCTGGCCCACGCTGGCCGATCGAAAAACCTGGGAAACCCGCTTCTGCCGTGCGGGTCTGACGATCCACGATGTGACCCCGATCGCCTCCCGCACCCACGCCCATCTCTGGGACGTCGGCCTGCGCCCCATCGCTCCGCTCTTGATGAAGATGGTTCGGGCCATCAATCCTCGAACCCGCGCCTCCATCAAACGCGAATGGGTGGATCTCTTCCTTGAGCTTCTTACGCCGTTCTGCCGCCCTGACCTGGAACTGTTCGAAGGACCGTCCGAACCCGCCGAGCTTCAATATCTCCTCACCCCGTCACCCAAAGCCTGATCCCGGTTACAGTATGGTACAAGGTCGAGTAGCGGCCCGCGTCCTGGCGGGCTGTCGGAAGATCGCCGGGCGGCGCTTTCCGGCAATAAAGGGCCGTGCGTATTCCGTGATTGTGTGCCCCAGTTCGCCGCGATCAAGAGCCTGCTCGGTTCCCCTCCCGTCCGTGATGAAGGTGTCCGCGGTCGCAAGATTATCGGGCCGGTAACGATGAATGACAGGATGACCGCCGCCTCGGCGTCTATTTAGGTGAATATGGTCATGGCCCAGCGGTGCGAAGCCTTCGAGCGGGAAGAGCCGGTCATCGAGGCGATTCGGTCCGGAGACCGGTACGCCTTCGACGAACTGGTCGGTCGCCACCATGGATGGGTCCGCGGGGTGGTGTTCGGTGTGCTGGGTTACCGCGACGGTCTGGACGACGTGTTGCAGCAGGTTTGGACCGCCTTTTGGGAACGGATCGGTGAATTGCGCGACGTGCAACGATGGCGACCCTGGCTGTATCGGCTGGCGAAGAATGCCGCCCTCGACGCGGGTAGGAAAACGACGCGTCGCCGCCGTCTTTCCGACGTCCCATTCGACGCGGGAATGGAACCCTTGACCGCCGCCGCCCCGCTCGACCCGAACGCAACCGTCGCCGCCGATGAGCGGCATGAGGCGGTGCTTGACGCCATTCGCGCCTTGCCCACGTTGTACCGTGAGCCGTTTGTCTTGCGGCATTTGAACGACTGGACGTATCAACAGATCGCGGAGGTCATGGACATGCCCGTCGATTCGGTCGAAACCCGTTTGGTTCGCGCCCGGCGGCTGCTCCGCGACATGCTTAGGGATAAGGTGTAACGACGCTATGTCGGATAGGGACCTCAATCTGGAACGCTTGATCGTTCGCGGCCTCGACGGTGGGTTACGCGAAGACGAGCGGCTCGCTCTGGACCGCGAATTGATCCGCAACCCCGAAGCGCGTCGCCTGATGGACGAGTTTCAACGCATCGACGCCCTCGCCGGCGACGCCCTTCGCGCCCTGTTGCGTGAGGATCGTCCTTTCATTGACTCCGCCGCGTTGACCGTCGCGCTTCAGCGACGACGACGCTTTACCCCTCATCGTTCCTGGTGGCTGATTCCGGGGGCCGTCGCCGCCGCCCTGCTCGCGGTCTTCGTCGCCCGTTGGAATGAAACGCCTTCCAGCATGCCGCATCGCGGCACTCCCGTCGCTCGTTACGACGGTTCCCCGCGGGAGAATTTGCCGGCCTCTCCGACCAGTCCCTGGCTCGGCCACGAAAAGGGCCACGGTCCATTCGGCGGCGACCTGCTTCAAACGATCAGCACCACGCCCACCCTCCTCCGCGACCAGGGTCGCAACGTCATCGGCGTCATGGGGGAAGACGGCAATCTGTACTGGTTGGAGATTGATCACACGCGCTCCTATCGCCGCGTGCCCATCGGCGCGGGCATGGGCGTACTACGAGAAGCGATGTAAGAGAAATCGGCGCGCTGCGCTGCGCGCCTCGGACAACAGGAAGGAGTCAAATCATGAAATGGATGCTGATTACGCTGGTTTCGGTCGCCGTTCCTTACTGGGTATCGTCCAAGGCCGCTCAGGCCCAGCAGGCGGACGAACCGCAGCCGCGCATGT
>Ga0214473_10007797_pt1 | contig 12668 bp, 8 predicted proteins | sample RVTome_7_FD_203509 | JGI IMG/M metagenome (GOLD analysis project Ga0214473, IMG submission 203509) | Soil microbial communities from uranium-contaminated site in the Upper Colorado River Basin, Wyoming, United States - RVT98D197 | ecosystem: Environmental > Terrestrial > Soil > Contaminated >... | reverse complement strand
GCTTCTTCCGCTTGGGCAGCATCTCCTGGAGCATCTCCATGAAGTTGACGTCGGCGCCTTCCATGCCCTGCGGAGGCTGCATGTAGTCGAGGAGCGGGAAGTTCTGTTGGGATACCTCGACCTCGACCTCACGGTCTTCCAGCTTGCCCTCCTTCAAGAGCTGCCGGAGCTTCTCGCGCGTACGGCGCTGGCGTTCGACGTCGGACGGAGTGGCCGCAGCGGCCGCAGCGGAGGACTCTGGACGGGCTTCACCTTTAGAGGAAACGACGAATAAACCGCGTTGAGGGGGCGCCGCGCCTTCCGCAGCCCCTGCGGCTTCTGCGGCCCCTCCGCCCTCCCCGGCCGGCGGCTTGGCAGGGAGCAGCAGGTCGAGCAGCCGGTCCTCGGCCCGAGCCTCGGCCGTGGGATACACCTCATCCTCCCGCTCGCCCCGCACCATGTTGATCGCCGAGTCCGCCAGCTCGCGGATCATAGACTCGACGTCGCGGCCCACGTAGCCCACTTCGGTGAACTTGGAGGCTTCGACCTTGATGAACGGCGCCCCGGCCAGCCGCGCCAGCCGGCGCGCGATCTCGGTCTTCCCCACGCCCGTGGGCCCGATCATGATGATGTTGTTGGGCAGAATCTCGTCGCGGATATCCTCCGGCGCCTGCGCCCGGCGCCAGCGGTTCCGCACCGCGATGGCCACCGCCTTCTTGGCGGCCTGCTGTCCCACGATGTAGCGGTCCAGTTCGGCCACGATCTGCCTGGGCGGCAGCTCCTCGAGCCACGGGAGCGGCTCGGGACCCTTGTCCGCAGCCTGAAGTTTCTGGTCGATGCCCTGCGGTTCCGTCATACTCTCACTATCCGCCTATCCGCCCAACTCAAGCACCGTGATGTTTCTATTCGTAAAGACACAAATGTCCGCCGCGATCTCCAGGCTTCTCTGCACGATGTCCCGCGCCGAGAGCTGCGAGTGCGCGCCCAGCGCGCGGGCCGCGGCCAGCGCGTACTGTCCGCCGCTGCCGATGGCCAGCAGTCCATCGTCCGGCTCGATCAACTCCCCGCTGCCGCTGACCAGGAATCCGTGCTCCGCGTCCGCCACCACCAGGAGCGCCTCGAGGCGCCGCAGGACCCGGTCGCTGCGCCAATCCTTGGCCAGCTCGACGACGGCCCGCGGCAGGTTCCCCGGAAACCGCTTGAGCTTCTCCTCGAATTTCTCGAACAACGTCATGCCGTCGGCCGCGGATCCGGCGAACCCCGCCAGCACCTTGCCGTCCGCCAGGGCTCGCACCTTGACGGCATGCTGTTTCATCACCGTGTCGCCCAGGCTCACCTGGCCGTCCCCGCCCATGGCGAGCTTGCCGTCTTTACGCACTGCGAGGATGGTGGTGGCCCTGAACGATGTCATCGGTTGCCGGTTGTCGGTGTCATCCCTGCCGCTATGCTCTCGGATGCGCCTTTTGATACACCTTCTTCAGGCGCTCCACGCTGGTATGAGTATACACCTGCGTGGTGCTCAACGATGAGTGGCCCAGCAGCTCCTGCACCGCCCGCAGGTCGGCTCCGGCGTCCAGCAGGTGCGTGGCGAAACTGTGGCGCAGGCTGTGGGTCTTGAGTCCGCGGTCCCGGCTCACGGCCCACAATGACCGCCGCACCACGGCCTGGATGGTCCGCGGCGCCAACCGCGCCCCACGGACCGAGAGGAACACCGCGCGGTGGTCGCCCTTGCCCGCGGGTAGTCCGCGCAACAGCTGGTCGCGTGCGCGATAGTAGCGACGGAGCGCACGCACGGCGTAGCTCCCCAGCGGCAGGAGACGTTCCTTCTTGCCCTTGCCGCGCACTTTGGCCTGATCCGAGACCAGATCCACGTCGGCCAGGTTCAGTCCCGCCAGCTCCGAGAGCCGCATGCCGGTGGCGTACAGCGTCTCGATCAGCGCCAGGTCACGCACGCCATGGAATTCCCCGCCCTGCGCCAACGCCTCGGCGAAGCGAAACAGCTCGTCGACCTGCTGGCGGTCCAGGAAAACCGGGAGCCGTTTCTCGAGTCTGGGGAGGCGGACGCCACGCGCGGGGTTGACCTCCAGCCCGCGCCGGGCGGAGAGAAACCGATAGAACGACCTGACGGCCGAGACCGCGCGCGCTACCGATCGCTTGGCCAGGCCCCGCCGTTGTAGCGAGCCCATGAAGCCCCGCATGGCCAGGCGGTCAACGCCGGCCCAGGTCCACGCGTCGCCGCCGTAGTACTCGTCACAGAAGGTGCTGAACTGCGCCAGATCGCGGCCGTACGCCTTCACCGTGTGCGGAGAGTCGTTGCGTTCCTTGTTCAAGTACGTGAGGAACTCCGCGACATCTTTGGTCCCCGAGCCGGCGCCCACGGTCACGCGGCCACAACGGCCGCGGCCGTGGCCGTCTCGCGCATCGCCTCCAGCGCCCGTTCCGCCAGCATGGCGTTCTTCCTCTGCTTGTCACGCACCTTACGGTCCAGCGGCGGCAGCAGTCCAAAATTGGCGTTCATCGGCTGGAAGTGCGCCGGGTCCGCCCCGTGCACGTACGCGAGCAGGGCGCCGAGCATGGTTTCCGGCGGGGGCGCCAGGGGCCGCTCGCCCTGCAGCATGCGCGCCAGGTTGATGCCGGCGAGCAAACCCGTGCCGAGGGACTCGGTGTAGCCCTCGACGCCCACCAGCTGCCCCGCGAACAGGAGGTGGTCGTCGTCGCGCGCCGACAGGTGGGCCGTGAGCGTGGCCGGGCTGTTGAGGTACGTATTGCGGTGAATGCTCCCGTAGCGCAGGAACTCCGCGTGCTCGAGGCCCGGCAGCGCGCCGAACACCCGCTTCTGCTCCGGAATCTTCATCCGGGTCTGGAAGCCCACCAGGTTCCACATTTGCGCGGCGCGATCCTCCTGCCGCAGCTGCACCACCGCGAACGGCTCGCGCCCGGTCCGAGGGTCCGGCAGGCCCACCGGCTTCATGGGGCCGAAGCGAAGGACGTCCTTGCCGCGGCGGGCCATTTCCTCGATGGGGAGGCAGCCTTCGAAGTAGGCCGGAGAGGCCGGAGGGGCCGCAGAGGCCGCAGGGACTGCATCAAACGCATGCCCCTCAAACTGCTCCGCGGTCACCAGCGCGTCCACGAACGCGTAATACTCGTTGGCCGACAGAGGCGCATTGAGGTAGTCGTCGCCGCCTCCCTTGCCGTAGCGTGAGCGCCGGTAAAGCCGCGCCATGTCGAGCGAATCCGCGCTCACGATGGGCGCGATGGCGTCGTAGAACGCCAGCGACGTGGCCCCCAGGCGGGCGGCGATCACCCGGGCCAACGCCTCCGAGGTGAGCGGGCCGGTGGCGATCACAGCCGGTGAAGGCAGCTCGGTGACCTCCTCCCGCACCACGGTGATGCGAGGGTGGGCCACGACGCGCCGGGTTACCTCATCGCTGAACACCTTGCGGTCCACCGCGAGCGCGGCACCGCCCGGCACCCGGGCCAGGTCCGCCACCTCCAACAGCAGGCTGCCCAGCAGCCGCAGCTCGGCCTTGAGCAGCCCGTGGGCGTTGGTGATCTCGGTGGATTTGAAGGTGTTGCTGCAGACGATCTCGGCCAGGCGGTCGGTCTGGTGAGCCGGTGTGCGCGCCGCCGGGCGCATCTCACACAACCTCACCTCCATGCCCCGCTCCGCCAGGGCCCACGCGGCCTCGCAGCCCGCGAGGCCGCCCCCGACGACGGTCACCTTCACGACGAAACGGCGGCGGGCGTCCCCTCCGGTACCGCGAACTCGTGCTCGCACTTGATGCACCTGCGATATTCGCCACGCGCCTGGGTGCCGCGCTTTTCCGCCCCCACGTAGCCGCACTGCGGGCAGGTGTCCGGCAGCGGCCGATGCCAGGTGCTGAAGGTGCAGTCGGGATAGTTGGAACACCCAAAGAACGACCGCTTGCCCTTCTTGGTGCGACGCTCCGCCAGCTCGCCGGTGCCGCACGTGGGGCACTTGACCCCCAGCGGGATCGGGCGGGTGTGCTTGCATTCCGGATAGCGGGTGCAGGCCAGGAACTCGCCGTAGCGCCCGGTCTTGATGACCATGGGGGCGCCGCAGAGCTTGCACACTTCGTCGGTGGGCCGGTCCGGCACCTTGTCGCGCTTGAGCGGCTTGGTGTACCGGCACTCGGGATAGTTGCTGCACGCGATGAACGGCCCGAACCGCCCGCTCTTCACCGTGAGCTTTCCTCCGCACTCCGGGCAGGGCGTCTCGTCGAGGTTCCCCACATCGTAGGCCTCGCGGATCATCTCCTTGGTATCCACCTTGCCCAGCGCGTCCGCGAACGGATGCCAGAAGTTGTCGAGCACCTGCTGCCATCCCAGCTCGCCCTCTTCGACCTTGTCCAGCTCTTCTTCCATCTCCGAGGTGAAGCCGACGTTGAAGATGTCGGGGAACCGGCTCACCATCACCTTGGCGACCGTCTCGCCCAGCTCGGTGGTGTGAAACCGCCGCTGATCCAGTCGCACGTAATCGCGGGCCCGTAGCGTATAGACGATGCTGGCGTAGGTGCTGGGCCGGCCGATCCCCAGTCGCTCCAGCTCCTTCACCAGGCTGGCCTCGCTGAAGCGCGGGGGCGGCTCGGTGAAGTGCTGGCTGGGAACCACTTCCCGCACCTCGGCCCGGTCGCCCTGCTTGAGCGCGGGGACCGGCGCCAGGTCGTCCAGCGTAAGCCCCTCTTCCGCCTCGTGTCCTTCGCGGTACAGGACGTGGTAACCGTCGAAGATCACCACCGATCCGGTGGCACGGAACAGGTAGGGGCCCGACGCCGCGCGCTTGCCCGCCGCCGTGACTTCGAAATCAATGGTGGTCGTGTCGTACACCGCCGGCGTCATTTGCGAGGCCACGAACCGCTTCCAGATGAGCTGGTAGAGCTTGTACTGCTCGGCGCTCAAGTACTTCTTCAGCTGATCCGGCCGCCGCCCCACGTCGCTGGGCCGCACCGCCTCGTGGGCGTCCTGCGCCGCCTTCCGGTTGGTGTAGACGTTGGGCTTCTCAGGGACATACTTCTTCCCGAACTCGTGCGAGACGAGGTCGCGCACCGCGTCAATCGCGACCGGCGCCGCCCGGGTCGAGTCGGTGCGCATGTAGGTGATGAGGCCGACCGCGCCTTCGTCCCCCAGCTCCACGCCCTCGTAAAGCTGCTGCGCCGTGCGCATGGTCCGCTGAGACGAGTACCCCAGCTGCTTGGCGGCTTCCTGCTGCAGGGTGCTGGTGGTGAACGGCGCGGGCGGACGCTTCTTCCGCTCCTTCCGCGTCACTTCCGAGACCAGGAACGGCCGGTCCTTGACCTCGTGCACCACCGCATCGGCCGCGTCGCGCGAGTGCAGCTCCGGCTTCTTGCCGCCGATCTTGTGCAGCCTGGCCGTGAACTGCTTGCCCTGGGCCTCGCACAACGCTTCGATGGTCCAGTACTCCTGCGGCTTGAACGCGCGGATCTCTTCCTCGCGCTCCACGATCAGGCGCAGGGCCACCGTCTGCACCCGTCCCGCCGACAGGCCGGTCTTGACCGACTTCCACAACAGCGGGCTCGCCTTGTAGCCCACCAGGCGGTCCAGGATGCGGCGGGCCTGCTGCGCTTCCACTTTCTTGTCGTCGATGTCCACCGGGTGCTGCATGGCCGCCTGCACGGCGTCCTTGGTGATCTCGTGGAACAGCACCCGGCGCACCTTGGAGCCGTTCCCGATCTGCTCCGCCACGTGCCACGCGATGGCCTCGCCCTCGCGGTCCGGGTCGGTCGCCAGGAACACCTTGCCCGACGACTTCGCCGCGCGCCGCAGCTCGGCCAGGGTTTTTCCCTTGCCGCGAATGGTCACGTACTTGGGAGCAAAGCCCTTCTCGACGTCAACGCCCAGCTCGCGCTGCGGCAAATCCCGGATGTGGCCCACGGTCGCCTTCACCGTGTACCCTCTGCCCAGGTACTTGCCGATGGTCTTCGCCTTGGTGGGCGATTCGACCACCACCAGAGTGCCCTTGCGATCCGAGGCCGCCTCCTGCTTCACGACCTTGGCCTTCACGGCCTTGGTCTTCTCGGCTTTCTCGACCGCAGGTTTCTCAGGAGCAGCTTTGGCAGCTTTGCGTTTGGCCATATTCCCTAATTAACGTGTCCGCCTTCAGCAATCAGCAGTCAGCAATCAGCGACACCCGAATCAACGCGGGGGCAACACCCTTACAATCATACATAGACCCCGCGCGGTTCCCGGCGTAACGTCCCCCGACCCCCAACCGCCATCGTAACCCGCGGTCCCACTGCATGTTGCGATGATTGGTCCGGCGAGCGGCCAGGAAACGACGAGGGCGCGCATTAATACCACCCGGCCAATGATCGCGCAAGTTTGGCCACCTCAAGCGCCACGGCGACAGGGGCGTCGGGGTTGGCCGACACCGTGACGTCGCACCGCTCATAACGGGTCCGGCGCTTCGAGAGAAGCTCGCGCATGCGCGTCGGCACTTCCCCGCCCGCCAGCAAGGGCCGGCTATCGGACATCTGTGACGGGACCTCGGACAACGCCGCCCGCGCCGCGGCCACTTCGGGCGTCACCTGGAGGTACACGGTCAGGGCGCGACTCGCTGCCGCTTCCAGGTTGCCCGGTTGCGCCGCCCAGCCACCGCCTGCGGCGATCACACTCGCCGGCGCAGCAAGCGCGATGTCCATTTCCGCCCGCTCGAGCGTTCTGAACGCGCCTTCTCCGCCCTCGGCGAACAGCCGGGGAATAGACTTGCCGGCGCGCCGCTCGATGGCCTGGTCGAGATCCACGAACGGGGCGCGCAACTCGGCCGCCACCAGCCGGCCGATGGTGGTCTTGCCGGCGCCAGGCAGGCCGACGAGGATGAGGTGGCGCGGCATGGCGATCGGTTATCGGTTGTCGGTCGTCACGCCCCCAACCCATCCCATCGCCGATTCATCTGCTCCACATACGCATCGAAGTTCGCCCGCATCTCGCCCACCGAGTCCCCGCCGAACTTCTCTCCCAGGGCCTGGGCCAGCACGATCGCGAGCATGCCCTCAGCGATCACCCCCATGGCCGGCACCGCGCTCACGTCGGAGCGTTCGGACTGGGCTTTAGCGCTCTGGCCGGTGCTGAGCTCCACAGTGCCGAGCGGCTGCATGAGCGTGGAAATTGGCTTCATCGCCACGTGGACCACCAGCGGCTCGCCGGTGGTCATGCCGCCCTCGAGGCCTCCGGCCCGGTTGGTACGGCGGGAGAAACCGCCGGTACCGCTCCGGCCGCCCCGCACGATCTCGTCGTGAACTTCTGAGCCCTTGCGCCGGGCCGCGTCGAATCCCAGGCCGATCTCCACGCCTTTCACGGCGGGGATGGACAGCATGGCCTGGCCGATCCGCCCATCGAGCTTTCGGTCCCACGAGACATGCGATCCCAGACCGAGCACCACGCCCCGCGCGACCACCTCCACGATGCCGCCGAGGGTGTCGCCGGCGCTCTTGGCCGCGTCAATGGCGCGCATCATGGCTTCGGTGGCCGCCGCGTCCAGGCAGCGGACCGGCGAGGCGTCCGCGGCGTCGTTGAGGGGCGTGGGCAGCGGCGTGGGCGCCGCGGCGCGCACCGGACCCAGCTCCGCCACGTGGCTCCCGATCTCCACGCCGAACTCGGCCAGCAGGCGGCGGCACACGGCCCCGGAGGCCACGCGGGCCGCCGTCTCCCGCGCGCTGGCCCGCTCCAGGATGTCCCGGGCATCGGTGCGATCGTACTTGAGCACGCCCACGAGGTCCGCATGGCCGGGTCGGGGGCGGGTAACCTGGCGCCGTCGCTCGGTTCCGCCCTCGTCAGGCTCGGCTGCCATCACATCTGCCCAGTTCTCCCAGTCGCGGTTGGAAATGAGCATCGCGATGGGCGAGCCGAGGGTCTCGCCGGCGCGCAGGCCGCTCAGGAACTCGACGGCGTCCGCTTCGATCTTCATCCGGGCGCCGCGGCCGTACCCGCCCATGCGACGCTTCAACTGGTGGTTGACGTCGTCCACCACGAGACGGAGTCCGGCGGGAACGCCCTCCAGGATCGCGACCAGGGCCTTACCGTGCGACTCGCCGGCAGTGGTGAATCGGATCATTGAGGTCGTACCTCGCACTCGATGTTCGATGTCCGATTTCCCGGGTCCATGGGGAGCAGGACATCAACGAACGGACATCGGATATCTGACATCGGATATCGAGCGCCGTCAATGCCAAAAACACCAAACCCGGCTTGTGGCCGGGTTTGGAGGTATACGGAGGCGGCCCGGTTTATGGCTGGCCGGCCCACCGCGCGGATGGGAAGTTGTTCGTGACCGTGGGCAGCCGCACCGTGACGACACCCCTCGCCGTGACACCGACCAGGATCTGCACCCCCGAGGCCAGCTTGGCCACCCGCAGCGGCCCGATCACCGGATCCCGAACGGAGATGGTCCCAATCTTGCCGAAGTAATACGTGTCGTACACGTCAATCTGCGGATCCGGCGTCGCGACGAACGCGATCCGGTCGGCGTTGGCGGTGGGTGCGTGCGGGAACGCGCCGCTCGAGGCTCCCGAAAGCGGGTCGTAGTCGTGGACGAAGTTCAGGTCCATCCCGACGTTATTGCCGCCCACCGACAGCAGTCCCTTGAGCCGCAGGTTCCTGTCCAGCACGTACACCGAGTCGGCGCGGATCAGGTTGGTGAGTCCGTTAAAGTTGATGCCCACCGACCTGACCGGGATGGCGGTATTGGCGATGAAGCTCCGCACTTCCAGCGCCACTGCCACGCCCCGGTCCACGTGCTCCAGCTGGGTGCCGCAGGCATTGGTCTGCAGTCCCGTCGTCACGTCGTACGAGATGGCCCGCGCGAACGCCAAGGCCGGAGTCGCGCTGGACCCACCCTCACCGATGATCACCCGGGTGAAATTGCCCGAGTTCCGGACGTAGGTGGTGTCCAGGAAGCCCAGCTCCTGCTTCTGGATGATCCGCCCGCAGAGCGCTCCCTGGATCAGCTCCTCGGGAACGGCCCGACCGCGATTCACCCAGATTTGGAGCGTATCGCTGAGCGACGTGAAGGTGGCCGAGGCCTGCTCCCAGAAGAAGTGCGATTCCGGCGCGCCGGACGTGAGGTTCTCCCAGCGCACCGTGTTACGCCGGGGCAGCGGGTTGGACTGACCCTGGGTCGGCGTGGTCGAGTAGACCACGAGGACGTCGCCCGTGGCGCCGCCGGCCGGCCGGCAGGTGGCCCCGCCTCGACAGACCGCCCCCACGTACTGGGGACGGTCAGACACCGTGTACTCGGTGATTTCCTGGTTGATGACGCCCGTCGCCGGGTCAACCTTGGAGTGCACCGTCTGGACCCGGAACAACGGGATCTGCTGCCGCCGCCGTTGCTGGCCCAGGCTCACGTCCACGATGGAGATGTCGGTCCCGCCCGAGTTGGCCACGATCACGGTGTCCGCGTTGGCCCCCGTCACCGTGTCACGCGGCCAGAGCGCAATGCCCCACGGCCGCGACCCCACCGGGATCGCCGCCCTGAACGACGTATCCGAGATGTTGAATACCTCGAGCCGGTCGAGGTCGATGTTGGTGAGATAGATCTGGCCCTCGGGCGCCGTGCCACCGAGGGTGTTCGGGTTGTAGATCGCGTCCGCCACCCGGCCACCCGCCGGCAGCGTCCGGGTCAGGCCGTTCACCACGATGATGCTGTCCGCCAGCACCGGCGACGCCCGCAACGTGTCCACCCGCGCGGAGTCGGTGTTGGGCGGGACCGCCGCGTCCGAGGCCCAGGCCTTCAGGATCACCAGGCCGATGTAGGTGGATGGGATGCCCAGTGTGTTGGTCACGGACACGTCGGTGAGCGTGCCCGAGTACGTGCCCGTCTGGCCGCTGAGCTGGGCGCCGGTGCTGTCCAGCGCCATCCACCCGATCAGCGAGATGCCGCTCGGGTCCTTGGCCCGCACCGTGATGGAGTCCAATGCCTCGGCCCGCTGCGGCACCGTAAAGGTCACGATCGGTGGGATGGTGTCGTTGAGCACCAGCTGCACCGTGACCGTGACCGACGCGCTGGCGACCCGCCGCCCGGCGGAGTCCACCGCGAATCCAAAGACGATAAACGTGCCCGCCGGCGTGGTCGCCGGCACGGTCAGCGTATCGTATAGATTCACCGTGTCCGGCAGCGCATAGAACGCCGAGTCGCTGCCGTTGACCACGCCGATGGCCTGCCACCCGACGCGCTGGATGCCCGCCTGCTGCGCCGCCAGCACCCGGATGGGAATCTGCTTGTCCGGCGAGGTCACCGACCCCACCGTGGGACTCATCAGCACCACGGTGAGCGCCCGCAGGTTGATGATGTACAGCTGGCCGGTGGTACTCGCCGAGTTGTTGTTCCCGTCGGTCGCGGTGGCCGTGAGATCCAGCAGCCCGCCCACCGTGGAGTTGACCCCCTGCGGCAGGTCCACCACCAGGTTCACCGAGGTGTTGGCGCTGGTGAACTGGATGGCGGTGTCCAGGATCAGGCCGCCCCGAATGGAGATGGAAATGGTCCGGAGGCCCAGGTTGTCGGAGGCCTGGATGGTGAAGCTGACCCGCCCGGTGGACTGGATGTCAATCGTGTCGCCGGCGGAGTTCACGATGGCGATGGTCGGAGGCGCCGTGTCGGATTCGAAGCCCAGCCGGAACCGCTGCTCGGCGCATGCGACGAGCAGTGCGGCGGCGACGAGGGACACGCCTCCCTTGAGCATGAAGCGCTTCATGGCGATCCGTCCCTTCCGCTACAGACGATCCGGGGTGGTCCCCGCGAGATCGTCCACGATGTGGGGCGTCACCAGGATCAGGAGGTCCCGGCGGATTTCCCGCCGCGACGTGAACCCGAAGATCCGCCCCAGGATCGGGAGATCCACAAGGAAGGGGATGCCGCTCTTGGAGACAGTGACCTGGGTCACCGTGAGTCCGCCGATCACCGCGGTCTCGCCGTCGTTAACCAGCAGGCGATTCTCGGCTTCCTGGGTCTGGAACGTGAACCCGATGTCTCCGGGTGCGGACACGACGCTCGAGTTTTCAGCGCGGAGCGTCATGAGGACCTGCCGGTTGGCGGTGACGTGCGGGGTCACCCGGAGCAGAATACCGGTCTGCTGGTAGTCCACCGTCGCCCGGGGCGCCTGCGCCTGACCGCCCGCCGCCTGCGAGCTCACATCCACCACGCGGACCGGCGTGCGCTCACCCACCAGGATGTAGGCCTGGGTGTTGTCCGCCGTCGAGATCACCGGCTCGGCCTGGAGGTCGGACAACTCCACCGTCTCCAGCGCTTCCAGGAACGTCGTCAGGTTGAAGTTGCCGATGGCGGTGGAGAAGATCAGCTTCAGCGCCGCTCCCGATACGGTGGCCTCCCCGTTGGCGAGGGCGGAGAGGGAGTTGCCGCCCAGATCCACGACGATGTCCTCGGGCGCAAACGTCTCGGTGGGCCGGACGGCATCCGGCACGCCGTCGCCGTTGGTGTCAATCGGCTGGGCCGACGCCGGGTCGCCCCGCTGCACCATCTGGTTGAAGAACTGGGTGGGCGAGCCAAGGTCGTACTTGACGCCCATGTTCTCCAACTCGGTCCGGTTGACGAACACCAGCCTGGTCTGGATGGAGACCTGGGGCGTCTTCACGTCCAGCTGCGCCAGCCACTGGCTGTACTCGGGCAGCTTGCTCACCATGTCGGTGATGATCAGGCTGTTGGTGGCGGTGTCCGCCACGATTTTGCCGCGCGACGACCTGATGCCGTCGAGCGCCGGGACCAGGCTGGGGGCCCGGGCGTAATTGATCCGATGGATTTCCGTCGACAACGGCTCAATGGAATCCAGCTTGGAGAGCGTGGCGGGGTCGTCCACCCGGATGATGCCGGGGAAGTCTTCGGCGGCCGCGAGACCCTGCGCCTGCAGGATCTGATGGAACGCGATGTCCCACGGCTGATTCTTGACGGTGGCGGTGACATTCCCGGTCACGCCGCTGCCCACGATAATGGTCTTGCCGCTGAAGGCCGCGAAGCCCGCGATCACGTCGGAAATGGTCGCGTTGTCCCACGACACCGTGATGGGCGGCTGCGAGGACTGCTGGGGTTCGACATCCGCGGGGGGGGCGGGGGGCGCGGCAGCCTCGGCGTATCTGGCCAGGTCTTTGGCCCAGCTGCCGTCGCCGGAGGACCAGGCCGCGAACGACCGGTCCGTGCCTAACGAGACGGTGACCGTACCGTTCGCTGACTCCACCTGGTAGTCCGCCAGACGCTCGAGCTCCAGGACCACGCGAACCACATCGGAGCGGAACTGGGCGTAGCGGACGTTCAGGATGCCGCCGCGATTCCGGCCGTCGTACTGGACGTACGGCGCCGTCAGCGACGCACCGACCAGGTCAATGACGAGTCGGTCGGGTGCCGTCAGCGTGAAATCCTGCACGCTCACGGTGCCGGCGACGTCAATCACCACCTGCGCGCGGCCGGGGCCCGGCATCACGCTGACGGCGGTGACCTCGCCGGGGCCCGGAGCGGGCCGGACAACGGGAGCCGCGGGCACCAGGCCGGCGGCGAGCAACAGCGACAGCATCATGGAATCCCCTCCTGCTTCGCCAGCGCCAGCGTCACTTGACGGACGACGCCGAACTCTTCGAGCGAGAAAAGCACTTCCCGGGGCCGGATCTCGATCACCCGTAAACGCCCCAGCTCGTCGTCCACGCGAACG
>Ga0214473_10007796_pt1 | contig 12669 bp, 12 predicted proteins | sample RVTome_7_FD_203509 | JGI IMG/M metagenome (GOLD analysis project Ga0214473, IMG submission 203509) | Soil microbial communities from uranium-contaminated site in the Upper Colorado River Basin, Wyoming, United States - RVT98D197 | ecosystem: Environmental > Terrestrial > Soil > Contaminated >... | reverse complement strand
TTGATAAATTTCTGACAAGAGAAAAATTTTCTTTTCACTTAGAGCAACCTGTTGTTCAAAATAATTATTGATATTAGTATAGAAAAGGAAAAACCCGCCGCCAATAATCACCACCCAGATAATAATTAATATTATGCGGTAATATTTTTTATAAATTAAACTAGTTTTATTAATAAAAAAATTAATTATTAATAATAAAATCAAGGCAATGGCAAAGTAGATAAAGGGCAGTCTCTTTAGAATAAAAGTGAAGGCCGGTAAGTCAAAACCTAAATAATAAATTAAACCTTTACTTTGGATCCAGTAGAGGATTAAATTAATTAAAATTATTAAAACTAAAGCAGTTAAAGCCAAACCACCGCCCAAACCTAGTTTTTTTGCCAGAAATTTCCAGCGCTCGGTCATTCTGATTTTATCGTTTTTGATTTTTTCCAAAACCGTTTTACTTAAATCCAGCGGGGCCTTTGCCTGATTTAATTGTTTATTGAATTCTGTCATATTATTTATTAATGAGGAGTTTTTTTAATTGGCTTTTGGCGCGATTAAGCAGCGTGCCGACCGTATTAATCGGTTTGTGGAGAATTACAGCAATTTCCTCATAACTTTTTTCTTCTAAATATTTTAAAATTATTACTTCTTGGTATTTTGGGGGAAGCTTAGCAAGGACTTTTTTTAGTTGCTGGCTGGTCTCGGTGGTTATTATATCTTTTAAAAAATTATTATCAGTTTTTAATTTTTTTAACAAGTAGTCATCGTCTTCGTAATAAAGCACGAGCACTTTGCGATTTTTTTTCAGAAAGTTAATTGCCTCATTATGGCTGATACGGTAAATCCAGGAAGAGAACTTTCTGTCCGCCTCAAAAGAATTTAAATTTTTATAAACTTTAATAAAGATTTCCTGAAGAACGTCTTCCGCCTCTTCTTTGTGACCAACCAGACGATAGACATAAGCAAAAAGCTTGTTTTGATAGCGCAAAACAAGTTCAGAAAATAAATTCATTTCGCCATTTCTAATCCGCTCAATCAGTTGAGCGTCTGTTAATTGTTCCATAAGCTAAGGGAGCAAGCCGCCAGAGGCATAGTAACCCAGACTGCCTTTTTATAATACAAAATAAAAAGTAAAAATATTTCAAAATAAAAAATTTTGGATTATTCCACAACCGTGATTAATCCCAGCATCGTTGAATGCAAGCCGCATTTATAGCCGAAAACGCCAAGGTTATCAAAAGTAAAGCTCCAGCTCTGGCCAGGCGCAAGAATATAAGAATTTAATGATTTTAATTCACTATAACCTGACCGGGGGTCGGCAATAATGCTGTGAGAGGCATTATCGTTATTCAGCCAAGTGACAATTGTTCCTTTCTTAATGGTTAAATTTGCCGGCTGGAAGGCAAAGTCTTTCATAATAATCGTTGTTTGACCCTCGGGAGTGGCCAAAGGCGCCCCAGTAGCTGAGTTTTGATTTAAATTTGTTGAGGGGGCGTTTTGGTTATTAGTGGTGGTTTTTTTACCACAGCCACTTAAAGTGACGGCAAAAACTAAAATAAAAAACCAAGATATTATTTTTTTCATATGTTTATTATTAATAATTTAGCAAATTTAAACATTTTTTACAAGCAGGGCATTTAAGCTTTACAATTTTTTATAATTAACCTAAAATAACCCCTGGTGTGTTCATTAAAAAAATAATCAGAAATAATCAAGGGAGAAATAACCATGCAGGTGTCAGCTGAACAATTTCTGGAAAGGCTTTGGGACAAACACCAGGGCAGACGTTTAACCGTGCTGTGCGGCGGAGGTTTTGGCGACAATGGCAAAGGCGTGATTGAAAGTGCTTTAATGCCTTTCTTTGAGGCCTCGGTTCGTGTCTCCGGTGGAGCCAACACTGGTCGGACTTGTTATTTAAAAACCCCTCAGGGAACGAAAAAAGTAATTTTTCATTTAGTCCCTACTGGTTGGGCAGATAACAAATTAGCGATTATCGGTGATTGGGTGCTGATTGATTTAGAAAGATTAGTTAGAGAAATTACGGAAATAAAAAATGCCGTGGGGTTAATTCAAGCCCAGCTTTGTATCAGTAAAAAAGCGCCGCTTTGCCTTAGCTATCATGGGATAATTGAGGTTTGGATTGAAAGCATTAAGGGCCAGGACAGGGTTGGTTCAACCGGCCGTGGCATTTCCCCAACGCTGGCTGGCATTGATTTGCGGATTGGGCCACTAGTCGGTCACCTTTTGTACCCTGATCTATTATTTAAAATGGTGAAGGGATTTTATCAGACCTGGGAACCCATTTTTAACGAAATGTTTGACCGTAAATTGATTGAAAAAAAATGTATTAAACCTCAAGATGAAACCGATCGGCTCCTGGCATTTCTACCGCAATTAAAAAATTTTATTACTGACGTTGATCCGATACTTCATTCTTTAGCCGAGTTTAATGTGCCAATTCTATTTGGTTTAACCCAGGGATTTGGACTACATTTCAAAGGTACTTATCCCTTTAGTTCAGCAACCCAGACCATTGCCTCAGCTGCCGCTTATTGTGGTGGGTTGCCGATGGAATACTTTGGTCCAGTTATCCAAGTGGATAAATTATTACCGACGCGAGTTGGGGCCGGACCATTTCCGACCGGCTTGTGGGATCGCCAGGAGGCAGAAAAGTTTCCTCTTGATCACCCGGAATTATTTTCTGATTTACCGGGGTATAATCCCGGACAAAGAGAAGATTTTCTAAGAGACATGCGAAAATTGATTAATGGGGGCAATGCTTCCAGCCCAGACCTAGCTAAATACTTCATGGTTTTGGGCAATGAACTGGGCGCGTCAACCGGCCGGGGCAGAGAAATCGGATTGCCTGATCTGCACATGATAAAGAGCGGAGCAAAGGTTAATGGCGCTGATTGTCTGGCCCTGACCAGATTGGATTTACTGGCCGGGTTAAATCTTAATTTACCGTTGGGCATAGCTTATCAATTAGCTGGCAAAAGAGTTTTGGCACCGGTTATTCCGACGCCAGTGGAAAAATTTGATCGCCTAAAGGTAGTTTATAAGCATTTGCCCATTGATTTAAAAGACGTTGATCTCGCCGGGCTGAACGATGAAAATAGTCTGCCGCCCTGCTTAGGGAAATTAGTTGAATTTTTTGAAGAAAAAACCGACACTCCCGTTGGCATTATCTCAACCGCGGCCAATAGCGATGGAGGGAAAATTTTTCGAAAAATCTGAATAATAAAAGCTCAAGAAATTATCTTGAGCTTTTTTAATCGGGAAAACGATGTCCTATTTACCAAAATCTTTATTATTTTTTTCGTTCTCGTTTGAACTTGATTGGTAGAAAAGCAGATACCTCTTTTTGCTTATAACCGCGTTGCTTGAAAAAATCTAAGACTTTTGTGGTTTTTGCTTTGTCTGCCTGCTCGTCGCGAAAGGATAAAACCTCATTAAATAATTCTTCGCTAAAATTGTCCAATAACTCTTCATCAAAAAAAAGTTTCCCTTCATCTGCAACTCCTGTCTCTGATTCAATTTCATCAATAGCGCTAAATAGATCAGCGAAAGTAGCGTTTTTAGAAATAACTACATTTAATTCTTGCTCCTCGCCTTCTGCTCCCTCCATTTTTTCTTGCTCTGTTTCATGGGCTTTATTAACAAACTCCCATTCTTCGCTATTTTTGCCAAACACCTTTTCTGCTATTTCCAGCGCAGAAACAAAATCTTTCCGATCAAGGAAAAAATTATAGGCTTGCTCGCCAACGTCCCGTAACTCTTCAGCTGTGCCTATACCCATGTTTTTCATGAAATCATATAAGTAAGCAAGCTTTTCGCTTTGTTTCCACTGGGCGATAACATCCTGTGCAAACCGCTCAAGTTCTTCCTGGGACACGCCCCATTCTTTTCCCTTATTAATGACAGCCGCAGGACTGCCCTGGCCACGCTCCAGTTTTAGTTTTTCCCAGGCCGCTTCATCGTATTGTTCTGGCAATGTTGATTTCTCGAGCGTTTTTTCCTGGTCTTTCATTGACTCCTCATTTGGTTGTTCGGGTATTTCACCCATTTGTTCTGGTGATTTCATAAATAATATATTATTACCTTATAAATTTAACAAAATATGTAAAAATTTTCAAATCAAACCCTATTATAACCGTATCATTCGGTTTGGTTTTCATTTTGTGCCTGTTGTTCGCGAAAAAGAGCGGCATACAAGCCTCTAGTCTTAAGTAATGCTTCATGACTGCCGGCTTCAACAACTTTTCCGTACTCCAAAACATAAATCACATCAGCGTGGGCCACGGTTGAGAGGCGATGCGCCACTAAAACCGTCATTAGATTGGCCCGGGATTTTGAAATTTCCTGAATAGTCTTGGTAATGGCCTTTTCAGTAATTGAATCTAAACTTGAGGTGGCTTCATCAAAAATAATCAGTTCAGGATTTCGTAAAAGCGCTCTGGCAATGGCCAGACGTTGCCGCTCCCCGCCTGATATTTTAATGCCGCCTTCGCCGATTTTGGTATCCAACCCCTGGCCACCCCGTTCAATTATTGGCAATGCTTCTGCCGTTTGCAGAGCTGTCAGACATTCTTCATCAGTAGCCTCGGGCCTGACAAACAACAGATTTTCCCTGAAGGTTCCGGCAAAAAGCTGTGTTTCTTGAGAGACATAGCCGACGCGGCGACGATAATTTCCCATATCCAATTCATTAAGATTAAGGCCATTAACAATAATTGTGCCTACAGTAGGACGATATAGGCCCACCAGTAATTTTACGATGGTTGATTTACCAGATCCTGAGGGGCCCACCAATGCCATCGTTCCTCCCTTTTTTAAATTTAAATCTAGTCCTTTAACCGATGGCGTGCTGACGCTTGCATAAGCGAAGTCAACTTTTTTAAAAATAATTGATTCAAGTGCCCCGATATTTTTCTGGTTATCTGGTTTTAACTCCGGTTTTTGTTCGAGAATCCCGTTTAAATTTTCTAAACTTGCCCTGGCTTCTTGAAACTGGGTAGTGACCGCGCCAAATTCAGTCAGCGGCGTAAAAATAAGAAAAGAGTAAAAAAGCAGGCTAAAAAATTCCCCCAGACTAATCGCTCGGGTAAAAATAAGCCAAAGCATTAAAAAGAGTAGAGCCGAACGCATGGCATTGACGAGCGTTCCCTGGACAAAACTCAAGGCGCGCACTAATTTTATTTTTTTAAGCTCCAAGCTCAAGATGCGTTCGTTCACTGTATTTAAACGTTTTGTTTCTTGAGCTTCCAAGCCCAGACTTTTTACCAACTCGACGTTTCTCAAGGTTTCCGTGGTTGATCCGGCAAGCTCCGCGGTTTCCTGGACAATTCGTTTTTGAGCCGCTTTAATTCTTTTGCTTATGAAAAACATCGTGGCGCCGAGTCCAGGCACAATCAGCAGATAGGCGAGGCCAACCATCCAGTTAACTATAAAGGCATAAATAAGGACAAAAATAAGGCCGATCACAGACAAAAAAACGACATTGACGGCACTGGCAATTAAATTCTGCGAATCCGTCCGCGCTTTCTGCATTTTTTGGAGCAGTTCGCCTGAACGCTGGTCTTCAAAAACCGCAAAGGGCAGGGAAAATGAATGGGCGACGCTGTCGCCATAAAGTCCGGCACCAACCCGCTGGGTAATGACATTTACAAAGTAATCCTGGAAGTTTTTGGCAATCCGCGAAATTAGGGCGGCGCCCATTGAGGCCAGCACCAATAAGGCAACGCCGTTTACGAATTCGTTTTGGGAAAGCTCATAAAAGCGAGTAGCATAATTATCAATAAGCAAACGAAAAATTTGCGGATCAATCAAGGAAAATAATTGGTTGATTGCCGCGAGAACCAGCGTCAGCGTGAAGATTTTCTTATATTTTAAGAGATAAAAAATTAAAAGCTTCATAACTAAAACCGAGAATTATAAAATTATACTGGTGCCGGGAAGAGGACTCGAACCTCCAAGCCTTGCGGCACATGGTCCCCCGCCTGCTTCGCTATGCGAAGCATTGCGGGCAGGTAAACCATGCGTGCCCGCCTATGCCTATGCCGGGAAGAGGACTCGAACCTCCAAGCCTTGCGGCACCAGGTCCTAAACCTGGCGTGTTTGCCAGTTTCACCATCCCGGCGTAGGCATAGGCGGGCGGATAGGGGCAACTGTGAATTACCTTTACCAGTCTGTTTTTTTAATATATTTCAACTATGGTAAATTTTCTACCAAATTTAATTGCTTGATTATAATCCTTCATCCAGACATCGATCGTCTTTTGAAATCTTGGATTCATTCGATCCACCACGGTAAATATCTTTTCGCCAAAATATTCAGGAATTTTTAATTTTGATCCGACCGGCAAATTTAAATAATTGGTGGCGACCACATCCTCATTTTCCCTGTTGCATAAATTAATGTTAAAAGCAGTGTTGCAGGGGTTGCCATCGGTTTGCGAGGCATGACTAGTATAAGCAGTGACGTAAAGTTTTACCTGGCGCATTGGTTCTCGTAATGGTATTTCTGGCAATTTTTGGTCATTAACCATTTCACTCGGCAGGATTTCATTATAATACAAAGGTTCGTTTTGGGAAACGATTAGCTGGGCCAGGCTAATTTGCGGCATTTGCAAATTAATTATAACAATAATTAAATATATTGAAATAACCTTAAAAACCAGCTCATTAATGAGTTTTTTGGTTTTTTTATTTAACTTTGGTTTTTTTCTGGACATTTTATTTTATAAAATAAAAAACAATCCCATTTAAAAGGATTATTCTATTATTATTTTAGCACAAACTCAGAAATTTTTCAACCCCTAAAAAATTTTGGTTCCCACAAATATTTTTTTAAATCTATTTGAAAAACTCCTTTGTTATTTATTACTTCTACACCTTCACTGATTAAAATATCTCTTTGTAACGTTGGCGGGTGGGTTTGACAAGTAGTAGAAATAATCCCCTGGCGGTTAATCACCCGTTGCCAGGGGATTTTAGAATTTTCCGGAATGACATGCAAAGCATAGCCGACAATCCTGGCGGCTCTCGGCGCACCAGCCAAAGCGGCAATTTGACCATAGGTCGCCACCCGGCCTTTAGGAATTTTTTTAACTAAAAAATATATTTTAGAATATAAATTTGCTTTATTTTTACCCATAATTTTAGTTTAGCAGAGATTGCCAGAGATTAAAAATTGTAATAAGATAAAATAAATAAAAAATAAGGTCTAGGTCAGCGGCGGGGGGCGCTCCCTGCCCCTAAACCCAGAATAATTATTATGAAAAAGTGGATTATTATTGGTTTTTTATTATTTATACCCCTTATTGTTCGGGCAGCTGCCATACCTGCTAAAAACATTAATTTAGCCTCAGATCAGGTGGCTGACGGCAATTATTATGCCATTGGCAATAATGTGGATATCCAGGGTACAGTTAACAGCGACCTGATTATTATTGCCGGCAATGCCAGTGTCAGCGGCTTAGTTAGGGGCGATGTTTTGTTTCTGGGCGGTAATCTTAAAATTACCGGTGAAGTTGACGGCAATATTCGCGGGGCCGCCGGCATGCTGGAATTAAATGGCCAGGTGGGCAAAAATGTTTTAGTGGCAGTTGGTAATTTTATTACTAATGATAAAAATGAAATTAACGGCAATTTAACCCTGGCCGCTAGTACGGCAAAGATTGATGGCGCGATCCAGGGGCGATTTGATGGCCTGGGCGGGAATTTTAATTTTAATAATGAAGTAAAAAATGACGTCAATCTAAAAACTGATTCTGAGGGGGCGATTATTTTATCAGCCAAAACCCATTTTTATAAAAATTTTTATTATCAATCAGTCAATAAAGTCCAACTTGAGGAGGGCGCTAAAATTGACGGCCAGACCAATTATCAGCCATTAGTTCTAAATATAAAAAAATTTATTAACCGGGTTTTTCTTTTGAATAAAATCGTTGCCTTATTCAGCTTATTAATCGTCGGCCTTATCTTAATCAGTTTATTTTACAAAAAGGTTGACGAAATAACCGACCTAATGATCAAAAACCCTTTTAATTGTCTATGGAAGGGTTTGGTTTTTTTAATTATTATTCCGGTGTTGGTTTTGCTTTTATTATTGACGATTATCGGCCTGCCTTTAGGTTTGATGATTTTAACTGTCTATTTAATAATCTTATACGCCAGTCAGGTTTTAGTCGGTTTGGTAATCGGCTATGGGGCGCTTAAGGGCTTTCAGGGTGAAGCCAAGCCAATCTTATTATTAATTGTTGGCTTGATTGTTTATGAAATCATTATCAGCCTGCCATATCTCGGCGGATTTATAAAATTTATCGCTTTGCTCTGGGCGCTGGGCGCAATTTGGGAAATAATCAAGCCATTATTTAAAAAAGAGGAGAAGCCGGTGAATGTTTGACAAAATTTAAATAATGATTATAATACCAAATTAAAGCATCTTAACAATATCATCCCAACCTTGAGGTAGTAAATGAAAAGCACAGTCAAATGGTTCAACAAAAACAAGGGGTATGGGTTTATTAAAAATCCAGAACCCTCTGCCCAGGACATCTTTGTCCATTTTACTGCAATTAAGGGCAAGGGCTACCGCGTCCTTGAACAAGACGAGGAGGTAGTGTTTGATTTAGTTCAAACTCCCAAAGGCCCCCAAGCCTTTAGTGTCAGAAAAAATGATGAAAGCCAACAGACAGGCGAAGAAGACAAGGTTAAGGCCGTGATTAGACCCACGCCCGCAAAAGGTTACGGGGACAATGTTGTCCGCTCTTTCAGATTTTCAGTTCGAAAACCTGGTCTCGCTTCAGAGGGTTTGTGATTGAGCACAAAGATTATAATTAAAAATAACCGGATTAAGTCTTAGGACGAGATCCGGTTTTCTTTTTAAAAATACGGATAACCTACTTTTAATTTTCACAAATAATTCACGAATAGCACACAAATAGTTCACAAATGGACACAAATTACCCACTAATGACCCGCAAATATTCGTGCACTATTCGTGGGTTATTCGTGTCCATTAGTGGGTCATTCGTGTATATTTGTGAAGTTTGCCAAATCTTCTTTTTTTAGTTAAAATCAAAATATGAATCTCAATCCAAAAATTTTCAAAGCCTATGACATCCGTGGGATTTATCCCAGTGAAATAAATGAAGAAACGGCGGAATTAATTGCCCAGACCTATCTTAAATTTTTGTCAGAAAGAATTAAAAAGCCGATTAGCCAGCTAAAAATCACAGTGGGGCAAGACAACCGGCAAGCTTCGCGCCCCTTGGCTAATAAATTTATAGAAACGCTTTTGCAATACGGCGTAACCGTTGATAATTTGGGCTTAATCTCGGTCAATGATCTTTATTTTGCCGTTGGTCATTATCAATACGACGGCGGGGTAATGGCCACCGCCTCTCATAACCCACCAGAATATGGCGGTTTTAAAATGGTCTTACTTAATCCAGATTTTTCTGACAGTATTGAATTTATCAACGGCCAGGCGCTTTATCAAAAATTACAAAGCTTAGAATTTCCTTTAAGCGACGAGCAATTGCCGGGCATTATTAAAGATAAAGATATTTCCCAGGACCACTTAAATCATATTTTATCCTTTGTTGACATAAAAAAAATCAAACCGTTAAAAGTCGTGGTTGATACCGGCAATGGCACGATGACCATTTTAATTCCTAAATTATTTGAGAAGCTGCCTTGTCAGTTAATTCATTTATTCCCGGAACTAGATGGCCGTTTTCCCAACCGGCCGGCCAACCCGCTCACCTTGGGCGCGGCTGATAAAATCAGACGGAAAGTTTTAGAGGAAAAAGCGGATGTGGGCGTTATTTACGATGTTGATGGTGATCGGATGTTTCTGGTTGATGAGCAGGGCAAATTTATCAGAGGCGATATGATTTTATTATTACTGGCCAAAGAGTTGCTCAAGAAAACCCCTGGCGCCGGCATTGTTTATAATCTTATTTGTTCCCATGCCGTGCCAGAGTTAGTTGCCAAATGGGGCGGTAAGCCGATAAGGAGTGAGGTCGGCTACCGAAATTTAGCTGAACACATGAGAAAGGAAAACGGCATCTTAAGCGGTGAAGTTTCCGCCCATTTTGCTTTTAAAAATAATTTTTATGCTGATTCCGGATTTATTGCTTTAGTTTTGGTTTTGGAAGCAATAAGCGAAGACAGCCGGAAACTTTCAGAAATTATTAAAGAATATAATTTATATGCTCGGGGCGATGAAATTAATATTGAAGTAGATGATATAAAAGCAGAATTAGAAAAAATTAGAAAACATTATAAAGGTAATATCAGAGATGAAATTGACGGCATTACTGTCGAGTTTAATGATTGGTGGTTTAATGTCAGGCCGTCAAATACCGAGCCGCTTTTAAGAGTAACGGTTGAAGCAAAGAATCAGGAAGAATTAAAGAAACGGCAGGAGGAGATTTTAAATATAATTGAAAAATAAAAAAACAGGGCTTGGCTGCGCGAAGCGCAGCCAAGCCCTGTTTCCCTTCTTTTTATGATTGGTATCTTTGACTCCGGCTACGGCGGCCTGACAATTTTTAGAGAAATTTTAAAAAAACTCCCAGACTATGATTACATCTATCTGGGAGATAATTTTCGTGCACCTTATGGCAACCGCTCACAAGAGGCAATTTATAAATTTACCCACCAAGCCGTGGAATATCTTTTTAATCAGGGTTGTGAGTTAATAATTTTAGCTTGTAATACGGCTTCAGCCGATGCTTTAAGAAAACTGCAGGAAAATTATCTACCGAAAAAATATCCTGACCGCCGGATTCTAGGCGTAATTAGACCATTGGCGGAGGCAGCCGTGAAAATTTCTCGTTTTAAAAGAATTGGCGTGGTCGGCACCAGAAGCACGGTTGAATCTGAGACTTTTGTCAAAGAATTACAAGGGCAAGATCCCGCGGTTAAAGTTTTCCAGCAAGCCTGTCCGCTTTTAGTTCTATTAATTGAAGAGAATTGGCTGAAAAAACCGGAAACCAGAATGATTATGAAAAAATATTTACGGCCATTAAAAAGTTTACAAATAGATATTTTATTACTTGGCTGCACTCATTATATTTTACTTTTGGATGAATTCAGGCAGATTATGGGAAGGCGAATACCGGTGCCGCATCCCGGAGAAATCGTTGCCCAATCATTAGTTGATTACTTGAACCGTCACCCTGAACTAGAAACAAGATTAAGTAAAAATAAAAAAGTAAATTACCTAACCACGGATTGTCCTGATAGATTTAGTGAGCAGACCAGATTATTTTTAGGGCATACTGTTAAAGCCGAAAAAGTTGATGTTGATAATTTTATATAAAAAAGGACTCATCTTCGAGTCCTTTATTTTTTAACAGCCCAAGGCTGTTTTTAATTCTTTAAGAACGATTTTCGGATCATCGGAATCAATAATGGATATGTATTGCCAATCACCTGGATTGACTCGGCTACCCATTTTACTTAGAATCAAGTTAAAGTTTTTCCAAATTTTACCGACCAGGATAATCGGCGCGGGTTCAATGGTTTGTGTCCGGACCATTTCCCAGACTGTGAAAAACCCTGATAGAGTGTCGATGTCGCCAGGTAAAATAATAAAGCCACGAGCACCGTGAATCATCATCACTAATCTTTCCAGTCGATCAGGGCATTTCACCATTGAAGTGCAAAATTCATTAGGAGTAAATTTTTCTTCATGTTCAGGGACATAGCCGATCACTTGACTGGAATCAATTTGTCTGGCGCCTTTGGCGCTGGCCAGCATCAAACCTCCGTTGCCTCCGTTAATTAAGTCAAAGTTGTTTTTTGCCAAGAAAGCACCAATTGCCACGGCCAGTTCAAATTCAGAAGAACCCTCGGCATAATAACTGCCGCCAAAAATTGCAATTGTTCGCATTTTGTCTCCTCCAGGTTTTTTAGGTTTTTAAAGTGATAATTGTTTAGATTAGCACAAGTTTAAATTTAGGTCAAGATTAAAAAACCACCCTCTATCTAAGGATGGTTTATGTTGATTGCAGACTCTCGATGGCCTTAATAATTTGTTCAGTTATTTTTTTATAATCACCATTAACGCTGGCCGTCGTCAGCTCGGGAATCAGCAATGGTTGGCCGATGATTATTTTTGGCCGCCGGAAGATTACTGGCAGAAAGCTGCCTTTCAGCGGCAAGCCCATTAAATGAATGGGAATGATTTTTGACGGCTTGGCGTCGACAATCAATTTGCCGACCGAAGCACTGATTTTTATTGGCTCACCTTGGCGGCGGCGCCGTGATTCGGGAAAGAGCAGAATGTTTGACTGTCTTTGGCTTAAGATTTCAATGACTTTTTGGTGGGCGACTTTGCCGCCAGCGGCCCGGTTTACCGGAATGCATTTTGAGTGCCAAATCCAAAAACTAGCAAGCAAATTTAAGAGATAAAAAGGATATTTAAAAATTGTTTTCATTCTGGGGAAGATGTTTTTACCCAAAACAAAATTTTTTTCATCAGGCAGATTATAAGGGATGACATCATTACGAAATAAAATATCAAAGACATTTAAACAGCTGCCGATCAGCCAGCTGTCAACCATGGTATAGTGGCTGGAAACAAATAAAATGCCGGTTTCCCTGGGGATTCGGCCGTAAACTTTAGTCCAATTTAAAATCCGAAAATAGATTACCCCCAAAAACC
>Ga0214473_10007795_pt1 | contig 12670 bp, 27 predicted proteins | sample RVTome_7_FD_203509 | JGI IMG/M metagenome (GOLD analysis project Ga0214473, IMG submission 203509) | Soil microbial communities from uranium-contaminated site in the Upper Colorado River Basin, Wyoming, United States - RVT98D197 | ecosystem: Environmental > Terrestrial > Soil > Contaminated >... | reverse complement strand
GGGCTCGACGATGCAGGGTGACTTGGCGCACTCGGCGATGAGCCACTGCCGGTAGGTCATGCTGCCGTGGAAGGTGTGCGGGTTGCCGAAGGCGTACGTGTCCCAGATGGGGATTTCGTGGGGCGCCGCGGTCTCGATGGCGGCTGGATTCGGCTTGAGGTCGAGGTAAGCCGCGATGTTCTCGGCCAGCGCACGGAGTCGGGCGCGCAGGTCCTCGGGGTGCCACTGGGGGTTGGAGAGAGTCCGGCAGGTGTCCTTGATTCGGTCGATCAGCTCCACCGTGTGCTCCTTCTAGGGCTCTAGGCCCTTCCAGGGGTAGGCGAGAAGTATACCTTTATTTTTTGCAGGGTGGTAGCCATTCCCACGTGGACGTGCCGTCGGCCTCGTTCAGCCGGTAGACCGCGTGGCCCTTCTTGATGGCCTCGGCCATGAACTCCCCGATGGCCTGCGCGCGTCCCGCGTGGGCACCGATGATCGACGCCACCACAACCGCAATGGCTGCGACGAGGGCTGCGATGAGGAATTCGCTGGTGCTCATGCTACCCGCCTCCCTTCTGCTCCAGGCTGTCGCAGACGCGGTTCAGCCGCTTCCTGGCGCGGTTGACTTCGAGCGTCGTGCGGAGGATCTCCCTCATCTTCGGCTCGACTTCCGCGAAGCAGCCGAGCGCGACGATGTGCCCCTGGTCCTCGGGCCTGCTCTCCAGGAACCCGCGCAGGATGACGGCGAGCCTTTCCATGAGGCGCCCGCACTCCTCTGACATGACCTTATGCTCCACCAGCCACTGGCCGATGAACGGGATGCTGCCCCGCTCCAGCGCCTCGGCCGCCTTGCCGATCAGGTAGTCGCTGCGCTCGGCCTTGGCGCTCTTCACCTTGGTCGCCATGCTCCACCCTTTCTAGCGTTTCCGCTTCTTGAACACGATCTTGGCTTCGAGGATGCGCTCCAGGGTCTTGATCCCGATGAAGATGGACTGCTCGCTCTTCTTCTTCGGGTCGCTCGGCAGGTCGATGCTGAGCATGCGGTCGCGCGGGTGCGGCTCGCCGCTGGTGTACATGCAGACGACCTTATCCCGCCGGATCGACACGCCGGTCTCCTTTTCGTACGTCAGCAGCACCGGCAGCTTCATGTAGGCCATGGCCGTCTCCTTAAAGGGTCCCGCTCTTGACCATGAAGGTGAGCGCTTCGCGCGCCTTGTCCACCTTGGCGAGCTGGGGCCGGAGCTGCTCGGCGACCGACGCCATGAGGCTGCGGTAGCCGAGGGCGAAGGGCTCCAGCGCGCTCTTGCCGATCTCGTCGAAGAACTTCTTGAGAAGCGTGTCGGGGTTGTACTGGGAGAACGCCTCCAGGGCGCGGGCCTCGGCCTCGCCCAGCGTGAGCGTGACCTCGTAGCGAACCGTGACGCCTGGCGCAGATACCATGCTCTACCCCTTTCTTGGAAGTTGAAACTCAGAACAGCGTGGTCTTGGTGCCCGTGTAGTTCCTGCCCGCGGCCTTGCACTCCTCGCAGGAGGGCAGGGAGAGGAGCGGCAGGTGCTTCTTCGCGTCGTGGAACCTCTCCCAGCAGCAGGACGCATGCCGCCGCGCGGCCGCGTGAACGAAGCCCTGTCGGGGGCCCGCCAGTTCCCAGGAGCGGGTGCATCTGGGCACGCCGCAGGAGACCATGCCGATCTTCTTCGCGGGCATCAATGCGTCTCCCAGGTCCGGTTCCCGCACCGGTAGCACCACTGCCAGCCGTGGCAGTCGTTGGCCTCGCCGAAGTAGTCGACGCCGCCGCCGTCGAGGAACTCGAACAGCTCGACGGTCCTGATTCCCTCGCCGAGCCGGTCGTAGACGGTGTAGTCCTCGTCGAAGCCGGTGAAGCCGCAGTGCAGGCAGGTGCTGTAGTGGTGGGGGTCGACGATCCAGGCGAGCAGGGCGCGGAGCCAGAAGGCGCGGGACCCGCGCCGCGCCCCCTTGGAGATCCAATGGTCCAGCCGGTGGGCGCCGGGCCACTGGTAGACCGAGTAGCCCGGCCGGTAGACGCGGCCGGACACGCGCGAGTCGACCCAGCGGTGCTTGAGGTACTTCAAGAGCGCGAAGCGGGCGGGCACGTAGATCAGCCAGCCGAACATCCGCCAGAACCACCAAGCCCGGGAGACCTCCGGGTTCAGCGTGGGGCGGGGCCGCGCCTTCTCCGCCTCGGCGTACTCCTGGTCCAGGAGGATGCGCTGGTGATTCGGGTCGTCGAAGTCCAGCTCGGTCTCCGGGGGCACGTAGATCCGCGTCTTCCAGCTCATGCGCCGATCTCCTGCATGCGCTTCCTGGCCGTGCACGCCGCGCACCATTTCCCCTGCCGGTGGGACCAGCTCCCCCGCTTGTCGTACTTGCGGGTGCAGGGACCGTCGTCCCCGCTGAACGCCACGCCGCAGAGCGTGGTGACGACTCCGGCCTCACCGGCACCGAGCACGTGCCAGACCTTCGTAGCCTGGGCCCGGATGTACTCCCGGTTGAACACGATCAGACCGCGGCGCGGGGGCTGCCTCACCGGTTGGCCTCCAGCATCTCGTCGAGGGAATCGAACACGGACGCCACGACGGCGGCGTCCGCCATGAAGGCGCGGTGGTTGTACCAGCCCAAGCGCTCGGCGATCCGCATGGCCTGGGTGGCGTTCTCCTGCTTCTCCGCGAAGATCAGCGCCCCGGCGCAGTGGCGGGACTGCGGTCCCGCGCGCAGGTCTTCGTCGCCCTCTGGCGTGCTTCCGTAGACGGTCGTCTTGTGGCAGGCGAACGTCGAGCCCTGCGAGTCGAGCATCGCCCCGGCGATCTCTGTGACGCGCCTCTCCGTGAGCCGGATGCCGCCCACCTTGAGGAAGGGGCAGTTGTCGCAGGGCTTCGTGAGGTCGAAGTGCATGGCCCTACTCCTTGGACGCCTGAATCAGGCCCACCCTGTAGGCGCAGGAGCGGTGGAACGCCAGCTCCTGCTTATCCCCCTTCGCGGCGCGTGCGGCGTCCGGGTGCTTCCGGAAGACGCGGATCGCGACCTCCGGCCCTTCCCCGACCATGACCGCCTCCTCGTCCTCCACGGCCGATCCCACAGGCTCTCGGCACTCGGCGCAGGGCGGGTATTCGGGGCTGTCGTCGCGCCACTTCTTGGCGTACTTCTGCGCCAGCTCGGCGTTCATCTGACCCTCCCCGGGGTGGTAGGGGGGATGTCGGGGTGCCACTCGCCCTTCTCCGTGAAGTCCTGGAACTTCCCGGCCCACCGGAGCAGGGCGATGTCGACCTTGGCCTTCTTATGGTCGGCCATCATCTTCGAGAGGCGCACCAGCGCGCGGATGCTGCGGCCGCTGATCCCCGGGAACGCCTCGGCGGCCGCCACGGGGTCGACCGACTTCACGCCGTACTGCTCCAAGAGCACCTTCCAGACCTTGGCGCTCTCCTGGGTCGTCTTGGTCACGTCGTAGCGGACGTGGGCCGTGCAGCGCGATAGGATCGCGTCGTCGATGATCGTGTCGCGGTTCGTGGTCAGGAAGAGGATGCCCGAGTAGTATTCGAGCAGCCGCAGGAAGACGCCGACAATGGCGTTCTGGTCGAGATCGTCGCCGCGCTCGTGGATATAGACGTCGGCCTCGTCGATCAGGAGGATCGCGCGCCAGCGCGTGGCCCGCGTGAGCACGACGGCCAGCAGCTCCTCCAGCTTCTCCGCGTCGGTGCCGAGCTGGGAGCACTGCACCGTGTAGAGCGGCCGCTTGGCGACCTCGGCGTAGACCTCGGCCGTCAGCGTCTTGCCCGTCCCGGGCTTGCCGCTGCACAGCGCGATGATGCCCGTCGCCTTGCCCTTCACGATGTCGTCCATGCGCTCGACGGCGCCCATGGTGAGCGTGTCGATCAGCAGCCTATGGTCATCGGGCAGGATCAGCTTCTGCCCCACCGTGGCACTGTAGGGGTACGGCTCCAGGTTGTCGATGTGCGTCTGGCAGAACTCATGCGTGCCGAGGTTGAAGGCGCGGACGATGGGGTGCGTGGGCAGCCGGTAGGTCTTCTCGCCGCCATCGTCTTCGTCGCCTTCGTCTCCGACGCGCCTCTGTGTCCAGAAGGTGGTGTTGTCGATGGGGGACTTCGCTTTTTCCTCGTCGCCGCCGCCGTCCGCCTCCGACTCATCCATGACGAGGCGCGCCTGCACGCCGTCGCGCACGAGCGCAATGTCCGCGCGAGACCAGAGGCTGGAGCCGCCGTAGGCTTTCCCGTTGCCCAGGTACTGCTCGCCAAGCAGCGGAGCATGGTCGTGGTACTTCTTCATCGAGGCATCGTAGTCAGCCATGAGCTGCGGCGTCTCGATCATGAGGTCGCCCGCGCGGAGCACGTCCAGGATGGTCTTGCCGAGGTCCTCCCGCCCGAAGGTCAGGTACTCGTCGGCGTAGCTGCCGCGGCAGACCGCGCGCATCTTCATCGAAACCGAGGCGGGCGTGTAGTTGTCGCGTACCCTCTCCGGGGGATGGTAGTAGGCGCCGCGGACGAAGTAGGGGACGAGAATGCCCAGTCGGGCGTGCACCTTGAACACCCACTTGTTCGGCGTGCCGATCAGCGCCTTCTGGATCAGGCCCGGCATTTCCTCCAGCTTCTTCACGATGGTCTTGTCCGGGATCGCCGTCGCTGCCTTCTCCGCGGCCTTGACGAGGCGGATGATGCGGCGAAACTCCCTGCGCTCCGTGCTCTTCACCCCGATGGTGCCCTCTGGCACGTCCAGGGCCTTCATCAAGAGCGGGATGTCCGTCGGGAGGATGTCCCCGGTGTCGATGGTGAGGCCGCGCCACGGGTCCTCGCGGAGGAGCGCCTTGGTCTTGCAGCCGTGGTCGATGAGGCGCGCGACGACTTTGCTGCTCAGTTCGATATGCATTCCGCTCTCCCGTTACCGGGCCCCCTTCCGCCAGATCACGAAGGCGTCGGCCCGCTCCTCGCTGTCGACCACCTGATCCCCGAAGAAGGCCAGGAGGGATTCCTTGGTGACCTTCTCCCACTCGGGGACGTCGGCCCGGAAGCGCAGCTCCGGCCGCGCCTTGCCGAAGGTGTGCACGTCGTCGACCAGCACGATGTCCTTCGTGTCGCGCGCGCGGATCGTCTCCAGCTCCGCCCACAAGGGGAACTCGGACTTCTGGATGGGCGGGTCCGTCTGGCAGAAGTGCGCGTCCAAGTAGAAGAAGGTCGGGGTGGTGGGGTGCCGGTCGCTCAGGAGGGGGAGGAATTCCCGGGTGTTCCCCCGCATGACGTACACGTTGGACAGCTTCTTGGTGCGCTCGTGGCAGACCTTGGCCCAGTGGTCGTCCAGCTCGACCCCGTAGACGCGGTTGAAGCACTCCGCGGCGATCACCAGCCGGTCCCCCGCCAGCAGGCCGGTCTCGATGTAGACCTCGCGGCCGTACTCGGGGTGCTTGGCGATCAGCGCTTCGTAGCCTTCTCGGGTCAGGGTGCTCATCGTCTCCTCCATGCGGCGCCACTGCGGCGCCTCCGCACGGCGCCCGCGCGGCGCCTCTGCTTGCGCCGGTCGGCCGCCTTCTTGTCCTCTCCGAACTGCACGAACCGCGCGCGGAGATCCCGGAAGGCCCGAAACATGCCGTGCATGAAGCTCTCGATCAGCACTACACCGCCGCTGGTCCGTATCATCGCCACGCAGGTCGCGCAGAGGCCGTACTCGCCGCTCGCTGCCTCCACGAGGGTCGGCCCAACCCACAGGCGCCAGTTGAGCCGCGGGCCGGTGTCGCCCACGAAGTACGCTACCTTCGGCCGCCGCTCCCCGCAGACCGCGCAGCGGCCGCCGCTCACCATCTTGGGCATGGCTACTTCAGCCCCTCCGCGAGCGCGCCCGCCTTCGCCAGCTCCGCCCGGAGCTGGGTCTTCGTCTGGTCGAGAGCGATCTTCGCCTTGTCCCGGGCCTCGGTCTTCATCGCGTGCTCCAGGCCCAGGCGCTGGAGGGCTTTCTTGTGCTCCTCCTGGATCGCGCGCTCGCGCGCGTCGAACGCATCCACGGAAGCCTGCCGCTCCCGCGCCAGCGCCGCGAACCCCTCGGTGGTCGTCTTGTTCATGGCGATGATGATGCGGTCGTTCTCGACGTCGGCGCTCAGCGCGGCCCCCTTGAGGCGGTCGTACTCGGCCTGCTTCTGCTCCACCGTCTCCAGCAGCTTCTGGAGATTCTTCGTGGCCTCGCTCGGCTGGTAGCCCATGGTCTCCCTCCAAATCGGTCCGGCCTACGACCACAGGGTCATAGGCGTCTTGGCGGCAATATACAGGGGATGGCGCGGATGGCCGTCCTTCGTCTTGCCCAGGCAGTTGAGCGGGACCAAGGCGCCGGTCACCTGGAGCCGCATGATGGCGCTCGCGGCGAGCAGCTTCGGGGACAGCGCGCCCCAGGCGACGATCACCCCACCGGCGCTGCGGACGGCGGTGCTCACGGCGGTTTCGTTGAAGGGCCCGATGGGGTCCTTCGCCTTCACCAGCCGGTCCGGGTCCGTCGACCGGTAGGCGAAGAGGTTGACCACCAGGATGCCGCCGTAGCCCCAGGTCCTGGCGAAGGAGATGCACTTGCGGATTGTCGCGTCGTTCGTGTCGTGGTCCGCGGTCGATGGATTGAGCATCACCCAGCACAGGAGGGGCTTCGAGGGGTCCCAGATCCGCGTCAGCCGGTAGCGGTACAGGGGCTCCGGCTTCTCCGGGCTGAACGTGGCCGTTCCGTTCGCGCTCGCGCGCGTTTCGAGCAACATCTCTGCGTCCCCCTCGTTCCCGACCTGCTCCACCATGCTCCACCCTTTGAGTCTAAACCGTCAACTTCCAGGCTACACCGGCGCGGGCCCCGGATCGGGCTTCCCGCAGCAGTAGGTCCAGGCCCGCACGGGCCCGCCCCCTTCGATCACCAGGCGCGTGCCGGTCGCCAGGATGATCGTGACCCGCTCCCGGCCGCCTGCGATCTCGTGGAAGCGGACGGAATCGACCTTGAGGCCGGTCAGCTCCTTCGTGCCCTTGAGGTCCACGGCCCAGCGCTGGAGGGTCTTGGGGGTGGGCATGCTATTTCCCCCCAAGCTCCATGATGAGTTTCCAGCGGGACAGCATTGCCTTGGTGTCGTTCGCTATGAAGTCCCGGATGAAGGTGGCTGCGGCCCTGCCAACCGAGGTCCCATGCCCTTCCGGGTCGAGGTAGTCCCGCACGACACCGAAAAGGTGCTTGTGACCCGCGCGCCGCGCCACCAAAGGCACGGCCAAGAGCTGGGAGCCGACCTCCAGCATGAAAGCCTCAACAACGATCTCTCCGAACTCCGGATCTACGACCTTCACGTCTCCTCCCCTGGATTGGCCGCGATCCTGCCCCTTTTCTTCTTGGCAAACCGCGCGCGGGCCTTGTCGAACTCCTTGAACCATTCCAGCCGCTCCTGGCCCATCTCGGTGATCTGGTACTCGGCCGTCAGCCCAAGCCCGGCCCGCTCGACGGCCTTCCCGCGGCGCAAGCGCTCCAGCACCCGGTAGGCGCTGGAGGGGTGGACGTCCCACGCCTCGGCCAGCTCCAGGGGGGTCAGCGACGGCGCCACGTCGGAATCCTTCGCGTGCTGCGCCAGCGCCGACGAGAGCGCCTGGAGGGCCATCCGGCGGCGATCTCCGCGGCGCTTCCCCAGATCGTCCTGGTTCAGCCGGTGCCGCCCTGGTTCCTCGGTCTTGTCCAAGCCGTTCCTTTTCTACCTAGATAGGTACGAAGGTATGATAATCAGCGTTATAGTCCCTGTCAAGTGGGAATCGACAGCGCCCCGGAATGCCCTCCGGGGCCCCGGGGCGCCGCCTGCCGCGCCCGCACGGCCTACAACGACGCCCGGAGCTACCCCTCACCGTCCAGGCCCTCCAGCGCCTGCGGCGACTTGCTCTTGAGCAGCTCCAGTTCGCGCACGTACCCCAGCGTGGTGTCACCCCGGGCGTGCCCGACGAGCTGCTGGATCTCCGCCACCTTGATCCCTTTGTCGTGCAGGAACGCGATGTAGGCCGCCCGCAGCGCGTGCGGGTGAACCTTGGTCTCCAGCCCAACCGCGGTTGCATACCGCTTCACCATCTTCCAGAACTGGTGCTCGACGAAGCGCTCCTTCTGCATGGTCACGAAGAGCCACTCGACCTCGCGCGGCCGGACCTTTCGCCATGCCTGGAGGGACTGGTAGACGTCCTCGCGGATCGGCACGAAGCGCTCCTTGCCGCCCTTGCCTCGGAGCCGCACGCTCCAGGTACCCCCCTGGTTCACCACGTCCTGGTCCCGCAGGTGGCACAGCTCGCTGCGGCGCAGGCCGGTGTTCACGTCCAGGAGGAGCAGGGCGTAGTCGCGCTTGCCGAGTTCGGTGCCCCGGTTCGGTTGCTGGAGCACCTGGCGAGCCTCATCCCAGGACAGGTAGCCGGTTTTGCGGATTGAGGGCCTCATGGGCGAGCGGACCAGACGCTGATCCGCGGGGTTCAACTGCAACGCCCCACGGGCCATCAGGTGGTTATAGAGCGCCCGGACGGCCGACAACTTGCGAGCCACCGTGGACGGCGCCTTACCTTCCCCCGTCAACAGGTCACGGAAGGCCGAGACGTCCTCTGGGGTCTTGGATAGGATCACCTGGATCGTGAGCGTAGCGAGGTCCTCGGTGCGGAAGAAGTCCTTGAGGTCGCGCTCGTAGGCCCGCTTCGTGTTCTCCGACACGAACCCAGCCAGCGCCGCGGCCGCGGGTTTCGCAGGCGCCGGAGGCGCGAGCGGGCCTCCAGTAGAGCCCGGAATGGGCACTAGCGCCCGGCTGACCGAGGGGGGCTTCCTGCGCATCTATGCTACCCCCGCAGCGGGACCTTCCTTGACCAGCACCGTCTCCACCGACACGAAGGTCTTGCCGTCCCCGCGGATCACGATGCGGTAGGGGCGCCCCTCCGCCTCGCAGAGGGCGACCGCCAGCACGGCCAGCTCGTCGGCGTCCATTACGCCTTCACCGTGTCGTCGAGGTCGACGCACCGCACCAGCTTGACGCCGATGAGGGCAAAGCAGGTGGGGACGAACGTGCTTATCACGCCGGGCGCGGTTTCCTCGTCCCAGGGCTTGAGGGCCTCACGGCGCGCGGCATAGACGGCCTGCTGGCCGTCGCCCTCGGTCAGCACCGAAACGTCCAGGTGCCGCCCGGAGCGCTCCTCCCTTTTCCCCTTCTCACTGAACGACAATTCGTAAGAGACCTCGAAGAGCTTCTTCACGTCGCCTTCCTCCGCAATGTGCCCAAGCACAGATCCGCCAGCGGGAACGTCACGTTGAAATTCCGCGTCATGTCCGCGTGGTGCAGGCGGTGGTGCTCTTTCAGGAAGCGGAAGACCCGGCTGCGCTGGAACCAGGTGTCCCGCGGCTCGTGGAAGCGCCGGTGCAGGACGTCGAAGGCGACCAGCCCGGCGAAGACGGCGGCGAGCGCCCCCAGGTAGACCGGACGGCCGGTCAGGAGCTGCACGGGCAGGTAGAGCGCCGAGCAGAAGATGGGGAAGAGCACGTACTCCCGCCACGTGAAGCCGATGCCGTGCTCGCGCATCTCGGGCCGCAGGACGTGGTAGTCCGCCCCGGCGCCGAAGACCCGGTGGTGGCTCGTCGTGTGCAGGTAGCCGTAGGGGATCAGCTTCGAGGGCTTGTGCATGATGAACCGGTGCACGCCCCACTCGACGAACGAGTTGATGACCAGGGCGCCGCCGAATCCGGCCAGGGTCCACAGCAGGTAGGTGGTCATGCGGGTTCGCTCTCCTTCTTCACGGTGTGCAGCGCCGCCGCCTCGCGGGCGAGCGTCTCCTGGTGGTGGGCCACCCAGGTCCCGGCCCAGTGGTGCGCCGCATAGGCGTCCGGGAACGCCTCGCCCTTGCGGTGCTTCTCGTGGCTCTGGTAGGGGTAGAACAGCGGCCGCGGGAACAGGTAGACCTCCGGGTGCGCCTTGGTGATCGGCGTGATGTACCAGGGCCCCAGCGACATGCGGTCCGGCTTCCAGGCCGCCGGGAGGCGATCCACGATGTCCTGGACCCAGGGGTGGCCGGGCTCGGCGCCGAAGAGGCCGGGGAAGACGGCGCCCGGCTTCTCGTGGTCGTCGTAGCCCCAGGCCGCGAAGGCGCGGAGGCTGCCCAGGAGGGTGTCGAAGGGCCTGAAGCACTCGAAGTCGGTGTCGACCCAGATGCCCCCGTACTGGAGGACGGCTTCGTAGCGGACGATCTCCGCCTTGTAGGCCGGGTGCTGCGCCTCGTCGAACTGCCTGCGGTGGCGCATGAGCGACGGCAGGTCCAGCTCGGTCCAGCAGCGGAACTCCCAGGCCGGATGATGCACCTTCCAGGTCTGCATGTAGGCCCGGTACTCCGCGGGCATCTCGCCGCCGAACCAGGCCGCGTGAATGATCTTGGGGATCACGGTCCCTCCTATGCGGGTCGATAGAACGCGGTACCGCCGCTCGGCACCAGCGTCAGCTCCACGCCTTCCAGCTTGTCCCGGAGCTGGCCGATGCAGGCCACTCCGTCGGATGGGCGCTCGAAGACCTTGGCCTTGGATGGATTCGCCGACCAGCCCTTGCCGGTCCAGAACCAGCGCACCAGCTCGGTGTACACCGTCTGGTGGTCGCCGTCCGGCGCCGTCGTGCTCGGGGCGGCCTGCACCACGTAGTTCCGAGGGCTCGGTGTCGATGTCCGCCGGTTGCGCATCGTCATCGGCTGCCCCGCCGGAGCACGCACTCGTACTGGAGGATCGACCGCTGAGGCTTGTAGAGCACGATCTCCGTGTCGTTGAAGTACCGAGCCACCACGCCGTCATGGCCCAGCCCCAGGAGGCCCTCCCGCCAGCGCCGCGCGGCGTCGGCGCGCTCCTGGTCGGTGCCGCGGATCGGATCGCCGAAGACGACCGTCAGCCAGTGGAGCACCACGCTCGACGGCAGCGTGGGGTCCATGACGTTGCCCTTCCGCCAGTCCAGATAGATCGGATTCTCCAGGCGGATGCGGGCCTTGACCAGCCCGTAGCACCGGCGCCCCTCGATCCGCATGCCTGCCGCGACCGCGTACGAGGCGGCGCGTCTCTTGTCGAGGGTGAGGTAGACCCCCAGGCCGTAGTCGCCGGAGTCGTGAATGTGCTTGGTGGGGATGGTGAGGCCCGCGGCCGCCCGGATCTTGTCCCAGGCATCGGCTCGGCCTACGCCGTGCCAGGCCCAGGCGGTGAACGGCCGCTTGCGCATCCCCTCTCCCCGCTCCGCTTTATCCACGCCAGATGAGCACGATCAAGGCACCACCGCGGCCGGTGACGTAGAAGTCGCTCGGCATCCCCATCAGCCGCTTCACCAGGGTCACGGCGACGATCAGGGAGCCGTCGGGCCAGCCAGCGGGATTGCGCACGCTGAGCACGCGCTCCAGGTCCTGGCCGCCGCCGTAGATCCGGCTGTAGACGAAGCTCAGGCCGCCGAAGACCGCCTTGTGATAGATCGGGGGGCCGCCCTGCATCGAGGCGTGGAACATCTCGGGGCTCACGGTGTTCCAGGGGTGATCGAACCAGGTGGAGACGTGCTCGAATCCACGTTTCAAGACCTGCTTCACGTCCTCTGCCAGAATCACCGCGCCTCCCCGCTGGACTGTATCACGAAGACCACCGTTTTCCAATTTACGTTTCCGTCAGCCGCTTGACGACCTCCCGGATCTCCGTCTCTTGCTGCTCCACGAACTCGTCGAAGCCTTCCTTCCAGGTCTTGAGCAGATTCAGGATCTTGCGCATCGTCGAGAAGGCCGACAGCCGCTGGATCTCGCCGCAGAAGCGCTCCAGCTCCGCCGGGGCTGGCGCGTCGGCCCGGCCCGTCACGCGCCGATAGAAACCGAGGGCGACCATCTCCAGCAGCTCCGGCGGCAGGTAGCCCGACAGCTCGCGGCCGATGGTGCGCAGCAGCACCTTGTCCTCTTCGGTCAGCTCCTTGTGCAGCTTCGAGGAGTTCGCGATGAAGCAGGTAGAGCAGAAGCGAGACCCCCATAGCTCGACGCCCTCATTGTGGGCGTCGAGGGGCGCGCCGCAGCCCGAGCACTTCTGTTGCCCCGAGTCAGGCACCCTCTACCTCTCTCATTCACCCGTCAGGCCGTGGTCCGCCGCCGCCCTGCACTCGGGGCACGTCGGCTCATTGCAGATGCCGAAGGCGTGTTCCTTCCTTACGTCCATCTGCTTTTCGGGCTTTTCATCGAGAGCCATGGCGGCGACCTTCTGCGCATCTCCAAGCGAGTGATTCCTGGTCTGCATCCTGGCGATGATCTTGAAACCCTTCCGCCAGTCGCTCAACTGGAGATTGGCGTTGTCGCGCTCCCGCGTCCGCTCCACCAGATGCTTCATATCCTGGACGTGGCAGCCTTTCTCCGCCTCTAGTGTCTGCTTCAAGGAGACTACCTCGGCGCGGAGTTTGGCGATCTCCTCCCCCGCCGCTGCGATGTCGGCCGACTCGCATCCTTCGCCACCCACCGCTTGCCTCAACTTTCTCATTCATCCATCGAAGCACAGGAGAGGCACGTTGTATCCGGCCCACACCTCGGACAATCCTCAACCTGCTTTGCGGTGACTGGCGGAAGGAGCGCCTTGACCTTCTCACGAGCGGCGGCCTCCTCGAAACTGCCGCACCTCTTCACCGCCAGCAGTGCGCGCACGGCGCTGCTCAGTTCGCCAACCTGAAGA
>Ga0214473_10007794_pt1 | contig 12671 bp, 16 predicted proteins | sample RVTome_7_FD_203509 | JGI IMG/M metagenome (GOLD analysis project Ga0214473, IMG submission 203509) | Soil microbial communities from uranium-contaminated site in the Upper Colorado River Basin, Wyoming, United States - RVT98D197 | ecosystem: Environmental > Terrestrial > Soil > Contaminated >... | reverse complement strand
GAGTTTTTCCAGGTCTCTCTTGGTGATCTCAAGCTCGTTGCGCGGCTGTATGCCGGCCATGCGCGTGATCGCCAAGAAGGTGTCCACGAACAGGGTTCGGTTGATGCGCTCCGCCACTCCGGCGATATCGCGCGTGATCCCCTCCAGCCATTGGGCATGCGGTTCAAACAGGGGCCAGAAACCCTTCTTCCCCGGATCCTGGTTGACGTAGGTGATCATGCCGGGCAGAATCGAGGATGGTTCGTTCTTCAGTTCCGGGTCCGCGCCCATCGGAGGGCGAACACCCTTTTCAATGAACTCGGCCTTGCGGAACGTCTCTTGCTGGATTTGCTTGGTGTCGCCAAGGGCGTCCATGCAGGGACTGCGACCGTAGGCGTCGTTGGACACGGTGGACCAGCGCGCCACGAAGAACGGGCGCTCCAGAAAACCGCGCTTCGACAGGGGGCGCTCGGCCTTCTTCCCCTTGAGCCAGTAGTATTCTCGGTAGACGAATTCCTTCGGGAGCAAATCCAGCGAACGGCGGCTGCCCTTCCCTCTGGCTTGGATCGGGAAATTCGGCTCAATCGCATGGCAGACCACGAACTCCGTTTCGAGTGATCCGCCGCCGACCTGCCACAAATTTGCAACTTCCGATGGGCAATTCTCCAGCGCAAACTGCTCTACGATCTGCGACACGGTCAGGGTGAATTCGCGGTAGAGGGTGTCCACATCGAGACGAGAGGAGGCGCCGAGGAAATACTCCCCCGCGCAAGGAAGGTAGCAGCGTATGACGTCTTCCGCATCTTCGTACATGATGACGGGGGCCGACCCGAAGACGGTCACATCCTCGAACGCCTGCGCCATGGTCTTGTAGAAATTGGATTGGTGCAGCACCATGTAGAGGCGCCGCTCGGTGTCCTCCAGCCACTCCTTGGCCTCGGCGTCCATCTCCGCCCACGGGAGAGACGGCTCCAGCTTGAACCACGGGCGCGCCGGATTGGTGAGGCCGGAGTACATACCTGTCGCGCAGATTCGAACCGCCAAGCTGCCCGTTGAATCGATGATGGCATCGTTGATGGGGCGACCGCGATTCATGTTGTTGGCGACGACGAACCACTTGTAGCGGCGCGGGATGAAGAACTCGGCCAGAACCGACCAGTACGCCCACCACGACCACCGCCAGTTCCGAAGGCCGTTCAGCCGAGATTCGAGATGTAAGAACGCAGCCCCCCATTCATCATCCTCGGAGAATTTTCGGGACGGCGGTGTCAGCGGCTGAGATGCCAGGAACGAGGCGCCCATTTCTTCGTAGGGAACGGTGGCGTCGGCCATCTACTTCTCGCCGCTCAGAAGCGATTTTCCCGCCTTCTTCGTGTCGGTGCCGCCGCCCATGGTTCCGGTCTTGAGGGTGTCGGCATACGAACCCGCTGCTGCCGCCTGGGCTGCGCGTTGCGCGGCGCCGGCTTCCTTCGTCCTCGATGATGCCAGGACAGGAGGGTTCGCCGGCGGAAGCGGCGGTGGCGGAGGCGCCGGTGCAGCCGGTGTGCTGGGAGACATAAAACCCATCAGAAAATTCTCCATGCAAGAACGGCGCACACAGCGCACACACAGATGACCGCCCATTTCGCATGACGGCACATCAGATTCCACTCGTCGGAATCGACGTTGTTGGGCGCGCCATCATATTTCATCGGCAACCTTCCATCACGGAAAATTGCCCCCTTATGGGAGAGATGTCAAGATGGAGCGGTCTAAAACGGAATTTCGTCGTCCAATACGGACCCGGTTGGCGACCCCGATGAACTGCCTGCGTGCCCGGTCTGAGAACCAGACTCTCTGGAGTCCAGGAGAACCAGTTCGCCCCTGTATTTCGCCAGAACGATCTCCGTGGTGTACTTCTCGACGCCGGACTGATCGATCCATTTCCGTGTTTGGAGCGCGCCCTCCAGATAGACCTTGGAACCCTTGCGGAGGAACCGTTCGGCGACATCGGCCAGCCCGGTGTTGAAAATCGTGACGCGGTGCCATTCGGTTTTTTCTTTGCGCTCGCCGGAGTTCTTGTCCTTCCAGGACTCCGATGTGGCGACCGACAGGTTGGCGATCTTGGAGCCGTCTTGGGAGTGGCGAATTTCTGGGTCGCGGCCTAGATGGCCGAGAAGTGTTACCTTGTTGATGCTGGCGGCCATTATTCCTCCTGGGGGTGCGAGTCTGTGTTAGGCGCTCTTCTTGGGGTCGGCGCAGAAGACGCAGAGCGTTGTTCCTGGGACGGCCAGCGCGCGGGCTGATGGGATACGGTCTCCGCAGGAGGTGCAAAACCCAGATGCGCAGGCTGTCTTCGGCGTGCCGGCGCCCACAATCCTGTTGATGGCGTTCTGCCTGTGCATCTCCGCGAGATCGTTTGCAGTGTCAACGGAATCAGCCACGCTCTTCCTTTCCTTTTTTCTCAAGTCCATTGAGATGGGGCATATCATACGATCTAGAACCCAAAGCCAGAACGCGGTTGGTCCGGCTAGGGGGTACATCAGAAATCGTATTCGCGCATGGTGTTATCCTGCTCCTGAAAAGTTTTGACGCGGGCCGGGCGTTACTCCGGCTCTGCCCCTCGCTGGCCTTACGCCACTCGTGCACCTGTCGCTTACGCGAACGAGGACAGGGTGTTTGGCTCCCCACGTCTTTCGGTGGCCGCGTCAAACTGTTTTGGCCGGGCCTTTCTGGTTCTCCGGTGCACCGCACTTACATGACCGTCTAGTGTGCCCGACCAAACTCTTTGCCCCTTCGGGCGAAACTTGCACGGGATATCTCAGGCGTTTCAAGCGTCTGGATTAATCTCTTGCCTCACCCCCGCGCCGTGAGGCTGTATCGTGTTCTCATGGCCCGGCGGGAGAAACACGCAAGCCCCGCCGGCAAATATCACCGAAGGGCCGGCGCACTACCTCCGGCGATCAGTGTCTCGGATACGGTCCGCCGTGCACGGCTCGCCATACCCCCATCGGTTCCTTATCGTTACTCCATCATGACACCGACGTCAACCGTCGTTTCCAATTCCATCTCGTGGATGAAAGTCAGAACGCGCTCGCTGAATCCGTCGATATGCATCCAGCGGCCATATCCGACGCCGTTCCTGTTGGACGCCACGTTAATCATGTAGGCGCGTTCGGCAACGGGGTCGGGAACACGGTCATGCGATTGCTCGTCGGTGATAACAATTAGGCGGTCACACGAAACCTGCGTGTTGATGGCCTGGATGGCGGCACCAAGGTAGGTTCCACTGTGGTCTTGGGAATTCCGCACAGCATCAACGCCAGCCATTCCACGACGTGGGGGCACCTCGACAACCTCTTCTGAAAACGAGAATACGCGAATGTCTCCGTTAATCACGGAAGCCAGCGCACAAGCAGCATCCATCCGGCTCATGTCGGAGCGTGCAGATAGCTGGTCACCCATAGACCCGGATACGTCCACCAGAATTGCCGTGCGGCCGGGAAGAGTAGGAAGACCACTGATCCGGCGGCAAAGCGCGTCGTCAATATCCGGCTCAAGCTGTGGACAGGCGCGCGCCGCTGCCACATACCGGAATGGCAACACCCTATCCTGCCCCTTCCCGTCGCGCAACGCGGAACGGATCAGTTCCAGATCAACGCCGGATTCAACCATATTGCGTAGGTTTCGGAGCAACGCTAGGTAGCCCAGCTTTCCTTCAGACAAAAGGCGCGTGAAGGTTTCCTTTTTGTCGCCACCGGCGGAAAGCCCCACTTCCCAAGTGTCAGGAGACGCGAGTGTGCCGTTCACCAGATTACGCCATACTTGGGCCTGTTCATCGTCCTTCGGTTTGGCGTGCGACAAAAACAACACGTCGCGCAGACGCACCGAATTGGCGCGGTCGTATTTTGCCAACTGATATGCGTCGAATCTCGTGAACGCCTTGACGAGTCCCTTTTTAATCTGCGCCGACAGCGGGCGCTTTCCTTTGCGCCAATAGATCGCCAGAAATTCCGTGAGTTCGTCGGCACGCTGAATCACGCGCGGCATCGTCTCCGACAAAACAGGCGTACCAGAACCCGTTTCTGCCAAGGCGTCCAGCAACATCAACGGGGCATGGCGCAGGTTGAAGTCTCCGCGCGCCTCAACGGCAAGCGCGGCCACATCCGCCGGGCGGCACAGGCGTGCCAATTCCCCGATGCGGTCAGCGATCGTCTGGCCGTCCTCATAAAACTCGGATTCCCACAGAAGGCACGACAGGACGGAACGACGGAGGCGCACGAGCGGGTCGCGCACATCCTTGGCAGGGGCTCCCTCATGTGTGAATTCGACCGCTACGGTTTTGGTGTTAAGTCGCATTTTTCCATCCAGTAAAGCGGCAGGGGAACAATCGGATGCGGACCTTTCATTGCCGAAGTAACCGCGCCCTACACCACCCACCTAATAACCGCCGGGGAACAATCGACTACGGTTCGTTTCATCATAAGAAGTAACCGTTGTCTACACCACCGGCTTTGGTTCCTCACTATTACCGAACATCACCAAGATGTCAACCACCTATTTTACCATCCCTGATTCGGTGTCGGCGTCTCCATGGCGCGGAACGGGTCGTAGTCTCCGGCAACGGCATTCCCGATGCGGGAGTGGCGCCGTTCGTCCTTCGGCATCACCGGGGCGGCAAACGTCAGCATGGCGGCGTCCATCTCGTCTGGGGAATATCCGATTTTTTTCTTCACCAGCTCCTTCGGCTCCAGCATCATGCGGTCTCCGCGATGGAAATACGTGGTCTGCGTCAGCGCCTGGAGAAGTCTGTCGTCGTTCGGCAGCGCGCCGCCACGCCTGATCCAGTCGCAGAATTCGAGCGCCATCTCGGAGCGCTTGTTGATGTACCGGTCGGCCTGCAACGCGCTGCCATTGAAATGAACCCCGACGGGCTGGCGTCCCAACTGCTTCAACTGGTCGATCCAGCCGGCGCCGAACCCTCCGGTGGCGTCCACGAAACAGGCATCCGCCTGGAACTCCTGCCATTCCCGCGCCGTGATGGCTGCTCCCTGGATGCTGTCGATGTTTCGGTGTTTCGTCAGCGGGAACATCTGGAGTCCGCGCCTCTTGACGATGATCGACTGATCGAGCCCCTCTCGCGCGACGTCAACACCCAGGATGCGTGGAGAGTTCGTGAGTTCGTATTCCCGATACATCCGGTTCATCGCCGTGCGGACCTCGTCAATCGTGATGAGCGAGTTGAAATTTCCCGGCGGGAACTTCCCTAGAATATTCACCATGATCCACGGATTGTCGCGGCCACCGTGATACTGCTCGATCTGAGTCCTGGCGTGTTCGATGGAAACTCGCGGCGTCCTGTCGTCTACGTCCGGGTCGGCGGTGATCTCCTTTCGCCACCACAACTCCTTCGCCACCGTTGCGGCATGGTACAGCGGGCCCGACAGCGACGACGGGTTCCCGGCCTGGATGATGTGCGCCTCCTTCGGGCTGCCGGCGAAGATGTTCTCCAGCACGGGCAGGATCGAATTCGGGTAATCCCCAGTCTCGTCGGCGAGCCACATGATGTACGGAGCATGCGGACCGCGCAGTGCGTTGCCGATCGCCTGTGCGTCAGCGTCCTTCGCCCAAGTGCGAGCCTCCAATTTCCACGTCGCCGGGTGTTCGCGGCTGGCGATGTAGGTTTTCGTCATGTCGAACCATTGCTTCAGCAGTCCGGAGCGCTCGTACCAGCGGGCCAGTTCGGTCCAGAGTCCGGAGGCGAGGTTGTCCTTGGTGATCGAGGTGGCACCAATCCAGCAGTGTGGTCGCGTTAGGAGGAAATTCCATCCGAGCCATGCGAGTAGGCAAGAATTGTGGGTGACTATGAAATCGTTGGTGAGGTAGCAGCGAGACGGGTGATCTACCTCGATGCACATGGCGTCAGCCGCACCTTCTGGATCAATGCTGTCGACGTACCGGGTGAGATAGCGATCCTGCGGTTTCTTCCAGCGCGCAACCTTTCGCGACAGGAGGAATGGGCACACAGGCATCGTCACCGTAAGTCGATGGCAGTCCCTGCCAAAAATCTTTTTCCCTGTTTTGCGGTCCCGGTAGTATGGTTTTTTCACCTTGCGCCGACGCGCTACGCCACCCAGAGATCGAACCAGCCACTCCACGTCCTCCACCAACCGCCCGGAGGTCACGTCGAAGCTCATACTTCGGTCGGTGGCGATAGTGCCGTCCGTATCCATCAATCCGCGCAGAATATCCAGCCGCACCTGTTCGGGTGCTCGTTTGTACGCGTCGGGGACATAACGGTCGTGACTCCCCAGCATGAAGACCCCCGCTTTACGCAAGGACTTCGCGAGTCCTTTGATGGCCGCCGCCTTTCCTTCGGCGACGCGCGTCACCTCGAACCCGCGCCGCTCTATTTCCCGGTCGATTTCCGGGTCTTGCCATGATCCCCTGGCCGTCCGCTTGGCGCCATCCCCGAGCCACACACCGAGCACATAGGGGTCAAGAGGGAGATTTTGCGCCGGATAAAACACCGCGCCTTGGGTGGGGATTTCAAACTGACGACGACCGCCATCTGGGGTGTTGTTGCGAGAGATTATTTCCTCTGTGGTCAAAATCGCGTAGCCGTCGCGCGGCGTCGGCACACCACCATGCGCCCGGCATTGGATTTCGTTACGGTACCCCCACTTTCCCGCCTCGTAGGTCTTGTGATGCCGCCTCTCGGTGCGGCCACGAACTTTCCACAAATGCTCTCCACAGGCGACCGTGGACGATCCGTCGTTAAAGGACACGCGATACATGGGCAGCACGCCGCGCTGATGAACGCGCGTGACTTTCGTTGGAAATCCGTCTGGCGCAAACACCGTATCGCCTGGGCGCAGGTCTCCAAACCTCCGCGCGCCATCCGGTGTCTCTATGACCAAATCGACCGGCTGCGCTTTCCCAGGCCCTGCGCATGCCTGTAGCGACATCCTGGGATTCGCCGGAAACGCCCTCAGTGCCTCGTCCTGCCACTTGTCCGGGATGACGTTCCACAACTCCCTGACCATCGTGGACGGGTCTTCTCGCCAGCGCTTGAGCATGGAGATGCCCTTCGCCATCGGGTCCGACTTCGCGCGCGCGGACGGTCTTGGTGCTGGTTTCTTCGCCATGCGGGGAGATTATACGGAGCCGGAGGTCGTGGCAACCATTACGGCTCGGATGAACTCTGCGGCGACGTGGGGGTTGATGGCGTTGCCGCTGCCTCGCAGTGCTCCGACGCGGAACCGACGGGCGCGCTTGAGGCTTCCCGAATCAAGTCCTGCCACTTCCGCCAGTCCCGATAGCCCGGTGCCGAGGCTGCCCATTCCGTTGGGTAGCCTTGGAGCCAGAGGGAAAAGAAAGGATTCAGGCTCTCCCCCGGCAGCGGGGACTCTGCGCAGCTTGCCGTCGGTGCAGGGGATGGTGATGGAATTTCGCCAGAAGTCAGAGCCGCATCCAGCGTCAGGCACGCGCATCCGTGCTTCTGTTTCTGCGTCTGGGAGCGTCCCTGCGTGTCGTGGGCCTGAGGGGTCGTCCAGCCGGCCACCAAGTCCACCTGTCCCGCTAAGTTCAGAATGGGCTTCCGCTTGTCTCCCCCGCTGTCCTGGTATTTTCCGGGCGACACCTTGGGAGTCGCCCATCCCGCCACATACGCCTGGGCCGTTATCGCCAAGCTGGAGTATGTGCTTTTCTGCGCTCTCTTCTTCGATGATTCGACTGGGTCGCTCCAGCGGCTGTTGTTGTCGTCGGCTGTGTTCGGCGTCGGCCACCCACCACAACCGTTGCCTGATGTTCGGCGACCCGACGCCCGCAGAGCACAGATCGGCTCCCCCGCAGGCATATCCCAAGTCTTCCAGGTCAAGACGTACTCCGGAGAACCATTCACGTCCATCGCGGCTTGCAACCTGCTCTCCAACGACTGTTGCAGGCGCGCACTCGGCGATGAGTCCGTGAAGAGCGGGCCATAGGTGCCGCTCGTCGGCTTCGCCCTGTCTTTTTCCAGCGCCCGAAAACGGCTGACAGGGACAGCTCGCGGTCCAGACGGGGGCGTCTCCCCATCCGGCGAGTTGGAGGGCTCGTTCCCATCCGCCGATGCCGGCAAACAGGTGCACCCGGTCGTATCCGGAGACATCATCCGGCGAGACGTCGTGTATGGATCGGTCATCAATTTTCCCCGGTGTTATCAGTTCCGCGTCCATGAGGCCCTGCAACCCGTCGCAGGTGAATCTGTCGTGGTCGTTGTAGTATGCCCTCATCGTGGATTCCTGGGGCCGCCATGATACCCGGCCTCGTTCCTGACGATCCCCCATCAGACCCCCCCCTTAGTATCTGCTTAAAACCAGACGGGTGCCGGCATGGGCCAAGCCAATCACGCCCACGATGATAAAAAATAACACCCCGCTGACCACACTAATTTCCAGCGGTGGCCCAGCCCACCAGAGGTCGGAAAATTTTTCCGCCACCACCAGGAGATGACGGCCAACGACGAGCCAGACCCACACCCAGACCGGAACCATCGCCCAAATTAGGAGGGCCCGGACGATCTTCGGCGGACGTACCGGGCTCATCGATCGGCACCCCGCACGAACGTCTCAATCGCCGCCGCGCACTCCATGACACCCCAAGGCCCGGCGCCAGCCCCTACCGCGAGACGGACGCATTCGAGGCGGAGATCTTGGTCGGTGTGGGCGGATATCCCAGCCAGGGTATCGTCGCTACCTCCGGCGTCCGCTGCTATCGGCTCTAGGGAGCGCATGGCGCGGTATACCTCTCGCACGGCTTCCTCGGGGGATCTCAAGCCGCCATTCACTGTCCTGTCCCGCCAGTGCACGCGAACGCCAGCCCTAATCATCTGCTCCGTCACCTCTAATTCACGCATCTCGTTCCTCCTATCCTGTCTCCCCATTATTACTTACGTTTCCGGCGATGGTCAATTTTTATTTTCTACCCGCTGGGGGAATCGGGGTTTCCGTTTTGGATTCATGTCTGGGTGGCTCTGGGGGGCTTGGCTGTGATGGTTGTTCCTGGAGGTTACTTAGGTTTGTGGGGGATGGGATTTTAGGGGGTAGGTGCGTAGGGGTAGGTACTCCATAGCAAGACCCGGCCGGGTAGCCCCCCGAACCCCGATCCTGGCGCCCGCTGGTATAGGGCCCTTGCTCGCCGCCCAATCGACGGGAGCCGGCGGCCACACAAAGAAAGGCCAGCTACCGTGTGGGGGCAGCTGGCCTAGGTGGGCGCCGGTCTGGGAGGCGCCAGGGAGGAACATCGTGCAGGCCTCTGTATAGAGGGCCGGGCTCGGGGTGTCAAGCTCTATCGCGGCGCGCCTCATGCTGCACTGCACAACACAATGCTGCACTGCAACCCCGCATAATGTACATTATGGCAAATACGGTATCGTGCAATATCAATGACTTATGTTTTCGTCGGTAGACACTGGGAATATAAACTGTATCGTTAGGGATATATAGGCGGTTGACAGTGTGAACCGCCTTGTATATATATGAGGGGACGGCGCAAGAGAGCGCCGCGGGAAAACAGGAGTGACCATCATGACCAACACACCATTTATCATCGTCGAAATCCCGCACCAACACCCGGCTAAGGCCTGGATCGCCTGGGATGGCAAGGCCAGCGTTATCAAGGCCGCGCACACCGAAACCTGCGAGCGCTACATGGATATGTGCTACTACAAGATCGACCTTGCCGAGGCCATCGAAAGCCACGGCGACGACGTGGGGGACTGGCCGGAAGGCTTGGCCGATGCCCTGGCCGCGCACGGTGAGGTAATCGACGTCAACGGGGAGTTTGTCCCGGTTTCCGATGCCCCGACCGAATACGAGTGGGCCAAGGACGTGCTTTTTCACGATCTGCACCTTGGCAAGGTCCTGGAAACGGTAGAGGACGTTGCCCGTTTCATCGCAGACGCCCCGGCGCACCAGCAATTTACCGCCATCGCGGCGGTGCAGCGCGAATACGAAAACGCCGCGCGATACATGGCGGTGGAGGATTCGAAATGATCCGCCGCATCTTGGAATTTTTTGGCCTCCTGGGCCTCCTCTGCGCCGGGTATCTTTTGCTCGCTGTGACGGGGTGAAACATCATGACCCGCTTGAAAACGGAAAAATACGCGACCACAAAATACGACGTCCAAACATAGCCTGGAACGAAAGGAATCGCACGATGACCACCGACTACCAAACCGCACACTACCAATTTCGCACCCTCCGCGCCGGTGCCACGTTGACGCGCGTCAAGGACGGCGCCAACGTGTATTTTCGGCCGGGCAACTCTGCGGTGGAGGCGGAGCGCAACGTCCGTCACTGTATGGACGTGCCGGAAATGTGGCCGGGAGAAAACCGGAGCCTGTTTAACAAGTGGGCATCCCCATATTTTTCGTGACGCCAGACTGCCACACCCACCAACCTAGCCCCGCTCCGGCGGGGTTTTTCTTGCCCCCGTCAGTCCGCGCCATCCTCCCCAGGATCATCGCCATCGTCGCCACTCTCCGCACCACCCCATGCCGAGTCAGCGTCTGGCGCCCCCGTCAGCGCGTCAGGATCGGGGGTTACGTCGATTATGTCGCCCTCGATGGCGTCGATCATGCTCGCCAGTGAGAGTTCCCCTGAGTGCTCGACTTCGCGTCGATCGCGCCAAGTCTTGGGCTGGCGGTTGCGGAGCCATAGGGAGGCGGCGTTGACGTCGGCGGGGACGTGGCGGCGAACTTTGGTTATATTTATCTCGCCTTGGTAGCTGGTTACGTGGTCATCATCGTACTCGTAACCGCGCGCTCTGCGGTACAGGGATACCGCAACGTGAGCGTCGGCTTCTTCGCGTCCGGCGCGCAGGGACTCCGAAAAAGTCACATGTTGATGTTTCCACAAGTTCAAAGTGGACTCCGTAACCTCCAGGAGCTCCGCGATCCTAACGTCCGTCAACCCTAGCAAAGCGAATTGATAGACGCGCTTGTCCATCTCCGGCCGATACAAGGACGGACGGCCAAGGGTGATGGATTGATTTTTTGGTTTAGGTGTCACCATGCCAAATTATTTACCCCAGGCGCGTGTGACGTCAAGCCCCTGTGTGCGACGTCACTGCACCCGCTCAATCTCATGGTATCCATCCACCGGCTCGCGGGTCACGCGGAAGAATTTTCCTGGGTGCTTATCCTGGAAGCGGCGAACCGAACAGGTAACGGAATGGCGGCCGCAGCGGAGGGTGGGGACGCGCAGAATATCGCCGACGTGGAGATCTCCGAAGGGGTGGGGTTTTTGATATCCAGGCACCCCGATCGGGATGAAAGGCAGTGTGATTTTTTTTGGCACGGCGGGAACTCCGTTTGGTATGTTGTGACAGTGTGATTATAGGCTGGTTTAGACGTTGTCACAACAAGAAACCGTTTTCGAGCCGTCCCAAACCGTTTTTATCACAACATCTACACTTCTAAAAAAATCACGTCTAAACCCTATGACCAAGTATAGATATATATAATATACAAATATATAATTATAATGCCTAAGAGTCTGGACCAGTTTTTTTTCGAAGTTTGGAGGTTATGAATGTTTGATATGATGGAAATTCAGCCATTTCTCACAACATCCCATGTTCAGTTGACAAGATGTTCACATCTGCTTATCATGGATGATTGGCTACAAAATTACGAGGTGGTGAAGATGGAAAACGATGATGACGTGAACTTGGGTGTCATGCCTGGTATGCATAGTACCCCTCTGGGGGGCGATGAAATAACACATGGGATGGTGTTGTTTCAGTTTCTTATGGGGGGATACGCGGAGCCGGGGGCGCGGATTGTGATCCGGAATGGATCGGATATGGCGCTCTTGGTCCGGGCGCTGCGCACTCCCGAGGGGGACCGTTTGTTTTCGCGGCGGTTTGAGGAGCACCGGCCCCCGAATAGCGGTCCGGTGCTGTTCGAGCGGCGAATCCCGGTTGGGGTATCGGGCTGGGATGCGGAAGGAATACGCCTCGGCCGGATGGTGCTGCGGTGGAGCCGGCAACGGCTGGCGACGGAGGCCGGGACCGCGCAGCTCACGATTCTAAACATCGAGACCGGGCGATCGGGAGGGCGACCCGAGACCTTGGCAGCACTGCGCGCCGCGATGGAGGCCGCCGGCGTTGTGTTCGGGCCGGATTTCGTGGAATGGGTGCCCCCGGGCGACGGGCAAACGGCAGCGGACACCGTCCCGGATTGGCCGTAGACCGAACGAAGGTTAGGGAAATCGTTATGACCAAGATTGTCTACAACGACTATAACGGAGGGTTTGACCTTACCCCCGAAGCTATTTTGCTGGGAAGAAAACTGTCGGGCGACCCGCGATGGGGCGGCGCCGCACTCAAGGGGGACGTTGATGTGGCCGGCCGGATCATGACCGAGGATCGGGGCTGCCCCGAACATCCCCGCACCGATCCGGTATTGGTTGCCGTGGTTGAAACCCTTGGCGAGGCAGCCGGCGGGTGGTATGCCCGCCTCCGAATTAGCGACCTCCCGAAGGGCACCGCCTACAGGATCACCGAGCACGAGGGGATCGAAACCATCGAACTGCGCGACGAAATCGAGTGGGAGACGGCTTAAGCGAGTGGCGGCCCACAACGATCCTGATAAATACCGGTTGACAGGATGAACCAACCTGTATATATAGGTATCAGGACGAAACGGAGGATCGAGCGATGACCAAATA
>Ga0214473_10007793_pt1 | contig 12672 bp, 10 predicted proteins | sample RVTome_7_FD_203509 | JGI IMG/M metagenome (GOLD analysis project Ga0214473, IMG submission 203509) | Soil microbial communities from uranium-contaminated site in the Upper Colorado River Basin, Wyoming, United States - RVT98D197 | ecosystem: Environmental > Terrestrial > Soil > Contaminated >... | reverse complement strand
TGGAGTCAAAATATACCTTGAGGCATATGGTTGATAGGATAGAAGAAGTTTATAATAGAATGTTTCAACCAAAACCTAAAGAGATGAATTATGAATGAAAATCTGTTTCGTGATTTTTATGTTGAATTTCATAATAAAAAACATAAATATGGAAAAACGAGTGATAAACGTGCTGACATTATAAAAGAAACCATTGGCAGTGGAAAAAGAGTGTTAGATTTGGGCTGTAGAGATGGAAGTCTGACAAAATACTATGTAGGTAATAATGAAGTAGTTGGTGTAGATATAGATGATGTTGCTCTTTCAATATGTAAAAAAAATCTTGGCATCCAAACCTTTCACATGGACCTCAATGAACCCCTACTTTTTGATGACTCCTCATTTGACGTTGTAGTAGCTGGCGAAATAATTGAACATCTAATTTTCCCTGAACTCTTTATAAAAGAAATTTATAGAGTTTTGAAATCTAAGGGGACTTTTTGTGGGTCAACCCCTAATATAACGCACATGAAAAATAGGATCCAATTTTTATTTGGCAGAACTCCTTGCTTTGACTATGCAGGGCATCTAAGATTTTTTGACGATGCTGCACATCTTCGTTATTTTTCTTACAATACCTTAAAATTATTTCTTGAACGATATTTTCATAAAGTGAATATAACCCCATACGGTGGACATATAATAGGCAATAAGAAACATGGTGTATTTAAATTTGGAATATCTGTAACAGAAAAAACTCCATTATGGCTTGGAAAATTATTTTCTGAAAATCTTTTCTGGAAAGCAGTCAAGAGGTAAAAAAAGAAGTGAATATAGGAGTATTTGCAGACAAAGGAGTTGGCAAGTGGCTTGTTCAGTCATTTGAACCAATTGCAGGAATGGCGGATATAACCCTGTTTATTCCTGAAAATAACAAACACGACCCTTCAAGCTTCAACCTGCCAAAACACATTCTTACGCACAGGCATGAGACATGGCTCTCAATAAAACATCCTGTTCGTTTTATTAAACGCTGGCTATATGACAATGAGCAACTTACACATGTTGATTTCTACCCCTTTTCTCTTGCTGAACATTTTTCCTCTCATAAATATGATGTAATCCTTACAAAGGCAGACCGCTCTCTTTATACGCTGTCATCTTTAAAGGATAAATTTGGATTCAAACTGGTTTACCGTTATCCATTTACATTGCCTTTTACTTGTATTTTTGATAAAAGAAGTGAGTTTCCAAGGAGAAAGTCATTTGAAAAAATAGACCATTTTATCTGCATCTCAGAGACAGCACGGAAAAATTTAGAATATGAGGGCGTTGATCCTTCAAAAATAGATGTTGTTTATAATTCAGTTGACCTATCTTTTTTTTCTCCCGGGCAAAAAGATATTGAATTAATGAACAAGTTAAATATTTCAGAAAATGATAAAGTAATAATGTTTGTAGGCAAACTAACATCATGGAAAAACCCATTTACCCTCCTTTATGCATCAAAGATACTTCTTCAGCAGGGTCTTTCTTTAAAAATTCTTCTGGCAGGACAAGGGGCTCAAAAATCAAACCTGCAGAAGACTGCTCAATTACTTGGTCTCTCTGAAAATGTTATATTCCTCAATTTTATAGAGAATACCGAATTAAACAGATATTACAGAATGGCAGACATATTTGTAATGCCGAGCATGACCACAATCACATGGGAAGACCAGTTTCCATTTGCTGTTGTTGAGGCGATGGCGTCAGGTCTACCGCTCGTAGTTAGCAATAGCGGCGGTATGCCTGAGCTTATTGGAAATGCAGGAAGAATATTCCCGCAGGGGAATTACAGAGAACTCGCAAACCATCTATACGAGCTACTTACAGATGAGCAATTAAGGCAGGTTATGGCTACTGGATCAAGACAACGCTCAGAGGAAATGTTTGACAATAAAAAGAATAGCCTGAAAATATACGCGGTCTTCAAGAAAATTATTACCCAATAGCTCACAGAGGGGAGAATGAAAAACATCCTGATACTTGATACAGGTAAAGAATGGGGTGGAGGGACTAATAGTCTCCTTGAACTCCTGAGAAGGATAGACAGAAAAGAGTATAGATTTACCGTCCTGTTCTACTATAACTACGAAAAGCCCAGCAAGTCAGATATAAGGACTGAAATTGAGAAGCTTGGAATAGATTTTCTCTTATTAGATAGAAACAATCAATCCCTAACAGCAAAGATACTAAAGGAACTCGGCAGAGCTTTTTTATTCTTTGACAGAAAACTACAGCGATTATGGATTTTTGGAATTGATTATTTCTTCAGGATTAGAAAGGATGTTGAGAGTATCACGAAACTTCTTAAGGATTTGGGCATTGCCCTTCTTTATATGAATAATCAACCATCTACTAATCTTGAAGGCATCCTTGCAGCAAAAAATACTGGTGTAAAATCCGTGCTCCACAGCCGTATTGAGGCTGACCTTAGTTTCTTTGAAATCAATGCAGTAAATAAATGGTTAACGAAAATGATTTGCGTTTCAGAGGGGATAAAGGATAGTTTTGTAAGGCAGGGGATTAACAGCTCAAAATGCATTGTTATCCACAATGGAATTGACACGTCAATAACACCGGCAGTTTCTCCTGAGGAAATAAAACAGGAATTAGGAGTCGGAAAAGATGAACTCTTAATTGGTACCGTTGGTTCACTTGTGAGAAGGAAGCGTTTTAATGACCTTATAAAAGCGATTTCTACGTTATGCGTCACGCGTTACGCGTTACGGGAGGGTAAAATTAAATGCATTATTGTCGGTGAAGGACCGGAGAGAGAATCTCTGCAAAAAGAAATAAACAAAAACAGACTTAATGACAGAATTATATTAACAGGTTTTAAATCTGATGCAATATCTTACATTAATGCAATGGATATATTTGTCTTGCCGTCGGGGAGAGAAGGTTTTCCGAGGGTAATATTAGAGGCAATGCTTATGGGAAAACCTGTTGTCGCATCAAGAATTGCAGGACCGGCAGAACTTATTATAGATAGAGAGACTGGATTCTTATTTAAAACAGGCAATATAGAAGAACTCGCTGACTGTATATTAAGGTTTTTACTGTCTCCTCAGTTGAGGAAAGATATGGGAGAGGCGGGTAGAAAACGTGTAATTGAGAACTTCTCAATCAAAAGATATGTTAGTGAGGTTAGCAATATCCTTGCGGAGGTAGTGGAGTGATTTATGTTTTGATTACATATATTTTTTATCCACTCCTTTATCTCTTGGCGGCATTAAATAAAAAAAAAGAATTTAAGAGAATCCTAATAATCCAGACTGCCAAGATAGGGGATATGATATGCAGCACGCCGGTATTCAGAGAAATAAAGAAAAAATATCCGGCATTAAATCTTTCAGTTATTGCAAGTCCTGTTACAGCAGAACTTCTGAAATACAATTCTCATATTGATAATATAATAACCCTAAATACAAAAAACACAAAGGGCATCTTAGGAAAGTTAGAGTTAATAAAACTTTTATATAAGGGGAAATATGACGTATCACTCTCTCTTAATCCTAATATTCCATTTACCATAGCACCTTTATGGGCATTGATACCAATAAGAATTGCAATTATGCCGAATTTCTGTGGCACTACATTAAAAATAGCTTCTGGTCTTAATATCCACACTGTAAGGCATGAAACAGGAAGACTTACCTTAGAGACTTATATGGAGATGCTTGAACCTCTAAATATCCCGGCAAATGATATTTCAAAAGAGGTTTATAAATCTCCTGATGCAGATAAAAAGGTTCTTGGTCTATTAAACTCGAAACTCGAAACTCAAAACTTGAAACTTATAGGTATTGCAGTGAGTAGCGGCAATAAATTAAAGGAACTGGGGATTAACACAACTGTCGCTCTGATTAAAGAACTTACAACCAATCCCGGAGTTAAAGTTATACTTATAGGCTCCGAGACAGACAAAAGTACTGCTCAGGAAATTTTAAATATGTGTGAAAATAAGGATTCAATAATGGATTCCACCGGGGTCTTCAGTCTCAGCGAACTTCCAGCTTTGATTGAACAACTCTCTTTGTTCATAGGTGTGGATACAGGAATTACATATATGGCAGATGCACTTTCAGTGCCTCTTATAGATATAGCAGGTCCATCTGATATGTCTGACCAGCGGCCCATCGGCGAGAATAGCTTAATCATCCAGAAAGATATCTCATGCGTTCCCTGTTCCCACACCTTCAGGGCACCCTATTCATGTGAAAGAGGAGACAGGATATGTATAACATCAGTCAGCGTGTCAGAGATAGTTGAGGCAGCAAAAAGATTATTAGGAATGGTTCATGGAACATGAGACAGCGTCAGGAGTGTCCGATAAAAAGTTTGGTTTGTCATTCCCGTGCAAACGGGAATCCAGTGTTTTGTTTTCTGGATTCCCACTTTCGTGGGAATGACATAAAAAACCCTTGTAGCAAACTGTAGGGAGCTGTAAATTTAAAGTGAAAGGAAAACACTTAAATACCGCCAACTCCATCTTAGAAAGAATACTTCATCTATCCTTATTCCTTTACCTCTTCCTCCTCATATTCCCTCATACAACCACACCAAGAGAGATTACTTTCTGGACAGCATCCCTTTGCTGGGTAATGTTAAGATTAAAGAAAACAGAATCATTCTTAACGTTAAACCCCGTTAGAATTCTTTCTAATGGGGTAAATCCAATAATTGCCTCTCTCTTTTTATTTTTAGCTATAGCCTTTATCTCGTCAATAATCGGAATGGAGCCTCTTGAAAATTTAAAGCGGTTTAAAGGAGAGCTTTTTGTTCCTTTCATCCTTTTTTTAATTACAGCTACAGAATTCAATAATATTGAGAAAGTCGAAAGATTGTTATTTGCACCTATTATCGCCTTTGTGATTTATACATTACTGGCAATTATTGAATCAACAAATTATGGATCACAGTATTTCTGGGACAAAACCAATAGAGAGCAGTATTACTGGCTTTCAAATTATTCGCAGACATCGGCTATCATTTTACCACTCATGCTGGGAATTTTTTTGCTTATCAAGAATATATGGGTAAGGATTTTTCTGATTATATTTGCTACGGCGGAGTTTATTATTTTAGCCTCATATAGGGGTGTAACTCCTTTTTTAGCCGTTGTTTCAGTACTATTTTTATGGATTCTATTTGTTAGACCCCCAAAATATAGATTATTAATGTCAGTTTTTGTCCTTCTTATTGTGATAATTTTTAGCCTGATCGTCTTTAATTATAAAGATAACCCGGCGGTGGTTGAATACAGGAATAAGTTTGCAAAGATTATTAATATCCCGGAGGAGCTTAAGGAAAAAGGCGGTTTTTCGAACAGAGTACCAGCTTGGATAGCAGCAGTAGATATTATAAGAGATAAACCATTGTTAGGTTATGGCTGGGGCATGAAAAAGTATAACAAAATTGTACATCAAGAGAAATTTATGGAAAAATGGAAAATACAAAACCCTTATGTATATGATTTTTACGCTAATAGCTTTACAATTGTACTCTTCCCGCCTCATAACCTTTTTCTTGAGATAGCTGTTCAAAGCGGACTTATTGGACTTACTGCTTTTATTGCCTTTACCGGGATATATCTATGCAATTTAATCAAGAGCGCTATACATAGCAACTCTGATACAGACCGCAATTTCTCCATAATACTTATCGGTGGAACATTCCTTAGTTTTTTTATAATGAATCTAATGAATAACGAATTAGGAAATGTTAGCGGAAAGGTTTTATTTGTTGTATTAGGTGCGGGCGCGGCGCGGATGAAGGGTAAAGGATTAAAGTATCCTACCCATTCTCCTACAGGGTAAACCATTCTCTTCGCATAGTGTCTGTATTCTCTGCAAATCCTCTTCGCTTAAGATCGAGATAGCTATAAGAACCTCTTCAACATTTTTCTCTTTTGCTATTCCTGGAAGGTCTGTGCCAGCACCTATAACGGTCTTTCCATGGATTTTTCTTCCAATTTTTTTGAGATCATCATCTACAAAACCGATAACTTTATAATGAAGCTCCGGGTTATTTTTAATCTCTCTTAAAAGTGCAGTGCCTGCATCTCCTGCACCGAAGATTAACGCCTTTTTTCCCTTGGTCTTTTGTATTTCAGCAAAATGCTCCCTTAATAGTCTCAATGCGCCTCGGGCGCTTGTGGCAAGAATAATAAATATCAGCCAGTATATAATAAAAACAGCCCTTGAGTAACCATAGAATCTTGTCATCAGAAGAATAACAAACACAGCAATAAGTGTTCCCAGTGTCACTGCCTTAAAAATAGACACCACATCAGACAGACCTATGTACCTCCATATTTTTTTATAAAGACCGAAATAGTAAAAGGACGCAAACTGAGTCAGTATAAGCACAGGAAATGATTTTATCATTAGGTGCATATCCCCTTCAGGTATAGTGCCTTCAAAGCGCAGAAGATAGGCTGAGATATAGGCAACGACAATAAGGATAAAGTCCACAATGACCTCTACTATCTGCCTTTTATAAAAGATGGTGGTATTTAATACGGCCCTGTTTTTCTTCCCCATAATTTTCTCTTTAGCAATATCCAGTTCCTCTTTTGAGTATACCTTTGTCTCCCCAAGAAATACACCGAGTAGAAAGAGGCCGACCAATACTAATGCACCAATTACAATAATCACATAAAAGTTAAAATGTGGGTAAATAATTGCAATGGCACCAGTGATTATGCTTAATGAATATAATAAAAGGACTGCCTGTTTTTCGGAAAGACCAAGAACCACAAGTCTGTGTGAAATATGGTCTTTTCCACCCTGCGATACTGCCCTTCCCGTGAGGTTTCTCATGATAGTAACCAGTGCTGTATCAAAGATTGGAACCGCCATAATAAGAACAGGGACAGCTATTGTCACAATTAGATTAGAGGCGTGTTGATAAGTACCTGCTATAGAGAGTGCTCCGATAGTAAATCCTAAAAACATGCTTCCGCAGTCACCCATAAAGATACTTGAAGGATTAAAATTGTATCTCAGGAAACCAATGGATGTACCGGCAATGATGAGAGATATTGTTACTAACTCCCATCTACCCTGCATGCCGGATAAGATGGATAGAACCAAGGTAGTAATAAAGGCAATTCCTGCTGAAAGCCCATCCATATTGTCAAGCAGATTAAAGGCATTAGTGACTGCTACAATCCACAATATCGTAAGTGGTACGGATATCAAGGGGGTAAACATTTCCATTCTTATACCAAAGAGAATGGCAACAACTGATGCTATTATCTGGGCTATGAGTTTTGTATAAGGCTTAATGGGTTGCAGGTCGTCTACTACACCAACAGCAAAAAGGAAACTTCCACCTATCATAATACCAAGAAATTCCCTTGTAGTGGGAATAACGAAGATTAGTGCGGCAATCAGAAATGTAAAATATATCGCAACTCCGCCAAAAAGTGCTGTGGGAGTAGTATGCCATCTGTCTTCTCGAGGTCGGGCAATCTTACCATGTCTAAGTGCAGCTCTTCTGGTTAATAAAGTAAGAGATAACGATAAGATAACAGAAAAAATAAAAGGACCTATATAGTGCACTGCTTAACGACCCTTATAATATTCTATAACGTCTTTAAGAATATCATCCAGTGAGTATCTTGGTTTATAAGCAATAATTTTTTTTATCTTTGTTAAATCCGGGACACGCCGTCTCATATCCTCAAAGCCCTTTTCATATGCTTCGTTGTAAGGGATATACCGAATCTCCGATTTGCTCTTTGCAGCTTCTTTAACCTTCCTCGCAAGCTCTTCTATTGTTATCTCTTTATTGCTCCCAAGGTTGATAACCTCTCCAACGGCTTTATCTGAGAAGGAAAGCTTTATAAGTGCACGTACAGCATCTTTAACATGGGTAAAACATCTTGATTGTTTACCATCGCCGTAGACGGTGATGGGCTTGTTTAATAATGCCTGTTTTACTAACCTTGGAATGACCATTCCATATCTTCCTGTTTGTCTTGGTCCTACAATATTAAACAGCCTCGTTATTACAACCGGAAGCCTTTTTTCCTTCCAGTAAGCCAGTGCTAAAAATTCATCTATGGCTTTGGAGCATGCGTAGCTCCATCTGCTTTTGGTAGTAGGACCTAAAATCAGGTCCCCATCTTCTTTAAAAGATTTCTGTTCACTCTTACCATAAACTTCTGAGGAAGACGCAAGTATTACCTTCTTTTTCTTTTTATTTGCATGCATAAGGACAGCCTCTGTCCCTTTTATGTTTGTTTCTATCGTACGGACAGGACTTTCCACAATAAGCATCACTCCTACAGCAGCAGCCATATGAAATACAACATCACATTTGTCAACAAGCTCTGCAAGGAGAGGGGCATTTAGAATTGTGTCTATCGTATAGTTAAAGCCTTTATGATTTTTCAGATGTTCAATATTATCAATACTTCCGGTAGAGAGGTCATCTATAAGAAAGACCTGATGCCCGTCGTTAAGGAGTTCTTCAGCTAAGTGTGAGCCTATAAACCCCGCACCACCTGTAATAAGTGCTTTCATCTATAAATTCCTTTTTTATTATTGAAATTTCTGGATAACAAAAAAGTATACAAAAAAATATTCATTTAAACAATCTTCCGGATTAATTCGCGCTCAATTTCCTCTTTTCCCCTGTATGTGTTATGTATCGTGAATCATTATTTTACGAGAAGTTTCCTCACATCCCCTACGCGCAGGGTAATTTTATTACTATCGAGATATTCAAGAAAAGGGAGGGCGTATTTCCTTGAAGTTCCTAAAATATCCCGGAACTCTCCGACTGTCATTTCATTTTTTGTTTTAAAAAAATTCTTCAGCCCATCTATCATCTTTTTATAGTTGTTTGCTGATAAATAGAGGGAGTCATTTATCCTGACAAGGTTTCCTTCTGATGCCATAATTTTAAGTAGTTCTTTAAGCTCTTTGTTATTGATTGTCCCGGATAGTTGTGATGCAAGCTCTTCTTTCAAAGGGGGCTGAAAAGCAGATTGTTCAAGGAGTGTTAGTATTCTTTCTTTTAAGAGTTTTTTGTCCTCGCTTAGAGAAATTTTAAAGGTCTTCAATCTGAGGATTTCTTTTTCAATTTCAATCTCTTTAAGAATTGCAAGGAGACTTTCAAAGACTCGCTGGTCAAGATGCTTGAAAACAGCCCTCAGGTCTTCTTTTGGCATCCCTGCCCTTAAAGGATTTTTCCTGTGAAACTCTGTAATTACTGAAAGTGCCTTCTGAGAAAAATTATCAAAAGCCTCTTTATGTAAAAGTCTGTTATCAAGTCGGTGCGACTCGATTCCGAATTGAATTACTTTATTTTCTGTTATTAGAGATTTTATTGCATTATTGATATCTGGCAGTTCTGCCTTAATCCATCCTTCAAGATGTGGTAGAGTTATACCATTAATCCCGTTATGGAAGATTTTCATTAAGAGTTTTCCTTTCAGACTGCCCTGTTCAAAAATCTCTAAGTCTTCATACCCTTCTTTTCTTTTTCTGTGCCGTGGTAATGGGTCGAGAACCACGCCTCCACCAATTGTTAGCAACGGAGAAAGTCTTCTGATTATATACCTGTCTCCTGCCATAACAGCAGTGGGTTTTTGAAGTCTGAACTGACAGTACGCACTGTCTCCGGGCTTGAGTTCTTCTCTATTATAGAGGATAATTCTCCCTATAAGCTCTGACGTGCCGATATGAAAATGTACAAGACTCCTGCTATGGAGTTTTGGTAAAGAAATATCTTTTAAGAGTTCAACCTTGGCATCGATTACAGAGGCTGGCTTTATCTTATCAGGGGCTGCTAAAACATCTCCCCTATGAATTTCTTCCTTTTCAATTCCCTGCAGGTTTATTGCTACCCTCTGCCCCGCAAAAGCTGTTTTTAATGACTCACTATGGCTCTGAAGACCTCTAATCTTTGCCTTTTTACCATCTGGAAGGATTTCAACAGATGTATCAACAGAGATACTTCCCGAGATAGCAGTCCCTGTAACAACAGTACCAAAACCTTTAAGTGTAAATACCCTGTCCACAGGGAGTCTGAATATGCCATTTGCTGGCTTTGGTTCAACGTCTGAGGCAATCTCTTTTATTTTTTCTTTAAGTAATTCTAAATTATATCCGGTTTTTGAAGATACGGGAATGATTTCCGCACCTTCAAGAAAAGTCCCCTTTACAAGATTTTTGATATCTTCTGTAATGAGTGCAAGCCAGTCTTTTTCAACAAGGTCTGTTTTTGTTACTGCAATAAGTCCTTTCTTTATCCTGAGGAGATTACATATGGCGAGATGTTCTTTGCTCTGAGGCATGACCCCTTCATCTGCAGCAATGACTAAAAGCACAAGGTCTATGCCGCCTGCACCTGCAAGCATGTTTCTTACCAGTTTCTCATGCCCCGGGACATCAATAATACCTATCCTTAAACCGTCAGGGTAGGTCAGATATGCAAAGCCTAGGTCAATTGTAATGCCGCGTTCCTTTTCTTCTTTGAGCCTGTCAGGGTCAATACCTGTAAGGGCTTTTACAAGGGCGCTTTTGCCGTGGTCAATGTGTCCTGCTGTGCCGAGGATTACGTAACGCATGAGTTATTTAGCCACAGATTTTCACAGATACGATATTAAAATCTGAATCTCAAAATCCGAATATCAAAACAAATTCAAAATTCAAATGTTTAAATTTAAAGTTTCGAATTTCGTGCTTCGGATTTCGAATTTATATATCTTTAAGTCTGTGTTTGTCGGTGGCTAAAGAATTTTTAGCTTAATGCTTTAATTATACAATTTACGAGACTCTTTATTTCTTTATCCTGCACTGTCCGTGCATCAATAAGCAAAGCATCCTCTTTAATCCTTGCAATTACAGGTGGATTACCGAGTCTCAGTCTTTTTTCCAATTCATTTACAGAGATATTAAGTGGTTTGATTGACACAACAAAAGTCGGAAAATTTACTTCTGGCAGAGAGCCTCCGCCTGCTCGTGACTGGTCTTTTATAATCTCTATTTTTGCCTGGCTGGAGATACCTTTCTTTAATAAGTTATAAATCTTTTTAGCTCTCTGCTTTATGACATCTAATGACTGTGTTAACATCCTGAGAGTCGGGATTTCTTTAACAGCCTTCTCTTCATCCAGATATTGCATAAGGGTTGCCTCAAGAGAGGTGAGGGTTAATTTGTCAATTCTCATTGCCCTGAGAAGTGGATTTTTCTGGATTTTCTGTATCAGTTTTTCTCTGCCAAGTATTATCCCTGCCTGAGGTCCTCCCAGAAGTTTATCTCCGCTGAAGGTTACTATATCTGCACCTGCCCTGATAACATTTTGAGCAGTTGGTTCACCACATATTCCGTATTTTTCTAAATCGACCATGCAGCCGCTTCCAAGATCAGCCATAACCGGAATCCTGAACTCCCTGCCGAGCTTCATCAGTTCTTCAATAGCGACTTCTTCAGCAAAACCAATTACCTTATAATTGCTCTGGTGAACCTTAAGAATGAGCGCTGTATTGCCGCTCAGAGCGTTTTTATAATCATAAAAGTGTGTTTTATTTGTTGTACCAACCTCCCTTAAGATGGCGCCGCTTGACCTCATAACTTCCGGGATCCTAAAAGAGCCTCCTATTTCAACAAGTTCTCCCCTTGATACAATTACTTCTCTATCTTTTGCAAATGTATTGAGACAGAGAAGCACTGCAGCGGCATTATTATTGACGACAATTGCATCTTCTGCACCGCTTAATTCTTTGAGGATATCTGTTATATGGGAATATCTTTTGCCTCTTTTACCCTGAAAGATGTCGTATTCAAGATTCGAATAGCTGCCTGCAATTTTTTTTATATTCTCAATTGCCCTGCCAGAAAGGATAGCCCTTCCGAGATTGGTGTGTATTACTATACCTGTTGCATTTATGAGGGGTCTTAATTTATAAGCTGATAGTTCTTTGATTTTCTGCTCAATTTGAGGAGCAATTGTCTCAATGAATAATTCCTCGGTTTGCCCGCTTAGTATTTTTTTCCTTTTTAATTCAAGTATCTCTCTAATAGCCCTGAGGACTGTTTTTTTTGGATAAAGCTCAAGCCATTTCTGAGCGTAGGTGCTTTTTAAAAATTCATCAACCTGTGGTATTTTTGACAGGACTTTCTGCTTAATATCCATCTATGCTTTTCTAACATAAGGGGTGCTATATGGTCAAGATTCATTATGACCCAAATCATACATCCCGTGATTAATTTATGCCATAATATAAATATATAAAGTGAGAACTAAGAACTGAAAAGTAAAAACTAAGAAGCGAAAAAGAAGGACTAAGATGTTTAAAGAGAGTTGTCCAGGAAGTAAAGAAATAAAACAGCCAAAACCGGAAGACATAAAGTGTCGTCACTGCGGTAAGGAAATCGAGATATGGAGTGACGAAATAGAGGTCAGGTGCAAATACTGTGGCAAGACGAACATGCGTCTTCTGGGCCCTACCTGTATAGACTGGTGCGCCTTTGCAAAAGAATGTATTGGTGAGGAAAAATACAAAAGGCTGAAATCAAAGAAATAGCTGCTTCATTCCTCTTTCTCTGGCGAAGTTTTTGATAATCATAAGAGCGCTGTGGAGTCTCTGGAGCCTTATATTCCTGTATCTGATAGCTTCAATATCCTTGA
>Ga0214473_10007792_pt1 | contig 12672 bp, 7 predicted proteins | sample RVTome_7_FD_203509 | JGI IMG/M metagenome (GOLD analysis project Ga0214473, IMG submission 203509) | Soil microbial communities from uranium-contaminated site in the Upper Colorado River Basin, Wyoming, United States - RVT98D197 | ecosystem: Environmental > Terrestrial > Soil > Contaminated >... | reverse complement strand
CTAGAGAGGTCTTCGGTGAGGGGATCACGGCAACCAGAGATTATCGGGAAGTCCTGGCCCGGGATGACATCGACGTGGTTCTGGTCGCCACCCCGGATCACTGGCATGACGTCATCAGCATCGATGCCATGAAGGCGGGGAAGGCAGTCTACTGCGAGAAGCCGATGGTGCAGGAAGTGGTCGAGGGCCACCGGGTGATCGAGGCCGAGAAGCGGTACAAGGCGAAGTTCCAGGTCGGCAGTCAGGGTGTCAGTTCCATCATCATGAAGAAAGCCCAGGACCTGTATCGCGCCGGCGAGATCGGGGACCTGATCCTCGTGGAAGCGGCCACGGACCGGCACTCGTCTCTGGGCGCCTGGCAGTACTCCATTCCCCCGGACGCGTCACCGCAGACCATCGATTTCGACACGTTCCTGGGAGACACCGCCAAGGTGCCGTTCGATCCGGTTCGGTTCTTCCGCTGGCGCAACTACCGGGCGTATGGAACCGGCATTGCCGGCGATCTGTTCGTGCACCTGTTCTCCTGGCTGCACTGGGTCATCGGCTCCGACGGACCGACGCGGATCTATGGTTCCGGTGGGCTGCGATACTGGAAAGACGGCAGAGACGTGCCGGACGTGCTGACCTGTGTGGTGGACTATCCCCAGGCGGCGACGCATCCGGCCTTCAACCTGCAGATCCGGGTCAACTTCGAGGCTGCCGGTGCGCAGGGGAGTACGCTGAGCCTGGTCGGCTCGGAGGGCAGACTGACGTTCGCCGGGGACTCGCTGATCCTGCGCCGGGCGCCATTCTCTGCCCGACCCGGATATGGAGGGTATGACTCCCTGGAAACGTTCCCGCAGAGCGTCCAGGACGAATTCGTGAGACAGTACAAGCTGAAATTCTACGACGTGCCCCCCGAGGTCGACGAGCCCGCCGAGGTGGTCTACACCGCGCCGGAGGGATACGATGACCGCGACGATCACTGGGCCAACTTGGTCGCCGCGATCCGGGATGGGAAGCCCATCGTGGAAGACGCCACGTACGGCCTGAAGGCGGCCGGACCGTCGCTGGCCGCCAATGAAAGTCACTTCACCAACAGGATCGTCACCTGGGACTCCGACACGCTGCAGTACACGTGAGGCGGCCGCTCGTGGTCTCGCCCTCCGGCGGCGGGTCGATCGTGGCCGCGTGGCGGGCCGACAGTAGTCCGCCTGTGCCACGCATGGCACGGTGGCTGGCACTTGGTGTGCTCGGGCTCGGGGCGCCGCTCGCGTGCGCCGACGCGTTCGGTGTCGAGGACATCCTCGGTGTCTGGAGCACCCAGTCAATCGGCGGCCATGCCGTTCCGGGGACCGTGGTCTATGCCGGTGTCGGCTACGACACCCAGTACGCACGCTGGACGTTCTACGACGGCGGGCAGTGCACACTCACCCAACTCGTCGACGGCGTTACCGCGACGTACGACGGCTGCGAGTACACCGTATCGGTGCAGGACGAGACGATTACCATCGACTTCCTGTCCGAAACGTGGGATGGGACCGTGGCGGGAGGCCAGATGACGCTCATCGACCCGCAGGATGTCGCCTGGATCCTCCTCCCACAATGAGTGACGGGAGGCGACCCGCGAACGCTGTTCACGATCCGGGATCTTCCGGTGGAGGTACTGCATGGAAGTCATCATTCAGCGAGACTACGAGCAGATGAGCCAGACCGCGGCGCAGATCGTGGTCGAAGTGCTCAACACCAAACCGAACGCGGTGCTCGGTATGGCGACCGGGTCCACGCCGCTCGGGCTGTATCAGGAGCTGGTTCGGCTGCACCGAGGGGAGCAGCTGGACTTCTCTCGTGTGACGACGTTCAACCTCGACGAATACGTCGGCCTGCCGGTGAATCACCCTCAGAGCTACCACTACTTCATGCACGAGCATTTCTTCCAGCACGTGAACATTCCGCGGCAGAACATCAACATCCCCTCGGGCACCACCAGCAACTACCGCGCCTTCTGTCAGTGGTACGAGCAGCGAATCACGGAATGCGGCGGGATCGACCTCCAGATCCTGGGCATTGGCTCCGACGGCCACATCGCCTTCAACGAGCCGGGAAGTTCCCTGACCTCGCGGACGCGGCTCAAGACGCTGTCCAAGCAAACCATCGACGACAACGCCCGGTTCTTCGAGCGCCGCGAGGATGTGCCGGTCTATGCGATCACCATGGGTGTCGGGACGATCCTCGACGCGCGCAAGCTGGTCCTGGTGGCGAGCGGCAAGGCCAAGGCGAAGGCGATTGCCCAGGCCGTCGAGGGACCGGTCACCAGCATGGTGACGGCGAGTGCCATCCAGCTGCACCGCGATGCGATCGTGATCACCGACGAGGAGGCAGCCGCGAAACTGACGATGCGCGACTACTACGAGTTCATCTACGCGGCCAAGCCGGCGGCACCGACGTCGTAGGGCACAGTGTCGCCGGTGGCGAGAGCCGGCCGTTTTCCCCAAGCCATCGATCCCCGCGTGACCGGGTCGCGCCGGCGAGTCAAGACGCCGGGCGGTGCCGCAACTGAAGGGCCCTTTAACGTTTCCTTCACAATTTCCTTGAGGAGGAATCCGAAGGTTCAGATAATCTCAGGGTAGCCCACCAAGAGCCGGAATGAACGAGTTGACGCGGAAGGCAAGTCTCGCACTGTGCGCTGCAGCAGCAGTTCTCGCGCTGCCGTCGATCGGGCTCAGTCCAGGGCGGCGGGCCGCTCCGCTCGATGCGCTGATCATCGTGCAGATTCCTGTCTCGGCCAGCCCGCGGTCTCAGGACCGGGCGAGCCTCCCTCCTCCCCTCGACCGGTACGTCGACGGCGCCCGGATCGTGCGGGTCGACCCCTCCAGCGGCAGGGCGGTCGTGCTCACCCCCGAGTTCACGGGCGCTTGCGACCCCGATGTTTCGTTTGACGGGAAGACCATCGTGTTCGCGGGCAGGCGCCAACCCGACGACTCGTGGCAGATCTGGAAGATGAACGCCGACGGCTCCGGCAAGACCCAGCTCACGCGGCGGCCGGGACCAAGCGTCGCCCCGGTGTTCGCCGGAGCACGCTTCTATCTGGACGACGCCCAGCCGGCTCCCCAGATCATCTTCGCGGGCAGCGCCCACGTTCCCGGCTCGTTCGCGCTGTATGGCACCGACCTGGACGGCGCGGTGCTGCGCCGCCTGACGTTCAACCCCCACGGCGACTTCTCGCCCGCCGTCCTCCCCACCGGCCAGATCGTGTTCAGCAGCTGGCAGCGCGACGGGGATCGGTTCGAGCCTGACAGCACCCTGGCCCTCTTGACCGTCAACATCGACGGGACCGACCTGATGCCGTTCTACGGCAACCACGAGCCGCCGCGGTACAAAGACATGGCTGCGGTCACTGCGGCGGGGGATCGGTTGTACTTCGTCGAGTCGGATCGTCTCTCGTGGCTCGGCGGGGGCGACCTGGCATACGTGTCGTGGCGGCGGCCGCTGCGCTCGCACGGCACGTTGCGCGATGAAGCCGATGGCATGGGCGTGTTCCACAGCCCGACGCCGCTGCCGGACGGCGGACTGCTTGCGTCGTACAGACGCCCGGTCGCGGATTCCGTGTTTGCCGTGTACCGCATCGATCCCGAGTCCGGCAGGCGCGTGGAGCAGGTCTTCGAGCAGGTCGGCTGGCACTCGATCGACGCGCAGGTGCTGGCTCCCCGCCACCCGATCAAGGGTCGCGCGAACTGGCTGAAGCCGGGATCCACCACCGGCGTGTTCTACTGCCTGAACAGTTACCAAACGGCACCGGGTGAAGGAGACGATCGGTCGGTCGCACCGCCCGGGACAATCAAGCACGTGCGGGTGATCGAAGGGCCCACGCCGCGGATTCTCGGGATCGCCCCCGTGGAGCCGGACGGGTCGTTTCACGTCAGGGTGCCGGCCGAGACGCCGATCACGTTTCAGCTGCTGGACGAGGACTACGTGGCGCTCCGCACCCAGCGCGCGTGGACCTGGGTGATGGGGAACGAGAGTCGCGGCTGCATCGGCTGCCACGAGGATCCGGAGCTGACTCCGTCCAACCGCCTGGTCACCGCGATCACGAAGCCCCCGGTTGACCTGGTGCTGCCGCCGGCCCGTCGGCGGACCGTGGACTTCCGCCACCAGATTGCACCAATCCTCGCGGCCCGCTGTGCCACAGCGGGCTGCCATGTCGGGGGCGAGGCGGAGCCGACGCTCGGTGAGGCCGGAAGCACCACGCCGGAGCCGGCGCTGCGGATGGTGTATGGATCCCTCGTGGAGCCACCGGCCGACCGTTCGGGCGGACGGTACGTGGTCCCGGGCAAGGCGAGAGCGAGCCCGCTGATTCGGCGGCTGCTGGGGAGGGAGACGGACGCGTTACCGGCCGGCGGCGCGCGGCACGGCGGGCTCGGACGGCGTGACCTGATCCTGTTCATCGAGTGGGTGGACCTGGGCGCCGAGTGGGAGTCGCGACCGGCCGACGGCGGGAGGGCGCCGTGAAGCGCGCGACGATGGGAGCGGGCCTGATCGTGATTGGCCTGCTGTGTGTGGTGTCCGTGCTGTGCGGTCAGTCCAGCCGACAGGACCTGCCGAGGCTGGTCGACGCCACCCGGCAGGCCGGCATCACGTTCGTGCACGACGTCGGCGACGGCGACATGGACAACCTCATCGAGTCCAATGGCGCTGGCTGCGCGTTCTTCGACTACGACGGGGACGGCGATCTCGACATCTATCTGGTCAACGGCGCGTACGTGGAAGGGGTCAGCGGGGTGCGCGGACGGCGCAACAAGGACAAGCTGACGAACGCGCTCTACCGGAACAACGGCGACGGCACCTTCACCGATGTGACGGCGCTCGCGGGCGTCGGGGACAAGGGGATGGGGATGGGGGTGAGCGTCGCCGACTACGACAACGACGACGACCAGGACCTGTTCCTGGCCAACTACGGGCCCAACGCGCTCTACCGCAACAACGGCGACGGGACCTTCACGAACGTCGCCCGCGCGGCCGGCATCGGCAACGCCCTGAGCGCGATCGGGAGCGCGTTCCTGGACTACGATGGTGACGGCCATCTGGATCTCTACGTCGGCAACTACGTCGCGTATGATCCCAGCTACCAGTACTACTACGCCGCGCAGCGCTTCCCTGGCCCGTTGGCATACCATGGCCAGCCCGACGTGCTGTACCACAACAATGGCGACGGGACGTTCACCGACGTGACGCGTACGGCCGGGGTCTACAACCGTGAGGGTCGGGCGATGGGCGTCACGTCTGCCGACATCGACGACGACGGCGACCAGGACATCTTCGTGGCGAACGATGCCATGGAGAATTACGTGTACCGCAACAATGGCGACGGCACCTTCACGGACATCGCCCTCCAGAGCGGCACCGCGTTCGCCGAGCGGGGGAATTCCGCCTCCGCCATGAGCGCGGAGTTCGGCGACATCGACCTGGACGGCCTGATCGACATCATCGTTCCTGACATGGGGTACTGCTCCGTGTACATGAACGTGGATGGCGGCCTGTTCGAGGACCGGACCGCCCGTCTGGGCGTGGCGACCGCGTGCGGGCCCAATACGAACTGGTCCGGGAACTTCTTCGACTTCGATCACGACGGCTATGGCGATCTGTTCCTGACGAGCGGGCAGCCGCATCGCATGGTCGGCGAGGAAGCCCTGCTGCTCCTGAACGACCACGGGCGGCGGTTCGTCGACGTGTCGCACCTGCTGGGGTCGGACCTCCAGGAGAAGCTGATGGGTCGGGGCTCCGCGGTCGGCGATTACGACAACGACGGCGACCTCGACGTGCTGGTCCTGAATCTCAGCCAGCGCCCCCGGTTGCTGCGCAACGATGGTGGCAACCGCGGGAACTGGGTGATGGTGCGTCTGGTCGGCACGACCGGCAATCGGGACGGCATCGGGGCGCGGGTGCGCGTGACCGCCGATGGCAGGACGCAGATGCGGCTGCGGGTCAGCAGCTCGGGCTACATCTCACAGAGCGATCCCCGGTTGCACTTCGGCCTGGGCGACGCCACGCGGATCGACCGGATCGAGATCCGCTGGCCCAGTGGGAAACTGCAGACGCTCGACGGCCAGAGGCCGAATCAGGTCATCACGGTAACGGAGCCTGCACGGTGAATGCGAAAACCCTGGCTCTGACCGTCCTCGCGCTCGCGGTGAGCCTGCCGGCGGGCGCACAGACGCGGCGCGACCGGGTCTACGTGGGGGAGAAGGCGTGCCGCCAGTGCCACCACCAGCACGGCGGCGGCGATCCGTTCAGCGTGTGGCGGCTCACCAAGCACGCACAGGCCTTCGCGGCTCTTTCCATGCCCGAGTCGCGCCGGATCGCGGAGCTGTCGGGCATCGCCGGCGATCCGACCCGGGCCCGCGTGTGCCTGGGATGCCACACGACCGCGTACGACACGGAAGGGTGGGAACGCGACGAGGCGTTCCATTTCGAGGACGGCGTGCAGTGTGAACGCTGTCACGGGCCTGGCAGTGAGTACATGGATGCCGACGTGATGCGCGACACCGCCCGGGCGCGGCAGGCGGGGCTGCTCAGGCCCCACGAGCCCGACTGCCTGGTCTGCCACAAGGAGAAGGGATCCCACACGGCGGTGCTGACGGTCAGGAAGTTCATCTTCGAGGAGGCCCGCCGGGAGATCGCGCATCCCGGGACGGGCGGACCCGGGGAGCCGGCCGAGCGGGAGGCGGCCGACACGCTGCCCGGTCCCAAGTACGTCGGTGCCCTCGCGTGCGCCACCTGCCATGGCGCCCAGTCGGGAAGCCGTGCCTATGGGACGTGGCGCACGTCGCGGCACGCCGCCGCGTACGCCACCCTGGGCACCGCACGGGCGGGCGAGATCGCACGCGCGATGGGCGTCACCGGCAGCCCGCAGGCGGCGGATCGCTGCCTGGCGTGCCACGCGACCGGCGGTGGGGAACCTCCAGGCCGCTTCCTGGAGAGCTTCGACGCGGCGCAGGGCGTGCAATGCGAGAGCTGCCACGGCCCCGGCAGCGAGTACATGGCGCAAGCGGTGATGCTGGATCCGGTGGCGGCCGCGGACGGCGGGTTGCGCGAGGTCGACCGCGCGGCCTGCACCCGTTGCCACACGCCAGGCATCCACGGCCGATCGTTCGACGCCGAGGGGAGCTGGCCGCGGATGGACCACACGGCTTGGAAGGACGTCCCGCGGGTCGAGTACAAGACGCCCTTCAATCTCGCGGTCACGCGGGACGGCCGCACGTTGCTCGTCGCGTGTGAGGCGTCGAACAGTCTCATCATCCTGGACCTCGAGAGCGGGAGGGTCCTTGCGGAGACCCCGCTGGGCGCGCAGCCCCACTTCGTGCTCCTGTCGCAGGATGACGCACGGGCGTTCGTGACCAATCGCGGCTCCGACGACGTGTCGGTCGTGGATCTGTCGACGCGCAGCGTGGTCGCCACCATTCCCGTCGGCGACGAGCCGCACGAGATGGCCATCAACGACGCCGGCACGCTGCTGTATGTCGTGAATGCCGGCACCTACGACGTGTCGGTGATCGATGTGGCAGCCCAACGCGAGATGAAGCGGCTCGCCGCCTCGCGCGGTCCCTGGGGTATCGCGCGCTCGCCGGACGGCCATCACCTCTACGTGACCAACTATTTGCAGCGGTACGCCCCCGTCCGGGCGCCCTCCGCATCGGAGGTCACGGTCATCGAGGCGGATCGCGCGATCGTCGAACGACGGTTCACGGTGCCGGACGCCAACCTCATCCAAGGGATCGCGTTCGCGCCGTCCGGTGACTTCGCGCTGGTGACGCTAGTCCGGACGAAGAACCTCGTGCCCATGACCCGCAACGTTCAAGGCTGGGTCATCACCAACGGTATTGGCGTGCTCTGGAACGACGGGCGCGTGGATCAGCTGCTCCTCGACGAGTTGAATGACGCCTTTGCCGACCCCACCGACGTCGTTTTCTCGCGCGACGGGAAGTACGCGTTCGTTTCGGGCGCCGGGGTGCAGGAGCTGGCGGTGATCGACGTCGAGAAGCTCCTCGGCCTCCTCGAGCGCACGTCCCCGCAGGATCGCGCCGACGTGTTGCCGAACTCGCTCGGGACCAGTTCCGAGTTCGTCGTGCAGCGGATTGGCGTGGGGCGCAGCCCGCGGGGCATGGCCGTGTCGCCCGACGGCCGCTCCGTCTACGTCGCCAATGCGCTGGACGACGCCGTCTCCGTGATCGATGTGGCGACGCGGAAACAGGTGCGGGTCCTCGGATTGGGCGGACCGCAGGAGATCACGCAGGCCCGGTACGGGGAACGGATCTTCAACGACGCGCAGAACACCCCTGCGCGGCAGTTTTCCTGCCATACGTGTCACCCGGACGGACACGTCGACGGGATTGCCTACGACATCGAGGCGGACGGCCTGGGCGTCAATCCGGTGGACAATCGCACCCTGCGCGGCATCTACGACACGGGGCCGTTCAAGTGGGCCGGCACCAACCCCACGCTCCAGCGGCAGTGCGGCCCCAGGCTCGCGGCGTTCTTCACCCGGGCCGATCCGTTCACCCCCGAGCAGGCCGCCGCGCTGGAGCGGTACGTCGTGACGATCCAGCGGCCGCCCAACCGGTATCGGCCGGGGGACGACCTCACGCCGGCCCAGCGCAGGGGCAAGGTGATCTTCGAGCGGCAGGACGACCGGTCGGGCAATGCCCTGGCGCCGACCGAGCGCTGCTCCTTCTGTCACGCGCCACCGTACTTCACGAACCGGAACCAGTATGACGTGGGTACGGCGACCGCCCTGGACACGCACCGGGAGTTCGACGTGCCCCACCTGAACAACATCTACGACTCGTCGCCCTACCTGCATGACGGCCGGGCGCACTCACTGGATGCGATCTGGACGCTGTACAATCCGGAGGATCGGCACGGCCGCACGAACGACCTGATGAAGGCCGAACTCAACGATCTGATCGAGTACCTGAAGACCCTATGACCATGACCATGATGCGAGATCGTGCTCGCCTCGTTGCCGTGCTGGCGCTGGCCTCGACGGCGAGCGCATGGGGCCAGTCCAGGAGCGCTCCCAAGCCGACCGGTGTCCCATACGTCTACACCCAATGGGAATCGTACACGCGCGAGTCGACCAACGGCGCGCTGGTCAACGATCACATCTTCTTCCTGGAGCCCGACGGGGACAGCCTGTGGATCGGCACGGAGGGCGGGCTGGTGCTGTACGACCACGGCACCTGGCAGAGCTGGACCGAGGCGGATGGGCTGCCTTGGCGGGTGGTGTTGGGAGTCGCCAAGGACCACAAGACCGGCGATCTCTGGCTCGCTCTCTTCGGGGCGGGCATTGCCCGCTTCAGCGGCGGCCGATTCGAGCACTTCACCCAGATGAACAGCGGGCTCCTCAACGACGTGGTGTACGCGATCGACACCCAGGGCGACTATGTCTGGGTGGCCACCACGGCCGGGATCAGCCGCTACAACCACGTGACGGGGGAGTGGCAGGCGTTCAACGAGCAGAACGCGCCGATGGAGGAAATCTGGGTGTACAACGTGTCGGTCAGCGACGATGAGCAGAAGGTCTTCTTCGCTGTCTGGGGCGGTGGCATTCTCGAATGGGACGTGGCGGCGGAGAGTTGGGAGGATTACGTGGATCCCGATGGCGAGATGGAGATCGATCTCTATCGGGACGACGGGCTGATCCACATCATCACCACGTCGGCCTCCTACAAGGACGGGGCGCTCTGGGCATCCACCTACTTCGGCTTGAGCCGCTACGACGGACGCTATTGGCGTGGCTACTCGGATCACGACAGCGGACTCTTCAGCTCGTTCATCAACTTCACCAGGGCCCGGAGCGGGACCGCGACTTACAACTGCACCGACAAAGGGCTGGCGGTCATGGCGGACTTCGCGAGCGACATGTGGGTCACCTACCGGCGCGATGCCGAGGACGCCGCAACCTGGACGGCACATGTCATGGTGGGAGCGGACGAGGTGAGCGCCGTCCCCACCAATCTCACCTTGCCGAACCACTTCTTGATCGCCGTGGCGTTTGCCGGGGAGGATGTGTGGATCGGGACGGGCCACGGGGTGGCTCACGGGATCGGCAAGGGCTACTACGAGGGGATACGATGAGACTCGGTTGCGTGCTGCTCGCGGGGTCAGCCGCGCTATGTATGTGCGCGTGTGCGCCGACGGTGCACACCCAGCCCAATCAGTCGCAAACGCCGGCGGCCGATACTGGCCTCTATGCCGGGACGCCGCCGGAGTTGAGCCCGTACTCCCGGTTCGACACTCCGTACACCCGGTTCTTCCGGAAGGAGCTGGAGTACGCGGGCTACGGCCGGCACATCCCCGAGCCCGCGCACGTCGCGTCCGTGAAGATCGGGTTCATCGCACCGATCGTCGGGTCCATCTCGGAGTCCGTCGGCGGCCCGGGGAACGTGGCGCTGCGAGTGAATGAGGCGCAGACCACGTGGGATGGATACTCGGTCTCCCACCTGGCGCCCATCGGGATCAAGATGCTCCAGGGCGCCCGACTCGCGGTGGCGCAGGCCAACACCCGGGGCGGGTATCGCGGGACGCTCCCCTACGAGCTGGTGGTGCGGAACGACAACGGCAGCTGGCGGTCCGCCGGCGACGCGGTCATCGCGCTCGCCTACCGGGACTCGGTCTGGGCGATCCTGGGGTCGGTGGATGGTCAGAACACGCACATCGCCATCCGCGTGGCACTGAAGATCGAGATCCCCGTGATGATGGCGGGGGATACCGACCCCACCGCGGTGGAGACCAACATCCCCTGGGCGTTCCGCAACATCGTCGACGATCGGCAGATGTGTTATCTGCTGGCGGATTTCGCGTTCAAGAGGCTCTCACTGGAGCGCGTGGCCGCGCTGCGGGCGGTGAATCGGTACGGACGGGTGAACATGGACGAGTTCCGGGACGCGGCGACCCGCCTCGGGCATCCCCTCGTCACCGAGCTGAACTACAAGGAAGGTGACACGCTCTTCACGGCGCAGCTCGAGCGGATCAGGTCGTTGAACGCCCAGGCGGTCTTCACCTACGGGAACTCCCGGGAGTCGGCGCTGATCCTGAAACAGATGCGCCAGATGGGCATGGATCAGTGGTTTCTGGGAAGCGACCGCATGGTGACCCAGGAGTTCGTCGACATCGTGGGGCCGAACGCCGGCAGGGTGGTCGCGGGCTATCCTTGGGATCCGACGCGGCAGGACCCGCCGTACCTCACGTTCGTACGGGACTTCACGGACGCGTACGGGACGGCCCCCGAGACGTACGCCGCGTACGCCTACGACGGCATGATGCTGCTGATGCAGGCCATCGAACAGGCAGGGCTGAACCGGGCGCTCATCCGTGACTCGCTGGCGGCCATGAAGCGGTACGACGGTGTCACCGGCACTCAGGAGTATGACGCCGCGCTCACCAACCGGGGACCGGCGACCCTTGCCGTCCTCGAGTCCGGCCGATGGGAGTTCCACGCCCCGCAGGAGGCGCCGCCCGAGGAGCCTCCCGGGGTTCTGGACCAGCCGGTCGAGTTTGCCGGCTCGCGGGGGACGACGCTCGCGCCCACTGACCTGCGCGACGTGCGCATCGGGCTCTTCGGCCCCGACTCCGGCGACGCGCCCAAGGGTGCCAGGCTCGCGGTCGAACAGCTGAACGCGGCGGGCGGATTCCGTGGCACGCCCTTCCGCATCGTCACGCGCTGGGGCGACGACCCGTGGAGCGGCGGCGCCAGGGAGATGGTCCGGCTGGTCTACGAGGACAGCGTGTGGGCCGTCCTGGGGTCCGTGAACGGCGATGCCACCCACATCGCCGAGCAGGTCGTCACCAAGGCGTGGGTGCCGCTGGTGGCGCCGGTTTCCGCCGATCCGACGCTCACGTACATCCGGATCCCCTGGATCTTCCGCTTGCCACCTGACGAAGCGTCGCAGGCGGACGTCCTGGTGCGCGACGGAGTCCTGGCCCGCTCGCTCGCCAACGTGGGCCTCATCACGTCCAGCGACCACGACGGTCGCACCTTCGCGAACGCGGTACGGGAACGGCTGCGCGTGGCAGGAGTGACCCCGGCCTTCCATTTCGAGATCCCGCTGAACGGTGATCTCGCGGCGCTCGCGGGACGCACCCGATCGTTCGCGCCGGGTGCCGTCATCGTCCGCGTGGCGCCGTCGGGCATGCCGGGCCTGCTCGATCAGCTGTCGCGTGACGGTGTGCGTGCGCCGCTTCTGGTGCCCTGGATCCCGGGGCTCGCCCCGGCAGCGCTCACCAGCCACTACGCAGGCGACGTGCTGGCGGTGCGGCCGTTTCGGGAGCTGAACAACCCCGCGTACGCCGCGTTGGGTCGGGCCTACCAGGCACGCTACGGGGCCGAGCCAACGCCCGCCGCGGCATATGGTTATGACGCGGTGAACCTGCTGGCCAGCGCGCTCGAGGCCAGCGGTCTCAACCGGGCCGCGCTGCGGGACGCGATCGCCGCACGGAGCGGCTTTGTCGGGGCGACGGGGACGATCTCCTGGGACAACGCGGGCGGCAATCGGGCCGAACCGGTGCTGCTTCTGTGGCCGGGTGCGACCACGGTGGAACGGGTCGCCTGGTCTGCGGAGAGACACCGGTGAGACGCGCGGGATGCGTGCGGTCGGGCGTGAGCCCGGCCTTCACGGATGCTTCACGAGGGTTTAC
>Ga0214473_10007791_pt1 | contig 12672 bp, 15 predicted proteins | sample RVTome_7_FD_203509 | JGI IMG/M metagenome (GOLD analysis project Ga0214473, IMG submission 203509) | Soil microbial communities from uranium-contaminated site in the Upper Colorado River Basin, Wyoming, United States - RVT98D197 | ecosystem: Environmental > Terrestrial > Soil > Contaminated >... | reverse complement strand
GCGTGTCCTCACGGCTCTCGCCGATGTAGCCCGCGATGCTGTCCACCACGACGCCGTGGTAGTAGCGGTTCTGGGGCATCGTGCGGAGATGCTGCTGGCGCACGACGGTCACGAAGACCTGCCGGCCCTCATGACGTGCGACCGCGGCCCGCCACGCGGAGGGATCGGCAAGGACGAGTTGGCCTTCCTTGACCGTGCCGGCGTGGCGGACCGGGTAAGACATCAGGCCCTCTTCGTGCCCTTGCCGCAGTCCTCGCACACGACGTAGCCGGGGGCCTTGGGTTCCGCCTTGACGTTCACGGAGCCGCAGTGAGCGCACGCGGGGGTCTTCGATGGGGGCTCGACGCCAACCCTGTCGTATACCTCCTGCGCTGTCTCCTCGCCCCCGCCCTTCGGCGCCGCCGTGGGCGGCGCGTCCTGCCAGTTGTGGCCGCACCCTGGCCGCTTCTTGCTGTTCTTCCAGCAGAGCCAGCCGCCACCGAACTCTTCCTTGCCCTTGATGACGGATTCGTTTGTTTCGCACTTCGGACAGGCTGGCCGCTGCTCTCTTGGCGCCGCGCCCTTCCGCTCCCCGTCCTGCGCCCGTCGGCCGTCGTCATCCTCCTCGGCCGCGATGCCCAGCATGGCCGTGAGCGCGTACCGTCGCGCGTAGGTGATCGCGCTGCCCTGTTCCTGCGGCTTGTCGTACACGTCCACCGGGTAGGCCGACTCGATCCACTGCCCCGAGGAGTGCAGGAGCCGCGTCACAAGCCAGATGTGTTCCGCGTCGGCCGGGCAGATCGGCTGAATGATCGAGAGCCCGTTGTCTGCCAGCGCGTGGCGGATCGCGTCGAGGATGTCGGCGAGGTCTGCGTAGCCGTAGCTGTACTCGACGGGGTCACCCTTCTTGCTCTCGCCCCGCACCTTCGCGGTGTGCTCTTTCTTGATTGCCGGGAAGGCGCCCTGCGCCTTGGCCAAGGCCGCGGCAAGATCGGCAAACGTCTCACTCGTAGACAGCATTTACCCCACCCCCTCAGAAACCCGCGAACGGATCGCCTGTCCCCGGCCCGTAGCCCGCTGCCCTTTCGGCCAGGAGCTGTATGTCGAGCTGCTTCTGTGCCCGCTCCTGCTGCTTGCGCCGGGCCTCGCCGCACGTCGCGCAGATGCAGAGCACCTCGCGCGGCATCAGGCCGGGGTGGTTCTCCCAATCCCCGCCCGCGCTGAGCCGTACCCGCTGGCACCGCCCGCACCGCTGCGCGAGTGGCTCCATGCAGTTGAGGCACAGCCCGTCGATCCCGCGAGTCCGCATCCGGCGACCGCAGCCCTCGCAGGTGTAGGGACGTGCGCCCGAGAAGTCGTCGAGGTCGGTGCTCACGAGCGCAGCCCTTGCCCCAGGCACGCCGCGCACGGCTGGAGCTGCGGGCAGACCCGCGCGCACTCGCGCTCGTCTCGGCAGACGTGTGTGGCAACACGTCCCGTGCCCCCACAGTCCGGGCACGCCGCCCGCTTGTGCTCCGCGATCGCGTCGAGGCACAGCGTGCAGAGCACGTGCGCCCCGCCCTCCCCGTAGCCGCCCTCGTACTCGCAGGGGCCGGCATGGGCGCCCTGGCTCGCGTCCTCGGCACAGCCGCAGCCCTGGTGCGGCTCGGTGCAGGCCGGCGCGGGGTAGCCGGAGGTCACGCCTGGGCCGCCCTGTGGGCAGATGTGGCGGGACGCTTGCCTGTGGCCGTCCTTGCTTCGGTGGCCCGCTCCCGGCCGAGGGCACCTTTCCCGCCGAAGGTCTCCTTCCTCTGCCGTCCCACTTCGACCGCACGGAAAGCCAACGGCAGGCGGCGGCCCTTCGCTTGGTAGTTGTAGACCTCCTCGATGATGTCGAGATAGCTCTTGGTGGTGGCCTGCTTGGCGAGGAGCGACGGCATCTTCGCGATGCGGTTTCTGAACACCGCCGGCTCGAACTCCGGCACGCGCGCTACGGCCGACAGGGCGTTCACGAATCCCGACGTCCCCGCACAGGCCGCGCCGTGAGCACGACAGAAGTCGACCAACGAAACCACGACGTTTGCGTGTTCAAGGTCGTTGGAAACGCGGAAGGTTCCCTGCTTCACCTTCCTCACAGCGTTCAGGCTCCCCGCGCTCTCTCCGGCCATCAGGCTGATCGCGGCGCCCTGGCTGATCCAGTGTTCCTTTCGGAACGCGATGTCCCTCCTGTAATGCTCGTTCCCGGCCTTCGCCCTTGAGACGAGGAAGTCCTCGATGCTCCAGCGCGACCCCGCGTCCCCTTCCAGCTCGAAAAGATCGGTGACGGTCTGGTCGATGACGTACCAGACGCCAAGGCCTAGCCGCTTGGCGTAGTCCAGGCGGGAATGCCCACGAATAACCTTGAGCTTGCCTCGACCGTTTCTGGTGCACTGGATGGGCGACGACGGCATGAACTTGTGAAGCCTCATCGACTCTTCCAGTGCGGGCTTTTCCCTCAGGTCGCGGTTTTCCTCGTGCATCTCGAAGATGTCCAGGTCGCGAGTGAAGTACAGCTTCGGCTTTTCGTGTTCGGTCATGCTCATCACCCCTTCTTCCAATGATCGGAAATCCATGCGAGAACAAACTCGAATGCCGCGTCTCGCTGCGCGTCGTCGTCTCGGATCTGCTCGAGGTCCATCAGCGCCATCCGTGCGAAGTCCAGGCCGTTGCATGGCGGCCCGAGAACTGGAATTGGCTCGCGGTCTTCGGGGACGATGGGCGGCGGCCCTTCCGCTTCCCTCCGGGCCGGGTACTGCTTGCCGTCCTGGCCGGTGCGCTCCTCTGGCGAGGTGCCTACCGTAGGCACCTGAGAGGGCCGGATGCCGTCCACGAATCCCGGCGACACCCCGCACATCTTCGCCACTGCCCGGCTGCTCAGCTTCGGGAACTCGCGGAGCGCGATCTCGACACACCGCCGCTTGTCGGCATTCGTGCGCCGGTGCCCGTGCAGCGCGTTCGCCCCGAGGGCGTACTTTAGCGCGTCGGCTCGTCCGCCCGGTCCCAGGTGCGCGTCGATGCTCGCGGCGCTGCGCTGCAAGGCCGCAAGCACGCGATGCCAGCCGTCACCGATCCAGCACTTTGACTTCGCGCCGAAGACCTCGATCGGCGGAAAGATGTCGCCGGCCTCCATGCGCTCCGCGTACTCGTTCACCACGGCGGTATCGATGGCCGCGCGGCACTGGATCGAAGTGTCCAACTGGACGGCGTCGAGCGAGAGCTTCACTTGAAGTACCTCTTCCCCGGCTCGCGGTGCTCCACGACAACCGTCATCGCCTGGAAGAACGCCTCGCGCAGCGCGAGGTAGAAAGTGAATGGATTCACGTCCACTCCTTCTCGGCCGCAGCGATGGATGAACCGCACCGCGAAGACGTGCGGCATGTCCGGGTCGCCGAGGCTTGGGTTTGCCGACTCGTACGCCTCCCACAAGGAGCAGAAGCCCTCCCAGTCGAGGTTGCCGAATCGCTCGCGCAAGGCGGCGACGTCATCGTCCGAGAACCGAGCGAGGGTCACGACTGCACCGGCCGCCCGAGCTGCCACGTCCGCGCCCGCTTGCGAGCCGCCTCGTGGTCCGCCTGGATCGCTTCCTCGCGCTGAACAGCACGGCGCTCCCTGGTCGCAGCCTCGTAGAGCGCCTCGCTCTGGGCCAGCTCCGGCTCCAGGCACGCGTAGCACCAGGGCGGCGAGTCGAACGTGAGGGCGCCGCGACAGTCAGGACACCGCGCGTCGGTCGGCTCGAGGGACGGGAGGGCGAGGGTCATCGGTAGGACCACGCCAGCGCCTCCTCTTTGGTGATGAAAAAGTGGATGCCGTGCCCGCACTCGACGCACCAGTCGTCGTCCCAGGAGTCCGGCGTGACGCGCTCGCCCGCCCGGTAGATCGCCACGCCCCCACCCTCCACAGTGCGATCCGTGCGGCCCTCCACGGCGCCGATCACCTCCAGCACGTCGGCGAATTCGGCGCGGCACTTGCGCCCGGTGGCGTTGCTGCGGCGAGCGTCAGCGGGAATCCGCAGCTTGACCAGCACTCCACCGGCGCATCTCTTCCAGGCGATCAAGTCCCCGGCCGGTAGGATGCTCAATCGCGCCCTGTCCGCGCGCGTGAGGTCCGCGCGCGTGAGGACCGCGCGCGTGAGGTCCGCGCGCGTGAGGACCGCGTCCGTGAGGACCGCGCGCGTGAGGACCGCGCCCGTGAGGACCGCGCGCGTGAGGACCGCGCGCGTGAGGTCCGCGCGCGTGAGGACCGCGCCCGTGAGGACCGCGCCCGTGAGGTCCGCGCCCGTGAGGACCGCGTCCGTGAGGACCGCGCGCGCACCACCCTCGCCGCTCAGCCATCGCGCGTGCGCCTCCAGTACATCTCGCATCTTGTCCGGCGTCGGCGTGTGGCCTACCCACTGACTCATCGCGGTCTCCTGTAGTCAAACCGGCGCAGGTGCTCCTCGTACGCCTCCACGCCGGCCAGGAAAGAGGCGAACGTGCTCAGCGCCGCACCCTCGGCATTCAGCGCACGCCAGCCCAGCCGGAGCGCCTCGGCCCGCACGAGGTCGCGCTGCCTCACCGGCTGCGGCTCCGGGGCCTCGGTGGGCTCGGGTGCGATGTGGGACCGCGTCTCGCTTGTCATGCGATTACTCCCCCCTTAGCGCGGCGATTCCAACTCGGCCAGCGCCATCTCGATCAGCTTACAGATCGGCCCCGGGATCGCCCGCTCCCCGTTGACCCAGCGGCTCACGGCTCCCTCAGTGACTCGCAGGTAGCCTGCAGCCTGCCGCTGATCCATCCCCAGGTCGTCCAGCGCCGCCCGTAGTTCCTTGCTCGTCATGTCTCCCCCAATGTAATACTCACGCTTGCCTCCGTCAAGTTAATACAGAGGCCGACAGCGTGTCATTTTGACCACAGTGTTAAGATTGGGACGGGAAGGGCCGCCAAGTCGTCCGGCAGTTCTAGGGAGCCCACCCTAGGAAGGCTTGACTTGGCGGCCCGTGCTATTTTAAGAACGCTATGAACTCACGACTACGAAGGGAACTAGACATCTGGTCCGGTGCGCTATTCTGGTTCGTCTGTGTTGCTGGAGTTACTTGGGGGATTCTTCTTCCTCTGCTTGGCTTACGCTAACGAGCATGTCCCCCAACCGCGGGAACTGCTTGAGCAGGGCGAGCGCCTGAGCGTTCGTTAGCGCCAGTCCCGCTCGAGACATCTGGCGTGGGTGTAGAAGGCCCCTGGTAAGCCCCCACATCAACACGGCGCTCGCTGCCTTGTCGTCCATCCCACCGCCGGGGCTGAGCGCCCCACCGAGCGCCCCAGCAATCCCAGAGGCGCTTTCGGCCATCAGGGACAACCGTCGCTCCTCGGCTCGCCTAAGCGCCTTCCGGGCTCCGATAAGGGATTGCTTCTTGGCCTCGCCTTCGGCAACCCCCGGTATCGTCTCCATTGCTTTCTTGGCCCCGCTAGCTACCGAGGCGTTGAACTGAGCCTTGGTGCTCTGCTCGGTTCCGACGTTCTCGCCCCTCGCCAGAGCCTTATAGATGGGCTTGGCAATCTTCTGCGAGGTCTGCTTAAGTTCCTGTACCTCGAGCGCAGACATGGGCTTTACCGGGCCGATGACCGGGGCAGACTTCGACCCTAGGAAGTTGTCCACCAGTTCTTGAAGCGCCTTCGTCCCGCCCGGATTCACCGCTTCGGCGCGGGTCACATCGCCCTCGAGCTTCTTCAGCGGGGCGTCCGTAATAGCCCTCGGATCGAAGGTTTTGCCCGAGGCGGCGAGCGTGTCCCGAACGGCCTTGGATTCCTCCCCAAGCCGAGCCGCAGCCATCTCGCTCCCCTTCTTCTTCCCGAACGGCCGCGCCCCCACGGGGAGCCTTTCCTTGATGATCGTGTCAATGACGTTGGGGAACTCGCCCTGCATGGTGATGGTAGGTCTTACAGACTGCTCTACCATGCCCTTTCCGAGAGCCTTGACTCCCCCGGCCGCACCACGCCCAAGCAGTTCATAGACCGCCTGTTTTGCGGCTTCGATGCCGATACCCTTGGCCGCCTCGCCGGAAGTCTCTGGACCCTTTCCGCCAACAGCACGGAATCCAAGCTGGCTGAATGCCTCTCCCGCTCCACCGCCGAGGGCGGCACCGCCGAGGGCAGTAGCCGGGCCTCCACCGCCCCCCAGAACTCCCCCGAGGAGGCCCCCGATGCCAGGAAGGACGGCAAGGGCCTGGGTGATGGATGGAAGCCCCCCGATGTTCCTGGTGGCGAAAGGCGCGGCCCCGATGGTTTCCGCGCCAGCCGCCGCCGCCTCAAATCCTTGCGGCCCTTGGCTACCCCTTCGCCGCTCGAGCTCGGCAACAAACTGACGTTGCTGCTCAGGGCTAAGGCCCTCCATCGCAGCGCGGATTTCTTCGGGAGTGCCAGGCATCTTAGTACCCCAGCGCCTTCAAGCGCCTTTCAACTTCTGGGTCGATTCCGCCCGGTGTCTTGGTCAATTGCTTGTCGAGTGCTGCCTTGACTCCCGTGACATTACGGCCCGCCGCCTGAAGCGTCTCAAGGTAGATTTCGGCGTCCTGCGCCATAACGGCTTGCAGGTTCTCGAGCTTCGCCTTTGCAACGTCGGGAGGGTCCGAGATGATCGGCAAGATCCGCATGTACTTGGCCTCGTCCTCCTTTCGGAGAACGCCGCCTTCCATCGCCTTACCGACAACCTGTTTCGCCTGATCCAAAACCGCTTGGCGTCCTTTGGCCTCGGCACCCGCGCCAGTCATTTCCGTAATGAAACCGGGGATCATGGTTCCGGCCTTCGATGCCGCGCCGGTCTTACCAACTTCACTAGACAGCCGTCCAAGCGTATTGAGCCCAGAGCGGAAATCGTTGAACTTGTTGATTTCTCCGCTCAGGAGCGGCTTCCCACCTTCGCCGGTCATGCTCCCAGAGGCAGCAGAGGCTAGTGGCGCACCGGCTCTGCCTCCCGCCGCCCGAGCCTTGGCCTCAGCGAAGATTTCCTCGAGCCCCTTCGGTTGCTCCCGGTGCTTGGCCTTGATGCCCTCCTGAGCGTCAAGCATCCCAAGGGCCTCGCGCATCTTCTTCTGCTGCTCGGCCTGTGCCATTTCCCGCTGTTGCCGCCCCGTCAACACAGGCATCTGTACGTCCGGTTGACCTTCCATCGGGCTAGGCATAGCCATCGTGGGCTGAGGCACGTTGATCTCAGACGCCATCGGCCCAGCCATGTCTGGACCCTGCTCAGGCACCCCCACATCCGCCGCAGTCGGGGGCGGAAGGTTGCTCATGGAGTTGGCTTCCATGCGCTGCTGGAACGCTTCCTTGGCCATCTGGAGCTTGTGAGCGTGTTCCTCCGCAGCCAACTGTTTCTTACGAAGCGCGAACTCTTCCTGCTGAAGCTGGAATTGGGCCGCCCGCTGCTCCTGCGCCTGTTGCTGGCGCTGCTGCTCCATCTGCATCTCTTGGTCGCGCCGCTGGCTCTCGCGCCGGCCCTGGCCCATCTGCCAGCCCGCCATGAACTGCTGCAAGAACTCGTTAGGCATGATGGAACCTCAGAACATGAAGCCGGGAGACTGGTTGTAAAGTCCCTGCATCTGCGCGTTGGGCTGTTGGCCCCCCTGCCCCTGCTGACTCGCAAGGAAGCCCATGAGCGCCCCCAGACTGTCCAGCCCAGTCGCCACACCGCTCGTACCCGTCTGCGAGCCCTGCTGAGGCGCAGGAGGCTTCAGGATGCTAAACAGCGCAGCGAGGTCAGACGCCCCGAACGGATTCGTCTGACTCCCGCTCGTCTGCCCCTCGTTCCACGTCGAGGACTGACTCTGCCCCGCCTCGCCCCGGCCAAACGCAGCCTGGAGCGCCTGAGCCATCTGAATGTCTTCGTTCTGCATCTGCCGCTCGAGGAGCGGCAGGTTCCCGCGCATGTCCGCAAGCGCCCCCGCACGAGCCCGGTTGGCCGGGGAGGCCACGGCATACGACTGCTCGCCAGACAGCCCCCTCGAGGCCGCCATGTTCCGCGCCGCCTGATCCGCTCCCTCGTAACTCTGGTTGATCGCACGCGCCTGGTTGCTCGCGTACCCCGCCGGGAGAGACGAGGGATTGCTCAGCCGTCCGGTCATGATGTTCCGCATGAGAGCGTCAATACCCTGGTACTCCCCGGTGATGACGGGCCGGTTTGAGTAGCTCTGACTTCCCCCGCCGCGAGACGAGGTTGTCCCCTGAGACGTGGAGGTCTGAGGTCCAAAGGGATTCCAGCCTCCAGCCTGCGCCTGGCTAAACAGGCCCTGCCCGGTGGCCTGATACTGCTTGAGCCAGTTGTTGTACAGGTTGGCCTGTTCCTTGGCCTGGTTGTTCTTGGCTCGGTTGCCAAAGAGTCCAGACAGGAAACTCGCACCACCCGCGAGAAGAGGAAGGGCGAGAGCAGGAAGAGGCATAAGCGTTACTCCTTATCAAAGTCCGGCATACGTCAGCTCGTCCTGGTTACAGGCCAGGTATCCAAGTGGCGCTATCTTCCCGACGAACTCGCCAGCCTCTACGCTGCCGGCCACATGCAGCCCGCCGAGGATGGTCACCACGTCGAACGGGGGATCTGTCTGCTCTCCACTCGTCGCAACCAGAACGAGCCCACGCAGAGCAAAGCCCCAAGTACCGTCCTCGAGGAGAACGTGACCGGCCACCCCAGTCGGCGGCTCGGGAACCCCGGGCGCAGGAACGAGCCCGTGAGCCGAGGTCGGGCCCACTCCCCCGAAGTCGTTGGTAACGGGATCGGGAATCGCGTTGATCGCGTCTTCGAGAGCATTCAGCCGGTCATAGATGGGCTGTAGGTTAGTCGTCCCTCCCCCACTACTGCCCGAGATTAGCACTCGAGAAGATCCGGCCTGGACACCCGTAGCCTTCTCCAGCTTTCGAAGACGGCGCTCGATCTCATGGAACTCCGTCTGGAGCGTCTGATCCGGCGTGAGGGGAATGCGGAGACTCACGGCGCCTGTCCTGCCGGCCATACCGTCTTGAACCGTGCGCCGGCCTGGTTCCCGCTGTTCCGCGTCCGCACCCTGACGAAATAGGGATCAAATCCGATCTCCCCCGCCCCGTCTGCAGCACTCGTCTTGACCACGATCCGGGGCCGACGACTCTTCGTCCCCCGAGGCAGCGGCACCCGGTAAACCGTCCGCACGTTCGCCGTGACCGCAATGCTCTCCGTGGTGTACAGGACGTCATCAAGATAGACGAGCGCCGAGAGATCCGAGGGGCTATTCGCGTCCACCTCGATCTCCTGCAGCCACACGATATCGCCCGGGTCGTCAGCCATGAGGTATCCGGTGTCGAGGTACGTCATGTGCTGCGGCCGGACCCGGTACGTCATGTCTAGGCTTGAAAGCTGGAACTCGTCAAACGTGCCCGTAACCTTCAACTGCGCTCGGATGAACGTCCCCACGTCCTCGGCTTGAATGCGGTACGCCTGCGGCTGCGAAGTCGAGAACGTGTACGACGCAGCCGCAGCCGCCGCGCCGTCCTTCCAGACTTCCACCGTCCCGGTATTCGCATTCGTGTCCGTGTGCAGTTGGAGGTCAAACGAGTCCTTCCGAACCAGCGGATTTCCGCCGTCAGAGAACGGAGTCCAGACGGTCACGGTAGGATTCGTGGCCCCCTCGTCTCCAGTCCCGTACTCGAGCTCCAACAGCTTCCCGTTGTTCGTCCCGGCTATCAGTGTCCCGTCCGGGTCATTGAAAACGCTCAGCAACGGGTCAGGGAAGATCAGGCGCGACCACGTCCCCTTGCCCAAGTCGAGCCGGTAGACAACCGTTGACCCCTCCGTTGTGGCTCCCTCGGCCACGAGCGTATAGAGGATCTTGTTGTCCACCGTCATGCGGAAGCGTCCCTCAAGGATGTTCAGAGCAGACACCCCGTGCCTATCCTGCCCCCTCCAGAGAAGCCGCATACCGTCGTCTGGTACGTGGGTGAGCCCCTGCGAGGCGAGCATGATAAGCCCGTCAGTCGAACGGTAGAGGACACTGTTCCCGTCAACGAACGTGGCACGGTCCACCGGAGGCGTACCGATGTTCAGCGGGTGAGGATAGAGGTCAATAACGACCCTATCCGCGTCCTCATCTCCCGATCCGGCCAGGAAAACCACGTCCCGTTCGCACCCGCAGTGGATTCCGCTTGAGGTCTTGACCATCCACAGCGGATCGCCCTGGTTGCTCAGGTCGATCACCTGATACGTGTTGAACGTGCTAGGCGAGGTCTGAAGAGACGGATAGACGTAGCCCTCCGTGGTCAGCGTGAACAACCGCCCATTCCACGGCCCGGCAATGGCGATGATGTTGTCCCGAGGCACGTCCACATACGGCTCTAGACGCTCGTTCTCGGTGAGGATCTCAACCTCGTTCTTCGTCAAGTCGATCACGAGGTCTGTAGTCAATTGCGGGTCAGCCGTCGCCACTCCGACCCGATAGTAAGTGTCGAGGAAGCCGCCGAACAGGTAGACCCAACAGTCCGTGACCTGGTCGTCTGCCCCGTTCTGCGCTGCGGCCGGGATCGTTACCCGGAGTTGGTTCGCGGCTAGCGTGATCTCATTCGACTCGTCAGACGGCGGAGAGGTTTCGTAGTAGCGGTCTGTATCTCGCATCCAGCGGTAAACGACCTTGTAATCTCCGGTGAGCGTCCCCTCATCCGAAGAGTTCAGGGCCAAGTCCGAGAAGTGAATCCCGCCCAAGCTCCCGTTCTTGTTCCTGAACTCCAATCGAGCCCACGACACCGTGCCCCACCCGTATCCGGTCCCCGGAGAACCAACCAAAGTGAAGTTCTTGCGCGAGGCCGACAGGCGCACCCACGTCCCCGTAGGAACAGTGGTCGGCGAGGACGATGGTACGTTCTGGTCCCCAACGCTAGCTATGATCCCCTTCACTTCCTCGGGCGTGTTTACGCGAGGCTTATCCTTCGGGTCAATCGGATCGAGGATCGTCCCCACCTTCGCGGCATAAGCGTCAGCCCCGTCCGCAGACGTGGACCGGACAGCTGCTTGCACCCCGTCATTGGGATTCCAAACATAGATGTAGTAGGCAGAGTCGTTGGGGGCAACCGTGAGCATGGCCGAAATCTGCTCACAGTTTGCTGGGTCTTCGATGTACACATCCACCGAGAAAATATCGTCGTCGGTCCCGCTGAGATCCTTCGCCCCAACGAGCGTCACCGTGTCGTTCGTAAAATACTTGTACAGCGTCCCTACGATCATCGAATAGGCGCGGCCGGGAGTGATCCTGATGGCCTGATCCGCCGTCCCTGCCTTGTCCGGTGCGTAGGCTGCAACCGCTACCGACGTGGTCCCGTCCGCTCCACCGATGGTGTTGGGCCAGTAACTCACAACGGCCCCTGGAATGATGGGATAGGCTCCCACCTCGCCGTCTCCCTCGCCAGTGGCGCACGTCATGATGCCCGATTCGGTTGCAGTGATCGAAGTCAGGACAGCCGGCGCGTTGGGCTTGGCAATGCCCCAGTTCATGAAGCTCTTGCCGTCAAACTTCTTGTTGGTCGTGCCCCGTGCCATGAACGACTGCTGATGATCGTCCCCGAAAGCGATATCCCCGGTCCCGTCGAAGTCCACGTTGAAGTTCACCGGCTCGAGCGTCGTTACCAGTGCGGAGATGTAGTCGTCCTCCCACGTCGCCGTGTACGGCACCGGCCCCACGTCCCCTGTGGCCGCATAGTCCTTCTCCCAGCTTCCCCCGGTGTAGTTCATTTGCGTCAAGAACTGGAAGGACTGCGCGTCGTCCCCGTCCGTCACGATGGACACCGACGAAACCGCCCCATTGAAAGTCGTGACCGGAGTGATGGCGAACAGGACGAAGCCCGTAGCCGCAGCAACAACCGCCACCCTGACCGTCCCCGTCGTCCCCGTCGCGCCAGTAACCGTCACAGAGCCGAGCGTCGTCACAACCGTCCCGGCAGTCGTCCCCACGAACTCGATCTCAACGTGGTACGTCGTCCCGCTCACCACGTTGATGCTCTGCGTCAGGGCGGCGACGTTCCCGGCCGTGTGCCGTACCTGTCCGCCCGCCTCCCAGGCCCAGCCCGTGCCAGCCGTCCACCCGATCACGTTCGCAGTGAACAGCCCGTTAGTGACCCTCTCCGCATCCTCCCCGTACAGCCGTTCCCAGATCGCCGTGTGGTTTCCCGGCCCGGGATTCTTGTAGACCTGGTCGTCCACACCCATCATTCGGTAGGTGTACCCGTCCGAGCCTTCGTAGGTGTAGAGGCTGTGTACGTCCTCGGTTCCAAGTGGGAAGGTGTAGAGCTCGCGGGAACCACGCCTGACACTAAGCGCCCCGTCCTCGTCGGGCACCATGTTGTCGGCCCTGAGCAGCGTCCCGTCCGGGGCGTTGATGCTGTTGGCGTCAGGGCGCCAAGTCAGCCCGCCCGGCTTGAAGAGATTGGAGATGCTCATTAGCGGCTCTTGAAAACGAGGACTCCTAGCGTGCCAGAGCCGAGGTTGAGAGCCCCAGCCGTAGGATTTAACAGGATGACCTTGACCGTATCCGCGGCCGAGACGTGACCGGAGATCATCATGTCCTGTGTAACCATGCTGCTCAGCTTGACCAGCACGAAGTCATCTACGGCCGCACCCGGCACCGTCACGTCCTCGGACTCATACGATCCCGCCGCGATAGACGCAGGATTCCATGCCTCCGAGTAGGACACCTGA